>Ga0080064_1000063_pt1 | contig 309834 bp, 326 predicted proteins | sample Subgrocontami54m_FD_69260 | JGI IMG/M metagenome (GOLD analysis project Ga0080064, IMG submission 69260) | Subsurface groundwater microbial communities from S. Glens Falls, New York, USA - GMW46 contaminated, 5.4 m (SPADES assembly) (version 2) ... | reverse complement strand
CGTATTCTTTTAAAAAAGGCGACACTGTGTTTAAATACTCATTCACGGGCGATTAGCTCAGCTGGTTAGAGCGTTCGATTCACATTCGAAAGGTCACAGGTTCAAGTCCTGTATCGCCCACAGTTTGCAAAAGGGCCCATAGTAAAGTGGTATTACGCAGCATTCGCATTGCTGAGGCGGGAGTTCGATCCTCCCTGGGTCCAAAACGAAGTTTTGACCAGAGCAGCCAAACTGCTTTGGCTGCGTGGAGGAGCGAAGGGCGGAGACATATTGCGAAGCAATAGTCGAGCCAGGGCTGGAAGTACTTATGAGCGAAGCGAATTAGTAACTTGTGGCCGATCCTCCCTGGGTCCAAAACGAAGTTTTGACCAGAGCAGCCAAACTGCTTGGCTGTTGATTTAAGGAGGATGAGTTTGTTATGCTGTACTCACCCACTACCCATCCATAAGGCCAGTGAGGATTAGGACAAGTGGGTGGGCTGCATCTGAAAGGATCTACCGTAGTATCCGTCTGCATGTCTGTAGAAGTGCTGGTGGCTGCCTCTCTAATGGCATAGCAAATATTTTATCGGAGAAATTCCACTACACGAACATGCAGCAATCGTATCGAAAAATCTTTCCCTTTTTGATCCTCCTCGTGCTTCTTGCTCAGGCAGCACCTGTGCAGGCGGAAGTTGATTCTTGGATCGGGACGTACACCCAGAAGATTTTCCCTGGTGGCACTTCCGCGGAGTTTGCTCAATTTCAGAACTTTACTATTCTTGTTCGGCGCGAAGTGCTTGTCATAGACAACACCACACGACGGATACTTACGAGCGGAGAGCAAGTACCTGCAGGCCATACCATCAGTGTCAAATTGCGAGATCACGTGGAGAAGGATATTCAATGGTTCCCAGGAACACTTATCACTGGCGGCAGCTTCGCACCACCCTATGGACACTGGATACTTGGCGCTGGAGACCCCCCGCACTGTCTACGGGAAGACCGTGCCACTTTTGCGACTGATAATAACGGTACTGGTATACAACGTTTTATTCCTTACTTTGCGCTTTCTGTTGCGCCTTCGACCCTTACTCTCCTGGAGCACAGCGGTCCCGTCACGTGCAGTGGTCTTGACTGCACAGTGCATGCTGCCGGTAACATCACACTGACTGTACAATTGAGTTCTTCTCTCGGTAAGTATTATTATAGTTACAAGAGAGATACTGCTGCCGATACCAGTTGCCATCCTGATACCGTGCCTGCCCGAGTAGGAAAGGTGGGTGATCTTGCGCGTACCTCAGACCCTGTTTTTCAAGCAAACATTCCAGGAAAGACATTTCGCGTAAGCTTTACCTCTACCTCCTCCTGTGTTGCCCATCAACACGTGGAAGGTGGTAGCTGTGTACCAGACGCATGCATGAATATTCCAGGATCGCGTTCTGTCCCTGCAAAGAGTACCGTGGACGCAGATGGAAACTGTCAGCGACCTGCTCCTGCCGACGTTTGCCCTAATATTCTTAATACACAGAAGAGCGTGCCGAAAAACATGATCATTGATGGGTCAGGTAATTGTGTTCTGCCAGGAAAAACAGTCCAGCCTCGCGCAAAAGTACCCCAGCCAAAAGTACCACAGCCGAAAGTAGCACCGCGTCGTATCCCAGAAACTCCAGCGGCGTCCAAGGGAACGACAACAGTAAAGAGTCGCCCGAACCTAGGGCCGTCCACTGAATCACGGCAATCGGGAGCTAGTCGGGCTAGCAGTAATGATGTGAAAAAATCAGATGTACAAAGTCCAGCAGATAGTCGCGTGTCCGATAAAAAAGGTCTACCTCCACGAGAATCAGCCAGTTCCACAAAATCCTCCGTGCGCCTCAATCGTAAGTTATGAGCGATAGGTTGTGTCTCGAATGGGGCCTACCCCTATGACGTCATTTACTCTTCTCTATCTCACTACATACCGACCAGTAGGGTACCTTCTCTTTTTCCTCGGCATGCTTATCGAGGGTGATGCGGTGCTGTTCACTGCGTCCTTTCTGGGGCACCAGCGTTTCTTTGAGTTTCCGTTTGTAGTCGTCATCGGCCTTGCTGGTGCGCTCTTGGGTGATAGTATGTGGTACTTCCTTGGTACAAAATTAAACGAGCACACTCCCCTCTTTCATAAGTGGCTGGGGCGCCTCTCGCAGCCCTTTGACGAGCATTTGAAAAAGAATCTCCTCCACACCATCTTCATCTCGAAGTTCACCTACGGTTTTCACCATGCACTCCTCGCGCGGGCCGGTGCTCTCCGCGTGCCGTATAGAAAGTTCTTGATCGACGATATTCTCGCCACCCTCCCCTGGTTCGCTATTGTTGCTACGCTGGGCTATGTCTCGAGTGCTTCGATCGGTATCTTGCGGCACTCATTGCGTTCGGTGCAAGTGGCGCTCTTTATCGGCCTCGTTGTCTTCTTTATTGTGTGGCACTTTGGCGTGTCCAATAAGTTGAAAAATAAAATATAAAATCAATTCATTTTGGCGCATACCTTTGTCGAAAGTCTCGTTTGCTCGTCGCAGTACTCCCATGTACAGCTTCCTCACAAGCCTCGACCTTCTCCTCGGTCTGCATCCAAACTGAATTGATTTCACAATCATTCTGGCAAACAAAATACCCCCGCCAAGGCGGGGGTATTTTGTTGTGTGGTACGAAGTCCCGACGTTTTTAAAAAGTCGGGATCCCGACAGTACCGTCGGGGCTTATGCAGCAACTGCTGGCGCAGCTTCCGTACGGAAGGCTGCCCAGAGTGCCCACACACCGACCACTAAGTGAAGAACCGTGTCTGCAGGATTCTGCAACATGGCACCATAGAAGTCTTCACTAACAAAGCCACTATAGAGCATGAAGAGGAGTGCAAGCACGCCTACTACCACGACGAGCGGCTTCTGCAATGAAGCAGGGAGTGCAAACGCGGCAATCAAGGCAACGATGCCAAGTATGCCGTGCACCCAGTTCTCGTAGACATCGAACCACCAGGGAGCACCAAAGATACTGGCTTCGGCTGTGGGTCCAATGATACCCGCTGCACCGAGGATGGCGACGAGTACGAGGACAACACCACCCCAGATAAGAAATTGTTTAGGATTCATAATGTAGTCTTTATTTGCTAGTAATATGGTCTCGACCTTCTCAATGTATAAGTACGAATACAGTCTATATGTAGCCGTCAAGCTCTGCAAGTGTGCAATACACAGGATTTGTGGACCGTGCGAGATTCGGCCCCAGCTCATTTCCTTCCGCAAATGGCCATGGCCTTGCCTCCCGTGTTGCTTGCTAGCAACATCGGTCCGGCTTTCTCATCTCGACGCAAGCAAAGCAGTTTGCTTGCTCACGGTCCACAACTCGTGTAGAACCCTCGTTGTGGACCGTGCGAGATTCGAACTCGCTACCCCTACATTGCAAATGTAGTGCTCTACCAATTGAGCTAACGGCCCTCATCTAATTAGCTTAAGCCTTTTGTGTTCTCTACTTACTATATCACCGCACTACATTTGGCAAATGTGTATCACAGGTATTTTTCTACTGAAAAATCCTGCGACCCCGCCTCGCCTCGTCAGGCTCCGGCCTTGCGCTTGGGTCCCTATCCCAAGCTCACTCTACCAATTGAGCTAACGGCCCATGATGAACTCTCAAGTTTACTGATATTTCTCACGTAAGGCAAGTGTGAGGACATGGTCGAGGAAGTGGGCGTAACTGGAGCCAATCGCCTTGAGCGCTTTTGGCAGTGGGCATTCGGTGGTGAGGCCAGGAAGTGTATTGACCTCGAGCGCGTAAATGCCGCGCGGGGTGACGATGAAGTCAGAACGTGAATAGTGGCGCAGACCAAGCGCGGTGTGGATCAGTACGGCAAGCTCTTCAATCTTCCGCTTCGTGACCTCGTGAAATCTCCCAGGACACAACTCTTCCGTCGTACCGTCGTACTTACTCTCATAATCAAAAAATTCTTTGTTGTCGGGCGGTATGATCTCCAGGGGGAGTAATGCATAATGTTCCCTACCCCGGAATTGGTCGACCACCCCACAGGTGGCTTCCCTGCCCTTAATATACTGCTCCACAAAAATGCTATCACAGTGTGTAAACGCCTCATGCATGCCTTGTACAAGCTGAGATAACGTGCGCGCAATAGTGATGCCCAAGGACGACCCTGACGCCGCCGGCTTCACCACCCAGGGTGGGGAAATTTTTTTGAAAATTTCTTGGGCAACGAAATCAGCATCAGCGGACTTTTCTACATGCACTGCATAGGGTGTACGAATTCCGTGCTGGCGGAAGTAGTCTTTGGCTACCAACTTGTTCATGGCTGCCGCCGATGGGTACGCCTTTGAGCCGGTAAAGGGTACCTGTAGGCTTTCGAGTACGTGCTGGACCTTGCCGTCTTCACCGTAGCTGCCGTGTAAGGCGTTCCAGACGACATCGTAGTGGTGGGCAACATATAGCGGACTGATCACTCCCCCGTCTTTGTGCCAGTCTCCATTTTTGGAAATTAAAATATCCTCACCCTGATATTTTTCGGGAAGATGTTCGAGGACGGCCGCACCTGTTTTCAGTGAAATCTCATACTCACTACTCGGACCGCCGCGGAGGACTGCTACTCTGACTTTTGACATGACTACAGTATACCGCTATCCCCCATCTTTTGCCTGTGTACTATGTGCTAAACTTACCTCATGTATAAACTCACCGGCGATGACATTCCGGCTTGCATACGTGAGATCCCGCAGCCGCCGACACAGCTCTACCTCGATGGTGAGCTACCGGAATTTGCAGAGTATACCTACCTCACCGTTGTCGGTTCGCGGCGGTTTTCCCATTACGGGAGAGATGTATGCGAGAAGCTTATCGCTGGACTTACTGGCTACCCGATCGTCATCGTGTCTGGTCTTGCTCTTGGTATTGATGCTATCGCGCACCGAGCTGCGCTTGATGCGGGTCTGAAGACTATCGGTATGCCCGGATCTGGATTGCATCGGTCGGTGATTGCTCCCAAGACAAATGCTCGGCTTGCAGACGAGATCGTACACAAAGGTGGAGCACTGCTTTCTGAATTTGAGCCCAAGCTGGAGGCGCACCCGGCCATGTTTCCCCAACGCAATCGGCTCATGGTCGGGCTCTCCCAGGCAGTGCTCATCATTGAAGCGGGCGAGCGCTCGGGGACCCTCATCACCGCGCGCATGGCCATGGACTACAATCGTGATCTCTATGTCGTGCCGGGACCAGTGTTCTCGCCGCACTGCGAAGGGTCGAATAGGTTTATGAAGGCAGGTGCCATGCCGGTAGTGTCGAGCGCGGACCTGCTCCGCGAGCTTGGGTTTGCCGACAAAGGAAAGCAGCTTGCCATTGAGTTCTCGCCGCAGGAGCAAGTCATTGTCGATCTGCTCTATGAGTCACAGCAGCGCGATACACTCATCCGCGAGAGTGGGCTCAGTGTGCAGGAGTGTACGACGCTTCTCATGACGATGGAGATTAAGGGATTGATTGCGGAGAGAATGGGAGAGATCCATCTCGCATGAGAATCAAGAAGAAAGAATCATGAAGCATGAATGGCTCTAAATTATTCTTGATTCTTGCTTCCTGATTCATGTTTCTACGATGGTGCAATTTGCCAAACTGATTCCTTTATCGTATTAATGGGGTTACACCGTATGAAGTTATTAATCGTGGAGTCGCCGTCAAAGGCGAAGACAATCGAAAAATACTTGGGCAAAGAATACCGCGTGAAGGCGAGCGTGGGCCACATACGCGACTTACCCAAAAGCAACAAAGATGCCATCGACATCGAGCATGGATTTGTGCCGCGGTACGAGATTTCTCCTGGAAAGGAAAAGGTGGTACAGGAGATTAAAGCACTCGTGAAGCAGGCGGACGAGGTGTTGCTGGCGACAGACCCCGACCGAGAAGGAGAGGCTATTGCGTGGCATTTAGCCGCGATCATCGAAGATGATCGCGGAGGGAAAAGGGAAAAGGGAAAAGGGAAAAGTACAATACAGCGCGTTACCTATCAAGAGATCACTAAAGACGCCATAGAGGAGGCTCTGAAGCATCCACGGGAAATAGACCAGAATCTGCGCAAGGCGCAGGAGGCGCGACGCGTGCTTGACCGCTTGGTGGGCTACGATCTCTCGGGGCTGATCTGGAAGAAGGTGCGCTTCGGGCTCTCGGCTGGACGGGTGCAGTCCCCTGCTTTGCGTATACTCGTTGAGCGTGAGCGAGAAATCCGAGCATTTGTTCCAGAAGACTTCTGGATACTGGAAGCGCTGCTCGAGACGAAGAAGAAAGAGCAAGTGGTGTTTACGTGTTCTGTAGAACCAAAAATTCAAGCGGAAACTGATGCTATTCTTAAGAGTGGGAAAAAAGGATCCTGGGAGGTCATGCGTGTCGAGGAAAGTGAAATGGCGCGAAAGCCCAAGGCGCCCTTCAGTACCTCCACTCTGCAGCAAGCAGCCAGCTCGCGCCTCGGCATGGCCCCCAGCCGCGCTATGCGCGTGGCGCAGAAGCTCTATGAGAAAGGGTACATCAGTTATATGCGTACCGACAGCACATCGTTGAGTGAGCAGTTTTTGGGAGAGAGTGTCACGGTGGTGGAGAAAATGTATGGTGCGCGATATCTCGAAGTGCGACGCTATAAGACAAAGTCGAAGAATGCGCAGGAGGCGCATGAGGCGATCCGCCCCACTCACGCCATGCAAGCCTCCGCTGGCGATACGGATGAGGAGAAGAAGCTGTACCGGCTCATTTGGCAGCGCACCATAGCAAGTCAGATGAAGGACGCAAACCTTTCAAAAACAAAAATTATTGCCTGTACGACCGACGCAACCGTGCCCGAGTTCCATGCCAATGGTTCCCGAGTGCTCTTCGATGGCTGGCTTGCGGCGGACACTGCCGCGCGCGGCGAAGACGTAGAATTGCCGAAGGTGGCTGCGGGGGATGCGCTCAATCTGCTCAGCCTCACGAGTGAAGCAAAGCAAACCCAACCTCCCAATCGGTACTCGGAAGCAGGATTGGTAAAAGAGCTTGAGAAGCGCGGTATCGGCCGCCCGAGTACGTATGCAAGCACGATTCAGACACTGGTCACCCGCCAGTATGTGGACAAGGTGGACCGTTCTTTGAAGCCGACAGACACAGGAGAAGTAGTGAGCGGGTTTCTGGAAGAGCATTTCGCAGACATTATCAGTGATAGCTTTACCGCCGAAATGGAAAATGAACTTGATGAAATAGCTGACGGCAAGCGTGACTACGAGGAGACACTCACGAGGTTTTATACTCCTTTTAAAAAACAGGTACTGGCTAAAGATAAACTAAAAAAAGTGACCGACCTCGGCGCGGCGGATCCCGCTATCAAATGTCCCCTCTGCGGCAAGAGTATGATCATCAAACTCGGGAAGGCTGGCAGGTTTTTGAGCTGTGGTAACTTCCCTACTTGTACCGGGGCGCGTACGATTGATGGCTTGGAACTTGCCGGTCCGAAGGAAACTGGTCAGGACTGCCCGGATTGTACAAAAGGTAAACTTGTGGAGCGTGACGGTAAGTTTGGGCGGTTTGTGTCCTGTAATCGCTACCCGAAATGTAAGTATATAAAAAAGGATGCGCAAGTTGAGGGCGGGGCCCCGCAACATAGTGGCGTGCAGTGCCCGCATTGTACTGCTGGCTTCATGGCCGAGCGCAAAGGCCGCTACGGTATGTTCTACAGCTGCACTAACTACCCGAAGTGCAAGCACATCATGAAGTCAAAGCCGACGGGGGTAATTTGCGGCTACCAGCGTGACAATGGCCCCTGTCCCGAACTGATGATGGAAGGCACGAAAACTATACCAGCTCGATGCTCGGACAAAAGCTGTCCAAATCATAATCCTCACAAATTGTCCGAGAAGCTGGTATAGTTTTCGTGAGCCGGAGGCCGACGGGACGAGGCGGGGTCGCGCAAATTTTCACCAGAAAATTATGGGTGACCGAAAACCGTACCCAAACGTTGCAGTGACAAATCATGTCCCAATCACGATCCACACAAATTAGGTGGTAGGGAGACCCCGCCAACGGCGGTGGCAACCTACAACCTTGAGTTATGAATACTGACCTCCCCCACATTCTCTCCAAAATGAAGTCACAAGTTTCTACAGACGTGGATTTGGTGACCAAGGCGTACACTTTTGCTGCTGAAACCCATGCGGAGCAGAAGCGACTTTCGGGCGAGCCGTACTTATCGCACGAGGTGGCCACTGCCTTGCAGCTCGCGGAGCTCGGCATGGATGCTGAGGCGATCGCGGCAGGGCTCCTCCATGACGTCATCGACGACGGCGGCGTGGAGACGAAAAAAGTTGAAGCTAAGTTTGGACCAAACATTCTCTTTATGGTCGAGAGCGTCTCTCGCTTGAGTAAGCTCAGGTATCGTGGTGATGAAGCAGAGCGGCATGCTGAAAACTTACGAAAATTGTTTGTAGCGATGGCAAAGGACATCCGCGTCCTCATCATCAAGCTTGCGTGCCGACTCCACAACGTGCAGACGCTCGAGTACGTGTCGGAAGAGAAACGGCATCGGCAGGCGATGGAAACGCTCGATATTTATGCCCGTTTGGCAGACCGGCTAGGGATGGGAAATCTAAAGGAACAATTGGAAGATGGGGCATTCCCGTACGCGTACCGTGAAGAGTACGAGCGTACCCGTGACCTGCTCACTGACCGGCGTAAGGAGTCCGAGGAGCGTCTGGAGAAGTTGTATCGCACTATGGCAACGAAATTGGGCGAGAATGGCATTCGCGCCCAGGTAGATTATCGCGTAAAGGGTCTCTATAGTACGTACAAGAAAGTGTTAGGGCACGATTGGGATATAGAGAAGATTAACGACGTGGCAGCATTGCGGGTTATCGTACCGACAATCGAGGACTGCTACCGCTCCCTCGGAGTCATCCATAGCGTGTGGACTCCTCTGCCCAATTCCCTGCGAGACTATATCGCCACGCCAAAGCCAAACGGCTACCAGAGTCTGCACACGGTGATCTTTACTGGTGACGGCCGCCGGGCCGAGATCCAGATTCGTACCGAGAAAATGCACCAGGATGCGGAGTACGGGATCGCTTCGCACGTTGCCTATACCGAAGCGGGCAAGCCGCACGAGGGGGCCCGTATGGTGGGCAGGAATCTCCAATGGGTAAAGCAGCTCCTCTTGTGGCAGCAGCAGTTTGCAAAGGCGAACTCCAGTGAGTTCCTGCAGAACCTGAAAACTGATTTTTTCCAAACGCAGATTTTTGTCTTTACTCCCAAGGGAGATGTAATTGAGTTGCCGCAGGGTGCTACCCCGATCGACTTCGCGTACGCTATCCACTCAGACGTAGGAGATCGTACGACGGGAGCCAGAATCAATACGAAATTCGTAGCGCTTGATAGTGAGTTAAAAAGCGGCGACGTCGTTGAGGTGGTGACTAAAAACAACGGGCACCCCTCCGAGAAGTGGCTCGAATACGCCAAAACCTCCATTGCCCGCCGCCACATCCGCACTGTCCTCCAGCAGCGCTCCCGCTAAAAAATCCTTATCTTTCGGCAAGGTTTCACCTTGCCATATTTGATGCAAGGTGAAACCTTGCCGAAATATAGGCATATTGTTGCCTGGGTGAATTTTGTGTCATCCCGTTGAAGAACGGGATCCAGACCCCGGGTTGAACCTGGATCCCGGCCGGAGTTTATACTCGACTACTGTCGAGTGCCGGGATGACACATTGCATCAAAGGCTGAAATTACTCACTGCGTACAGGTCTTCGTCTTGCTCTTGCTTGCCGCGGTCGTCGATTGCTCTTTCGGGCAACACTTCGTGTACAGGTTGTGCGTTCAGTTCCAGTGGCTCGGTAGCTTGCGGTAATTCCGTACGTTCATGGGGTGGGAGAATTTCTTCATTATGCGGAGGAGCAATAATTTCTTCACTTGTGGCATGTGCCACAATCTCTTCGCGAGCTGGTTCGCTTGTAATTTCCGCTCGTTCCGCCGGAGGAGTCAGCTCTTCGTGCTCAATCTGTGTCTTAAATGGTCGTGGTTGGGCGCGCGAAATCAAGTCAAACAGATTTTGAATATCGTTGATGGAAAAGTAGTCGATCATCACCTTGCCGCCCACCTGCTTCTGGTCAATAAAGACGCGCGTACCCAGCTTTTCGGTGAGGCGTTCTTGCAGCTCCATGATTTCCGGGTGCTCGTCAAACTTTCGTCGTTTCTCGTAGGCGATAGTACGCGAGATGCGCTCCGCTTCACGTACGGTCATCTTCTTCAGCATAATCTCGCGGAAGAGGGTCTGTTGTTCCTGGGGGCGGTCGATAAGCATAAGCAGGGGGCGGGTGTGACCTTCAGAAATTTTTCCCGCGGAGAGCGCCTCCTGCATGTCCATCGGTAATGCCAGGAGGCGAATACTATTGGCCACATACTCACGACTCTTCCCTATCTTCTTGCCAATCTCCACTTGCGTCAGGCCAAATTGCTTGTGAAGTTGGTCGAACGCTCGCGCGCGGTCCATGGGATTTAAGTCCTCACGCTGCAGATTCTCGATAATGGCGATCTCAAGCTTCTCCTTGTCGGTCTGGGTGGCTGCACGGATGACGACGGGTACCTGGGCAATGCCAGCGAGCTTGGAGGCACGGAGGCGGCGTTCTCCGGCGATGAGCTCGTACACGGCCATGAGCCCCCCATCATCTTTTTGAAATTCCTGGCGGGTCACAACAAGTGGCATCAAAACGCCGTACTGGCGGATGGAGTCGGCCAGGTCGCGGAGGCGTGCTTCGTCAAACTCCTTACGCGGCTGAAAAGGATTTGGGCGAATCTTATCAACGTCTACCCAGAAGATAGAGTTTGATTCAAAGTGTTGGGGTTGGTTAGGGTCGATCATGTCGTGTAGTATACCGTAGCTGGATTAAATCCTCAAAAGTTGATAACATCCTTATGCTAAGCCGCGGTGGTGGAATGGTAGACACTCGGGACTCAAAATCCCGTGATCGCAAGGTCGTGAGAGTTCAAGTCTCTCCCGCGGCATCATTCACAGTTTGAATCTTATGCACTTCAAATACACATGGAACAATAAGGAAGCAAATTTTGGGAAGCCTCTTATGTATGAAGCAAAAGGCGGTACGCATATCACTTTTGAAATTCTCATGAAGTGGAACGGCAACTACATTGCTCTCCGGAGGCAAAGTATTCCCGGACATGAGGCCCCAACTCATGCTAAGCGTTATCCAAGCGGTCTTTTGTATTTCTGCCATAATCTTATTCGCTATGGGGAATCAACAGAGCAATGTGTGAAGCGTATTGTGAAGGACCAAGCTGGCGTCAGGATTCGTTCCTACAAAGTTGTTGATCTGGAATCAATGGTACAGAAGAAGGACGACCAGTGGGCTATAATCCCTACGGTGATTGCGGAACTTACTGTTAAACCAAAAGTAGGACTTCATGGAAATGAAGTTTCTGAAGTGGTGGAGTTTACCAAAGATACAGTACCTACTGATTTTGCCTGGTGGCCGAAGGGTAGTGTTGCGGAATTCCTAAAAAGATTTGACTAAAAGCTTGCAGCCTAATCTCCTTGTCATCCTCGGACCCACTGCCACTGGCAAGAGCGACCTTGCTTTTTTTCTCGCTCAAAAGTTTGACGGTGAGGTTATTTCTGCCGATTCTCGTCAGGTGTACAGGGGCATGGACTTGGGTACAGGCAAGATTACGAAAGAAGAAATGCAGGGTATCCCCCACCACCTCCTGGATAGCGTAAATCCCTGTGAGCAGTTTTCCGTAGCGCAATATCAAGAGCTGGCTACACAGGTGATTGCCGAGGTTCACTCTCGATCACATCTGCCAATACTCTGCGGTGGCACGGGACAGTATATTAAAGCCGTGACCCGCGGGAGTGAGCTGCCGCCGGTGCCACCCAATGAGGCGTTGCGAGCGGAATTAGAAACTTGGGAGACTGCCGATCTTGCAGCGGAACTAGAAAGGTTGGACCCAGACCGGCACCAGATTATTGATCGAGACAACCGCCGTCGTTTGGTGCGGGCAATTGAGATCGTGAAGGCACTCGGAAAAGTTCCCGAACTTCGAGAATCCGCCCGCTATCGCACGTTGACTATTGGGCTCATGCTTGATGCTGAAACTCTTCGTGATCGCATTCATGTCAGATTGGTAGGGCGCCTTAATCAAGGTATGCTCCAAGAAGTGGAAGAGCTCCACACGGGCCTTACGCACGGAGTGTCTAAGTTGGCAGGGTTGTCATGGGAACGGCTGGAGGCGTTTGGATTGGAGTATAAGTATTGCGCGCAACATCTTCAGGGTAGGTTGACTGAAGCGCAGATGATCCAGAAGCTTGAAACCGAAATCTGGCGTTATGCCAAACGCCAGATGACTTGGTTTAAAAAGTTTAACACCGACACCCACTGGTACCACCCTGAACAACGAGAAGCGATCACAGAGCTAGTTTCGCAGTGGCTCCAACATTAAAACACGAAATCCTCACATCTGTAGGAAGCCTTGCTCCCAGGAAGCAAGGCTTCCAAAGCATACAACATCCGAAGGTTCAACCTTCGGATGTTAGTTTTCTGGATCGAGGCTGGCTTTGATCTCTTGGAATTCGTTCTCGACTTCCTTCAGGCGGCCCTTGAGCTCTTTGATGAGCACGGCGCCTTCTTTTACTTTTTCGAGCCCTTCCTCGACGTCCACATCAGACTGCTTTTCAAACCAGTTGACGATCGTTTCGAGCTTGCCGAGTGATTCTTTGATGTTTACTTTTTTTGCCATATGTAGTTTTTTGCAACTTAGACACGCCGTGTCTAAGTTTGTATAGCAGTAATAGTTGATTGCATCGTACCATCTGCCACGCGTGTTGTCATGGGATCACCACAGTTGACATCGTGAATGCTTTTCACTACCTTGCCCTTTGTGTTACGGACGATACTGTAGCCGAGGCACAGATTGCGCTCGGGACTGACAGCGAGGAGGTACTGCTCCCAGCGCATTAGTCGTTCCTGCTTTGCAACGGAAAAAACAAGGAAAAGTTGCTGCATACGTGCAGCTGATTCGCTTACCGTTCTCCATGCGATTACCACCTGATCTCCCAGCTTCTCAAATGCACGAGCAATGGCAGTTTCTTTGGCGCGAAAAGCTGTAAAGATGCGACTAAGTGAGTTCGCTACATGGTGGGCGTGCACCTCTAGATTGTGTTCCGCAATACGGAGCGCACTTTCGTACGCATACAACAAGTGCTGCTCGTAGCGCGGCAGGGTGTCGGTGAGTAGGCGCCACGATTCATTAATGAGTACCGCGGTCGCTGTGGGTGTGGATGCAGAGGCGTCGGCCACCAGGCATGCGAGTGGCACATCCACATCGTGGCCAATACCCACAATTACAGGTAAGCGAGACCCAAAGATGGCGCGTACGACCGCTTCGTTGTTGAACGCCTGCATGCTCTCGAGGCTTCCTCCGCCGCGAATTATGACGAGTGTATCTAACTTATGCTCTTCTTGATTTAGTATCCTAACACCGCGAATGATACCCTCGACAGCACCCTCGCCCTCAACACGTGTATCGACAAAGGTGATCTGGTAGCCCAGACGGACTAAGTTCTTCGTGAAGTCGTGAATAACGACACCGTGGCGAGAACCCACGACCCCAATGCGATGGATGCATTCGGGGATGGCCCGCTTGCGGTCAAAGAGGCCTTCCTCCTTCAGCTTCTTCATCAGCAGCTCGTACGCCTTCTTGAGCGACCCTTCGCCGAGTGGCTCAATGGTTTCTACCCACATGCCGAAGCTGCCGTACTTTTTATTCACCTTCGCATTGCCCGTCACCTTCACTTGCATACCATCCTCGAGCTCCACGCCCACCCGTCGCCATGTCCACTCCCCCATGACGCACTTCAAAAGCGATCCATCTTCAGGATCTTTCATAGTAAAAGAAATCCACTTCCCCTTTTTAAAGTCTGTCACTTCGCCTTGGATTTCGTAGTCAGTCGACGATTCTAGGGCGAGATTTACGGCGTCGAGAAACTGGGATACACTTAAAATAACCTGAGCATCTTTCATGTACGGGAGATGAGGGAATCGGACCCCCAATAGCGGTTTTGGAGACCGCTGTTATGCCATTTAACTAATCTCCCAAGGTTTTTAGTATACAATTTTAGGCACAAAAATGCACTTGGAGGCACTATTTTCTCCAAATACAAGAGGTCTGCTACTAGCTACAAATTCAAGAGGTCGGACCTCCAAATGCATAGGGAGGTACGACCTCGTAGCTAGGGCAGGCCTTGGAGAAAATGTGGTCCAATAATACTACACCTTGCACTCCTTATGCTGCGTGCTCTTCTTGCACCACTTGCAAAACTTCTTGTAGTCGAGCTTGCGCTCCACCTGCTTTTTGTTTTTGACAGTATAGTAGTTGATCCTTTTGCAAGGCTTACACTTCATGCCGATGAGATGTTTTTGGCTCATGTTTGAGTAGGTAAAAGGTAAAAGGAGTAAGTCAAAAGGTTACAGTGTCATACTAGCGTACCTCTTGCTAATTTGCAAATTGTATATTCTGCACTATATACTGCTCCCTATGGATACTCCCACCCAATGGAAGGACTATGAACTCCTCGACTCCGGCAACGGGATGAAACTCGAGCGTTGGGGCTCCCACATTCTTGCCCGCCCCGAGCCGCAGGCCCTCTGGCCTCGCTTTCGTGACCAAAAGTTCTGGGATCGCGCCCAGGCCGTTTACACGCGCAGCGCTGCAGGCAAGGGCTCGTGGCGCTTTACACAAGAACTGCCGAAGGATTGGAAAATAGCTTGCGGTGACCTCACTTTCCTTGTGCGACCGACTGATTTTAAGCACACGGGTTTGTTCCCGGAGCAGGCGGTGAATTGGGAGTGGATGCGCAAAGCAATAGAAAGGGAAAAGGTAAATGGAAAAAGTACGAGAATACTAAACTTGTTTGCGTACACGGGAGGGGCGACGCTCACATGCTTGGCCGCAGGGGCAGAGGTGACCCATGTGGATGCGTCGGAAGGGATCATCACGTGGGCGAAAAAAAATGCAGAACTCTCTGGCTTAGAAGACAAACCGGTACGCTGGATAGTGGACGATGTGATGAAGTTTGTAGCTCGTGAGGAGCGACGGGGGCAGAAATATGATGTCATCGTTATGGATCCCCCATCGTATGGGCGTGGGAAGAAAAATGAGTTGTGGAAGATTGAAGCAATGCTCTGGCCACTTCTCGAGAAGTGTAAGGCGCTGTTGAGCGATACGCCACTTTTCTTTGCCATTAATTCTTACACGGCCGGGATGTCGCCTCAGGTAGTAGAGAACATGCTCCAGGCGCTGCAATTGCCCGAGGGTTCAATCGCGGGTGGAGAAGTCGGCCTGAAGCCTAAAGGAGCTGGCTATGCTCTCCCTGCAGGCGTTTTTGCTCGGTGGAATAAGTCCTCGTAGTCTAATGGATAGAATGCCGCCCTCCGAAGGCGGAGATGCCAGTTCGATTCTGGCCGAGGACATTTGTTGCCATGGTGATTTTTTGCCTAGGGTAGGATATTCGGTCACGAATATTTTGTTCGTCGTCACTCACAAAATTTCTCGACCCCGGCTCACGATCTTGGTTTGCTACCAAGATATCGTTGCGCCCTTCGAATCCTACACGCAGTGTACACAGGCACACTGCTCCTACGCATAAAATATGCGAAGCTTATTTTATGCGTAGGGTAGGAATTTCTCCGCTACCGCGGCGGGTACCTTTCGATTTCTCCGCCGACTGGCGGATACATAACGAAAGGTCTTTCGAATCCTACACGCACGCCAAGCAGTTGGCGTGCTCCTACGCAAAATTTTACTTCGTTAAATTTTGCGTAGGGTAGGATTCGAACCTACGTAGCCCAATGGGCGAGAGATTTACAGTCTCTTGTATTTGACCGCTCTACCACCTACGCGTGAAGATTACTCTAGCAAAAAATGAGTGTCGTAACAATGTTTGCTTTAGCGATGTGCAGCCAGGGTGCCACCACGAGCATGTTTCTCAAGGAGAAGCACACGTCGTTCTAACGTCGAGAACTCACTGCGATCGACTTTTTGCTTGAGATCACCCTTGATAATGTTGAGGTCTTCCTTGATGACCTCAATATCCGTTAGCATTGAGCCGATCATTTCTGAGTGTGATGCAAGTGTTTTTGTGTGAGAATCGAGTGTTGCATGTATTTTTTTGAATTCCCCGCTATGAACAGTATGACCTTCAATTAATACATCAAACTTATGGTTCATATCTTCAATTAAAACCTCCACGTACTGCTTCTTCTCTTCAGGAAGTTTCTTGTATTTTGTTTTGTCTCGTTTTTTCATTTTAGTTTTTCACATGGGTAGCGATGGTGCCAGTTCCTTTCTGCATCGGGGAGGATTCAATACCCTTGGCTGATTTGGTGATGGTTACCGTGAGGTCGTTCTGCTTTGCGTCCACGGTAATGGTTGCCCCTGGGGCGATGCTGCGGGCGATGATAAATTCGGATACCGGGTTCAGGATTTTGTTTTGCATAAGACGCTTGAGTGGGCGCACTCCGTACTGCTGGCTGTAGCCTTCCTTCGATAGCCACTCGGTGGCGGCGTTGGTCACATTGAGTTTCACGTCCTTGTCGAGCAAGCGATTCTTCACCAGATCAATCTGAATATGCACGATGTTTTTAATAACTTCTGGTGTTAGGGTGTGGAAGACGATGATTTCATCGAGCCGATTCAAAAACTCCGGCCGGAAGTGGTTCTTCAGTTCATTTAAAATACGATCCTTCTGGTGTTCGTAGTTGTCCGTCTGCTTAGCAAGATCGGAGAAGCTAATGGCACCAGTCCGGTTCAGGTACTCGGACCCGATGTTGGACGTGAGAATGATGATAGAGTTTTTGAAATTCACCACCCTTCCCTTGCCGTCGGTAAGGCGGCCGTTGTCGAGTACCTGGAGGAGGATGTTGAACACCTCCGGATGCGCCTTCTCGATTTCATCAAAGAGAATAATCGAATACGGCCGATGGCGCACCGACTCGGTGAGACTGCCGCTCTCCTCATACCCCACATAGCCGGGAGGCGAGCCAATTAATTTAGATACTGAATGGCGCTCCATGTATTCAGACATGTCGACGCGAATAATGGCTTTATCGTCATTAAACATAAAGTTGGCAAGCGTCTTTGCCAGTTCCGTCTTACCAACGCCCGTTGGGCCGAGGAAGACAAAGGAGCCAATGGGGCGATCCGGGTCGCTAATCCCCGCTCGGGAACGTTTGACCGCTTCTGCAATCTTCTTGATCGCTTCGTCCTGGCCGATGACCCGCTTCCGAAGCTCGTCTTCCATGCGAGCGAGCTTCTCTGCTTCCTCCTCAAGCATTTTGACAATAGGGACACCCGTCCAACGGGCCACAACACCAGCAATATCCTCCTCTCCGATCTCCTCCTTGAGAATCTTTTTATCGCTCTGTATCTTTCGCAGGTTTTGATCGAGCTGCCGTAACTCTTTTTCTTTCTGAGGAATACGGCCATAGCGTGTCTCAGCTGCTCGGGTGAGATCAGACTTGAGTTCTGCTGCCTCAGCTTCCAAACGCATTGCTTCCAGCTCCTTCTTGATAGCGCGAATAGAGAGGATCATGTCGCGCTCATTCTTCCACTGTGATTCCAGTTCGGCCGTCTCCCCTTTAAGAGCACTGACTTCTTTTTCGATGCTCTTTAAACGGCTCTTGGCTTCCCTCTTCGTTTGCCCTTGCTCCACTTCCTTTTTCAGTGCCTCACGCTCAATCTCAAGGCGCATCACTTTCTTGTCGGTATTCGACAGCAGGAGCGGTTTGTCTTCCAGTTGCAGTCGAGTGGCAGCAGCAGCTTCATCGACAAGATCAATAGCCTTATCGGGCAGGTAACGCTCGGTGATATAGCGGCTGCTGAGATTCACGGCAGCCACGATTGCCCCATCGGTAATGCGCACGCCATGGTGCAGTTCATAGCGATCGCGGAGGCCGCGCAGAATAGCAACGGAGTCCTCGATCGAGGGCTCACCAATGTAGACTGGCTGGAAGCGACGTGCGAGCGCGGGATCCTTCTCGATGTATTTCTGGTATTCCTTTATGGTCGTTGCGCCCACCACGCGCAGTTCTCCGCGGGCAAGAGCGGGCTTGAGCATGTTGGACGCATCCATAGAGCCCTCTGCTGCACCAGCGCCGACAATGGTGTGGATTTCGTCCACAAAAAGAATAATCTTCCCCTCAGACTTCTCAATCTCCTTAATGATGGTCTTCAGACGCTCCTCAAACTCACCACGGTACTTACTGCCTGCCACAAGTAGGCCAATGTCCAAAGAAACAATTTCTTTGTCTTTGAGTGTTTCCGGAACGTCGCCCTTGGCGATGAGGTTGGCAAGACCTTCTGCTACGGCAGTTTTTCCGGTCCCCGCCTCACCAATGAGAATGGGATTATTTTTGGTGCGCCGCGAGAGGATTTGCATGATGCGGCGAATCTCTTCCTCGCGTCCAATGACCGGATCCAATTTGTCTTGGTACGCAAGCCGGGTCAAGTTTTTCGTATACTTCTCGAGCTGGCGATGCCGCTTCTGCCCGCCCGTGTCCGTTATTTTCATTTGGCGGACCTCCTGGAGAATGCGCATCACTTCGTCCCGATTGACGCGGAAGCGTGTCAACACCTCTCGGGCACTGCTCGGCACATCGAGTACCGCCAGGAACAAGTGCTCTGTGGAAATGAAGTCATCTTTGAGCATACCGGCAAATTTACCCGCCGTGTCGAAGACGCGTACGAGCTCTGGAGTAAGATAAATTTGATACGCAGGAGAGATGACATTTGTCGTCTCTGGCGTCTCCATGTTTTCTATCAAGTGATCGGTCAGTAAGGCAGTGTCCACTTCTAGTTTGTCGAGGAGCGCAAGAACAATACTGTCCTCTTGCAACAAAAGCGCAACCAAAAGATGAAGCGGGTTTACTTGGTTTTGGCCGCGTTCAATAACCAACTCGTGCGCTTTTCGGATAACTTCGCGGGCTTTGGATGTGAAATTGCTAAATGGCAACATGGGTGCATTTTGAAACTTCTTATGATACTAGCAAGTGGGCGATTCGTCAAACTGTCGATTAGTATCTGCTCACAAGACTGAGTAATGGCTAATTAGCAGCACATACATCACCCCGTCATTGCGAGGTAATCCGAAGCAATCCAGTGCATTACACCAAAAAACCTAGATTGCTTCGGATTACCTCGCAAAGACACTTACTCAGTCTTGTGAGCAGTTACGTCGATTATGGCCTCGCTGGAGTTGATGTAGGTGCTATAGGAACTGCGTCTACTACAGCAGCCTTCTGGGTTGGTGTCGCTGGCTGTTGCGCTACTGCGGGACGTGCGGTAGCTTGCGTGAGCGCCGGAACGATATCCAAAGAGGACGTGATGCGGCCATCCCTATGGCCAATACCGAGAAGAGCACCACCCAGAGAAAGGATAGGCCACGTTGACGAGAGGTTGCTTACGAGCAGTGGCGTGGTGGAGGCGTTTGAGTCATCAATCTTTGTTATGCGGCCGAGCTCAACACTACTACTTTTCCCCTGAAACCCGAGTGCGATGATTTGGTCGCCGAGCGCTGGACTCCTCTCAAGCAACAGCACGTAACTGAGCTTCTTCGGTGCCCCCACTATTTTCAATATACTCACCCCTTCTCCTCCCGCAGAGACAACCTCTGCACTATGCTTCTCACCATTTGTAAGGCTGACCTCTAGCTCCCTAGCCACAGACGTGACAATATCCTCGGTACTGACGATATACCCATCTTTGGATACAAAAATCCCCGTGTAGTTTTTTTCCACAGGCGTCGTAACACCACCCTCGTCTTCGATATCTACCACTCCGGTGATCCGCACCAGAGCTGGTGTACTGGCAGTGATGACGCGAGCGACGAGGTCTTCCCCAGTGACGAGCACCTCTTTGACGGTTGTTTTGGACTCACCAGGGACAATGCGCTCAACGGTGTGCTCTACGACGCGGTTGATGGTTTGGGTGACGCCCACTGGTGCTTGTTCGAGCAGAGTGACGGTGACAATACCGGTGGCGATAGAGGTAACGAAGCTGATGAAGAGGGTGAGGAGGATGACTTGCGTTGTGGTGAGGTCTTCCATCCCGTTAGTATACCCCCACACCTAGATCGAAACAAACGGAATATCTTACGGGAGACAAGTATTCGTTTTAGTGTGGGGGTATACTCAGATTTCCTCTCGCAGCCTAGGGACAAGAGCAAAGAGGCAGGAGAGCACATAGTCGAGGTCGTCTTTGCTCGTCGCCCTTCCCAAACTCATACGAAGAGCGCCCTTTGCGCGAGCGGTAGTGTGATCAAGTGCATACACAACGTGGGACACTTCGTCTTTGGTGCGGCAGGAACTGCCAGAGGATACGGCGATGCCATGCACATCGAGTTCGAGCACGAGACGTTCCCCTTCAATACCGGGAAATGAAAAGTTTATATTGTTGGGGAGTCTGTCTGTACTTGATCCATTCAGTACACATGTTTCCCCAAAACGCCCCTTAATTTCTTCAATACAGAATTGACTGAGTTCCAGTAGACGCGACGCTTCTGCTGTTCGAAGTGTATCTGCTTCTTGCAAAGCTGCGGCAATGCCAACGATCCCTGGGACAAACTCCGTACCTGCACGTAGATTTGCTTCCTGCTCCCCACCATACAGCTGCTTTGTCATGGAAGCGCCAGCTCGCTTATAGAGCATACCGATTCCTTTTGGTCCATATATTTTAGAGCCGTTGCAGGTCATAAGGTCTACTCCAAGTGATGCGATGTTGAGCGGAAGTGCTCCCGCAGCTTGGCAGGCGTCGGAGTGGAAGAAGGGGTAGGTTGTAGGTTGTAGGTTGTAGGTTGTAGGAAATTCCTTTTTGAAACGGCGGAGGATTTGGGAGATTTCTTTGATAGGTTGGATAGTCCCTATTTCGTTGTTGGCGTACATAATGGAGACGAGTACGGTCTCTTTCCGCAATGCTTGTTTAAGTGCGTGCAGGCTGACTGTCCCCTCTGCATGTACCGGTAGGTACGTTACGCTCACCCCCGTAGTCTCCAGGTATCGGGCAACCTCAAGAACAGAGGGGTGTTCAACACACGACACGACAAGGTGTGGCTGTGGGATGACTTGCCTCGCTGCTTCGACAATTCCTCTGATTGCGAGATTGTTGGCTTCCGTACCACCGCTCGTGAATAGTATTTCCTGGCTCGTGCAACCGAGCACGGCCGCACACGTCGCCCGGGCGTTTTCGATAGCCTGACGCACGCCCACTCCTGCCTCGTGGATGCTGCTTGGATTTGCGTAGAGAGTGCCCCAATAGGGCTGCATGGCTGCTGCTACGGTGGGACTGAGTGGGGTCGCGGCGGCGTGATCGAGGTACACTTCTTTCTTCGCTCGGGATGACATCGCCCCATCCTAAATCCTGAACGCTAGAAAGACAAGCTTTTTTGTGGTATGATATAGCACTGTACTGTATGCAGGAAAAATTGCCACACACCATCGAACGTCCCCCTATTGTCGTTATTATGGGTCATATTGACCACGGTAAATCCACGTTGCTTGATTATATTCGCAGGAGCAACGTGGTCGCTTCTGAAGCGGGTGGTATCACCCAGCACATGAGTGCCTACGAGGTGGTGCACGCCCCGACGCCAGCAGGAGCAGGGTCGGGGTCCCGACCGCAAGCGTCGGGAAAAAAGATTACCTTCCTCGACACTCCGGGCCACGCGGCATTCTCATCCATGCGCTCTCGGGGAGCCACCGTGGCAGACATTGCCATTCTCGTCGTGTCAGCGGAAGACGGAGTAAAGCTGCAAACGCTGGAAGCGCTCACGGCGATCGAGGAGGCAAAGCTTCCCTATATTGTTGCTATTACAAAGATAGACAAGGAGAACGCCAATATCGAGCGGGTGAAGCAAGACTTGGCTACACACAATATTTTTTTGGAAGGATACGGCGGTTCCGTGCCCTGTGTGCCAGTCTCAGGGAAAACCGGCGCAGGTATTTCGGAGTTGCTCGATATGTTACTCCTCGTTGCAGAACTCGGAGAATATACCGCCGACACCGCCCGCAGTGCATGCGGTAGTGTCATTGAGACGAGTCGCGATAGCCGCAGGGGTACGAGTGCCACGCTCGTTATTCAAGACGGTACGCTTCACCGCGGCGACCTTGTTCTCCTGGACGGATGCATAACCCCCGTGCGTCTTCTCGAAGATTATGCAGGGGCTTCCATTGCGGAGGCCACTGTCTCTGCTCCGGTGCGTATCGTGGGTTGTACCAGTGAACCGGCTGTGGGGAGTCAATTCCAAGCATTTGCAACGAGGAAGTTGGCAGAAGCAGCGTTGGAGCAAATTGCTACTACGACTGCTGTTGCGAGCGAACGTCGCCTGATACGCACCGTAGAAATCCCTATCATTCTCAAGTCTGATGTGGCAGGTACACTCGAGGCTATTCAAACCGAGCTGGCAAAGCTTGCTACAGAGGAGGTGGGCATACATGTGGTGCAATCTGGCGTGGGACCCATAAGTGAAACAGATGTGAAAGTAGCTTCGGGTACGCTGACGCCGCCACTTATTATCGGATTCCACGTGAAGCCCGAGAAGTCAGCACAAGCCTATGCGCTCCAAATGGGACTTACTATTCACTCCTTTGACGTTATCTACGACATTATAAAGTTACTGGAAGCGGAAATTGAGCTGCGTCGTCCCCGCGTGCAAACCGAAGAGGTCTTAGGACGCGTGAAGATTCTCAAAGTCTTCAATCGCGCAAAGGATAAGCAGGTTGTCGGCGGAACAGTATTTGAAGGCAAAATGACCGATCAGGGGCAGGTGAAGCTTATGCGTCATGAACACGAAATTGGGCGAGGTCGCATCGTGGAATTACAAGCACACAAGCTCAAAGTGAAGGAAGTAGAGTCGGGTAATCAGTGTGGCGTACTGGTGGACGCAAAAATGACGATTGCCCCTGGAGACATCCTCGAGGCGTTTATCTTGGTGACAAAGTAACCGTGTATTCCAGAATTTCTACCAACTACAAACTACCCACTACTAAGTACGCATTTCCGAATGGCTTTCCACGAAGAAAAAATAAAGTCGCAACTTATTATGCTTGCTGCCCAATTCGTGGCACGTGAGGCGTCGCGGCAGTCGATCATTACCGTGACTGGTATCTCGCTCTCACGCGATGGCAACCATGCTACTGTTCTCTGCACAGTTTTACCGGAGGCAAAAGAAGCAGAAGCGATCGATTTTCTGCGCCGGCAGCGCACGGACTTCTACCAATTTGTACTCAACTATACCAAAGGCCGTAAGACTCCCCTCTTTGATTTTTCCATTGACGTGGGAGAAAAGAGTCGCCAACGCCTAGACAAACTGTTTACAGACGATAAACTTAGTCACGACAGTAAATAAAGTTACGACCTGGTAGCCAAGTGGTAAGGCGAAGCTCTGCAAAAGCTTTACGCGGGAGTCCGATTCTCCCCCAGGTCTCCCTAAATCATCCAAGCTGTTTAACGGTAGAGGTGTATCCCTACTTAGACTTATGCCCATACCATATGTTATGCTGGAGTAATGAGAATGCACTTTAGAAAAAGGAAGTGGACTAAAGAACAGTTAGTTGAGGCTGCTTCGTCCTCTAGAAGCGTGCGGCAAGTATTAACAAAGCTCTGCCTTATTGAAGCGGGTGGCAATTATACTCAGATCAAAAAATTCTTGCATCTCTATGAGATTGATACAAGTCATTTCCAAGGGATGGCTTGGAATAAAGGCACAAAAGGTAAGGGTAAACCATGGTATAGTATGGAAGAGATTTTAGTACGAAATAGTACGTATCAAAGTCACAAGTTGAAAAAAAGATTATTTCAACTCAATCTCAAGCCACAAAAATGTGAAATCTGTTCATGGGCACAGGTTTCAAAAGACGGAAGGCTACCCTTGGAGCTTGATCACAAAAATGGAGATCACGCCGACAATAGGATTGGAAATTTGCGCATTTTGTGCCCTAATTGTCATAGTTTGCAGCTAAACCACAGAGGGAAAAAGTTAAAAACATAAACTTGGGCTAGTGGCGGAATGGTATACGCGCAACACTTAAAATGTTGTCTGCCTTGCAGATGTGGGTTCGACTCCCACCTAGCCCATTGAGGTAGAGAGGAGAATCTAGTATCATGGTACTCTTCCATAGCTCTCCGCCGAAGGACGGATCCGCCTTTGGCGGAAGACTGGTACTCCCGTCCGAACGGATGTTCATCCGGGCGGGCGCCCGAACGACTCGATCTTTAATTACTTTGTCCACCCATAGCTCAGTTGGTAGAGCTGCTCCCTCTTAAGGAGAAGGTCGTAGGTTCGACTCCTACTGGGTGGATTGCGAAGCAAGACAGCCAGAACGAAGCAACTGCTTGCTTCGTGGTAGGAGTCGAACAGCACAGTCATGTTTTATGAGTACAGAAAACAGACGAGCTGGTGCCCAGACAAACTTTTGTGACGACAAATGTTTAGTCGAGGGAGACATTCCTACTAGTATATCGGGCGAGTGGCGGAATTGGTATACGCGTGCGCCTTAGAAGCGCATTCCCAAAAGGATTGAGAGTTCAAGTCTCTCCTCGCCCATCGTTAAAATTCGTACACGTAGAGCTTACTATTCAGGCGGTTTTTTGGGAGATCGATAACTTCTAGCGGCTGCTTCTGGCTAAACTGAAAGTCGCAGGTGATGACTCTGGTTCCTGGCCGTAACTCTTGAACAAACTTTGGGTACAGGTTGTCGAGGACACTCGTGGTGAGGTAGAGGAAAATGTGGGTTGCAGAGGTGAGTGGAACTGAAAAAAAGTCTGTGCGCGAAAGCAGCAGGTTTTGATACTCTCGACCTAAAATGCGCTTACGAAGACAAGCTAGTGTGTAGGGGAAAAGATTTATCTCAACACCGACGCACTTCGCCTGAGGGGTGTGTCTTTGTGCGGCGCACACTACTCGTGCGTCGCCGCAGCCAAGATCATAGAGGAGGCTGCTCGGCGTCAGTGCTAGTGTTTTGACAACGGTATCAAGTATCTCCGGGCGGACCGGTACAAAAGGGGCGTGCCATGCTGTCCACCGAACACTACGCTCAAAGGAAAATGCAACAAGGCCTATGCAGACAAGCACAAGAAGCAGTACTAACTCTAGAGACAGAGAGACAACAGCTGGATCGAGGGGCAGCATATATGAGGCAGTCTGAGGATTTGGAGATTTGGATGCAGAACTCGAAGAAAGCGAGGATTACGACGAGGTGTACTACGAGTACAGTGAGGAGTAAACGGAGCGACCAAGAACATAAGGAGTGCACCCACGACTATATTTTCTGAAGTACTCCTGTGGTGTTTTCGACAAAGTTATGCACCAAATGTACACGTCCTCAACTAGCACTTGAGGGTGTTACAAATCAGATTCACTATCCCCATGCAGGACACCATGATGAACAGTCCGAGGATGCCATAGAGCATTTTGTTGCGTGCCCCTTCCGCCTTCTTGTCGTTCGAGGGCCCACTGATGAATTCAAAGACGCCCCAGAGAAAGTACACAAGAGCTATCGCAAACAGTAACCCTACGATCGGATTAATAATTTGTGTAAGGATGCTATTCAGTAAAGGAAAGTCTCCTGCTGCCGCTTGCATAAATTTTTTAGGGGAAGACAGTCTTCAATCCAGATACTAGCGCTGGATTTGGTTCCCAACGAACGGCACTTCCTCATTGCGGAGATTGCCGCTACTACCTGCCAGACCAAATGAATTCTGGAGGAAGCGCACTAAGCCCCAAATGGAAACGATGACGAAGAAGGCAATAGTACCCATAATCATACGCTCACGACCTTTGTCACGACCCTTGTCACCATCACCAGAGTCAGTCTGGATGTAGCTCATTAACCCCCAGATAAACCAGAAGAGGGCGATAATAATGGCGATACCGACGAGACGGTTCATGACTAGCGCCACGAGATCAACAACGTTTAAAATATTCTGTCCCGTTTGTGCAAAGGCAAAGGCCGGAGCAAGAAGCCCTAAAGCTGAAGCAACACCCAATGCAAACTTTTTCAACATATTCATATGATTACTTACTTTTAGAATTAATATAGATTTTCTCTATTCTACCATAGAGAACTAGGGAAGGCGGCATTTTACAGTGGAAAACTTTTTGCTTAAAAGCTTCCGAAATTAGGGTATTTGGGAGCGGCATTATCGAGCCTGAGCGTATCCTGAAGCAGGCGTACGAGTCCCCAGACAGAAACCATAACGAACATGGCAAGGATACTGTAGCCCATATTTGCCGCCGCCTCCGCTTTCTTGCTGCCAACGTCACTTCCTACGTATTGCGCCACCCCATAGATGAACCACAAGAGGGCCAGGGCAAAGATGACCACGACCACGCTCTGGAGCAGTGGGAGTACGATAGTGTCGATAATCCCCTTGAGATCTGTCCCTGCTCCGTGGCTCTGCCGTGGCGTGACACCGAGCACAAGGCCTGTGTACGCTGCAGCCTTTAACTTTTGCAAGGTGTTCATAGGTTTAGTTTAGCAATAGTATTCACCAATACCTCGTGGATAACTTTTGCACCGAGGATAAGGGCCGCACCGTAAATAGTGAGCTTGAGCATGCGCTGCGCGTCTTCTAATTTCTTAGAATTGCCTTGGGCGGTCACAAAGTAGAAGCCGGTGAGGAGGAAAAAGAAGACAAGCAACGGGAGCCCCACCGTAATGACGGCTTGCAGAATTAACACAACGAGCTGGTCGATGGTATTGATGCCGAGGGGATTTAGTGATTCATTCCCGGCAGCAAAGACACTCGTGGAATGCAGAATAAGGGCAAGTGCGAAGGCAAACCAGAAGGTGTGTTTTGTTCGTTTTTTCATTGTAATGTGGTGGTTACATAAACGGATGTCTTTGCGAGCTACTGCGAAGCAATCCAGGTCTATTCTTAATCCTCACGAATTCTGGATTGCTTCGGGTTACCACCACAGGAGTACTTCAGAACATATAGTCGTGGGTACACTCCTTATGTTCTTGGTCGCTCGCAAAGACGGAAAATCCATAGTGCTTATTTCTTACCTGGCACGGCGCTTGTTTTCTCTATGCCATCAATGTAAAAATCGGTTTTCACTTTGAACGCTTTCAGTATGGTGAGCACAATCAGTCCCGCAGTGATAATAATAGCAAAACCGATGATGATATTCCACATATGCTTCTTGGCAGCTTCCAGAGCGCTCGGATTGCCCTGCGCCCAAATGAGCTCAATCCCCGCCCACATGATGGCAATGACCGACGCCGGAATGGCCAAACTAAAGACAGCAAAGCGCACCAGGCGCATAATCAATTCGATAACATGCGCAAAGGTGCAGTAGGTGCCGGAAGTAATGCCACATTGGACCAAACCGAGGGATTCGCCCCTCTGCGGCGCTCCGCCGCCTCGTTGTGGAGCCCCACCATCAATAATGGGGCCTACGTTGGGGCTACCGCGTGTCGGTGGGCCGTCATCGACTGCAGCAGCAGCTGCAGGTGTTGCACAGGTGCTCTCCTTTACAATGCCTCCGTCCTCATTAAACTCCGGGGTTGGAGTTGCCGCATGCACCTGCTGTGGCAGCACACACGAAAAGAGAAGCATTCCTGCAAGTGTCAAGACGAAGAGTATTTGGTGTCCGGTGTTCCACATCATAGTTACTGTGCTACAAGTCTGCTTAAAAACTCATTCGCTTTGTTCTGCTTCGCGTAATCAAGTATATTTCTGGTAGCATTTAGATAAACCGCCTCCTGGGTCTTCAGTACCGCTACGCCCTGGCGCACAAGAGTAATCTGGTCATCGATGGAAAGATTCTCGACCCGCGAAGCCCCTGTCCCGGTAAGAGCTCGCCCGGCTCCACTCACAAAATATCCCAATGCCGCATCTGTTGATGAGTCCGCAATGAATGTTTTTGCTCCTTCATATGCTATTTTTTTTATGACTAGTTTTGCAGCTTGATTGGCTGCTTCCGCACCTACCCCAACCGCTAAACTCAAACCGAGCGTCTCTGGTGCTGTTAAAAGCGCCACACTTTTGGTCGCGAGCGTCGTAACGTCGACAATTTTGCCTACTCTACCAACGGCGTCAGTAAAGGTATCCTTGTCTTCAGCAGCAGCAAGAAGATCTTCTCCCTGCTTTATCTGACGTTGCACATTTTGGAGCTCATTGTTGACTGCTTTGAATTCGGTCGACGCTACTTGCAGCTTTTCTCTAAAATTAGTACCAACGCACATACCTTGCAGGCACACGCGGGTCACCACCTGACCGCTCGTACTCGTGACCGGGGCACATTCAAAGGACGAACCTGACGGACAGGCCTGGTACCCTTCGACGACAGCATCCTGGGAGCAGGAAGCAAGCTCCGTCCCGTCACCCACTGCGGCTCCTTGTTTAAAAATTCCCGCATCGCGTACCCCTATGCCAACAAGGAGAATAACAAGCAGAAGCGAGAGGGCGGTTGGTAGGGTGCGAATGGTATGCATTGTGGTACCGTCTATTGATTCTGCGGCAGTACATCTCCCAGCTGGCTCGCAAGCTGGGAGATGGCGTCGCTGTCGCGCGCAACGCCGGAGATCACACCCTCAATAGTGGCCTTGAAAAGCTTGGTGGTGAGCACTGGATTCGGATCAAGCCAGGAACGCGCAATGATTGCCGAGCGGTACGCAATGGCGAGATCGGCGTTGCTTGAGCCCTCGCTCAAGATGTCTCTTCGTGCGGGGGCCAATCCGACGGCGTCTGCAAAACTTTTTGCAAATTTTACCTGCGCAAGGACCATGGCCGCTTGCATGGCCGCGTTTACATTTTGGGAGCTTTTGAGCGACGCAACAGCATACAGGTTTCCGAACGTTGTACGGACACTCCCATTTTCTCGCTGCGGCATGAGAGCGAGATCAAAGTTGAGGTGCGGGTTCTCGGTACGGATTTTCTCTGCATCGCTAAACGGGGCAAAGTACATGGCAAGCCTGCTTGCAGCGAAGAGGGCGCTTGCTCCACGGAGGGCGCTATTCCAGGTGTACACATCCTCCTTGGTGGGGTTAGAAAACTCGGTGAAAAACTGGATGGCCGCCTCGGCACCAGCCTGACCTTCGCCCCCTCCGAGGGCAACGCGCAAACTTTTGTTTTCTTCATCACGGACCACCAAGCGCTGCTCCGCCTGGAGGAAGAGTGTCGTAAGGATCTCTTTTGCATAATCGATGTTGTTAAAGCCACCAAGGGAGACTGCACTTTGGGTGATGTTGTTACGTTCGTCCCGCTTCGTCAGCTGTGCGGTGAGTGCGAGCACCTGCTCCCACGACTTTGGTGCCTGCACGAGTTCTGCATTCGTGAAAAGATCGCGATTCCAGTACATGACCAGGGGATCAACCACCAGGGGAAGCCCGATGATTCCGGCCTCACTCGTAAACAGCTCACCCTCGTCGATAAAGGTATCTGTAAACGTACGCCTCGACAGTGCGTCATAGGGAATGACTGCTATCTTACTTTGGTGACGCAAAATCAAGTCTTGGGGTAAAAGTATCAGGTCCGGGCCTCTTCCCTCAGCCAGTCCCTCCACAAGGTCGGTATCAAATGAAGCTACCTGGTGCTGTTCGTACTTCAGCGGGGCCGTGACTTTTTCATTATTCAATTCTTCAAGGAGTGTCCGTATTTGATTTGAGGGCAGTGTTCCCCACACCATGAGATTGTTTGCACTTGTGTTTTGGGATTTGTCAAAAAAGCCGGAAAACAAAATAGTGCCGATAATGGCAAAAGCACCAAAGATAACAAGTATGACCGTTTGAAAGGCGTTCATGGTTTCCTGAACAACAACCCATAATGATGTTCCCCGGCATCAAATCGCTCTTCGAAGGTGAGGCCGGCTGTGGTGAAGTACGAGGTGGCCGTCTCTTCGGTGACCACATGGTCTGGGTGGGGTCCGAGATTACCAAAGGAGTCCGACCAATCGATGACCAGAATGAGCCCTCCCGACTTGACGATACGAGCGCACTCCGAGGCAATGGCATCTTTGTTTTCCGACTGGAAAAGAACATTTGAGGCAATGGCAGCGTCCTGCGAGAGATCGGCCAGCTTTGTGCCCCCGACTTCATCAATGTCGCCCCAAATGACGTCGATATTCGTAATGTGGTCTCTCCGTGCTTGCTCCTGTAGTTTGTCGAGCAACTCTTTCTGAACATCAATGGCAGCCACCCGCCCGCGCGAACCGACGCGGTGGGCAGCAGCGAGCGAGTAGAAGCCACTGCCACAGCCAAAATCTGCAACATGCATGCCATCCCTCAACTGTAGTCGAGCGATGTTTTGACGCGGATCTGCGAAGTCTGCCATGAGTGTATTGTACTGTACTCACGAGCGTCGGAGAAATGAAGCGTGTGGAGAAGTCAGACTGTCTGAAAACTGGCTCGGAAGCCTTGCTTCCTGATGCCTTGGGAAGCAAGGCTTCTAGTTTTCGGACAGTCTGATCCCCGCGTAGGCGGGGATCCAGGTTCTCGATTCGTCAGCAGTCAGTGAGGTTGGCATCCCCGAGAATTCAAATGCAAAATACGGCCCTGGATCCCCGCCTACGCGGGGATGACACAATATCTTGTTGTACTGTGGGTTACTTTACAAGCAGGTGAGTGATGCAATGCTATCCCCCTCCCGCAGCTTCATGATGCGCACTCCTTGAGTCTGACGGCTGAGGGAGGGGATTTCTGCAAGTCCCGTACGAATCACTTGACCATTCTTGGAGATAGCGACAATTTCTGACTCCTCGGGTGCAATCACGCGTGCCACCATCAGCTTGCCCGTCTTCGGCGTTACTTTCACGGTCTTAATGCCAGAACCAGCCCGCTTCTGTGTTTTGTAGTTCTCAAGGGTCGTCATTTTGCCATAGCCGTTTTGGGTCATAACGAGGTACATCGCTTTACCCGCTCCCTTCTTCACTACGTCCGCGCCAATCAAGTGATCGCCCTTGCCGAGACGCATAGCGGTCACCCCCGCAGCCGTCCTCCCCATCTCTCGGATGTCGGCTTCTTTGAAGCGAATTGACTGCCCGCCTGCGGTCGCGAGAATTGTTTCGTCTCCCTTTTCTACAAAACGCGCAGACATAAGCTCGTCCCCCGCTCCCAGCTTGATAGCAAGTAGCCCACTGCGGCGCACATCCTTGAAGCTCTCTGCAGAAACTTTCTTGGCTACGCCCATTTTGGTCACCATCAGGAGCGAAAGCTGCTGCATTTGCTTCACCTCCTTTGGCATGGCGAGCACCGACGTCACGCGCTCGGTGCCATCAAGCGCGAGAAAGTTCATCACTGATTTACCACGAGTGGCCCGCTTCCCTTCGGGAATATCGTACATTTTGATCTGATACGCTTTGCCGCGGTCAGTAAAGAAGAGGAGGTCGCTGTGAGCGTGTGCCGTGAGAAAAGTGGTGATGAAGTCTTCTTCCTTGATGTCCAGGTCAACCACACCCACTCCCCCGCGCTTCTGGCTGCGGAATTCTTTGGGATCCGTGCGCTTAATGTAGCCTCCCGACGTAAGTACTAAGACATTTTCCTCATCAGGAATCAGATCTTCGAGTTTAATTTCTTTGACACCACCCTTCACCACTTTGGTGCGTCGCTCATCGCCGTACTTCTCTATCAGTGCTTTTGACTCCTCTTTTATCAATGCCACGATACGCTTAGCGCTGCCGAGAATCTCTTTGCACTCTTTGATGAACTCTTGCACTGCGCCAAGCTCGTCTTCAATTTTCTTCCGCTCGAGCCCAGCAAGACGCTGGAGCTTCATGTCGAGAATGGCCGTGGCTTGGAGGACGGAGAATGTGAAGCGAGCGATCAAGGCGGCGTGTGCTTCGGGGCCGTCCTTTGACTTACGGATAATGGTGATGACTTCGTCGATATAATCGAGTGCCTTCTTGAGACCAAGAAGGATGTGCTCACGCTCTTCTGCTTTGCGAAGATCGAAGGCGGTGCGGCGGCGGATAACCTCTTTGCGATGTGCGATAAACTCCTCGAGCATAGTTTTGAGAGAGAGAATCTTCGGTACACCATGCACGAGGGCGAGCATATTGTAGTTGAACACTTGCTCTAAGTCGGTGTGTTTATAGAGGGCGTTTAGTACCATCTGGGGATTGGTGGCCGCCTTCAGGTCAACCACCACGCGCACTCCTTCCTTATTCGATTCATCACGGATGTCGCGGATGCCCTCGAGCTTCTTCTCGTGCACCAGGTCGGCCACGCGCATAATAAACTCCGACTTGTTGACCTGGTACGGGATAGAGCTAATGATGATCTGGAAGCTCCCCGCTTTGTTTTCGGTGACTTCTGCCTCGCCGCGTACGGTCACTCCCCCCCGCCCAGTGGCGTAGGCATGGCGGATGTCGGTTTGATTGAAAATGATGCCCCCTGTTGGGAAGTCAGGACCTTTTACAAATTGCAGCAACTCCTCGGTGGACGCGTCAGGGTTGTCGACGAGGTGCATGAGCGCCTCGAGCACCTCACGGAGATTGTGCGGTGGAATCTTGGTGGCCATGCCGACGGCGATGCCAAGGGTACCATTCAAAAGCAGGTTGGGGAGGGTGGAGGGGAAGACCGTTGGTTCTTGGAGGCGACCGTCGTAGTTGGGTACAAAATTCACTGTTTCTTTGTCGAGGTCACGAATGAGCTCCTCGGCAATGCGTGACATCTTGGCTTCGGTATAGCGGTAGGCAGCAGCGCTGTCTCCGTCCATGGAGCCAAAGTTTCCTTGCCCAGAGACGAGTGGGTAGCGGGTGCTAAAGTCCTGGGCCAGCTTGACCATGGCGTCATAGACTGAGGTGTCGCCATGGGGGTGGTACTTACCGAGTACGTCACCCACGATAAGTGCGGACTTGCGGAACTTCGCATTGTGGGTCAGCCCTAGCCCTTGCATGGCAAACAAGATTCTCCGGTGCACGGGCTTAAGTCCGTCTCGAATGTCCGGCAAGGCCCGCGACACAATCACCGACATGGCGTAATCCAAATACGACACGCGCATTTCCGGCACAATGTCGGTTGGGATGATCATTGATCGATTCTCGGGCACGAGTGTTTGCTTTTTGTCTGGTTCGTTTGCCATAGTCCTAAGGTGTGTTAAATTTCTTCCATCCTACCCGTGCTGCTTCGGCAGATTCGAGAAAAAGCAGCTTTGCTTCAGTAAACGGACTACTGCGCACATGCGTCGCCTGTGCTTCAGTCTGCAGCAGACCGGCACGAAAGTGTGCCGCCCAGATACTGATGATCATGAGCATAGCCAGCGCGACCGCTCCATACAGAATCCTCCGCCGGGCCGGTTCTGGTTTATTCTGCACTGCGTGAAGATAGGAGGCAAAGGACATGCAGAGCGTATTAGGCAACGGGCTTGATAATCACAACGTCACCCTCTTTGCCCTCCAAATCCTTCTTCTTGAGGGTGAATTTATCGATCGTCTCTGCCCCTGCCCCGCCAGTCTCTTTCAAAAATTGCGAGAGCGCTGTTTTCTCCACTCCCGGCATCCCCGCGTACATGGGGATAATTATTTTGGGCTCGAGTGAGGTGGCCACTTTTGCCGCCTGGGCAGGACCGAGCGTGTTGCCACCCAAAATGGGAACAAACAAGAGGTCGATTTCTCCAAGGGATTCGGTGATTGCGGGGGGCAGCTCGTCTTGCTTGAGTGCTCCTAAGTGGCACAGATTGACCCCCTCAAAGAGTACTGAGTAGATGGTGTTGATCATGGGAATTTTTTCTTTCTTCCCGCCCGCCTCCCACTCCTGGGGCACGCCAAAGCCGCGCACATAGATCCCGCCGATCTCATATTCTCCGGGGCCTTCGATGAGGAAGGGCTCGCGCGAGCCATAGGCAACCTGCTCGCGGCCGTTGTAATCCTTGTCGTTTATACTCATCAGTGCGACGTCCGCCCCAAAGGTACTCGTCTTATACTCCGAGGCCTTACTTATGGGATTGAAGGCGATAATAGTATCGCCAAACTGGACTTTGTAGCAGGCCAGGCCATAGTAGGTGATAACCATAATCCATTAATTGTAGCAAAGATGGGCTCTGCTTTCAATCGTTCCATACAGCTCGGAACATGAGTGGTACTAAATTATTCTTTAGGTATTCCTTCCCAAACTGGAGGAGATAGGCAAACGCTTGTGTGGTGGTGGAGGAGGCGCGAACAGGCCGCTGCCCTTCAGAAGCTAACCGCATCCCCCACCTCGAGCCCGTGCCGCGCAGCCCAGCCACTTGCAAGCTCGAGGACGTGGGTGACAGGCACGGGTGAGTCCACAATCTGCTCGCCCTCGGCGGCGATGCGCATGTTGGCTTCTATCCCCACCACCCGACCATCGGCAATCCAGATGAGATCGATCGGTATCAGCATCTCATTGTTCCAGAACGACTGCGGTGCGGGCTCCGCAAACACGAAGAGCATACCTTGATTATCAGTGAGCCCCACTGCCCCACTGAGCCCGCGTGTCTGCGACTCGGTCGAGGGGGCCACCCAGGCGTTTACCACCGTGTTAGCAAGTGTCACCGGAGTCGTTGGCAGCACGATCATGCGGCCCTCTGTAATGTCCAACCCCGTCTCCCTTCTCTGAAGCCATTCGGGCTTGAAAGCAAAGAGTGCGGCAATGAGGGCAAGTATGATGCCCGTGGCAGCAATTTTCTGGTGTTTATTCATGGTATCTGAGAAATACAGTCTGAGTAACAACTCACAAAACTGAGTGAGCGTCTTTGCGAGCGACCAGAAAATACAGTCGTGGGTGCACTCCTTATTTTCTTGGTCGCTCGCAAAGACAGAGTGAGATATGCGACGCTCATTAGCCACCACTCAATCTTGTGAGCAGATACCAGTCTGAAGCGTGACTTCTCATGGGATCTATTGTACAGTAGAAATCTACTATTTAATAACTCCAGTAGTGGGAGAAAAAGGGTCAGGAGCTCTGCGTTTAAAACTCCTGACCCTCTCTCCCACTGGCCCCATAACGCTAATGGGCAACGAGCGGAATACAAATGGATACAGTAACTAAAGTGAGCACGCCTGCGGCGGAGGTGCCTGCGGGCGCATCTGCGGCGATGAATGAAATTGTGCGGCAGTCCCCCACCCCGCCCGCACCGGGTGACTTGGTAGAGGGAGTAGTGATCGGCCAAAAAAAGCTGACGCTCTATGTTGATCTCAAGCCGTGGGGTACGGGTATCATCTTTGGCCGAGAATACCTGACGGCGCGCGATATTATCAAAAAGGTAAACATTGGCGACATTATTTCCGCCAAGGTTATTACTATTGAGGACATCGATAACGGTTACATTGAGCTTTCACTCAAGGAGGCGCGCCAGGCGGCTACCTGGCACCAGGCCGAAGATGCAATAAAGACGAAGACCGTATTTGAACTTTCGGTAAAGGATGCAAACAAGGGAGGACTTATCTTGGAATGGCAAGGTATTAATGGATTCTTGCCTGCGTCACAATTGAAGAGCGAGCACTACCCCCGCGTCACCGATGGCGACAAGGACAAGATCATGACGGAGTTGAAGAACCTGGTCGGTAAGAAGATCTCCGTCTCTATTATTGCTGCAGATCCGAAGGAAGGGAAGCTCATTTTCTCTGAGAAAACCGGCATTCAGAAGGAGAAACTTGAAATGGTGAGTAAGTATGCGGTAGGCGACGTTATCGATGGAGAGGTGACGGGGGCCGTTGACTTTGGTATCTTCGTCAAAGTAGAAGATGGTCTTGAGGGATTAGTGCACATTTCTGAAATGGATTGGGCCCTCGTTGAGAATCCTAAGTCAGTCTACAAAATTGGTGACAAGGTCAAGGTAAAGGTCATCGACATTAAGGACGGGAAATTATCGCTCTCACTCAAGGCTCTCAAAGAAAACCCATGGAAGCAAGCCGAAGGTAAGTACAAGAAGGGCTCGCAGGTAAAGGGGGTGGTCATCCGCTTCAACAAACACGGAGCTCTCGTAAGTATCGAGGAGGGTATCGCTGGCCTCATCCATGTCTCGGAATTTGAATCTGCAGATAAGTTGCGCGAGACATTAGAACTCGGGAAAACATACGACTTCATGATTACCCTCTTTGATGTGAAAGAGCAGCGCATGGCGCTTACCCTCGTTACTGGCAAAGAAAAGGTGAAAGTGGAAGAAGCGGCAGTCAGCGCTGCCTAAGAGTTGCATACTGCTCGTCCGAAAAGTAAACCAGACTGTCCGAAAACTGGGCCCAGAAGCCTTGCTTCCTGATGCATTGGGAAGCAAGGCTGTCTGTTCTCGGACAGTCTGGTTTCGACTGGTCTAGTTTGTGTTTAGGAAGCCCGTGGCGCGGTTGCGGCCATTGGTCACAAGTACCTCGAGCGCGGCGGCGATTTTCTTGATCACTTTTTTTAGCACCTCCTTTTCCTTTGGGGAAAATGCGCTAAGGATGTGCTTCAGTACGAGCTCTTCTCCGGCTGGCTTTTTTAACTTTCCGCCTGGGGTGGTGGGGCAAATACCCACACGAATACGGATAAATGCGCTGGTCTTTAGAGCTTTCGCGATTGACTCGATCCCTCTATGCCCCCCAGACCCCCGGTCGTACGACATCTTTATCGTACCCAGAGGGAGGTCAAGGTCGTCATAGATGACGACAAGCGCACTGGCGGCCTTTACCGATGTCACGAGCGGCTTCAGGGCAGCGCCAGAATTATTCATGAAGTTATTAGGGAGCACAAAAGCTACTTTTTTCTTTTGCACGACACCTTTTGCGGTGAACGCTTTTGTATGCAGTGACCACGCTCCGTCACCATACGCCTTTGCAAGGTGCTCCACACACATCCTGCCTGTATTGTGGCGTGTGTTACTATACTCGTCTCCCGGATTTCCTAAACCTGCGATGATATATGACATAGGGCCATTTTACGTTGAATACGAACTTGTGTCAAAGTCAAATATGCGGTATAATGAGAGTCACTATGGATCCAGAAATCGAAAATACGGCTCTTCTCGGGGATGCAGCAACGGAAACAGGGGGCACACGGGCATTCTTTCTTGATCTTGTCAAGTTTACGATTCTCGCCCTGGTCATTGTTGCCCCTATCCGTTGGTTTGTCGCCCAGCCCTTCATTGTAAACGGTGCTTCCATGGATCCGACCTTTCGTGACGGCGACTACCTCATTGTCGATCAGCTTTCGTACTATTTTGAAGAGCCGGCACGAGGGGATGTGGTGATCTTTAAGTATCCGAAGGACCCATCGAAGTATTTCATCAAGCGCGTCATTGGACTTCCTCAGGAAAAGATACACATTACGGATGGTCAAGTGACGATTACAACAGCAGCCAAGGAAACCATCGTCCTCACTGAGCCATATCTTGTGTACGAGAAATCCATGAATACACAGACGGGACTGGGGCCAAATGAGTACTTTGTACTCGGTGACAATCGCCCTGCAAGTTCCGACTCGCGCGTGTGGGGGCCGGTGCCACGAAAGTTGATTACTGGTTCTGTCTTTGTGCGACTCTATCCATTTAACCAGATCGGCGTACGCCCAGGGTACGTCACAGAATAACTCTATGCTACCACTCAAAAAACCAGTACCCGTGGAAGGAGAGCCCGAGGAGTTTGTAAAGCCTGGGAGTGCCACCTATCAAGCGGTCAAGGGTATGCGCGATCTCGTGGGTGACGACGTGCACGCCCACCACGGCTTTATCGAAAAAGCGGCAGACATTGCGCTCTATTATGGGTTCAAGCCTATCCATACTCCCCTCCTCGAAGATGCCCGGGTGTTTACCACCACCATCGGTCAGTCGAGCGACATTGTGGAGAAGGAAATGTTTCTAGTGAAAACCAAAGGCGGTGATCTCCTTGCCCTTCGTCCCGAAGGGACCGCAGGCGTGATGCGGGCCTACCTCGAGCACGGTATGCAGAATCAAACCCAGCCCGTCATGCTCTACTACAGCGGCTCTTTTTACCGGTACGACCGACCCCAACGAGGCCGCTATCGCGAGTTTCGGCAGTTTGGCCTTGAGATTATCGGTACGGAAAAAAGCATCGCGGATGCCATGATCATGCAGATCCTCCTCCTCACTCTCGAGGAGTCAGGCATCAAGAATCTTCGTCTCGTCATCAACAGTATCGGTGACAAGGAGTGCCGCCCAGGGTATCGGCGCGAGCTCGTCTCCTACTACCGTAAGCGCCAAGAGGAGTTGTGTAAGGATTGCAAGAATCGCTTCAAGGTGAATCCCTTACGCCTGCTCGACTGCAAAGACCCCAAGTGCCAGCCCCTAAAGCTGGGTGCGCCACAGTCGGTGAGCTTCTTGTGTGATCCGTGCAAGAAGCATTTTAAAGAAGTATTGGAATACCTGGAAAGTCTCGGGGTGGAGTATGTGATTGACAGTACCCTTGTGCGTGGTCTTGATTACTACACGCGTACAGTTTTTGAAATTCAAGAGTGGGAGGCCCCTACCGCAGCTCCGGTAAGTGGGGGGGTTCCCCCCGAGCCTGCCCCTCCCCTCGCACTCGCCTCTGGGGGCCGGTACGACTACCTGGCGAAATCACTCGGTAGCAAGAAAGATGTACCCGGGGTGGGTGCCGCTATCGGGGTTGATCGTGTGGTCGCTCGCGAGGATCGTATCGAAATGATGCCGCGCTTAGTAAAGAAACCAAAAATCTACTTCATTCAGCTCGGCTTTGATGCCAAGCTGAAGAGCATGAGTGTCATTGAGATCCTCCGCAAGGTGCGTATTCCCGTAGCACAATCGCTGAGTAAAGACAGCTTGGGTAGCCAGCTCGGCACCGCCGAGAAGTTAAAGATCCCGTTTGCTATTATCCTCGGCCAGCGCGAGGTGCTCGATAATACCGTTATCGTGAGAAACATGGAGAATCGTTCTCAAGATGTGGTGAAGATCGATAAGCTGAGTGAGTATCTAAAGAAGGTGAAGCTGTAGTTCACATAAAACACAAAATAGAAACTACACAAACACCAAACAAAGCACTAAACAGAGAAACCACAAATGAATCCTTTTCTGTTTTAAATATTGTGGTTTGTTTGGTTTTTGTGCTTTTGGCTTTGTGTTTTTTGCAGTAACTTGAATTCGTATTGATTCTGTGGTACTTTAACTAAACTATGAATGTAACGGTAGAAGTCGCACGAAACCAAAATGAAAGCAATACAAGCGTTATTCGCCGCTTTACCAAGCGTGTGCAAGATGCTGGGATCTTAAAACGCGCACGCTCGCTTCGTTACAGCAAGCGTACACCATCTCCGTATGCAAAAAAGAAAGGAGCCCTTATTAAAATCACGAAGCGTAAAGAGTTTGAACGACTTAAGCGACTGGGAAAAATCGAAGAAGGTTTTCATAAAAAAACTCGCAAGAGGTGAGCTGCCGACTCGGGCGGTTAATGCGCTCAAGGAAAGCATACTCGGGGCCGAGTATGCGCTTGAGCTCATTCTCGTTGGTGATGCACGATCACGTTTCTTGAATGCAACCTATCGCGGCACAAACAAACCAACAAACATTTTGAGCTTCCCCCTCGCGAAGCAGGAGGGGCAATTAGTACTCCACAGTACACTGAGTGAAAAGGAAGCAAGGCAACAGAAGGTCGCTCCCCGTGACTACCAGCTCTACTTGCTTACCCACGGCATGCTGCACCTCCGTGGCCTCGATCATGGTAAAAAAATGGAACAACTCGAAGTGCAGTGGCTCAAGTCACATGTCAGCCATTTATTTCTAGCATGGCTCAAATCTAAATAGTTCTTCAGTGAAAACTGAAACACCAGCGCATTTAGGCCAGAGCGAGCCCTCCTCAATCCTGAGGCCCTTCGCAGGTCTGCGAGCTCGGTGTTGTCAAGGTGAGGAAGCGAGCGAGCAGAACTGCGAGTATGCGCAGCAGTTCTGAGTCGGAGCGCGATGGCGCGAGACGGGGTCGAGGAATTTTTCAGCAGAAAAATATCCGTGACCAGCATCCGCAAGACCTTGTGAGCGACCAAGAACATAAGGAGTGTACTCACCGACTATATGTTCTGAAGTACTCCTGTGGTGCTTGTACTCAAGCCAAAAGGTGTAGCTCCTGTTAAGGAGAGTCCTTGACAACGAGCAAACCTAAGACAGAGTGAGGCGCAAGCGGAGGCCGAACGTGCCGAAGGGTGAGGAGGGCGAGCGGTTATGTAATCCACATCACTTTCTTCTAGTAACGGTGCTACTATGGCTACTATGCGCCGACACATTGTAACCGGAATTGATATTGGCTCCTCACTCATCCGCGTGGTAGTGGTGGCCTACAGCAAACACGATGCCCCGCAGGTGCTTGCCACTGCGTCCGCAGAATCACGCGGCCTCCGCCATGGCTACATTGTTAATTTTGACGAGGCGGTGGAGTCCATCCGCACGGTCCTCGCGGAAGCAGAAAAGAAGATCGACACGAGAATTACCCGTGCCTTCTTGGCGATCGGTGGGGTGAGTCTTGTCGCAAGCCCGAACGAAGCGTCGATCGCTGTTTCAAAAGCTGATGGTGAGGTCACTGCCCTTGATGTGGAGCGGGTCCTGGCACTTTGTGAAAATAATCTTCGTACGAGTGCCAACAATAGGGTGATCCATACCATCCCGCTTATGTATAAAGTAGACGGAAAGAAAGTGTTGGGGAAGCCGCTCGGCATGAAGGGAAGCATTCTTGACGTACGGGCCCTCTTCATCACCTGCCTTGATCAGCATTTAGAAACACTCGTGCGTGCGGTGGAAACAGCCGGGGTCCGCGTCGAGGATGTGGCCGCAGCACCGATTGCGGCAAGTCTCGTCACGCTTACCAAGCACCAGCGTACCGTGGGGTGCCTGCTTGCAAATATTGGAGCAGAGACGGTGTCGATTGCGGTGTTTGAAGAAAATCAGCCAGTTTCCTTACAAGTTTTTCCGCTTGGCTCAACCGACATTACGAGCGACATTGCACTGGGGTTGAAGATTCCACTTGAGGAAGCGGAAGATATGAAACTCCACCGTGAGCGCACCATAAGCTCGCGAAAAAAGCTAGACGAGATTATTGTGGCGCGACTCTCGGATATGTTCGAGCTCATCGAAGCACATTTAAAGAAGATAGGCCGCAACGGTTTACTGCCTGCGGGTATTGTTATTACGGGTGGGGGCGCTGGGCTTGAAATGATCGAGCAGCTTGCGAAGTCGTCGCTTCGCCTCCCTGCAAGGATTGCATCGCTAGTGCATCCCAAATCACTAACGCATGGCGCGAACGGGATTTCCATTAAAGATGCATCCTGGGCGGTGGCCTATGGACTGTGCATCCTCGGTCTTACGGCAGAAGAGGATGATGCCATGCATGTGAAGTTTCTTCAGCAGACGAAGAGCGGCTTCCTCTCCTGGATCAAGCAATTCCTCCCGTAGAGCGACACTCGTGCGGATTTTGGGCAAGTTTCCCTCTGTTATGTTTTCTGCTATGCTACGAGAACTCTGTAGGGTTTTTTGTGTTTCTACAACCTACAACCTAATTTTGTATGCCTAAAATAAACCCTGAAATTGAAGCATTTGCCCGCATAAAGGTCATTGGTGTCGGTGGTTCCGGGAAAAACGCGATCAATCACATGATCAACTCCAAAGTGAAGGGAGTTGAGTTCATCGCCATGAATACCGATGCCCAGGATTTGCATCATTCACTCGCGACGAAGAAGATTCACATCGGCAAGAATCTTACCCGTGGTCTTGGTGCGGGCATGGATCCCTTGCTTGGCCACAAGGCAGCTGAGGAAACTATTGAGGAGATCCAAGGCATTATTAAGGGAGCAGACATGGTCTTCATTGCCTGTGGTATGGGTGGTGGTACTGGCACAGGAGCTTCTCCCGTGATTGCAAAGACGGCAAAGGACCAAGGGGCTCTCACTGTGGCGGTGGTCACACGCCCTTTCTTTTTTGAAGGCGCTCAACGGGGAAGAATTGCAGCAGAGGGTCTGGAAGAGTTAAGTAAGGAGGTGGATGCACTTATCGTTATTCCGAACGATCGGCTTTTAAATATTGTTGATAAGAACACCACCTTCACCTCCGCCTTTGCCATGTCGGACGAAATCCTCCGCCAGGCAGTCGAGGGCATCTCCGACCTCATCACTATGCCCGGCATCATCAACGTAGACTTTGCCGACATTCGTGCCGTCATGGCAAACACCGGCTCGGCACTGATGGGAATTGGTATGGCGGTGGGTGAGAAGCGCGCCGAGGAGGCTGCTCGCGCCGCCATCAACTCTCCCCTTCTCGACATTTCCATCGAGGGAGCCAAGGGTGTCCTCTTTGCCATCGCTGGCGGCCCGGACATTACCTTGCTTGAAGTCCAAGAAGCAGCAAAGATCATCACCGAGTCTATAGATAAGGATGCGAAGGTCATCTTCGGGACAGTGCTTGACGACAAGCTGAAGAAGAATGAAATCAAGGTCACGGTGATCGCTTCCGGGTTTCCGAGCAACCATACGCGTCCCCTTTTAAACGTTATGCCGCGCACGACCACGATGCGAGAACAAGCCGAGGACGAGGACCCTGCACTTCTGCGCCAGTCCATCATGTCTGGCTTACGAGTGCGCAAGCCTGACTTAGCTCCCCAGCAGTCAGCCACACCAGTGTCCACCGTAAAAACGGACGAGGAGTTTACCGAAGACTCCGACGACTGGTCCTCGGTGCCGGCGTTTCTACGAAGAGGCAAGAAATAGTTTTATGCACACAACAAAAAACTACCTCACGAGGTAGTTTTTTGTTGTGTGTCATCCCCGCGAAGGCGGGGATCCAGCTTGTGTCCTAGTTTAAATTGATTTCTTAGTCCCTGGACCGATATGCTCAACCGATGTACCATCAACCTTGATCGCTTGGCCGTCCTGCACCAAATACACTTTCCAGGGAAAACCAATGAGAGCTTGTAGATATTCTTTACGTTTAACAAGATTTACTTCGTTTGACCGTTCGTCGGTTTCCTTCTGGTGCGGGACGAGTACAATGTCAACGATGCCGAAGCCAACATGATCCTCAGTATCAGTTGGTTCCCACCAGGTGAGGCCAATGTCAGGCATCACGAGTCCATTGCCAGCACTGGTTCCAACATATAGAACACCTCTTTTATATGTGTTTTAAGAACCACCATTTTATGATTATCAAAAACATCTCTTATTCTTTCGATGTGGCGACTGTTCGTATTCGGCGGTATGTTTTCCAAAGAAAAATATTCGATCCGATCGGCCTCGCCGGATAACGTAAGTCCGCCACCAATCGGCTTACACAGAAACAAAAACACGATGTTGTTCTCGTACTCTTTGGCATACACGCCAACGAGTCTCTCGACGACTACTTCAAGGCCAACTTCCTCTCTAACCTCACGTACTACCGCGCTCCACGGAGATTCACGTACTTCGAGACCCCCACCAGGAAGATTCCACAAATCTTTGTCTGTTCTGTGGCACAGCAAAACACGACGATGTTCATCAAGTATCACAGCGAACGCTCCCAAGGTGTATACTTCAGCCATAAAATTTACAAAACGGAGAGGGGGAGATTCGAACTCCCGAGGCCCTTGCGAGCCTGCCAGTTTTCGAAACTGGTACATTCGACCACTCTGTCACCTCTCCTCGTCACACTCGTCGAGTTTACAGAGTGTTCGACAAGTCGTCCACCTATCGCCTGTCTCGCTTGCGCTCAACAAGGGCGATTCCTGCTTCGCAGGATCGGGATAATGGTAAAGCAGTTTACCATTATCCCACTCTGTCACCTCTCCTTATAACCTGTTAAATGTAGCAATCTTTTGCCATTTTGACAAAAAACAGCTATCATAGTGGGCCATTGGTGGCCCTATCGTCTAATGGTTAGGACATCGGCTTTTCAAGCCGGTAACCGGAGTTCGACTCTCCGTAGGGTCAAAAGTCGACAGGAGCAGGTAAACTGCTTTACCTGTGACGCGACTTTTGAAAGCGGAGCGTTATCCCGCAAGTATGCGGGATCGTGAGCTGGGGTCGCAAGCACTTACGTTTTTTGGAGCGTGCAGCACGAACTAAAAACTTAGTGACTTGTGACCAAAGTATTGAAATTACATTGCGCGCGATTAGCTCAGTGGTAGAGCATTCGCTTGACATGCGAAAGGCCGTAGGTCCGATCCCTACATCGCGCATAAATGAAAATTCTTGGTATCGAAACATCATGTGACGAGACGGCGGTGGCTATAGTAGAAGCCGAGGGGGGTGCATCCCCTGTTTTCAAGGTACTCTCTTCAGTCGTTTCTTCGCAGATGAAGCTCCATAGTGAATGGGGTGGGGTTGTTCCCATGCTTGCGAAGCGTGAGCATGCCCGCAACCTCGTGCCCGTCTTAGAAAAGGCCCTACGCGAAGCAGGTCTATATGTGGAACGAAGCGAACCTCTACAAGCTACAAGCTACCCGCCCGAACGTGGACGTTCGGAGCGGGCGGGCAAGCTACTAGCTACTTTACTCGTTCGCGAACCCGAACTCATCGCTCCACTCACGACCTTGCTCCAGAATATAGAAATACCAGCTATTGATGCAATCGCTGTTACAAAAGGACCTGGCCTCGAACCTGCCCTGTGGGTCGGCGTGAACTTTTCTCAGGCTCTTGCTGCTGCGTGGCAAAAACCACTGTATCCGGTGAATCATATGGAAGGGCACATACTCGCGGCGCTTCTGCCAAGCCGCGAAGAGGTAAAAGGTAAAAGTAGAAAGGTAAAAGTAGAATTTCCAATACTTTCCTTGCTTGTTTCTGGTGGTCACACCGAGCTTGATCTGCTCACCGACTGGAGAACGTATCAAATTTTGGGAGAAACACGGGATGATGCCGTGGGTGAGGCATTTGATAAGGTGGCTCGTCTGCTCGGACTTCCCTACCCCGGCGGCCCCGCCATCTCCGCACTTGCCCTCAAAGGGGAAGCAAATCCAAGAGTCGTACTCCCCCGCCCCATGCTGCACTCGAAAGACCTCGACTTCTCGTTTGCAGGTATCAAGACTGCAGTGCGCTATCTTATCGAGAAGCTGACAGGAATGGAAGCCTTGCTTCGCCGAAGCAAGGCTTCCCTATCACTAGATGAGCAGACGAAGGCAGACATTGCCCTCGAATTTCAGAACGCGGTCGTAGAGGTGCTGGTGAGCAAAGTAGACACTGCGGTGCGTGATCACGCACCGAAGACATTCATTCTTGGTGGCGGCGTGGCGGCAAACATCTACCTACGCGATTCCCTCTCGAAACTCTTCGCAGAAAAGCATCCAGATGTCCAGGTCATACTCCCCTCGCGTGAACTCACCACCGACAACGCGGCCATGATCGCTGCTGCGGCTTACCTGCGCATTACATATAACATGCCACCAGAAACTTCGTTTCGTGCACAAGGAAACCTTCGCGTCACAGATTCCGGTGAAGCTTCTCAATAGTTAGGCTTTTTGCTACCATTCACATATGAACGAAAAACTCACAAAGCCATACGATCCAAAGAGTACCGAGACGGCAATGTATAAGAAATGGGAGGAGTCAGGCTTCTTTAATCCCGATGTATGTATCGCAAAGGGAGTCACCAAGCCTGGCGCCGAGACGTTTGCTATCGTCTTGCCTCCTCCGAACGTGACGGGCGTACTCCATATGGGCTCGGCCTTAATGCTCGTGATCGAAGACATCCTCGTGCGCCAGGCGCGCATGAGCGGTAAACGCACACTGTGGATTCCGGGTACTGACTCAGCTGCTATTGCCACACAGGCCGTGGTGGAAAAGATGATTCAGAAGAAGGAGGGTATGAGCAGATATGATCTTGGACGCGAGGAACTTTTGAAACGTATTGACGTGTTTGTAGAGGAGAACAAGTCTACGATCTTGGAGCAAATTCGCTCCACGGGTGCATCGGTGGACTGGAGCCGCTATGCCTACACCATGGACAAGCCGCGCTATGACGCAGTGATGACTGCCTTTGTGCGTATGTACGAGGCGGGGCTGATCTATCGCGGCAATCGCGTTGTGAACTGGGACCCCAAGGGTCAGACGGTGATCTCTGACGACGAGCTTGAGCATGAGGAACGTGATACGAAGCTCTATACGTTCAAATACTGGAAGGAATTCCCCATCGCTATTTCCACAACTCAACCGGAGACCAAAGTAGGTGACGCAGCAGTAGCAGTGCACCCAGACGACGAGCGCTACAAGGAATTTGTCGGTAAAATATTTACGGGTACTTTTGCTGGTGCAACATTGAACATACAGGTCGTCGCAGACCAAAGTGTAGAAAAAGAATTTGGTACCGGTGCGCTTGGTGTCACACCAGCCCACAGCCATATAGACTGGGATATTGCTGAGAGACACAAGATTACCAATCGACCACAAGTAATTGACGAGCGTGCACGTATGACCGAGCAGGCAGGACCACTCGTAGCTGGTCTCAAGGTCGGCGAGGCGCGGGAAAAGGTGGTGGCATGGGTGCGCGAGCAGGGTCTGCTCGAGAAAGAAGAGGTGATCAAGCAAAATGTGCCGACCGCCCAGCGCACTGGAGCAATAGTAGAGCAATTACCCAAGCTGCAGTGGTTTATCGATGTGGAAAAATCGTTCACGCTCCCCCACTCCGAGATTGAGGGCATTGCGAGCGGTAGCCACACCACACTAAAAGAGATTATGCGGAAGTCGGTGCTTGGGAAGCAGGTGACGATAATGCCCGATCGATTTGAACGCGTCTACTTTAATTGGGTAGATAATTTGCGCCCCTGGTGTATTTCCCGCCAGATTTGGTTTGGCCACCGCATTCCTATTTGGTACTGTACGCAAGGATTTGCTGTCGATAATGACCTCAGTGTTGGTAAGGATTCCCTGTGCCGCCAACCGATCTGTTCTATTGAAGCACCGGTGAATTGTCCACATTGCCTTGGCGCTGTGGATCAGGATCCAGACGTACTTGATACGTGGTTCTCGTCAGCCCTCTGGACCTTCTCGACTTTGGGTTGGCCAGAGAACACACAGGATTTGGCCACCTACCACCCAACAGCACTCCTTGAGACGGGCTACGACATTATCTTCTTCTGGGTGGCGCGCATGATTCTGATGAGTGGCTTTCAGCTGGGCCAGGTGCCCTTTAAAACTGTTTACCTGCATGGCCTCGTGCGCGATGGCCAGGGTCGTAAGATCTCAAAGTCGCTTGGTAACAATATTGACCCCGTGGAGATGAGTGCCAAATATGGCATGGATGCGGTGCGTATGTCCCTCGTGGCTGGCATGGCACCTGGGGCGGATAGTAAAATGTCCGAGGAGAAGATAAAAGCGTACAAACACTTTGCAAACAAGGTCTGGAACATTACTCGCTTTGTACTACAGAATAGTGAGAGGTTTGACGCGGCCACAAAGCCAGCTCTGACTGCTGCTGACCAAGCTCGACTCGATGAGTGCACAACAGTAGTAAAAGACATCTCAGATCATCTCACTGGGTACAGGCTCCATCTTGCTATTGAAAACCTATACACATACGTGTGGCATACCTTTGCTGATATAATTATCGAGGAAGCGAAACCTCGATTGCAGAGTGCGGACGTAATTGAGAAAGCATCGGCGCAGTATATGCTACGGCACGTACTTGAGACGAGCTTGAAGCTCCTCCACCCCTTTATGCCGTTTGTTACGGAGGAGATCTGGCAAATGCTCCACGAGGGTAAGTCGCTTCTCATGGTAGAAGCATGGCCGAAGGTCTAACACTTTCATCAACTATTGTCTGGGCGTTTTTAGGAGGCCTTATTCCGGCCCTGTTTTGGTTGATCTTTTGGCTTCAAGAAGACAAGATTCATCCCGAGCCAAAAGGGGTTATCGCTCTTGCTTTTGTGGCGGGTATGGGCTCGGTACTGCTTGCATTGCCCCTCGAGCTCATGTTTGCGCACTATATACCCGAGGGAGTACTTCGTATTGTCCTCTGGGCGGCAAGCGAGGAGCTGGTGAAGTATTGGGCAGCGAGCTACTCGGCCTTCCATCATAATCGTAGCTTTGATGAGCCAGTTGACGCTATGATTTATCTCATATCGGCGGCGCTTGGCTTTGCCGCTGCAGAGAACGCCTTCTTCATCTTTGGTGCACTGCACGATTTCCCCATTACCGTCGCCCTCATGTCAGGTGGTATGCGCTTCGTTGGGGCAAGTTTGCTCCATGTCCTCGCGTCTGCCACTGTGGGTGTTGTCATTGCATTTTCGTTTTATAGAAACAAATTTGTGAAGGAGTGGCATCTTGTACTCGGTCTGCTCCTTGCTGTTGTCTTGCACACGGGGTTTAATTTTCTTATACTGTTTCTTGAGTCACAAGGACTCCAGGCGTACACACTCGGTGTTTTCGGATTGGTGTGGGCAGGGATTCTCATTTTGATCTTTTATTTCGAAAAAGTTAAAGCAATTGTACAAACATGATGAACAACAAACGCAAGCGATCGTTCTTTGAGCGACTTACCGGCAGTGTTTCTCTTCCTGCAGACAATGACTCATACACTGGGGTGGCTATAGAAGTAGACGAAGCCGAATCGGGGGGCGATGAGGCTACAGGACAGCTTGCAGTGGACGTCTATCAAACCCCGAGTGAAATTATCTTGCAGGCCATGGTGGCAGGCGTAAAGCCTGATACACTTGATATTGAAATCTCACGGGAGATGGTGACCGTGAGCGGTGCCCGTCAGAAGTATGACGAAATAGCTCAAGACGACTACTTTTTCCAAGAATTGTACTGGGGGTCATTTTCTCGGACTATCTTACTCCCTGTGGAAATTGAGGCCGAAGAGGCAGAGGCTATCGAAAAGAATGGCTTGCTCACTATTCGTTTACCAAAGATCAATAAGGAGAAGCGCAAGGCGCTCAAGGTGAAGAGTGTATAGAGTCAAGTATATAGGTTCGTAGTATATGGTATATAGGGGAATTCAGAAATACATCTTCCTACATACTATATACTACTCACTACATACTAACCAAAATGGAAGACGCTGAAATCAAATCACTACTGGAGCGGATGCTCAAACTTTCAGAAGAGAACAACAAGATGCTGCACACCATGCGGCGGAGTGCGCGCTGGGGTACTTTTTTCCGAATTGTCTACTGGTTCGTTATCCTTGGCGGTTTGGCCTTTAGTTACTACTTCATTCAGCCCTATCTTACGGCCCTCCTGGAAGCGTATCAGCAAATTCAGGGGAGTATAAGCCAAATACAAGAGCAGAAAAACAGTTTACCTGACGTAACTAAGCTCTTAGAGAGCTTACGCCAATAGCAGTAATTCGGTGCCGAGACCCGGTCCGGTCACGGATTACTAAGTCTTTTTCTTGACTACACTCAAAAGCCTAAGTATCCTCGACCCCGTCTCGTCTGTTGCGTTGCAACATGACTGCGACTTTCTCACCTGGACGCAAGCAAAGCAGTTTGCTTGCTTTCTCGCTACCTCACTTCGTTCAGTGTGCCGAGACCCGGTCCGGTCACGGATTACTAAGTCTTTTTCTTGACTACACTCAAAAGCCTAAGTATCCTCGACCCCGTCTCGTCTGTTGCGTTGCAACATGACTGCGACTTTCTCACCTGGACGCAAGCAAAGCAGTTTGCTTGCTTTCTCGCTACCTCACTTCGTTCAGTGCCGAGACCCAGGTTCGAACTGGGGACCCCTTCCTCTTCAGGGAAGTGCTCTACCAACTGAGCTATCTCGGCGTAGTGTGTGCTTATAATACTTTAGAATTACGAAATTCCTCCCCGTATGTCATCCCGGCGTAGGCCGGGATCCAGGTTAATCCCTGGGTCTGGTTCCCGGCCTACGCCGGGATGACACAAATACGAGTTTCGCAATTCAAGGTATAATACCAAATTTTGAATCTTCGGGCAAACAAAAACCCCGCCATCGGCGGGGTTTTTGGTCAATTACTTGATCTTACCAAGACTTCTGGTTGTCGTCTCGGCGGTTGAATCCACCAGCTGCTCGCGGTGGGCGTGCCTCCATAGGGCGGGCTTCGTTGACCGTAAGAGTACGACCTTCGAAATCCTTACCATGGTACATGTCGATTGCTGCCTGAGCTTCCTCGTCCGATGACATTTCAACGAATCCGAAACCCTTTGAGCGACCACTCATCTTATCCATGATAATGGTTGCCGAAACAACCGTCCCTGCCTTCGAGAACGCATCTCGGAGGGTCTGATCAGTGGTGCTGTAGGGAATACCACCGACGTATAACTTCTTAGCCATTTATATATGAGAGTTTCACCTCTCGGCTATCTATTAATGCATTGCAGACACTTACTCTTCGAAACTTGAGAAGCACTTACAATTGGGTCTATAGTAGCACAGATGACCAGAAAACACAACTGAAACCTGGTTACTGCTATTTTATGCCTATACTTTGCCCCCGGGCGGAATCGAACCACCAACTATTCCTTAGGACGGAACTGTTATAATCCATTTAACTACGGGGGCGAGAGTCCAGTGTAAAGTGACAAGTATAAAGTTACAAGTGGGACCCTGTATTGCACTGTATAAACTTTACACTTTTTACTTTCAACTATTTTGCGTGCCCCAGAAAGACCTTTTCGAGAATACCGCTGGCTATAAGCTCTTGAGATCTTCCTTTGGCGACCACCCTACCTTTATCAAGCACATAGGCCCTGTCGGTGATTTCGAGGAGGGATTTGATGTTGTGCTCTACGATCATAATGGCAGTCTTGTGGCGCTCGTGGATGTCGTGGATAAGGGCGAATACTTCTTTCACAATCTTGGGTGCCAGGCCAAGGGAAGGCTCGTCCAAGAGGAGTACTTTTGGATCCGCCATAAGCCCCCTTGCGATGGCGAGCATTTGCTGTTGCCCGCCAGAGAGCGAGCCGGAGGCAGCCTTTCGCTTGTGCTTGAGTGCTGGAAAAATTGCAAAGACTTCCTCTTTACGCCTGAGTACCTCAGTACGATCTTTCACGAAGTGCGCACCGATCTCTATGTTTTCCTCAACAGTGAGATGCTTAAAGACGCGCCTGCCTTGAGGCACAAAGGCAATCCCTCGCCCCACTACTTCGTGCGACTTTGGATGGAATTGCTTCCCGTGCCACAGGACCTTTCCCAAAGCAATAGGGGCGAGCCCAAAGATGGCCTTGAGTATGGTTGACTTCCCTGCCCCATTCGGACCCATCAAGGCCACAATCTCACCCTCATTAAGCTCAACGGAAGCGCCATCGAGCGCCTTCACGCCCCCGTACTGCACATGCACGTCCTGCAATTGTAGAAGTGACTCGGTATCCATTATTCAAGGTTTACAAACTGACCGTTCTTAACAGTCTTCATACGGAAGTTAGCCTGTTCCACTTGGCCTGTGGCGCCAAATGAAATTTTCTCGATGCCGACTCCAGGAATCTGTACTCGCTTGAGTGCTTCCGTTATCGTGACGTCAGTTTTTGTGTGGTCTTCAAGTGCTGCAATGGTCGCAAGACCAGCATTGTAGGCGTTCACAAAGGAGGGGCCAGAGGGCTTCACGCCGTATTTCTTTTCGTAAGCAGCTACTAAGCTCGTGTAGCTTGCATCCTCGTTGATTGCAGGATAAGAATAGACAATGGAATTCTCAACGAGGGAAGCAAAGTTTTCAAGGAGCTGCTGGTTTTGACTTGTTGCGGTTGAGACCACCTTTGCCGTACTGCCTAACTCACGCAGTTGCCGAAGAAATGGACCAAACGAGCCAACATCTTGTAACTCCACAAAAAATACGTCTGGTTTTTTACTCAATACTTTCGCTAGTGGGGTACGGAAGTCATTGTTACCAATGGGCAGTACGACTTTGTCTAAAATAGTAACACCCTTTTGGGTTGCTACCGCTGTGAAGATTTCGGAAATTTTAGTATTGAAAGCGTCATGGTCGTAGAATTGCACCACCTGATCATTGCCTGACGCAATCATCCAATCTGCCACGGTGGACATTTCTGGTGCCTCAGGCCACCAGGTCACAAAATGATCACCCACGAGTGACCTATCAAGTACTTCTACAGCTACACTTGGCCCGACAACAGGCATTCCTGCCTTTTTTGCCAGCGCATATCCAGCCTGAAAGGAGTCGCCCCAAGTGGGACCAATAATCAAAGTAACCTTGTCGACGTTTATGAGTTTACTGAATGCGTTTGCCGTACCGACATTATCTGACTTGGTGTCTTCAGCAATCATTTCTATGTGTCGACCGCTGATACCACCTTCGGCGTTTTTGGCATCAAATGCCAACTGCAAAGCCCGGAGTTCGTCCGTGCCCCATTCTGCCCCCACCCCCGTCTTTGCCACAGCCACGCCTATCTTTATAGGCTCCGCACCCAAGCGGGCATGCTTTGTATTGTTTGAGTAATATATTGCCAACCCAATCAGAATAACAGCAACTATTCCCACTACCCATTTCATTCTATTTGTCATAATGTATGTACTTTCTACTTTTACCTTTTTACTTTAACCTCATTCCCCCAGATACGCCTCCACCACATCCCTCCGTGCAAGTACTTCCTCCGGCTTACCTTGCGCCAAGAGCTGCCCGGAGTCCATCACAATCACATGGTCGGACAACTCCCGAATCAAGTCCATGTTGTGCTCAACCAGGATAACTGTCTTTCCTTGGTCGCGCAGCTCCTTCATGATACCAACCACTGTCTTCACCATCTCGGGGAAAAGCCCGGCAAACGGTTCGTCGAGGAAGATAATCTCCACGTTCATGGCGAGCACGCGCGCGATCTCAAGGAGCTTACGCTGGCCGTAGGAAAGGTTCTTGGCCAGCTCATGCCGCTTCTCCCAAAGCCCCACTCGCGTGAGCACTTCTTCTGCCTTTTCAAGGTGCAGCTTTGTGTGTCGCTCTACCAAAGCACTGAATACATCCCGCTCGGTAAGCGTCACCAAGATGTTATCAAGTACATGCATCTGCTCAAACACACGCACATCCTGGAAGGTGCGGGTAATGCCGTATGACATGACGTCGAATGCTTCGATGGACGAAAGCTTCACTTCGCTTATAACCACCATGCCATGGCTGATAGCCTGCAGTCCCGACAGCACGTTAATGAGTGTCGTTTTTCCGGACCCATTCGGCCCAATGATACTCGTCAGCTTGCCCTTCTCAATGGAGATCGACAAATCATCCACAGCCCGCACGCCATCAAACTGCTTGGTTAAGTTTTTGGTTTCCAGAAGAGGCATTGTATAGTCTACTGATTCATATAGCTACGCACTTGTTCCTGTAAATACTTCTGAATAGTAGTAAGACTAATCTGTTTTCCAGGGCAAAATACCACCGGCTCCTCCCTAATGTCCTCAAAATAGACCAGGCTTTTTAATATAACAGCTTGGTTTAAGGTGGGAGTAACACTTGCGGCATTTGCGAGTAACTCACGAAGTGGATGGAGCTGGAGAATAAAATACAGATCGATGAAATCTTTGAACAGTGACCTACTCGTGATTGCGGAGAGCTTCATGCAGCCAATGTCCCGTACAGAAGCAACTCGGAGCATCGGCTCTTCGATGACCTCAGACACCAAGGGATACCGATAGGTGAAGAAGCTGACACTTACCCCCTCAACAATAATGGTGAGTGTATTGTTTTCCTCTTGCGTCTTCTCTACTTTCTTGTCTCTAAACGCCTCGCAAAGTTCAGTAAAGAGCACGCTCGGTGCAAAATCATTACCCGTAAAGAAATCAAAGTCAATACTTTCTCGATGACCAAGCTGTAGGGCAAGTCCTGTGCCTCCGGCAAGGTAAAATTGCTGCTTAAACATGGCTAGTTGAGGAAGCAAACCTTGCCTTCTGGCATCCAAAATTTCGTAGTGCATAGCTTATGCCGGCGGCCAAAAGTTTATCGGCTGCTTCGGTACATGGAAGAGCCAGGTCCAAAAGTTATACGATTTCCTACTCCATACCCCGCGAGAAGGATGCTCGAGAGCTTCTCGAATGTCATCCTTTGCGTACTGTACCAGCAACCAATCTATTGCTTTCTTTGTGCCACGATTACAGACCTGGGTGATAATAAGCTTGCGATCTCGACGAAGATCGAGCTGGGTCGGATCGTATGACCAAAGAGCGCTTTCGTGTACAAAATCGGGAATCATAGGTGTATTTTATCATATTATCGAGACAAAATCACCTCGATTCAAGTTGGCCAAATGCCTATCGAGTGCCTCAAGCTGTTTCTCAAATCTTGGTTGCGGATGAACTTGATACCCCATATTTGGTTTTGAGTGACTCCCAGCTCCCTGGCTTACTCTGCTTCTCTTCTCGTTGCAATTTCTTCATTTCGGCAAGAAAGTGCTTATTTTTGCTGAGTAAGTAGTTCTCGAGCTCATCTTGGGCGCGCTCAAAATAGGCAGACGCTTGCAGCATTTCCTCTAACGCCTTGCGCGGAACAGTTATGGTCTCCGTATTCATAGCAACTAAAATAACATAGAACACTGCACGGGACAATCATTTTTAACATCCTTCCATTCATCTCCTACATAGGACTGCCCTGTGTATTTAAACTAAACTAGGGCACCTCCACAAATTTACCATTTTGCAATATTACCAATACTGGTTGCTTATTCAGTGGGAAATTCCCGTTCTTGTATCTAATTAATCCTGATGCACCATCATAGTTATCAATTGCATGCAAGCCTTCAATGAGATTGGTTGAACGTTCAAGAGCCAACTTTAGTACATAGACAGCATCGTAAGCCGTATCAGCATACTCCTGGGGATTTGAGCCATATCGACCTCTGTAGGAGGTTATAAAGCTCTCTTTGGGTGAGCTATATCGGAAAACAGTTACATCGTCTAGAAGAGATGCGGACAAGTCGCCCTTGGCATAAATGCCAATCACTTTTTGCTCTACTAACAGTGCCACTTTAATATTTAAGGCATTACGCTTTTTCAACAAATTAACCATATCTCCAAAATTAACAGCAGCGAGGATTGCATCGGGCTGCAGATCCTTAATGAGAGATAACTCACGCTGGATGTCGTTGTTGTCAAAGTTTGGTAAAATTACCGGTTTCACTAATCGATTGCCAGTTGCATCGATCGCCCGCTTGAATGTGTGGGCGTGTACAAGACCCCAGAGATTATTAGAAACAATAGTTACAATTTTACCGTCCTTAAAGCGCGAAAGGTATTTCTCAAAGGCGACCTTATTTATGGATACGGGAGGATGTGTGGTGAAAAGATAGCTGCTGGTGGCTTCCAAAGTATCAGGCATTGCGGACGGGGTGATGAGTACTATCTGTTTTCTGTCTATGACTGGAATTGCTGCGTTCGCTAAAAAGTCCCATGTGCCTCCAATAAGCGCTACTACGTGGTCTACACTAAGTAGCTTATTAATGGCACTGACTGTATCCTTAGGCTGACTATGGTCGTCCTCGACAATCAGTTTTATTTGTTTGCCGTTTATACCTCCTGACTTATTAATTTCCTCAACTGCAAGTTGTATACCATTTAGTTCTGCTTCTCCAGCTATCGCTGCAATACCAGTAAGAGGTAACACAGCCCCAATTTTTATCGGCTCCTGTACAGTCGTCCCCTTTTCTTTATCAGTACGAAAAATCGCCAGTCCAAACAGAACGATCACGACGAGAGCGATACTTACTTTGATTGTATTCGTCATGGTTTTGAACTACTTAGACATTAGAAATTAGTAATTAGACATTTCCTAAAGCTCATACTCCCCCATCAATCCCTGCGGGCGGTAGAGCATCAGGAGCACCAGCAGCATACCGTACACCACCTGTCGCATCTGGGCGGCGATGTCGGTGGGGAAACCTACAAAGCGCAGGATCTCAGGTAAGAGTATCAGAAAGAGGGCTCCGAGCACAGCCCCTTTGTTGTTGGCCAGGCCGCCCAGGATGATAATCGCGAGTATGAAGATTGACTCATTCAAGGTAAAAGTGGAGGGGTCGATGAAGGTAATGTAGACGGCAAAGAGTGATCCCGCCACGGCCGCCATCATGGCGCCGATAACAAAGATGACTAGCTTGTAGTAGTGGGTCTCATAGCCAAACACCTGAATTGCCTTCTCGTCCTCGCGAATGGCTTTGAGCACGCGACCGAATGAAGAGAAGCCAAGGTGCTGTGCAAGATAGTAAACAAGAGCCAGAAAAAGTGCCGCCAGCACAAGAAATTGCCAGTTAGCGCCCACAAAATCCGGACGCTCAATACCAGGAATACCAAGTGGTCCCCGCGTCACACTTTGCCAGTTTAAAAAGATGCTGTAGACAATAATATTGAAGCCGAGTGAGGCAAGAGCGTAATAGTCTGCGTCAAAACGACTAAGCACAAGACCAATCAGCAAAGCAATAATACCTGCAAGCGCTATGCCCACAAACATGGTCACAAAAAAATTCCAGTGATACGTTGTCGACAAAATGGCCGTCGCATAGGCGCCAATGCCATAGAAGGCAGCATGAGTGACTGACAAGAGACCAGTATAGCCAACGACCAGATTCAGGCTTACGCCTAAAATCGCATATATCGAAAAAAGAATGGCTAGGTGTATCAAATATTCCATGGAGGGCTAGTATAAAGTAGAAAGTGTAAAGTTCATAAAGTAGTTACAGTTTCTTGATGAACCCAGAAAGTAACTTAGATATTTCCAAGCAAGAACTATTTATGAAATCAAAGTCTGCTTTGCTGATGTAGGCAAGATCAAGGGCAACGTATGACATCGAACGAACTTCACCACAAGATCCCTTAGCAATAAAAAGAAACTGACTTAGCTCCTTGTTGCTCTTTCTTTCAAAGCCTTCGGCAATGTTATTGCTTATACTTATCACAGCTCTCTGAATCTGATCTCGAAAACCATAGTCTCTGTTGGATCGAAAAAGCTGATACACTTTACCAGCCAAAATCCTTGCCTTTTGCCATGAAATCAATTCTTCGAATGTCTGTATCATCATAACTTTATAAACCTTCAACTTTACACTTTTTACTTTCGCATGATGCCCTGGGGTCTGAATATTAAGAAAATGATTAGCAAAACGAAAGCGATGGCGTCCTTCCACTCTCCGGAGAGATGCCAGATGCCGAAGTTCTCCACAAAGCCAAGCAGGAAGGCGCCGAGCACGCCCCCATACAAGCTCCCTACACCCCCTACAATGGCCGCCACAATACCTTTGAGAAGCAAAGCTAAGCCCATGGTCGGCTCAAGGCCCGTATCAAATCCTACAAGCAGGCCAGCCACCCCGGCAATGGCAGAACCGATAAAGAACACGACCCCGATTACACGCTCAGTATTGATCCCGACAATCTTCGCCACCTCTTCATCGTCACCCACGGCTTTGATTGCCATGCCGAGCTTTGTGAATTTAAGCATGCAGCCGATCAAGCCCATGATGACGAGGCCGGTTACGAGTATTACCACCTGGGTCTCTGTAATTGCCCCACCAAAAACGTCGTAGACCGTACTAATGCTTTGCCCTGTTGTGAGGGTTTGGAATTGACTCGTGAAGATGATGGCAATGACTGCTTGAATGGCGGTGAATATACCCAGTGATGCCACCAGGAGCACCATGCCGGAGGCCTTGCGAGTACGTAAGCGCGTGTAGACCAAGCGATCAGAGAGCACTCCCGCGAGACCGGCACCAATAACTGCGAGCGGTATGCTTACCCAAAGAGGAAAATCGTGCAGTCGTGTCAGCCAAAAGACGACGTAGCCACCGATCACCGCCATGGTACCGTGAGCGAGATTGAAGAACTTGGTGGTGCTGTAAATAAGGTTGAAGCCAAGCGCGACCAACGTGTAAATGGCCCCGGCAATAATGCTATTTAAAATAAGCTGCGGCAGAATAGACATAAGACTCTAGTATAGAGTTTCAAGTACCAAGTGACAAATTTTACAAAGGTCTCACCTATGTCAAAGGTGAGACCTTTGTAAGTCTACAGGTGGTACAGCATATGGAATACAAAAGCCCCTCTCGGGGCTTTTGTACTGGTGCACTACAGGGCACTCTTCTAGTTACGGAGTTGTGGAAGTAGCAGTGGAGGTTGCTGTAGGCGCAGCGGGTGCAACAGGTGCTGGGAAGGTCACTTCCGCCTTGCCTGCCTTCACGGTCTTGATGAAGTACTCGGCTGCTCGCGGGTCACCCTTCTCGTCAAATTCGATCACCGGCTGGGCAACGCCACCCTCGTAGCGCACCTTGTAGAATGCGTCCTTGATGGCGGTGCCATCGGTACCGACGTTCGCAATAATGCCGGCAAGAATCTTCATACCATCATAGGCATAGTTGCTACAGTAGATAATTTCGTTATTGCCAACCTTGGCCAACATCTTGGCCTTAAACTCCTCACTTGAGTTGGTGGCGGCGGCCGTAAACATGACCCCCTCACTTTCTGCAGGCTTGAGCTCACTCCAGATTTTGCCATCATCCCAGGCATCGGCACCAAATTTCGTAAGAGTAATTCCCAACTGCTTCGCCTGCTTTAACCCAGCGATGGTTCCCTGGGTGAATCCTGGGAAGTAGAGGACATCCGCTTTCGAGTTCTTCACCTTAGTCATTTGCGCTCGTAAGTCGGTAGCATCCGGTGCATATCCCTCCTCAAGCACTACTTTGCCACCGAGGCCTTCAAATGCTGCTTTGAAGGCGTCCTTGAGGCCATTCCCCCAATCCTGGTTGATATACACGACTGCTGCCTGACGCTTGCCCATGGTGTTGTACAAGTAGTTTGCCGCATATTTTGCTTGGAAGAGGTCAGAAGGAACATCACGGAATACATAGTCACCGGCGTCAGAGATACTCGGCGCTGTTGCACAGTAGGAGAGCAAAGGAGTCTTTGCCGCCTCTACGACGGGTGCCTGCGCGAGCGCCGCAGGTGAGCAGGCTGGGCCAAGGATTGCTGCAACCTTATCGACACTGACGAGCTTGCTCGCGACCGTGGCGCCGACGTCCCCCTTGCACTTGTCGTCTTCATATACCACTAGCATTTGACGTCCCGCAATACCCCCTGCAGTATTAATCTCCTCTACTGCAATTTCCACTGCCGCCTTTGCGTTCTGACCAACGTTTGCTAGGTCACCACTCAGTGGTCCAGAAAAGCCAATTTTCACAGGCTCAGTAGATACGGGAGTAGTGGTTGCTGTCGGGCCAGCAGTTCCTGGGCCAGATTTGACTATAGCGTAGCCAATCCAGATCAAGATCAGGATGACTATAATCGCGAGAAGTGTTTTTGTTCCGTTTGACATAGTAAAAAAGCTTAAATAATAGCTAGCTATTTTGTAATGGGGTAATCGTACCCTACAAAGGCTCTGCTGACAATCTGGACAATTCCTCCAGATTGTCGTCGTCTCCAGCCTTGTTTTTCTTCGTAAGACCGCAGAGGACACACACATGAACTATCGTGCACTCCCCTCCCAGGTGGAGCACGGCCGCTGGCGACATCATTCCTACGCAGCTGGCGGCTCGGTCGCCAGGGTGTACGTCCACATGCTTACTCCAGAGGCACTGCGGACAGTGATTGGTGTATCCGTTACCTTGTACATGGAAATCACACTGCTCGCAGGTAAAGTCTTCTATCGTGCGTTTAAAGCTTTGCGACATAGAAACTTTCGTATACTATAGAATGACACTGCGCGGGTATGGTTTAGTGGTAGAACGCGACCTTCCCAAGGTTGAGACCCGAGTCCGATTCTCGGTACCCGCATCATCCTGCTCTAAAAAACTCTTTGATGAATTGCCAAAAATTTCTTTTGACAACTATCGCGCGCGTTGCTGCACTCTGACTACTCGTCGCCTCATCTATGATCACAATCACCCCCTCATCAGGCTTCGCAATTTGGAATTTTGTTCGGAGCTCTGCTTCTGTGCCCTGATCGCTTGAGAGCCGTGTAACATCCGTCTCGAGTGCGCGTGTACGAGCATCGAGCGCTGCCAGCTCTCTCTCGGCGGATGCCTTGGTGACCTCAGTCAGCTGCTTTTTCTGGTAAATTCCCCAGGCAGCATGAGCAAGGATACCGATCACAAGAAGGAGTCCAATGATCGTGGCATGGGAATACAAAAGCCGACGACGTGTCCGTTTGTCTTGAAAGTTCCGCATGCTCAAAGTATACTACACTAGGTCAAAGGGAAAAGGCAAAAGGTAAAAGTGACACCCTGAGGAGTGTCATCCCGTTGAAAAACGGGATCCAGATTAAGTTCATGGCCTGGATCCCGGCCTACGCCGGGATGACATTGGAATACAATGTCACTTTTACCTTTTTACTTTTTACTTTCACCTACCCGATTCATGTTATTCAAATCCAAACAAGGGAAAAGACTCTTTAATCTCGCCTGGGGCATCGTTGCTATACTGGTAATCATCAGTATGGTTGCCCTTTACTCACTGCCGTTTGCATTCAACTGAAATTGAGCAGGCAAGAGCGAGCATGTGCTGTGAAAATGGGCTACGAAGAGCGACGGCGATGAGTCAGAGGCGATTTTTCACGAGAAAAATACGCCGTACCATTTGCGCGGCACATGCGAGCGTTAATCCTTCGGCTTCATCATCTTCAGAAACACATCCTGGGGAATTTCGACGCGACCCCTTGCCTTCATTTTTTTCTTCCCCTTCTTTTGCTTTTCGCGAAGCTTCATTTTACGTGTGATATCACCCCCATACAGGTAGTCGGTCACATCTTTCTTCATACCGGAAAGCGAGCGCGACGCGATAATCCGCCCCATCGCTTTGGCTTGTATTTTAAAATCAAACATTTGTCGCGGGAGTACTTCCTTCAGGCGATCCACCATGGCTTCAGCGTCGGTCTGCACCCGCCGGCGCGAGACAATTTTCGAAAAAGCAGCAATGATCTCGTCAGCCACCAGAAGATCAAGCCGCACTACGTCGGCCTCGCGCACGCCAATAGTGCTATAGGCGAGCGACGCATAGCCAGAGCTCGCACTTTTGAGCTCATCGAAGAAATTACGCATGAGTTCTCGCAAGGGCATCTCAACGGTCAGCGACGTGCGGTTGTCTCCAAAGAGCTCGGTGGCGCCTACGAGCACTTCGTGGTCGTAAAACAACTGCATGAGGCTGCCAACGTACTCCGGCGGCGTAATGATGGTAGCCGTGACCCATGTCTCAAACACTTTGGCGATGAGCGACTCATCTGGAAATGCTACCGCTGAGTACACCTGCTCGCGCTTGCCGTTCTTGAGCTCGAGTTCATAGAGAATAGTGGGTGAGGTGACAATGAGGTGCAAGCCGAATTCGCGCTTGAGTCGTTCGGTGACTATTTCCAGATGAAGCATGCCGAGGAATCCACAACGAAAGCCCCTGCCCACCGCTCCCGACGATTCCTCCTCAAATGAGAGTGCTGCATCAGAAAGTCGCAGGCGCTCGAGCGCTTGGCGTAACGTCACAAAGTCATCCTGCTCTTCTGGGTAGAGCGAGGCCCACACCATAGGCTTGGACTCACTATAGCCAGCAAGAGTCGGTGCCGGAGCGTTTGCCATAGTGACCGTGTCTCCCACGCGCGCCGAGCCAGCTTTCTTCATCCCAGTGACGATGTAGCCGATCTCACCTGTCTCCAGCCTCCCCGTCGACTGCTTGTGTGGTGCCGAAACCCCCACCTCAAGCGCCTTAAATCTGTCACGAGAAGCAGCAAACATGAGGTCGTCATCCTCGCAGAGCGCGCCATTGATAATGCGTACAAACACAATCATGCCGCGGTGCGTATCGTAGGCGAAGTCAAACACCAGTGCCTGTAAACCTACCTGTGGCTGTAGGGCTGCTGGTGGCGGTACCAGAGCGACTACTCGCTCGAGAAGTTCCGCTACTCCCTCCCCTGTTTTCCCTGATGTCGACAGGATGCTCGCTGGGTCACAGTGGAGTAACTGTACCATCTGCTCTCGTGTCGACTCCACTTCAGCAATAGGTAAATCAATCTTATTCATAACAGGAATAATCGTAAGTCCCTGATCACGAGCCAGTTGCAAGACGGAGAGCGTTTGGGCCTGCACCCCCTGCGTGGCATCTACCAAAAGGATGGCCCCTTCGACGGCTTTGAGGGCGCGTGAGACTTCGTAGGAGAAATCGATATGCCCGGGAGTGTCAATGAGGTTCAGGATGTAGCTTGTAGCTTGTAGCTTGTAGGACATACGGACGGGCTGCATTTTGATGGTGATGCCGCGTTCACGCTCGAGCTCCATCATGTCGAGCACCTGTGCCACCATCTTTCGTTTCTCTATGGTGCCGGTAATTTCAAGCATGCGATCAGCCAGGGTGGATTTCCCGTGATCAATGTGCGCGATGATGGAGAAGTTACGAATGTTCATGTTTCTGACAGTAGAAAGGTAAAAGGGTAAAGGCAAAAGGTAATTCGGGTTCGTACTTTCTACTTTTTACTTTAACCTTTTTACTACCCTAAGTCTTCCGGCCCCGGGAATATAGGGAAGATCCTGCCGAGATGGCGATGGAGACTCTGCCTGATTTCCTCAAGCTCCTTACTTCTAACACACCTGAGCACTATTATGCCAGCGATGATTCCGAGTACCCCCGCCGTCAGACCCTGAAGAAAAACACCAAAGGTGTAGTGCAAGTCAACATATGAACTGGTGAGTTCAAGTGTCCCTCGAGCAACCAGACCAATGACCAAGGCTCCACAGAGCGCCTGGAGCAGCGTGCGGGCGCTTGCGCGGAGCGAACTTCCACCAAACGTGCGCGTGAAAAGGTAGGCGAGGAGCAGCACATTCACCAGCATGCCGATGCTAAATGCGAGCGGGAGCGCGAGCACCTCACCACCAGCGACGTCTTCGATGCGGAATACACGGAGCAGTAAAGAAAAAAAGCTTGGGATCGTCACAAAAAGTATGGGTAACACAAATCCACAGACGATGGCTACGCCAGAGCTTGCAAGCTTCACGAGCACCGGCTCCCGCGTGCGGCCTGCCGCATAGTAGGCCCGATCCAGTAGCTGGACGATGCTTTGGAAAAGCACCGCAAAGGTAAGGACCGCAAGGACAGCGGCGGTGAGACGTGTATCCTCCCAGCTAAAGTTGCCGCTCCCGAGAATCACACGCACAAGGTGCGCACGCAGTACCACAAAAAGGGCCACCACCGGTAGCGCCCAAAAGATGATGTGCCTCAGTGCTTCTGTGGTGTAGTCGAGGAAGAGGTCGCGTTTTCCCTCGGCGTACAACTTTGCCATAGTGGGAAAGGCTGCCACCGAGTAGCTCACACCAATAAGCGCGAGAGGTACTGACTGCAGATTGAAGGCAAAGGTAAAAACAGCAATAGAGCCAACCGCCATCGAAGATGCGAGTGCGAGGAGGACAACGAGCACAAGTTGGTTTGATCCGAGCGCAAGCGTGCGGGGCAGCGAGCGAGATAGTACCAGACGTACTTCCTGCCAGTGCAGACGGAGTGTGCATCTTGGAAATAGACCTGCTCGTACGATAGTGGGAACTTGCACGAGCACATGTAATGAAGCGCCCACAATAACTCCATAGACAATACCAAGTACACCAAATACAGGGTAAAGAAAGAGTATGCCTGCTATGATGCCCACGTTGTAGAGCAATGGAGAAAGTGCATACAAAAGAAACCTTCGCTTCGCCTGAGTCACCGCACCAAGCAAGTTCGAGAGTCCAAGCAGTAATGGCGAGAGCATGAGAACAAGCGTGAGTGTATAGAGGTCAGCCTGCACCGGTGGGCTAAAGCCCGGAGCAATAAGCGGAAGGAGCCACGGCAAGAGTGGCACAACGATACACGCAGTTAGGACCATCATGCCAAGGAAAACCGTGAGCAACGAATGCATAAGTTGGCGTTGCGCGGCCAGGGAAGCGGTTGCCTCACGCTCCAGCAAAATAGGGATTACGACCGTGACCGCGAGGAAGGAACCGATGCCGACAAAAATCAAGTCGGGAATACGAAAAGCAGCGTAGTACACATCAAGCTGCTGTGCTGCGCCAAATGTGGAAGCAAGGAGACGATCACGAAAGAGGCCAAGCAGCTGCGACGCCAACGAGGAAAGCCCGAGCAGCAAGGCCGCCTGATGCAAACCGCCAAGTTCTGTGTTGAAAAAATGAAGTAGCCTCCTTACCATACGAGCAGATGCGCGTACTGTACTCCCGGACAAGAACGAGAGCAAGACAGAGGACGGGTGTTACGGCGTAGCGGAAGCTTTGGTGGCTGCCTTAGGGTCTTCCTTTACGGGCAGTGTGGGGCGCTTTTCCGGTGTGTTTGCAGGTGCACCAATGCCAGCCAGGGCAGCATTGCCGTTGCGGAGATTGCTGAGGATTGTCTTCACTTCTGCGTTGTCCGGATTCAAGGCTGCGATTTCTTCAAACTCTTTTATTGCCAGGCTCCTCTGCCCAGACATACTATAGCTTAACCCGAGGAAATACTTTGCGTTCGAGTAGTTGGGGTTCAGGGCACGTGCACGCTCAAGGGCGAGAATGGCACTCTTGTAGTCGCGGTCGAGGTAGTGGAGGAAGCCAAGCTGGAAGAATACCCCAATATCTTGTGGCGCAAGAACAGCTACTTGCTCTGCGTTTTTGATTGCTGACTTGATGTTGCCGTCTCCGTAGTCAAGCTGTGACAGTACAAAGAGGGCCTCCGTATAGTTGCTCTTCATTTTAAGGGCCTCAGCAATGTAGGAACGAGCCTTCTTGCGGTCATTTTTTGCTATCTCGAGCCGCGCGTAACTCATGTAAATTTGTGGACTGCTGGGGTTCACGGCACCGGCTTTTGCGTATGCAGCCTGCGCAAGGGCGTACGCACCCTCAATTTGCAAGGGAACAACCGCTTCATATACCCTACCAAGAGCAAGCCAATTGAGATAGTTGTCAGACAGAATTGGCGGTGTCCGCTTGCCGTTCACCACCGTTGCTTTGTTTCCAGTGTTGATTGCCTCAGACAAAACCGACTGGAACTGCGCGCGAAGTGTTTCCTTAGACGTCGCTTCTGTCGCTTGCGCGAGCAGTTGGTTCAACTTGAGCAAGTGTATGTCGACAAGTGAGCGGTAAAAGGTGTCCTGGCTCCCGTCTATACTGATAGCTCGCGTCACTCCCTGCTCTGCCTCTGTAATATTACCCGTGAGTGAGTACCCATACAGTGCCTTTTGATAGACAATGAGTGACTGGTACCGTCTGGCAATATAGTATCCGCCTGCGATATCGACAAGTACAAGCACCACAAGCAGTAAGATGAAGGCAAAATTTAGGCGGGGATCTCGCACACGCTCCACCGTTTCACCTCCATTGGGCTGTGCCGAAGCGTGGCTTGCAACAAAGAGCCCCATGAAGAGGAAGGCCAGGGTCCACAGCACAGTATCTGGTACATAGAAAAACGCCGTGAGCCACAAGTACAGCGCACCCGCGAAAGCCAGGTAGCGCAACGATTGATGCAGTCGATCTGATTGTGCAAGAAAGAGTGAGCGGAGGCCAAGATAGAGAAACGAACAGAGGAAGAACAGCCATGCGATCATGCCCAGGAGTCCAGACGTTACCGCAAAGGTCGGGATAAGGCCCACACCAGTGTTAAAGTCCGCACTCCAGAAGATCGTATCATTCACGCCCACCGGCTTGTGCAGCTGCCACTGGCGGGCAAATCTGTTTAGTCCACTGCCAAGAACAGGGTGACTACCGAGCGTCGCTTTGGTAATGTCGTATGTAGAAGCCCAGGAGGGACGAACTTCGAGCGCGCCGAGCTGTAAGCGGTTCTGCACCTGCTGACTGATGAGCGAATTGGCAAATATGGCAAGTACCGCTACAACAATGACCACAAATGACGACGTGCGCAAAATCGAGCGGCCAGGAACATACGACGTCTGGGTACCTGCCCGAAGACCCAGCACATGCTTGTAGACAAGGGTGATGAGGGCAAGCACGGCTACCAAGAGCCACGCAAAGGCGAAGTTTACAAAGAAGAGAACAATTCCGGAGAGTACCATACAGGTCATCAATATTGCACGAAATCGACGAGGCAGATGAAACAGCTCAGTTCCCACTAGACTCAAGAGTAACATCAGACCAAAAAAGAGACCGAGGTCGTTCCACTTACCAAGCAAATTTTCTGTCGCACCAGCAAGCACACCAAACGAGAGTCCAAAGGCGACATGCAAGACTTGTGTTACGAGTAGTACCAATGCAGCAAGACCGAGTGCCCCGTAGATGCGTGTGAGAACCCGCGTGCTTTGGGCATAGGAACTTACCAGAAAGAGCGTGATGAGCGAAAGGATAATTGCCACAAATGTACCGCCTTCCGTCCCTGCCCCCATAAGGGAGTCACGGAGAATGGGAGAAAAAAGCGTAGCCGCAAGCGACACGAGACCAACTACCAGTGTGGAGGTGAGGATACTGTTTCTGGGGATGCGGAACACCCCGTCCTCAAGTCGCGCTAACAACCAAAACAAAAAAGCAAGCAGGATGGCAACAGAAAACAAGGTACGCTTTACTACCTCATCGCCAACAGCCGGAGAAATCGCCACCATGAGTGGTAGCAGAAAGGTCAACACAACGATGATCCCGGAGGCAAGGCCATCAAAAAAGAAGCTGAACTTTGGTTTCTGTGACGCTGCGCCCTCAGTGTCGAGCGCAACGCCTTCTCCCGTAGTAGTACCGAATAGTTTTTTACTCAAGGTCATGATGGATGGTTATTATTTCTTATGCTAGTATGTGCAGTATCAGTAAGTATATAGAACTAACAGCGCAGGTTCAACCTATGATATGGGGAAAAAGGGTGTAACTATCAAAGCGGCAGCTGAAATTCTTTCGGTTTCGATCGCTACGCTTCGTAATTGGGATAAAACAGGGGTAATGAAGGCAAGACGGAGTAAAAAGAACGGCTACCGGCTCTATGATATTGGAGATCTAGAGAAGTACGCTGAAACGCACCACCTGAAGAGAAACGTCAGTCGTCGCGTCACCTTTGTTCCCTAGCTAGTGTTTTTTTTGACTCAGTGTATACTACAGAGTCTTGTGTTGGTCAACAGCTCTAACGGCAACGTTGGGGAGGAAAGTCCGAACACTCGCCAATTTTGTTCACTGAAAGTGATCACAAAATTGAGCGTCCCGACATTGTACTCAATCGTCGGGGCAAGCTCCAACGCTTCGGTCGGAGTGCTCAACCTTGTAGCCACCTTCAGTGGGCAAAGTTGGCAGCCAGGTAGCGGGTAACACCCGTCGTGAGCAATCATAGAGGTGCGAGCAGAGACGCCAGATTTCGAAAGAAGTATGGCATCCTCATGCAAATGAGGATGAGCTTTCTGGGTAACCAGAGAGGTGAAACGGCTAAATCCTTACCTGAGTGCAAGGCCGTGCTACTGTGCTTCGCACAGAAAACACAAAGCCCAAAAACACAAAAAGCCAAATGGGCCCTAATCCGTTTGGAGTTCTGTGTTTTGGGAATGTTTGTGCTTTCCGTGCGGAGCACGGTGGAGTGCCGCTCGAGGTCCGTAGTAATACGGATCCCAGATAAATTGTTGACGCCGCTGTTGTCCACCATAGGTGGATACAACATCGAGTGCTCCGACCGTTGCGTCGGAGCAGATCCCGACGATACTGTCGGGATGCTCGAAGTTGCAGCCGCTCATGGCGGGCAACGTCGGCACAGAATTCGGCTTATAGACACAAGAAAACAAAACCGCCTCTTAAGGGCGGTTTTGTTTTCTTGTACTTTCTACTTTACACTTTCTACTTTTTCCTGTTTTACTCAGCACCCCCCGTTCGAAGTCCCACACTGCGAGCAGGTCTTGCAGGTGCCAGTCTGGATCATCATCCCACCACAGGCTCGGCAGAAGACACCTGCATCAACAACACGTGACGACTTCATGGGCTCACGGAGGAGCTCTACGGGGGCTCGTTCTACCACCACCGTCTCGCCAATCATGGCGGCCTCCTTTGCTGGTGCATGGACCCCGAGATCACTCAACTCTTCAGGCTTCAAGAAGCGCATGGCAAGATAACGGAAAATATAGTCTGTAATAGAGGTGGCAATCTGAATATCTGGGTTTTCTGTGTACCCCGCCGGCTCAAAGCGGGTGTAGCAAAACTTACTCGACAAGGAGTAGAGGGGAACGCCGTACTGCAAGGCGACCGAGATGGAGGTGGCAAAGGCGTCCAAGAGGCCAGAGAGCGTCGAGCCCTGCTTCGACATTTTGATAAAGACTTCGCCTAAGGTGCCGTCCTCAAAGGTAGAGTACGTCAGATACCCATCGTGGCCGACAATGGAAAACTTATGCGTTTCCGACATGCGGGTGGCAGGCAGTCTACGGCGCGTGGGGCTGGTGTCCTTGCCCTCCTTCTTCTTGTGTGTAGCATTTGTCGTAAGCGGCTGGGCTGACTTTGATCCATCTCTATAGACGGCAAAGGCTTTGAGTCCCAGCTTCCACCCCATGATGTACGCCTCCATAATCTCCTCCACACTGGTCTCACTGGGCATGTTGAAGGTTTTCGAGATCGCTCCGGAGATAAAAGGCTGCACGGCTGCCACCATCTTTACGTGTCCCAGCCAGTGAATAGAACGCTTGCCTGCTGATGGGCGCACCGCGCAGTCAAAAATCGCCACATGCTCCTCCTTCAAACCGGGTGCCCCTTCAATCGTCATGGTCTCCTCAATGTGATTCAAAATAGCAGTCTTCTCTTCTTCGGTGTACCCCAGGTTTTTAAGTGCCCGAGGAACAGCACTATTCACAATACGCATATTGCCCCCTCCTACAAGATTCTTGTTTTTCACCAGTGCAAACTCTGGCTCGATGCCGGTGGTGGCGCAGTCCATCATAAAGGCAATAGTGCCTGTGGGTGCGAGCACAGTCACCTGTGAATTGCGGACCCCCACTTTCTTCGCAAGGAAGTAGGCGCTGTCCCACGACTTCTTGGCGGCAAAGAGGATGTCATCATCAAACACCTTGGACTCACGCACGCGGGCTACCGAGTCTCGGTGCATACCGATCACATTTATGGTGGGCTCTCGATTGTCTTCGAAAGCAGAGTATGCTCCCAAGCGCTGGGCAATGGTGCCAGAGTAGCGGTAGGCTTCGCCACACATAAGCGAGGTGATAGCGGCGGCAGTGTGGCGCGCCTCTTCAGAGTCGTACGGGATACCGAGGTGCATGAAGAGCGAACCGATATTTGCATAGCCGAGTCCCAGCTGACGCAGCGCGTGAGTATTCTTCTCGATTTTTTCTGTGGGGTAGCTGGAATGATCGACCACAATATCTTGCGCCAAGATCATAATGTCGACCGTATGAATAAAATCTTTAACATTAAACGTGCCGTCGTCGTTCAAATAATGGAGCAGGTTGATGGAGGCAAGGTTGCAGGAAGAGTTGTCCACATGCATGTACTCCGAACAGGGGTTACTTGCGTTAATGCGCCCGCTTGCGGGGCAGGTGTGCCACTTGTTGATGATGGTGTCGAACTGCATGCCGGGGTCCCCACATTCCCACGCCGCCTGGGCGATGGAACGCATAATGTCACTTGCCCGGAAACTCTCTGCCTCATCGCCAGAGTGGACATAGCGGGTGGAGAACGACTCATCATCTTGCACGGCGCGCATAAACTCGTCGGTCACCCGCACCGAATTGTTTGCATTTTGATACTGAATCGAGTTCCAGGCCTCGTTGTTTAAGTCGTACATATCGTACCCACCATCGATGAGGACGCGTACCTTCTTCTCTTCTTCCGCTTTCGAGCGGATAAACTTCATAATATCGGGGTGGTCGGCGTTTAAGACCACCATCTTGGCCGCCCGGCGAGTGGCGCCGCCCGAGGCGATCATACCAGCCACAGAATCTGCACCACGCATAAAAGATGTCGGTCCAGAGGAGTGGCCACCAGAGGAGAGCGTTTCTCGAGAAGAACGAATCGTGGAAAGGTTGATGCCAGCCCCAGAACCACGCTTAAAGATCATGCCTTCGGTGGAAATCCACTCCAAAATTGAACTCATGTCGTCCTCAACCTTCAGTATAAAGCAGGCCGAACACTGGGGCTTCTTGTGTATGCCAACGTTAAACCAGACCGGGGAGTTAAAGGCGGCACGCTGGTGGAGCAGGATGTAGGTAAGTTCGTCTTCAAAAGTCTGTGCCTCGTCCTCGTCCACGAAGTAATTGCTCTTGGTCCCCCACTCCCGCATGGTGTGCGCCACACGGGTGAGCATCTGCTTCGCTGAGGATTCACGTTCGTCAGAGCCCACGCGACCTCGAAAATACTTGGATCCGGCAATATTGCCGGCGCTTTCCGACCAAAACTCGGGAAACTCCAGCTCTCGGTCTTCCTTCTGGCCACTCGACGTACGTACGGTCACTTTAACCCGCTTCCACCCCACTTCGTCAAAGGGGTGCACCCCTTCTCGCGTAAAGTACCGCTTGAGGTTCAATTTCTGGGTCGGACTGGTCGTATCAAAAGCGGTAAGCTGAAGTTTGGCGGTTGCCGATGTTTTTAACATACAATGACGAGTTAGAATGAGTAATTTTTAGGTCGAATGTATATAGTATAGGACCTACGCAAAACTCTTGTACCGTCTTTGCGAGCGCTTTGAGCGAAGCAATCCAGGTCTATTATTTGCCATTTCGAATTCTGGATTGCTTCGGAATACCTCGCAAAGACGCCATTGTGCGTAAGTCCTATAGTATAGTCCTCGGCAACTGGATACCGATTGTGGAAAAGTGCAAAAAAGCACCTCAGAAAACAGATTAAAAAATCCGTGAAGACTAACCCTAGAATATCTTTTGTGAGAGCCGCGAAAAAGCGGCTAGTAGGTACCAATGTCCAAAGATCGGAAATTTCTCTTCCTGAGTGCGACCAAAAGCCAGAAGGCACCGACCACATAGCCAGCGAGGACATCCGAAAGGAAGTGTACGCCGAGGTAGAGACGACTCACGCCAATGAGGAGGATGAGGAGTACACAGCCTATTTGTATGGCGCGCAGTTTCTGCTTGTCGTGTTGGTAGCTCATGTACACATACAAAAGGAAGCCATAGAGGAGGAGGGCCGAGGCTGTGTGGCCGCTCGGGAAGGCATAGCCAGACTCAACGAGGAACCCCCCAATTGGGCGAGGACGAGCGATCAAATGTTTAAGGATGTAAATTGTCGCCGTATTTCCGATGATACTAAGTACAAGCGGCCAAATATAGTGGCTTTTGTGATGAGCGGAGAAATAGTAGATTGCCCCTACAGTCACGAGGCCAATTCCCATCGTCCCTCCGAAGAAGGTGATGAGCTCGAAAAAGCTAATGCCCCCCTGGGTGGCCAGAGAGTGGAGATAGTTGAGGAGGCCATAGTCGAGATATTGTGCAAAGGCCATTGTGTTTTTTTATATTCCGTCTTCGCGAGGCCTTTAGGCCGAAGCGATCCAGTACCTGGATTGCTTCGGGATACCTCGCAAAGACACCTAGAGGGATAGTTCATTAAAAAGCTCAATCATGGAGACCACTCCTTTGTGCCAATCACCGAGGTGTAAGGACTCATTCCAGGAGTGCGCAGCTGTCTCCGGGTCTTCTACGCCAATAAGGAGTGCCGGAGCCTTGAGTGTTTTTGCAAATGGCTCCACAAAACCAATCGAGCCGCCGCAGCCCATATAGACCGGTTTCACGCCATAGCCTTTCTCGAGAGCACGTTCAGCGGCTCGAAACGCTTTGTGTTCAGTACTTGTCCGCCACCACGATACCGCATGCCCTTCATTGAGGGTAAGCCGGAATCCCTTCGGTAGGTTCTTTTGCAGAAATTGCGTCAATTGCTCTTTGGTTTTCTTGAGCTGCATATCCGGTACAATGCGAATGCCAATCTGCGCCCAGGCCGAGTCCATAATGACATTCGAAACCTGTGCCTTTGAGGAAGCCTGGATGGCGTTCACCGATACACTAGGGCGATGCCAGATCATTTCATGCGCAGTACTCTTCCCTTGTTTCTTCAATGCTACACCATCGAGCACTCCTCCATGCTTGCGAAAGGCTTTCTCGTCAAAGGGCAACGCTTTGAGTGCAATTTGCTCACGTGGTGTTAATTTCCGCACATCTGCATAGATTCCCGGAATAGCAATGAGGCCGTCATCGTTGGTCAGCCTTGCGAGCAGCTTCGCCAAGGCCTGTATAGCATCCGGGATAGGTCCTCCCCAACCTCCCGAGTGCACCGGCTTCTCGAGGGCAGAGACCGTAATCTGGCACGAATACAGTCCGCGCAGTTGGGTCGTAATACCGGGAATGCCGACTGCGTAATTCTCGGTGTCTGTGAGCACCATCACATCCGCCTGAAGCTTTTTCTTATATTTCTGGAGCAACGCTTCAAGCGTGGGCGAACCAATCTCTTCTTCTCCCTCAAAGAGGCACTTCACGTTTACGGGTAAGCTTTTTTCGGTAGCGAGGCACGAAGCAAGTGCCGCGAGGTGCATCAGCAGTCCCCCCTTGTCGTCACCCGCACCCCGCCCATAGAGACGCCCCTTCTTTTTGGTCGCCACAAAAGGGTCACTCTTCCACTTGGCACGCTCACCCGTTGGCTGCACATCATGGTGCGCATAGAGCAGGAGCGTGGGTTTTCCCTTTGCGTGCAACCAGTCGCCGTACACCGCGGGCATACCCCCCCTGACCTGTAGCAACTGTACGTTCTCGAGGCCAATCTCCCGCATATACGATGCCACTGCCTCAGCAGAACGCAGCACCTCGCCATGCGTTGCCGGGTCCGCCGACACACTGGGGATGGCCACCAGAGCAGAAAGCTTTTTGAGAAAACCAGTCTTGTTTGCTTTAAAATACTTTTTTGGTTGTTCGGTATTCATAGTGAGAGCGTAGCACAGGACGTTTTACTTGGGTACTGTGTCGCTCTGCGGTACGCGGATGAAGACAAACAGGATCCCAGCGAGCATCATGAGCGGGCCAAAGAGGAGAAACGTGGAGCGCACCCCGTACCACTCGGCCATAACGCCAGCGAGCATAGTAAAGAGTGCCGGAAAGGCTGTGGAGAATACGTCTTCTGCGCTCCACTCGATCTCTTCATTTCCCACATCGATGATGCGGGTGAAGATAGGCCAGCGTATGGGGTATGCCAGTGCGTCCACAAGGGCGTTGACCGTCTGAAACAAGAGCACCTGCCAGATAAAGGAGGCGTGCCCCATGAGGATGATAGAAATACCGTAGACAACATAGCACACGAGCACCGTCCACTGCCGCCGCTTAAACGACCAGTGCTTCACCATCCCTGCAAACGGCAGCTCGATGAGCGAGCGGATGATCATGTAGTAGCCGATCACGTAGCCCGCGATGTCAATCCGGTTCGTAATGTGCACCGTTATCAAGAGCGACAAGAATGCGTTCAACACGCCGTACCCGGAATAGTAAAAGCTGTCCGAGAGAATATAAAGCACCACGTTCCTATTTATTTTTCGTAAAAATTGCATCCCTGCGTTTTAATCGGTCACCGAGTCACCGACTATGCTAATATGTGGATATCATTCGTGAAGACCAATGTGAAGCTCGTACAGCTTCCGGTACTCGCCATTCGGGATAGCGAGGAGCGCATGGTGATTCCCCTCCTCTACTATTTTACCATCTTTGATCACAAAGATGCGGTCAGCCTTGCGCACGGTACTCAAGCGATGGGCCACAATAAAGGTCGTACGTCCCTTCATCAGACGCTCGAGAGCAGCTGTGATATCAAGCTCTGTCTTCGGATCAAGGGCGCTTGTGGGTTCGTCGAGGATAAGTATTTTAGGGTCGCGCAGCATCGCCCGGGCAATAGCCACCCGCTGCTTTTGGCCAACCGAGAGTTTGACGCCACGATTCCCCACGAGCTGCTCGTACTTCTGCGGAAACTTCTCGATAAACTCATCTGCCTGAGCCTCGCGAGCCACCCGCTGCACATCCTCGTCTGTAGCATCAAAGCTCCCGTACCGAATGTTTTCCAAAATAGTGCTGTTGAAGAGGGCCACTTCCTGAGGTACCACGGCGATCATGGAACGAAGAGTTCGCAATGGAATAGTTTGCACATCAGTGCCGAAGACTGAGACAACCCCCTCGGACGGTACGTAATAGCGGGAAATCAAATCGATGAGTGTACTCTTCCCAACTCCAGACTCACCTACAAGCGCAACTTTTTCCCCATGGCGTATGGAAAATGAAATATTATGAAGTACAATAGGATCCCCTTCTTTGTAACGAAACATCACCTTTACGAACTCCACCGTTGGAATATCTACAGTTTGGTTAGTGTGCTGTACAGCAAGAGTAGGTCGTGCTGGCGTGAGGTATCTCTCTTCAGTCGTTTCCATAACCTTCCCCGCATTGGCGGCGGCAACGAAGGAATCCTGGATGTCACCCCAATTACCAGCAAACCGTGCAAATGGCCAGAAGACCATGTTTGCATAACCGTTAAACATCACGACCTCACCAACTGTCAGAGTACCTTTTGACAAAAACAAAATCGATGCAGCAAAAATCAGCATTTGTGTTGCTGTAACAACAAATGTGCGAGCGAAGGCTCTATCGGCAAACGATTTCATTAAATAGTACCAAGGCTCAAAGCTTTTCTCTACCACGCGCTCCTGGAGCTGCTGCCCCTCATACGTTTCTGTGGCTGCTTGCTTCACTGCATAGATATTGCTGATGAGGTCATAGCCGTATCCCATTGCTTCACCTCGGATCCGATGCAACCTAGCGTTCACTTCAATAGTTTTTGGGATGATCTGAACAAGCATAAGGATGAAGATAACAATACCAAGCAGTAAAATTGCTGCCAGGAGCGGCTGCACCGCAAAGCAGATGACAATTCCTACCAGCACCGAAAGAAGGCTTGGGAGAAAATCCATCAAGTGATTAGCAACGATCGACGAGATAGCCACAGATCCTTCATTCACAACCTCGGTCACTGCACCGATCTTATGATCCTTATGAAATGAAAGTGGGAGGCGCAACAAATGCGCCATACCTTCTGCAATGTAGGTCAGGCGAGCCCGGATACGGAGCAACTGATTTTTCTTGGTGGTTACCCAGTCAAGTCCCCCGGAAAACAGGTGGAGTGCACCCCATACAATAAGAATAAGGAAAGGAAGATATATCGATGATGTCCCGCCATATGCTACCAGGGTAAGTTGGTCTATCAAGCGCCCAGTAACAAAGGGCATAAACCCATCAAGTACAGCGCGGAACGTAACAAGGAGAAGAAGCACCAGGAGTTGCTTTTGATAGCGTTTTGCGTACTGTCGAACAAACCGCCAACCCTGACGGATTGCCTCTTTTTTATTTTGATACAGCGAATCGTCTTGCATACTTATTTTTGAACGGCAAAGAGGAGGTGGAAGGGGTAGCCGCGTTGATCGTTTACAGCGCCACAACCCAGGCTCTCAAGCCACGCCTTCATCTCGCCGGCAATCTTCTTGGGATCAGCAGATGGGTCAATGCCTTTATACTCAAGCTCTACGAATTCCCCAATACCTTTGACCGTATCGATACACACTTCATACTCCTTGTACTTCCACGCTTTGCGTTGCTTGTCGACCACCACCATCGAGGCAAAGTTGAGAGCGAGGAGAATGCGCCGCACCTGCTCAGTGTCGTCCACTTTTGACTCGTATTCATCGCAGTGGTGCGCGATATACTGCTCGTCCTTGTGCCAAAACTTGTAGTTGATCGACCCCACCCCGTCCGCATTGCGCAAGCGGAGCCACTCCACGATCTTCGAGGGGCCACTGTCCCCATCCTGCGGCCCCATAGCCAAGAAATTACGGTGTGGGGCGTTGAAGTATTCGTCTACCTGATGCTCAGTGTAGAGATAGTCGGCGTCTCGTTCGAGCACCTCCAGTAAGCGAGCTGCATTTTCCACCTTATACTTTTGCTCGATCTCAATGTTTTTCATTTTCGTCCATTCATCATACTCCCGCTTTAGGGATTCACCAATCTGGACAAACAAAAACCACTCCATGGGAGCAGCTTTTGTTTTCTGGCTACAGCACTAACAACCGTAGTAGTAGTTATATAGACACCAGGTGTCTATATAGTGACTTGCGGAGATTTCTACCCATTGCGGTTGTATGCGGTGCGGAGGGTGAGTCTATTTCTGTACAAAGCGGAGAGGGAGGGATTCGAACCCTCGAGACCCTTGCGGACCTACCACCTTTCCAGGGTGGCCCATTCGACCGCTCTGGCACCTCTCCGCTTTAGACATAAAGTGAACTCTCGTCTCCTCACAGGAGCTGTACACCTTTTGGATATTTTATTCGTGATTACACTCTAAACTATCACAAAAGGTCTTGCAGACGCTACGCTCGCTCGCATCTTCACCCTTACGAATTACGACCTTTCCAGGGTCGCGCACTAGACCGCTATGCGAACCCTCCGCACTGCATGCAATTGTAATCTTTCCAGGGGTCTCGCTATCGCTCGATCTCGGACAAGCCTTTGCTTGTCCGGCTCGAAGCAAAGCAGTTTGCTTCTTCGCTGCTTCTGGCACCTCTCCAAGATTTCCAAATATAGCACAGAGCTAGACGTTCATGCCACGAAGAATCTTGATCCGTTCTTCAAGCGGCGGGTGCGTCATAAAAAATTTACTCATGCCCTTAGCTGCTTTTGCTCCGAACGGATTTGAAATGTAGAGATGAGCGGTGGCATTTGTAGCGTGGCTCAAAGGCTGATTATAACCAGCGATCTTCTCAAGAGCCCTTGCAAGACCTTCGGGATAGCGTGTGAGCAAAGCCCCGGATGTATCGGCCAAAAGTTCGCGGCGTCGGGAGATCGCCAAGTGCATAAGACTTGCCACAAGAGGCGAAAGGATAGCGAGGACGATACCCACGATGAACAAAGCGCCACTACTACTGTTGTCGCGATCATCACTGCCACCAAAGAAGAGCTGAGAGTGGAGAAACCAGTCAGACAAGACGGAAACGAAACCGACGAGTACGACGACTGCCGTCGAGAGTAAAATGTCTCTGTTGCCAATGTGTGAAAGCTCGTGGCCGATCACTCCCTCAAGCTCGGTGCGATCCATGATCTTCAAGAGTCCTGTGGTAGCAGCAACGACGGCATGCTCTTTGTCCCTGCCTGTAGCAAAAGCGTTCGGGGCGGAGTCCTCGATCACATACACTTTTGGCTTTGGCAGACCGGCAGCGATAGAAAGATTTTCGACGACCGTATACAAATCAAAATAGTCTTCCCTCTTTGCCAGCTTCGCACCCGACATCTTGAGCACGATCTTGTCCGACCACCAGTAGCTCACAAAATTCATGACAACCGCGAATATGACCGCGATGTAGAGAAAAGTAGATGAACCGTATGCCTGTGCAAAACCCCAGCCGATCCCGATGACGACCACCAAAAATACTGCGATGAGCAGCCAGGTCTTCCGAATATTTGCATCTTGGTGGGTGTAGAGAGTCATAGGTACAGGCATCAGGCATTAGCTGTGAGGCATTAGAAAAAGGGGCTTTCCCTGACTTTACTAATGCCTGATGCCTAAAAACTAATGCCTGATTTAGAATTTGACCTCGACGGGCTGCGACTCGGGACCCTTGTCGTCGATATCGAAGTAGTCCAGCTTTGCGAAATGGAACCACGAGGCGATGAGATTGGAAGGCACCACATCGGTGGCCGTATTCAAGTCTCGTACGACGCCATTGTAGAAGCGACGCGCAGCCTGAATTTTGTCTTCCGTGTCTCCTAGTTCTTTTTGCAGTTGCAAGAAGTTTTGATTCGCCTTGAGGTCTGGGTACGCTTCCGAAAGCGCGAAGATGGACTTGAGCGCGCCCGAAAGCATATTCTCCGCCTGTGCTTTGTCTGCGAGTGAGCCTCCCTGCATCGCGGCCGTGCGCGCAGCCGTCACTTTCTCCAAGGTCCCACTTTCATGAGACGCATACCCTTTCACCGTATTTACTAAGTTGGGAATGAGGTCATACCGGCGTTTTAGTTGCACCTCTATATCGGCCCATGCCTCCTTGGCGCGGTGCGACATGCGCGCAAACGAGTTGTACCCGAACACCAACCAAAGCAGCACAAGAACGACAACAACAATCAGTATCAGTTGTATGGTCATATCCATTTGGTTAAAGTAGAAAGTAGAAAGGTAAAAGTGACATTGTATTTCAATGTCATCCCGGCGGCGGCCGGGATCCAGGCCCAGAAATTAACCTGGATCCCGTTTTTCAACGGGATGACACTCCCTTGGGTGTCACTTTGACCTTTTTACTTTTACCTGTTAGTAAGCCACCTCATCTTAATCCACCGCACCAGTTTTGCAACCAGCCAACCGATAAGGAAGGCGAGACCGATCCAGAGCGCAAAGAGTGGGAGCCAGATGATGGTAACGACGATAATGTTTACCATATCTATTATGCCTTGTGCGAGTCCGCGGAGCGCAGCTTTTACGATCGTAAGTGGGCGCCATTCAGTACCCACTGCACCTGGGGCAGCTTCTTCGCGAAGCGACACCGTAATGGTCGACATGTCTACTTGGCGTGACAAGTAGTTGAGCTGTCCCTGAAGCTGGTCAATGCGTGTACGCACGTCAGTGAGTTGGCGGGTGACATTTAGAATATCGTCAATCTTTGTGGCCTGCTTCAAGATGGCACGGTACTGCTCCTCCTCTGACTTGGCATTTTTAAGTCGAGCTTCGAGATCAATGTGCTGCTCCGTCACGTCCGAAGTTGTGACTTGCTCACTCTCGGTTTTGATAGCAAATTCCTTGAGTGCCGCGCGAGTGACATCGAAATTGGTCGCAGGTACACGGAGCGTTACCGAGCCATTCCTTTGATCGGCGGGGCCATATTCGCTCACGCTCTCCACAAATCCCTTTTGCTCAACGGCAAGTGCATCAATTGTTGCGAACGACTCGGTAATACTAGCCACAAAGAGCGAGAGCGCACCATTCTTTACCACCTTGCGCTCAGTCACACTACCAAGGTCGCCGAGCGACCCGCCGATAGGCGACATGGGTGAAGGCATATAGCTGTCTTCTGCCATCATACCTTTCGTCATCTTCTCCGGTGCTGCCATCGGCATGCTTGGTGCTACTCCATACGATGACCTCGAGGTCATTCCCATTTCGATCCCCGGCAACATGAGCATCGGCGAAAGTACATAAAGCAACACCACGAGCACCCCTCCACCAATCAACCACTGCTTGTACTTATTTTTCTTTGTAACAGCCATGTAAAAAGTTTGCGTTATGAATTATGTTTTTAGTATACAACACATATGTCGTTAACGTCTGTGAAAAACTTTCCAAAATTACAAAACCACGCTCTTCGCGTGGGTTCTGGGCCCGAGGAGTCCAAATCGTTCCTCGGGCCGTGTACAAGTGCCTACAACTCGACCGTGACCAGCGATCCGACGCGCCTTCCGGAGAAGTTCTGTGCGAGAGCGAGATTGAGATTTCGCATCGGAAAGACGATAATCGGCATGTTATGGTCCCGGCACATCGAGACCGCGCTGCCGTCGAGGACCTTCAACTTCCGATCGAGCACGTCTTGATGCGTGACGTGATCGAGATACTCGGCATCGACATCCGTTTCCGGATCGGCGGAGTGAATGCCGCGAAGCTTAGTGCCGCGCTTGGCGACATAGAGTGCGCTGCACCCAAGCTCGATCGCAAGCTGCGCTGAGATGGTATCAGTCGAGAAGAGCGGCTGATTCAAGCCACCCGTTACAATAACGACCTTGTGGTTCGCCAAGTGGCGCATTGCCCGGTCGTAGGTGTACTGCTCGGCGTAATTGGGATCGATAGCGAAGGTGCTCATCACGACTGCTTCGACCCCGTTCTCTCGGAAACCCTCCTTGAGGGCCATCCCACCGAGCAGAGTGCCGAGCATCCCGATGCGGTCACGGGCGATGCGCCCTGGTCCCACCTCGGGGCTCGCGATAGCACCGCGGATAATGCCGCCGCCGCCCATGACGATGGTGGTGTCAGCCTGGCGGCTGAGGGCCGGCTTGATGTCGCTCGCGACCTTCCACGCAGCTTCCATGTCGATCCCCTTGCCTCCGGGACCCGCAACTGACTGGCCGCTTAGCTTGAGCAGAGCCTTCTCGACCCTGCTCCCTTCAGTGTATCTCCGCTGCATTACCTTTCCTCCTGACTGTCTCCAGCGAGACTGTTGGCCGTATAATTATGCATAATGTAACCTTGAATCACGTTCGCCTGGTTTGGTGTACACACTTGCCGAGCACAATAAAACCACGAAATCCTTATTCTTGCAAGCACTTCGAACGAGGTGACTTCGACCAGCTTGCACCCTCTAGCATAAGTAGCGGTCGCTACTTATACTAGAGGGTGCGAAATGATCGATTCTTTAAGTTAAAAAATGGCTACGAAATGGCAAGGTTTCACCTTGCCGGAAAATGAGCAAGGTGAAAGCTTGCGAGAATGTCTGTTTGAAAACATATACTATAGGTGGGCTGCCAAAATTTTGTATGGAAAAGACTCGCTGCTCTCCGGACTGGCTGACCGGGAGACTGACGCGAGCCCTTTCACGGTGGTTTCTCTGCCTCAATGCTTGCGCGGATGCGCGCGCAGGAGCGAAGGCTTCCCTGCCTCCTGCAGGAACTTCTTCGCCTGGGTGTTCTCCTGCTTGAGCAGCAGCATCTCATAGTCGAGGAGCTTGACGTGCAAGCGATTGGCGAAGGCCTGCAACTGCAGTACTTCGACGAGACGAATGATGGTCTTGGGGTCACCATCACCGTCGATGGGATACAGGACGACATGCTCGAGAATTGCGAGAACTGGCTTAAGCTCGACACCGAGTGCGCGCCGAGCGATCTTCTTGTCGTTCTCACTTGCGGTCCTGCCTTCAATAGTCTGCAGCAGACTGCTTGACTTCTTCGTGAGTGAGCGATGGGTGTTGCTCACCCACAAGAAAAGGAGGTTGGCCACCTCCGACTCGATTCTTGTTGCTTCCGCTCCTTCCACTTCGACGACGTGAATCTCGAAGAGCTCACCGAAGGTTTGTGCACGCTTCAGCTCGATCATCATTGGAGCAGTGTCGACTTCTTCGTTTCCGGCACTCTCCGTGGAAGTCACTGCAGTCGTCGTAGTAGACAACTCGCTCGGCACTGCGAAGACCGTTGGTTCTTCCGCAACGACCGAAGCAGTGGCAATCACCACAACCATGAACGCAAAGCAAAATACTGACTTCATGCTCCATACTCCCCGCCCCTTTGGGCGATACTAGAAACCACACACGTGAATGTGAAAAACTGTGTGCAGCATCGAGGTGATGAGGGTACAGGGTCAGGAGCTCTGCATGTAAAGCTCCTGACCCTTTTACCCTCCCCCTCATCACCTCGATGCTGCACCTTGTGAAAGAACTGTAAAGCGTCAACAATAGGACATAATCGGCGTGGTGTCAATCTGCATAAAAGTTTAAAACTTTCAGGAATTGTTAAGGGCCGGACACCGCAGCTGCGCTTGCGCGCACTGGTTGGTGTCCGACCCGATCACGTGTTGCCGTCGAGGGCTAGCTACTTCTGCGCCGCCTGGGTGCCAGCGGGAATGGCCACCGCCTTGGAGGGGACGATCTGGAACGGGTTGGGGCCCTGTTCCTTGGTCAGCTCGCGTTCTTTTGCGAGATGCTGACCCCAAGTATAGAGCCTGGTGGCCCTGCTGAGGGCCTCGTCCCGCTCGCCCTTGAGCTGCTCGTTATGCCTCTTGAGCGAGGTAATGCCGTTGGTATTGTAGATGATCGCGGTGACCTTATCCGAAGCCTTCTCAGCGAAGCTGATATCGGTGCCGACGGCCGCCGCGATCTTGGCTAGTGCGGAGTCGAGTAAGCCGACGAGCCGGGTGTTGTGGTCCTTCATCTCGGCGTAGGCCTTGTCGAGGTTCAGCGTTTTCTCCTTCCACTGCTGGGCAAGGAGGGACGACTTGGCCTCTGCGGTTGCCAGAGACGAGATCTTGAGCTTCGCGTCCTGCAGCTGAGTGGTCTCCTTGTTCCACATCTGCAGTTGCACATTGAGGACGCGAACCTGCTCCCCGAGATCCCTGATCTTCTGGTCCCGCCTCGACACTTCTCCCTTCAGAGCCGCAATGGCCTGGAGCACGAAGTGGTTCTTCGCCGAGACCAGCGGCCAGCTGACGACGGTCTTGATCAAATCGACCGTCTCGCTCGCGAGCGTCGTCGCAGGCATCGAGTTGGTCTCCTGAGCGCCGACGGCGGCGAAAATCAGGAGTCCCAGAGTCAGAGTCAATGCGATCGTGCGCATCGTGCACCTCCCAGTGCTACGGGACAATTCTGTAAACACACGTGAAGTTGTCGACGTGTGGTCCCGAAATGAGCGGAGAGGCAGTAGGGATTAGGCAGTTGGCAGTAGCAAAATTGCTCTCAACTCATTTCGAAACCACACGTTGGTAAAAGTCCAGAAAAACTGTCTGTTATATTAGCACGTAGATGTAGTCTAGTCAAGATATTATTGTATGGGTCGTCACAAACCTGGATCACGTGTCAAGCACGGGATGACAACACAGAGAAAACCGCCCTTCGGCGGTTTTCTTGATTAGTTTCTGGATTGCTTCGCCGATTGCATTGGACTCGCAAAGACAGACTTTGGCTAGTAGCCCATCCCATCCATGCCCCCACCCATACCACCGCCACCCTTCTCTTCATCTTTCTTCGGTTCATCAGTGATGGCCACTTCAGTAGTAAGCAGGATGGCAGCAGCGGAAGCAGCGTGCTCGAGGGCCGTGCGGGTGACCTTCACCGGGTCGATAATGCCGTCGGCCACCATGTCCTTCATCATCTCGTCCTTGCGCGCATCATACCCTTCGTTGCCCTTACCATTCTTTACCTTGTCGACAATCACCGAGCCGTCCTCTTTGCCGGCATTGACTGCAATTTGACGGAGCGGCGCGGTAAGCGATGACAACAAGACGTGCACCCCGGCCTCAAATTCTGCTTTGATATCTGCCGATGGGCACTTCACCCCCTTCAGGAGTACTTTGTTCATGGCGCGAATGAGCGCCACACCACCCCCAGGCACGATACCCTCCTCGAGGGCCGCCTTGGTGGCCTCAACCGCGTCTTCAATCTTCAACTTCTTGTACTTCATGTCGGCCTCGGTGGCCGCACCTACTTTAATGACTGCCACACCACCCGAGAGCTTGCCCATACGCTCCTGCAATTTTTCCTTATCAAACGAGGATTCCGTGTTTGCGAGCTGGGTGCGGAGTTGCGCCACACGGTCTTCAATCTCCCCCTTCTTGCCCTTGCCACCCACAATAGTGGTGTTGTCTTTGGACGCAATAACCCGGCGCGCGCGACCGAGAACATCTATACCAACCGTATCCAGCTTGAGACCCGTCTCCTCGCTCACCACTTTCCCACCCGTCATAATGGCAATGTCCGCGAGCATCTCCTTCTTACGGTCCCCATAGCCTGGCGACTTGATGGCAAGCGCGTTGAAGGCACCGCGAAGCTTGTTTACAATGAGGGTTGTCAAAGCTTCTGCATCCACATCGTCGGCGATAATCACCAAATCCTTCTTGCCCATCTGCGCCACCTTCTCAAGCAGCGGTAGGATTTCCTTGATCGTGGACACCTTCTTGTCAGTAATAAGAATGAGCGCGTCTTCATACACTGCTTCCATGCGATCAGGGTTCGTAATCATGTAAGGCGACACGTACCCCTTATCGAACTGCATGCCCTCTACAATTTCAGACTCCACGGTGAAGGTCTGGGACTCCTCTACGGTCACGACGCCATCCTTGCCCACCTTTGTAATTGCTTCCGCGATAATCTTACCGAACTCTTCCGACTCGGCGGAGACCGTGGCCACCTGCACGATCTCCTGCTTGTTCTTGATGTCAATGGACTTAGCAATATCCTTCAGCGCAGCTACCACATCTCGTGTCGCATGCTCGATGCCTGTGCGTACTCCCATGGCATTTGCCCCGAGCGAAGTCTTCTTAAATCCCTCCTCAACGATCGCCTGAGTAAGAATGACCGCAGTCGTCGTTCCGTCACCTGCCGTGTCATTTGCTTTGTTTGCCACATCCTTCACAAACTCGGCACCCATATTCTCCACCTTGTCACCTAAGGAAATTTCTTTTGCGATGGTGACTCCGTCATTGGTAATCATCGGCGCACCGTACCCCTTGTCGATCACCACATTGCGCCCGCGAGGACCAATGGTGATGCGCACTGCATTTGCTACCTTATCAACGCCGCGCTTGAGCGCCTTGCGTGCGTCCTCGCTGTAAATGATTTGTTTGGCCATAGTTTCAAGGCAGTAGGGAGTCGGCAGTGGGCAGTAGTGAAATGCATTCGCATTATTCTACTGCCTACTTTCTACTGCCTACTGCCTTTGTTAAGTAAATAATCTAAAGAAACAATGAACACTTATTCCAGCACTGCCAGAATATTGCTTTCGGAAAGAATAAAATACTCCTCTCCATCCAACTTCACTTCGTCGGGGCCGTACTTGGTGAAGAGCACCTTGTCACCCACCTTCACGTGCATGGGGAGGAGCTTGCCTTCCTCACTCATCTTCCCTGCACCCACTGCCACTACTTCGCCGCGCTCGGATCGCTCCTTCTCGGCAGTTTCGGGAATATAAATACCTGACTTCGTCTTGCTCCCGCGCTCGTGCTCGGTGAGTGGCCGCACCACCACGCGATCGCCGAGCGGCCGCATACCAATTTTCTTGGACATACTGATGTGTAATTAAGGCTTGTAAAAAATGCTGTACTAAAAATGCTCATCGTCATATTGGGAGACTAATGAGCGTAGGAATTATACAGGTATACCCGTCCACAGTCAAAGCGTTGACGTACGTAGCGCAACATGGTACTGTTCCTCTTCGTATCAGGACACTAAATCATACGAGAGGAGGTGATAGTCAAAATGGGTGCGCCACTCAAGATTCGATCTCAACGAATTTCTGAAGCGCGAGCCAGTGAAGTCGCCCGCGCTCGCGAGAAGCCACTCCCGACTGGGGAGCCGAACTCTGACGACGAGTTCGTGGAGGACCTCGAGGCCTCCACTCAAAACGCCACAACGGAAGTCGAGGAGGCTTTCGAGGAGGCCCACGAAGACGCCGTCCGCTGAATGATCTGGGCAGGGTCGGAATGAACTTCAGGAATATTCACTGTAACGAAGGTAAGGGACGTCTATTTGCGCGTACGACGTCCGCCGACAGTAGAGATCCCGCACGTTCTTCCGACCCTGCCCGCCTCCCGGCAGGCTGACGCACCACCACTGCGAGTAGAGTTCCTCGCAGTGCAGAATCCCGACCCACAAGGTCGGCTTTTTCATGCAAAATTTTTCCTGTGCATAAAAATGGCCTTATGTATAGGGTTATTCTAATCTATTTGACATATCTTCTATTTCATTGCTTGACACATTTTTACGGCTGTGCTAGATTGATACTCGAACTGTTGAGTCCCGCCGATCAAAGCCAGTCGCAGGCTACACGCCGAGCGAAATGCACGATCGAATACTGCGGGCACTCAACCTCAGGTCCCTGACAACCGAAAGGAGATAGAAACCAAGGTGAACTGACTTAGAAGGGTCTTAGGGCAACCTTGTGTGTGTTATGAGACACCGTGGCAGCGGAACCTGCCCACACACAACCCGAAGACTCACCCCTCCCCAACCCCTAGGACAGACATCCCCGGCCTACATGGCCTCCGCCCCTCAAGAGAGGGCCGCCTCGCGATATACTCGCGGGCGCCGCCCATGGCATGGGACGGGCATAGCCGAACTCGGCCCGGGGACTTCATGGCGGGACTTGAAACACAGCCCGCCCGAAACGACAGACGTGACTGACTGAACGGACTGAAGCCGGTAGGTGGCCTAGCGTAAGAATCGCCCCACCACCGGCTGACTCATTGCTGACACTTCGTAACGGCGTAAGTCGCCCCGAACGAACGCCCGCAAGACGGGCGTGCCAATCGGGGCCAATCGAGAGTCGCTAAGCAGGAAAAAATAGGGTTGGCCAAGGAGTGCACCCTTGACCAACCCCGTGGGCAATTGGCCCATGACCCCACAACAAGGGCGCCGCGACCTCGAATGATGAGGATTCGCGGCGGCCCCGCAGGACACGCTGAGCTGCTGAGGTTTGAGTTTTATCCCGGGGCGGTCGTCGCCCCGGGATCCAGGACTAAGGTTTCATTTTCTCATCTCGGTTACCCACCCTGCCCCCGGCGCACTTTCGCGCCGGGGGCTTCTACTTTTCTGGAATTTTTTTATGCAAATGCCTTGGAGACACCCGGCTTCCAAATACTGATACAGGGGTCGGACCTCACAAGGCGAGAAGAGGTACGACCTCAAATGCGCATTCGGTCACCCGGTGACCATGCCCCATGCAGTGTAACTGCTCACAAGACAGAGTGAGATATGCGATGCTCATTAGCCACCACTCAATCTTGTGAGCAGGTACCATGGGTTAGATTGCCTTTTTAAAACAGTATGGTAAGATAGTTCCCAATGGAATTGCTTCGTACCGCTATCCCCTACGCACAGATTGTGCTGTCGGTCATACTCGTTGTCATCATCTTGCTCCAGCAAAATGAAGCGAGTCTTGGTGCTGCCTTTGGCGGAGGTTCTGAGTCAAGCTTCCACGTCAAGCGTGGTGCGGAGAAAACTCTTTTCATTGCTACTATTGTTATCGCAATTCTTTTCGTTGCAACTGCCATTATCGCGTTAGTGCTCTAAGGTTACGCGTTGCACTTTTAAATACTGTAGGACCTACGCAGTTGAGCGTCCTTGCGAGCTACTGCGAAGCAATCCAGAATTTGTAAGACCAAAAAAATAAGCCTGGATTGCTTCGCGCAAAGCGCTCGCAAAGACGAAAAGATTGTTTTGCGTAGGTACTATAATACAAGACCTGGATCCCGGCCTGCGCCGGGATGACACACCAAACAATTGCGTGTACTTTGTTTTTTGCATTATTCCAGTTTCTAGATTCCAGATTCCAGTTTCACTTTTTTATTCTCGTCATCCCATTTTCATTCAGACGTCAGTCCATGACCTCGCAACAACCTTCATCTCTTGTGCATTACTACAGCGCCATTCGCCGTTCGTTTTCGTATTCTCAGGTACTGCTCTTCTACGTACTCCTGGCCGCACTCATCATAAGTGTAGTCACGGCTCTTGAACTCTGGAACAAAAGCCATATGATCGCCGTGCCCACACGTGGTGGGACGCTCAGCGAAGGCATCGTCGGCACACCCCGCTTCGTGAACCCTTTGCTCGCCCTCTCTGACGCAGACCGTGACCTCACCACGCTCGTCTACTCCGGCCTCCTGCGCGTGAATGCCGAGGGCGAGCTTATCCCCGACCTCGCTCTCAGCTACACTGTAAGCGAGGACGGGCTCACCTACACCTTCACACTCAAGTCGGAAGCAACGTTCCAAGATGGACAAGCAGTTACCAGCGAGGATGTGCGTTACACTGTCGAGCGGGCACAAGACACGGTGGTCAAGAGTCCTAAGCGTGCTAGCTGGGAGGGAGTGAGCGTGGAAACACCAAATGCTCGCACGGTGGTCTTCCATTTGAAGCAGGGATACGCCTCATTTCTCGAAAACACGACGCTCGGTATCCTGCCCAAGCACCTTTGGAAGCCTGTGACAAGTGAGCTCTTTGCCTTCAGTGAATTAAATCTCCATGCAGTGGGCTCGGGGCCGTATACAATTATAAAGATCCGCAAGGATGGGGCGGGAACACCGCTCTCCTACGAACTCACCCCGTTTGATGGATTTGTGCTACAGGCGCCGCGCATTGCTACCCTCCGTCTTTCTTTTTACCAAAATGAAGACAACCTCACGCGCGCGTATCTGCGGCGAGAGATTAGCGCCGTCAGCGCGCTCTCGCCCACACTCGTGAAGTCTCTTCCCTTACAGAACGGACGTATCGAGCGTGCTCCGCTGCCGAGAGTCTTTGGTGTCTTTTTCAACCAGAATCAAAATAAGATTTTTGCGCAGGAGGAGGTGCGTAAGGCACTCGATACGGCGATTGGTAAGCAACGCCTTGTCGACACCGTGCTTGCGGGCTACGGGACAGTACTCACGGGGCCGCTGCCTGCAGGAGCGATCGGCTACGCAGCCCCACTCACTGCCACACCGCAGACGGACTCTGATAAACTCTTGCAGGCCCAAGCTCTTCTGCAGCAAGGGGGGTGGAAATTGAATGCAACCAGCCGCGTCATGGAACGTATGGATAAGCAAGGAGTACAGGCACTGCGCTTCACACTCGCCACAGTCAACACTCCTGAGTTGAAAGAAGTGGCGGAGTTGATCGCAGGGAACTGGAAAAAGATCGGGGCGCAAGTGGAGGTCAAGACCTTCGAGCTCGGCGACTTGAACCAAAATGTGATCCGCCCCCGCAAGTATGATGCGTTGCTTTTCGGAGAGATTATTGGCCGCGATCCCGACCTCTTCTCTTTCTGGCACTCCTCCCAGCGGAACGACCCTGGACTCAACATTGCGCTCTACACTAATCTCCAGGCTGATAGGCTGCTTGAGCAGATTCGTGGCGAGCACGACCCGGTACAGCGCCTTGCCCGCATGAAGCAGTTCGACCAGACGCTCCGCACCGACACGCCCGCAGTATTTCTCTACTCTCCCGCCTTCCTCTATGTGCTCCCGACCGCCGTCCGCGGCGTGAACATCACCTCCGTCACCGTTCCTTCCGAACGTTACTTACATATTTATCAATGGTATATCGAAGAAGAACACATTTGGCCGTTCTTTCAGAAATACGCGAATTAAATTTCCAATATCCAATTTCCAATTTCCAATTTCCAAACAATGCAATGCGAGCAGGTAGGTAAAGTATCATTTGGAAATTGGAAATTGGGACTTGGAAATTACTGTGTACAATAACTCCATATAAATTCATTATGAACGAAGATAACAAACAACACACACAACCTACATCACCATCGTCACAGCCAAACGCGACGCGTACATTTAGTGCCAGCCCAGACGATCTCGACCGCATGAAGCCACGGCACCCTGCCGGCCGCGGCTACTATCAGCGACGTGGTGCAGGCCAGCAGAGCCCCGCAACCCCAGGAGGAGCCCCGAGAGCTCCCCACCATACTCGCTCACCCCACAGTGGGAATCGCCCAGCATATGGGCCTGCCCGAACAAGTACTCACCTGGGCGGGCGCCGTGATCGTCCACCGGTACCTGATTACGCAGCCCGTGGTACGCAAGCGGCAGGAGCTGCTGAGCACATCACTCGCCGACCACACCGCCACATCACCGAGCAGATCGATGACACGGTAAAGAAGAAGTCAACTCTGCCCACAGGGCCACTGACCACAGACAACATTCGCATCATCCCCCTCGGTGGCGTTGAAGAGGTGGGCAAGAACATGACTGTGCTCGAGTACAAAGACGACATCATCATCATTGATGCTGGCTTCTCGTTTCCTGGTGAGGAGGTGCCCGGGGTGGACTACATCATCCCCGACATTACCTACCTGGTGGAACGCAAGGAGCGTATCCGAGGCATCTTCGTGACCCACGGACACTTGGATCATATCGGCGGGATTCCGTATATTATGGATCGGATTGGTAATCCTCCCATCTACACACGCATGATGACATCGGTGCTGATCAAGAAGCGGCAGTCTGAATTCCCCCATTTGCCTGCACTGAACATTAATGTCATCGAGACCAACTCGAGCGTGAAGGCCGGCAACATGACGGTGCGCTTCTTCAATGTCACCCACACCGTGCCCGACGCCATGGGTATCATTATCGAAACACCCTATGGCAACTGCATCTTTGCGGGAGACCTCAAGGTCGACCACATCGACCAGAAAGTGCTGCCCGAGGAGCAAGCAGTGTATGATGCCCTCTCGAAGGAGAACAATCTCTTTATGATGTCCGACTCGACCAACACCTGGCGTCCTGGCTGGTCGCATTCGGAGCACACCATTCAGGATAACTTAAAGGAGATTATAAAGAACACTCCCGGACGTCTTATCATGGCTACCTTTGCCTCGCTCCTCGTGCGTGTGATCTTTGTCATCAAGACCTGTGAAGAGATCGGCAAGAAAGTAGTTATTGATGGGCGCGGCATGATCAACAGCGTCGACATTGCTAAAGAGCTCGGTATCTTGAAGGCGGACTCCAAAGTATTCATTCAACCAGAAGAGATGGAGCAGTATCCACCGAACAAGGTTGTCGTCATCGCCACCGGAGCCCAAGGCGACGAGTATTCCGCCCTCATGCGCATGTCGAACAAAACCCATCGGAAGATTAAAATCGGCAAGGGTGACGTGGTCATGCTCTCCTCCTCCATCATCCCGGGAAACGAACGGAGGATTCAGACTCTTAAAGATAATATCTCGCGCCAAGGCTCGCGCATCCTCGACTATCGCCTCGCCGAGATTCACTCCTCCGGCCACGCAAATGCCGACGAAGCGGCTTGGGTGTATCGGATGGTGCACCCGCGATTCTTCATGCCGTGCCATGCCGGGCACTTTATGCTCCGGATGAATGCCGAGCTGGCCCAGTCTACTGGCATACCCGAGGAAAACACGGTCATCCCCGACAACGGTATGATCATTGAGCTTCAAGACAAGGCTCAAAAGCTCGTCATCCTGAAGGAGCGTGCCGCCTCGGAAATTGTGATGGTAGACGGGCTCGGTACGGGCGGCGTGAATGAAGTCGTCATCCGCGACCGCAAGACGCTCGCCGAAGACGGCGTCTTTATGATCGTCGTCGTCATCGATGCTAAATCCGGCAAAATGTTACGTTCTCCAGATATTGTGTCTCGCGGTCTTGTGTATTTAAAGGAATCCCAGGAGCTCTTGCGCCAAGCGCGGCTCCTCGTTCGTAAAAGCGTGGAACAGAGTGTGGCCGGCATGCGCCCCATCAGTCCGGACTATGTAAAGAATGCAATTCGCGAATCCATCGGCAAGTACCTCTTCCAGCAAACACACAAACGCCCGGTCATATTGCCCGTCGTCATTGAGGTGTAGGCAAAAGCGAGCACATGCCCTGCAGTTGGGCTACGCAGCGCGACGGCGCTAAGTCAGAGGCAACTTTTTACCAAAAAAGTATGCCGTACCATCTGAAGGGCATGTGCGAGCGACTACTGTCCACTTTCTACTTTCCACTTTCGTATTTCTAAGTGGTATGATTGTGTCATGCTTCGCATCTCCAAGCGTCTCGGTAGCGCACTCCATGCTGTGTATCTGGCAGGGTTTCTACTGAATGTTTCCTACGCGCTGCTACTCTACATTCAGTCCTCGTATCTTGAGACGTTTCTTTCGGGAGAACTCATTGGTATTATCTATAGCTTGGGCGCGCTTGCTTGTATTATTGGGCTTTTGTTTCTTCCCTCCGCACTCAAACGTCATGGGCAACTCTATCTGACGCGAGGCTTCATTGCTCTCGTTTTTGCAAGTATTGTAGGACTTGCTTTTTCGAGTACGGTGTATTTCGCAGCATTCTTTTTCATACTCTACTTTACCTTTGAGCTCTTGCTCTACGTCGCCCTCGACATTTATCTTGAACACCTCTCGAGCGTTGGAGAGACCGGCAACATCCGGGGGCACTACCTCACTATTGTGAGTGCCGCCGTAGCCCTCACGCCGTTTCTCGTGGGCAAGCTTGTGTCTGTGGTTGGGTTTAAGCCGATATTTATTGTGAGCGCACTCTTTGTGATCCCCATGCTCTTTGTGATCACCAGGCACGTTCCCACCATCCCCCTGAAGAAATTGCGCGTCTACAGTCCGATCACCGGCCTCCGCAAGGCTTGGGGCAACCGAAACGTCCTCTGCATTGTGAGTACCTATTTCCTCCTCCAATTTTTCTATTCATGGATGGTGATCTACACCCCCATCTATCTCCATACGGTGATGCAGATGCCGTGGTCGGATATCGGTATCGTCTTTACTATTATGCTCCTCCCCTTTGTGCTCTTTCAACTACCGCTTGGTAAAGTTGCCGACAAGCGTACTGGGGAAAAAGAAATTTTGATGACGGGCCTCGTCATTATGGCATGTGCGACCGGGGCACTAACCTTCCTCAATGGTACTAGCGTGGCTCTCTGGGCAGTGGCGCTCTTTCTCACCCGTACCGGAGCCAGCTTTGTAGAAATTATGAACGAGACCTACTTCTTCAAGCACGTGCGCGACACCGATGCCGATGTCATTAGCTTTTACCGCATCATGTCTCCCTTGGCCTACATCGTAGGTCCACTGGTGGCCACGGTACTGCTGTTTCTGCTGCCGATGCAGTATTTATTTCTCATCCTTGGCTGCGGTATACTCCTCGGCCTCTACCCAGCCTACACCCTCGAGGATACACTTTGATAAAAGCCGCTCGTCTGTAATAATCTACTCCTTGCTATGATCTCCAGGCGCACGGTGATGCAACTTTTCGTCTGCCAGCTCTACTACTTTTTCTTCGAGTACCCACATAACGCTAAACACAAAGAGTGTTAAAAGGGCGACTATAAGAGCGACGCCATAGAGCCCGTAGCCAACAACTATGCCAATGACGGTCGCCACCCAGAGGCCGACTGCAGTGGTTACGCCAGACACATGCACCTGGTGCGCCTGGTGATTGAGGAAGAAGAGTCCGGCACCGATAAAGCCAATCCCTTGGATGATAGCTGAGGCCATGCGGAGGGGGTCGATACCAGACGTGCCTGCATACTTCCTGATGATAAGCTCACTCAAGATGATAAGTACCGCAGACGCCATGCTGATGAGCGCGTAGGTGCGCATGCCGGCTGGCTTATGTACCATCGAGCGCTCGATACCCACAAGTGAGCCCAGCACCAGCGCAATGACCAAACGGAGTAATACTTCTAAATTTCCCGTGACAGCTGTAATTTCCATAAGCAATAGTAAAATTTTGTAGTAGCTCTAGTATACCAAAGACTGCCTTACCCGCGAAGGGGTGTTGTGCGTGTCACCCCGGTGAAGACCGGGGTCCAGGTCCAAATGCAACCTGGATTCCCGTCTTCACGGGAATGACACAACTTACATTACAAGCTTCCTCAGAGCACAGTACCCACATTCCGCGTCCCCACACCGCTTATCCCAGAAAGACAGCGTGGTGAGCTCCTGCACCATGGTCGCAATATGCGCCCGCACTTCCACCACCTCTTGCTCTTCAATAGAAAACTCTTCACGCACATACTTCCCACTCTTATTCGGCATCACAAAATCAATCACCCCAGTTTTCATGCGCAAACAAGGTTGAACCTTGCTTGACATACCATAGCTTGTATTGTTATATCTTTCTCCTCCCTCGAGAAGGAGTTTGTAAAAAACCAACTGCCGCTTATAGTCCCCTTCTGAATTTTTTGTTGTACCTTCGATCTCATTCCGAGACTTCGGCTGTCCGGTCTTGTAGTCAATCACGCGCACCTCACTTTCGGACAAGAACTCCACCTTATCGAGCTTGCCGGTCAAACGGAGCTCAAGCTCCGGAAGCGCGATCAGTGCATCTACCGCAAACTCGTTACGAATTGCACGCGGCCAGCTGTTTGCATAGGTATCGTAGTACCCCTCGAGGGCAGCCGTGCCTTCTGCTTTGGCCTGAATGAGCTCCTTATCGGTAAACGCCTCGCGCTCGAGCTCATGCCCGAGTTGCGTGCCTAGCGTATCCTTGCCACCCTCATCCTTGTTTGCATACGCATCAAAGTAGGATCGCAAGGTACGGTGGACAGCGTTCCCAAACATCAGCGGCACCGTCTGCGGCTCGGGGACGCGCAAGAGCGTGCGGTAGAAGTATTTCCACGGGCAGGAGAGGTAGTTGTTGAGGCCAGTCACCGCCAGCCCTCGCTCCGCGAGCGTCTCACGCACGAACTCTTTGAGTTGTTCTTGAGTTTGCTCGGGCAGTACTACCGTGGCAAACAACGTCGCACGTGCCTCTATGGAAACGGTGTCAGACAACGTTTCTCGCTCAGACACCGTTTCCCTCTGGAGCAAATCTTCTGGAATTTCTGAAAGAAATCGCGAGGGGAAGAGGACTCCTCCATCATCCCGCGCCCGTGCGAAGCACACGTGCAGGTTGTGGCGCGCGCGTGTGAGGGCCACAAAGAAGAGTCGACGGTCGTCAGCCTCCTCTTCTTCCTTTGTGCTGGCTACAAGACCAGGAATTTTGAAATCAGTTCGCGAACGCCCTCCACTCCAGTTGCCCTCGGTAGCGTTTGCTACATACACCACGTCATACTCCAACCCTTTGGCCCTGTGCGCGGTCATCAGCTGCACTTTACCCACGGCTCCTCGCTTGGTTCGTGCCTCAAGCACATTGTACTCATCAAGCAGTGCAAGGAGTTGTGCCAGATCTGCGAGCCGCGCATGGCGGTGGGTACGGGTGTAGCTCTCGATGTAGGCAAGCAGTACTTCAAACTTATGCAGCTTTGCTTCAGCGTCAGGAAACCCCAGGATTTGTGCAAGGAGTCCAGACTCCGTTGCGACGGTGGAAACAAGTACTGCGGGTGCTTCATTTGCGCCCACCTTTGCCCAGCCTGCAATCAAGGACGCAACCCGCTGCATTGCTGAAAAATTAACAAACTTTGGCACTAGTATTCCAGAGTTAGTGTCATCCCCGTGAAAACGGGGATCCAGGTCTGAGCCACTATTTCCCGACTTTAGTAGTCGCCACGCAGACACGTGCTTCCGTTGCGCCTCTCGCGCCAGCAGGAAGATGTCGAGTTCTTCGATCTTAAAACAGTCCAGATGTAGCGCGACAATCAATGGGCCATCATCACCTACAGCACATGCCGCCCGCAGCAGCAATAGTAGCTTTTCTATATGTGGATCATCGAGTACGTCCTCCTTCGTCTCCACACTCACTGCCACATTCTCACGTACAAGCGCTTGGGCATAAGTAGCCAATTCCTTATTCGTCCGTGTAAAAAGTGCAATCTCCTCCGGTGGCATACCCGCTGCAATATGCCCCCGAATTTCCTTGGCAACAGCAGCAGCTTCTGCTACGGTACTCTCATATTCTGTCACTCGAATTTTCCTCTCCTCATGCCCCGCCTTCGCAAGCAAGGTCTCCAGAGGTTTGTCATACCGGCGTAGGCCGGGATCCAGGTTAGATTCTTTCCTAGAAGCCTTGCTTCTAGAAAGCAAGGCTTCTAGGGAATTGCTTTGGAGCCCGCTCTCAGCGTGTACTTGGCCACCAGGTGGCCAAGTGATGAGATGGTGCGCACTATCGAGGATGGTTTGCGTCGAACGATAGTTTTCTTCAAGATTGATGAGCACTGCTTCCGGAAATCGCTTCTGAAAGTAGAGAAAGTTTTCCAGGGAAGCTCCTTGGAATCGGTAAATCGCCTGCTTGCTATCACCGACAATGAAAAGATTGGGTGACACGTGAAAGGAGGAAATCAGCTCCAGCACTTTATTCTGCGCCCCGTTCGCATCCTGGTGTTCATCGGCGAGTACATACTGATACTCCTCCTGTACCATCAGCCGCAATTGCTCATCATCCTCGAGCGCATGCACCACCGCGAGAATCATGTCGTCAAAGTCGTACAGCTTTTCAACAGTCAATGCCGCTTCGTACTTTTCATAGAGAAGAGCCAGCTCCCGCATCTTTACAATCTCCTCTTCCCGCTTCAAGTACTCCCCTTTCACTTTACCCTTATGCGCCCCCTTCTCATGGCGGTAGTCCGAAGCCGAAGTGATCTCTCTAGTCTCCGTGTCCAGGCGGGCACTCAGGTCGTCCGGTGTCATAGCCTCACGTTTCAAGAGGGAAATTGCACGCAACACTTTCTTCACATAGTGGTAGGGGCTCCGTAGCGATGCGAGTGCTGTGAGCTCGGTCGCATCAAACACCTTTTGCAAACAGGTAATCCTGTCTACTTCGTTTGCAGGACGCGAGCCAATAAGCACGGTAAAGTGGGACGAGAATTTCTGAATAACTTCGTTACAAAACCCATGGAAAGTGTGGATGGGTACCCGGTACGCAGCCACCCCCATGATTTCGAAAAGTCGCTTGCGCATGGCCGCTACACCTGCTTCGGTGAATGTGAGGGCCAGCACCTGCTCCGGCTGTGTATCGGTCTTCCGCAGAAGGTTTGCGATTCGCAGCGTCAATATCTGCGTCTTCCCCGTTCCCGGCCCCGCCACCACCATCACCGGCCCCTCGATAGTGTCCACCGCCTCCCGCTGCTTGGGGTTTAGTTTGTTGTAGTATTGAGTAAATACTTTTTCATCCATTTCTCCATTCTAGCATGTACGTGAAATCTTATACTGATTCCGAACTAGCCTTATATATGGGCATATTATATACATAGCCCAGTCACCAATTAAAATCGGTTGACAGATGCTACATACCATGCTAAAGTATAATCAGAACATGCGTACCGAGTGAGCGCAACCACAAACGAGGCTCAGCCTCAACCAGCGCGCTCCGAAGGTCAATGTTTGTACACTGTCAATTTCCGTGTGGCAGAACAGGAGAACGTTTCGCTTGTGTCTTGTGTCAAAGACATACACTGACAAGCGGGGCCAATCTGACTATGCCAATTTTGGTGGTTTCTCGTTCCATTCCAGACGTCATCCCTTGTTAGGGATCTGTTTGTGGCCATTGTGGCCAAGCTGATGGGAAGTACACCAGGCTCCGAGTGAGCTTGGTGATGTCCAGGTGGATGGAGTGACTTCTGCACGTTTTTGGTGTCAGTGACCAATTCTGTCGGGAATGCAAACCGACTAACTGCTTGGCACGATCCCCAAGCAAGACACAATTGGAAACACCAGGGTGCAAACCTAAAGGTCTCGAGAGGGATCACACATCGTGAGTAGTACCCCGTCATCGGCCAAGCGGCATTGACGGGGCGGAGCATACCATGGCTAGAAAGGTTAGTAGCACGGTACCCGGCCCGGGCGCAGCAGTTTTACACTGCGCCCGGGCCCTTTCTTTTTCACGTTTTTAAACAGTTTTAAAATTGTAGTATCTGCTCACAAAACTGAGTAATCCACTCTTGCTGTCATCCCCATTAAGACGTGAGTCCAGGGCCTGAAATGAACCTGGTTCCCGGCCTTCGCCGGGATGACACGATACGGGAAGTGCAAACAACCCCTTATGGTGTAGCCATGACTCAGGGTTGTGAGCAGTTACAAATTGTAACGTTGACAATACCAGTATTCTAGTGTATGATATATCCCAGTAATCGTTTCCCTCCATAAGTGCCTTTACAGGCTTTTATACAGGGAAACGATGTAATAATAAGAACCTTGAGATGTGGTTTTGACTGGCGGTGGTCTCCTGGGTGAAAGATTGTTACGGGGTCGGTTGTGGTGTTCAGAAGGGTAAATGTTTAAAGGGGAAAAGCTTTGAGCTCCCCTTGACACCCGAACACCAACCCGTGACCACCTGGAGGTGCGCCATGTCCAAGAACCACAAGTCCGGTAGCCTGGTTCCCAGCATGATCATGTTGGGCGAGAGATACTTCCCTGGGAGGGAGTGGAGAAACAGCCTCTCCTACTTCATCACAGGAATTGCTCTCGCATCGCTGAGTGACTTCAACCCGGAAATGCAATTCGGGCAGATCACACTCGGCATGAGCCTGGGCACGAGGGAGTTCTACGCCCGTTGGTCTGGAGGTCCCGCTACCTACCGACAAGCTCCGATAGATCCGGAGTACGTTAAGTGGGTTGGGAACTCTGGGCCAGAGGTCGCGAAGGCCCTGCAGCAGTTTATGCAGAACGACGCGATCCAGATGCTGGCGATCAACCTCGGCCGGAACACGGCCGGGGAACTCCACTACGTGACGTTCCGCAAGGGCGCACGACGTGGCGATCTCCACATCTACGGCGAGAACCTCCCGACGGTCGACGACCTGTGCGGACGCACTAGGGAGTAGACCAGCCGGATTACCAGGGACTGTGCACGCCGACAGTCCCCACCTTTAGAGCATTTCTCTCAGAGGAATATTCCAAAGGTGAGTTCTTTTAAAACTTAGGAAATGTGAATGTCAGGCTTCGCCACTTTAGAGCGACAAGGTTTAACCTTGTATTATAAAGCGGCGGAGTCTGATCGTCTTCGGACTTCGGACTGCTTCGCGCCTGCGAAGGAGGAATCATGGAAGTCATCTGCCGTAAGGGTCACCAGGTTGAATTGGTGGAGGGTACCGCCCATCCACCGGTACTACACCAAAGTCGGAGCCGCGGAGTTTGCGCGGCACGACGATTGCCAGGAATGCGTCGAGAGCGAGATTGCTCGGCTCGAAGCATGGCTGGAGTTGATTGAGTCTGGTAAGGCGCGAGTGTTGTGCGATGAAAAGTCGCACAGCGGCATTTGCGTCATGAGCGGAAACGAACCGTGCAAAAAGTTTGCAACGCTTCGCCTTCGCGCTCAACGGTACCTCTTGTCACGGTTTACGGATATCCCCAAAGCCGGCGACGTCATCTACGTTCACGACGATCCCTACTGCTTCGGCGGCAAGGACATCGTCATGGAAGTGGACTGGCATCCCGGTCGCGGCCACTACCTCCACTTGAAGGAGTCCTTCGGCCAGATCTGGGACGAGTTCCAGCCGGCTGAATGGCACTACCCCGAACAGAGGGGAATCAAGTGGAGTCAGGAGGCGCTCGCAGCTTACTGGGGAGACCGGTGGGCTCTGGACGACTCCGACACGGGCGGCCACAACACGGCGCACGATCGGGACTAGATTAGTCAATCGTAAGTGCCACGGTACTCGGTAGGTAGGAAAGGAACAGTCTTGTTGCTGGTGATCTAGCCCATTGGTGAGGTGATTGGTGGGGTAAGCTGTCGAAGTAAGACAGTTAAGGAGCAGTACTCTTTTTGCTAAGCAAAAGGAGGTCGGGTAAGCCGAAGGTTGAGGTCTTTCACATTTCATGGATTGCACGGGTTCGCGTATACCCAAGGTGTTAGCACAAAAAACGCAGCAAGGCGATCGACAGATCGCCTTTTCACTTTCCTTATAAATACAGTGACATCGCTCGACAAGGTTGAACCTTGCTTGACTAGCTAATCAATCATGAGATGGTTTATCTCACTAAAATCATGCACTTCCTTGAGCCATGCTCTATAGTCCCTTGGCATATCGAGATAGTCCAACAGCACTTCTCGCTGGAGTAAACCAGGGTGCAGACCCTTGCCACAATAGTCACCATAGCTAGACCATTGATAAGCGTCGAGAATCTGCAAGTCGCTCGCTCGCCGCTCAAACGACTGCTCTCCGTTTTTCTTATGAGAAACTGGATTTATGTGCGTGTAGTCAACAACGCTCATAAGATACTTCTCATCCTCGATATACCTACTTTTAAATCTGCCCTGAAAAAGCGAACCGGAACGATCATACTTTTCATTAAAGTACATTGTGTACGCAGTTCCAAGTCTCTGCATGAACTTACTAATGCCGCCTTCTACAACTTCCTGCAAAACGAGGTGGTAGTGATTATTCATTAAGCAAAAGGCAATAAGATTCACAAGCCGGTGTACTCCACCTACGACTGACGAAGTGGTATTCAGTAGCATCTGCCTGCAGGGACTGATAACATCAGCGTCATTGAGAATAAGCAAAAGAGTAACAAATAATTCACGATCTGGGTCGTCCATAAATACCGGACGCTCATCGACGCCCCTGTTATACACATGATGAAAGCTCTCAAGTTCTATCGGAGCTCGATCCATGAATCAAGTATACGATACCGCACTAAGTCAAGCAAGGTTCAACCTTGTGGATGAAGTGCACAAGGTTGAACCTTGCTTGACTAATCTATACGTATGTGTGATTACTTGAACTTGGTGATGGAGAGTTCGAGTTCGAGGATTGCTTTTTGTTTTTCTTTGACGCTCTTCATGGTGCTTTTTTCGAGGGTGGCGAAGAAGTCGCGGTTTTGGCGGCGGGCTTCCTCGATGTGCTTTTTCCATTCGTACCATTCAAGCTTTTTGAAGGCCTTCAGCTTTTGACGGGTGCGACGGATGCCGCTCTCGGTGTCCATCAGGCTCTTTTCTAAGTCCTGCATGGTGGCATCGGCCAAGTTCTCCTCGGTCGTCATCTCGTCGGTGTCGATTTGCTTTAGGGCCGTAAGGTCTGCGCGGGCGTAGGCCTCATTGATGCGCTTCATCATCCCCTCTCGATAGCGCTTCTCTTCTTCGTCGTGCACGAGGTCGGGGTGGAAGCGAAATGCCAGACGCCGCCACAGCTTCCGAAGCTCGTCGCGTTCTGCTGGCTTTAACTTCTTGGCATGATCGATGATCTGCTGGTGTTGCTTCTGGGCTTCCTCGGCGCGCTCGTCTTCCCGCTCCGCCTGAGCGCGTTCGCGTTCAGTAAGTAGACGCCGGGCTTCCGCCAAGGGGATCTTCTTCAGGAGCAGGTCGTGCAATTTCTTCAGATCAAACATCTGCTCATCAAGGTCTTCGAGCTGCTGGTACAGCGTGCCAATACGTCGGTCATACTCCTGCTTGATCTGCATGAGTTCGCCTCGCGTGGTCTCAATTTGGAGCATGAGCTGCTGTAACAAGCGCTTTTTGCGCGTTATGACAGCGCGAAGCTGCTTCTTAAGCAAGGGTTCGTCAAGATGGTGCTCCACCTTTGGCCCCCCTGAACGTGGTCGTTCAGGGCGGGCAGGCATTTGGCTTGGAGTATTTGACATATATAAAATGTGATTCATTGTAGCACGAATGTGGGAGAATGTGGAGGGTGGAAGGTGTAACTGCTCACACCTCCTCGCATGTCATCCCGGCGCAGGCCGGGATCTAGGCCAAGAACTGAACCTGGATCCCGTTCTTCAACTGGATGACACCAAGGGTATGAGCAGTTATTGGAAGGTAGAGAGTAGCTAATGCGAATTTCTCTCAACTTGCTATACTACCCACTACTATCCACTTTCTACTTTCGAATCATGCTTCACGAAGAAATTAAGGGGGAAATCAAGAAAGCGATGCTCGCAAAGGATGAGCTCAGACTGAGTGTTATGCGGGGACTCGTAGCGGCACTCATGACCGAGGTCATGGCTATGAAGCGCATGCCGCAGGAGCTCCTCACGGATGAGCAGGCACTGGCCGTCATCAAGCGGCAAGTAAAACAGCGTAAGGACTCTATTGAGCAATTTACAAAAGGTGGCCGTCAAGATTTGGTGGCAAGCGAAGCAGCAGAATTAAAGATTCTCGAAACCTATCTCCCGCAAACTATGGGCCAGGAAGAGATACGCCCACTTGTGGAAGCGAAGATGCAAGAGCTCGGCATTACCGATAAAACCAAAGTGGGCATGCTGCTTGGCGCCCTCATGAAGGACTTGAAGGGAAAGGCGGATGGTGGAGATGTGAAAGCGGTGGTGGATGAATTGCTGACTGCCAAACCTTAAGCTCGTCACCCGGTTACTGGGAACACTTGTCACCAGGTGACGAGAAGTACAGCGGAAGACTGTCCTCGGGTGTAATTCGACACCCGCCCGACCAGAACGACTGGTCTCCGCCAGAGCGATCTTGTCGGGCTGGGTTCGGGCGGGGAGGACAGTCTTCACTATGGATGCAGGCCTTAGACAAGAAATGACTATTGGAGGCCGGGCCTGGATCCCGGCCTCCGCCGGGATGACACAAATACTGAGGTTCCTAGTACACAGGAATCGGATTATTTGGCTTTCTTAAAATACGTTTTGAGTTCTTTTACCACGCGTTTCTTCCATGCAGTATTTGCTTTAGCACCTTCGATGCCTTGCGCCATGGAGCGCTCACCACCGTGCCAGATGTTTTTCTTGAGGAATTTTTCGGCAGCGCGTAACTCCTTCTGATCAGTCATGGTGACCAAAAGTCCCTCGAGCAATCTCCCAAAGTAGCCCAAGCCTGCGGCCGCTTCGATGGGCATAAGTTTTTTCCAATGCTGCTGCATGTACTGCCAGAGGGCAGGGATTGCACCCGGATTTAGCGTAACCATGGCGTGGGCAAGTAGGGCGGCGTCCTGCGCGCGCACCTCCTTGCTAAAGGTAAAGGCAATAGCTTCCTGCATAATTTTTGGATCACTAAAAGCCACGATCGCTTTCTGAAGACGTCCCTCTTCCTCTTGTAGAGTTACTTCGCGGCACAATTTTTTGAACTGCTCAAATTCCTCTCGGCCACCGTGGCGCGCTACTGTCAAATACACCACACTCCGCATATCCGGGGGAAGGACCTTCTTGCCACTTACATGGAGAGCAAAGTGTGTGCGAGCCTCAGCCACCACCTCTTCCACTCCGTAGCGCCCTGCTTCTGTAAGGACAAGGCTACGCAAGAGCTTCTCGAGTTCCCCATCGCTCTTTTTTGCGTTCCACCCTACACGGAGAGCAATATCGCGGAAAAGCTCCTTTGCGAGCAGTTGCATTGCCGGACCCTGTGGTGTGCCTACGGTAAGGCGTACCAGCGCGCTAACACCCCCGGAGACTACCGACCAGATGGTGTAGTAATTCTCGTCTTTAAAGAGCAGTAAAGTGTCGAGGAGTGCCGCATTCGAAAGTTTGCCAGCACGCGCCGTCGCAACCAGATCGGAAACCACCCCAATACGATCGCGCGCCTTGAGCTGGCCAGTGCGCTTTGCTTCCTTAATGCCCGCGAGTAGCGCATCATCATAATGCACACGGCAAAAGGCACTGCTCTTGAAGTTCAATTTTACCCAGGAAACCCGCGTCCAGTCAACGGGCATTATTTGCTTCTTCTTCGTGAGCAATAAGCGCTCTATGTGCTCTTCACTGCCCACAGACATAGTCATAGGCACCTTCCAGAGAGTGGCGTCCTTACTTGCCCTCGCCTCCAACTCACTGGCAAAGAAACGCTCCTGTGCAATCTCTACTCCTTTTGCCACCTTGCGCGCTCTAAGGAGCGGGTAACCAGGGAGAGAGGTCCACGCTTTCATGATAGAGCGAACATCTTCGCCAGATGCCTCGGAGAGAGCATCCCAAAGATGTTCTGTTTCCGTGCTCTCGTAGCTGTGCTTCTTCAGATAGTGACGAATACCAGCACGGAACTTCTCAACACCAAGATAGTCCGCAATCATGCGGATAATAGAAGCGCCCTTTCGATAACTAATATCGTCAAAGATTTGCCGAATTTCGCGGGGGTGATGCACCTCCACTTCAATAGGATGTGTGGAGCGGAGTGAATCCAAGCCTAAGGCAACGAGATAATCTTGCGAAATAAACTGCGTCCAGATACGCCAGTCAGGATAGAGGTGATCCCGAGAGTAAAACGACATCCAGGTGGCAAAACCCTCGTTCAGCCACAAATGGGTCCACCACTGCATGGTCACCAAATTCCCAAACCACATGTGGGCGAGCTCATGGAGAATTACTTCCACGCACCGCTGCTTTACCGCAGTCGATGAATGCTTGGGGTCAATCAAGAGCGCCGTCTCACGGAAAGTAATGGCACCCCAGTTTTCCATACCAGCACTCGAGAAGTCTGGCAACGCAATCATGTCGAGGGTTTTGAGTGGATACGGTATGTCGAAGTACGCTTCATTGAATTCTAGTCCCTTGAGTGCCACTTCGAGAGCAAAAGTGGAGAGCTTCTTCTTTCCTCGCACTGCATAGATACGAATACGCGTGCCTCGCTTGGTGTATCCCTCAATGTAGTCAAGGTCGCCGATAATAAAGGCCGCCAAGTAGGTCGACATCTTGGGTGACGAGGCAAACTCGATACGCTTCTTCCCTCCGAGAAGTTTCGTCACCTTTGCCTCGTGGGTATTGGATACAACAGCATGCGCATTTGGCACAGTAAACGAAAAGTCAAAGATAGCCTTGTGGCCGGGCTCGTCAATGCACGGGAAGGCAAGCCGCGCATAGGTCGACTCAAACTGAGTAGCACCCAGGTACCGTGTCTCGCCATACGCCTTGTACGCACTGCGATAGAAACCAGCAAGCGCATCACGAATTCCGCCAGTATATGCGAGCGCGAGGGTGTGCTTACCTGTAAACGGCTTTTCAAAGTGGAGCACTACTATCTCCTGCTCCTTATCGTACGCTATGGCGTGTGACTGGACGTTACCTGCGAGGAGCATCGCCTCGTTAACAACAAGCTCGTTCGCATGCAGATGAATTTCGCGAGTGGGTTTTGCAATCTGAAGATCAATATGAGCCGTACCTTTGAACGTAAAGTTCTTCAAGTCCGGCTCGATATGAATCTTGTAGCGCTCAGGCGTGACGTGCTTTGGTAGCAAGACAGAAACTGGCTTTATTGCGCTTGGTGTTTGTTTTTTCATAGTATGGAAAACAGCCGCAAGGCCGTAAAACTAGCCTACCACACCCTTATCATTTATCAAATCAAGATAAAGAGTCACTGACTAAGCGAGGACATGTGCATTCCAAGAGGCTTACGGACCGCGACGACGCGGAGGACGGGCTGAAACAGGAACTGCTTCCTGTTTCAGGAGATCCGCGAAGCGGAATTGCCTATGTTGAGCAGAGCGAAACAGGCAATAGCACGATTTTCCAGCCCCGACGCTCACCGAAGGTGAGGTCGGGACCCCGACTGTAAACGTCGGGGCAGAAAAATACGCCGTACCAGTTGCAGGGCATGTGCGAGCGACTTACATGCGATCAATCGTAGGGATGCCGAGGATGGTCAGGCCGTTCCTTAGGATGTGCGCAGTAGCGGCCGTGAGTGCGAGGCGGTAGGGGGTCGTAGGGTTCGTAGCGTCGATGATCTTCGTGTTGCCATAGTAGCTGTTGAACAACTGCGCAACCTCCACCAAATAGGTGGTGAGGTAATTAGGGGTGTAGGTCTCGGCTGCGAGGACAGTCACCTCAGGGAAACGGTACAAGTAGCGCTCGAGCGTCTGCGGCGCGTCGCATTCAGTGCCTACAGAAGGGTTCAACCCTTCTGTAGCAGCCTTGCGGAGGACGGATTGCGCGCGGGCGTAGGTGTACTGGAGGTACGGGCCAGAGTCACCCTCAAATGAGAGCGCGGCGGCACGATCAAAGATGATATTCTTGCCAAAGTGCTGCTTCAATATGGTGTACTTGATGCCGGCCACGGCAACCTTGTCCGCTACCTCACTGCCTTCGCTCGCGGAAAATTCATGCTTACCGTCGGTAAGCTTCTTCCGCACTTCCTCACGAATCTCCTCCAATAATCCCTCGCCGGAGATCACTTCACCCTTGCGCGACGACATCTTCTTGCCATCAGCCCCGAGCATCATACCGTGGGTAAAATGACGCATACGGTCAGCTACTGTTGGGTCAATCTCACGAATAGCAGCGATGGCTACCTTCATGTAATCGTTTTGCTCTTGAGCAGTGATAATGACCGACTGATCCAGTTTTGGCTCCTCGCGAAATTTCCGGATGTTGAGGCCAATCTCCTTTGCCTCATAAGTCGGTAGATTCTCACTCGTTATGAATACTCGCTTATGCAAACCGCGCTTCTCGCCATCAAAAATGATTGCGCCTTCCGAATGTTCAAAGACGCCCTTCTCAAGATATTCGAGCACGAGTCTTTTGCCTGGCTCAGCAACCTCTGATTCAAAGTAGAATTTATCAAATCTACTGCCGAGAACACGATACAGCTCCTCAAAGTGCGCGAGTGACCATTGCCGACCGAGCGTGTACAGTTGATTTATTTTTTCGTCTGTTTTCTCAAAAATCTTGTGGTTTAAAATTTTAATCTCCTTCGCCTCCTCGCCTGCTCGCTCGTCAGCTTGAGTACCATGTACATAACACTTGCCGAGCCATTGAGTTTTCTCTCGTAGCGGTGCGGTCTCTGAGGGCATCGATTGCTTGAGGGCCAACATACCAAAGATGGCTCGGGCAATATGCAAACCGACGTCGCTCTGGTAGTTGGCGCGGATGACCTCCCCTCCCTGCCACTCGGCAAGGCGAGCGAGGGCTTCACCAATGGCGTTGCTCATGAGGTGGCCGATATGGAACACCTTGAAGGGATTTGGGTCGGTGTACTCAAACATCATGCGCTTGCCCGCGTGCAACGTGCCCCGGCCAAATGACTCTGGGTGCTCGTGGATGAGCGTGATTACTCCATGGAGCACTGTGTCGTGTAGGAAGAAGTTTATGAAACCGGGGCCAGCAACTTCAACGCGAGCAATGACATCGTCTGGGGTAATAGCTTCGGCGAGAGCAGCCGCAATGTCTCGTGGTGACTGCTGTAACTGCTTGGCAGCCACGAGGGCCACATTGGTAGCATAGTCACCATGCGCTAAAACGTCGGGGTGTTTGAGATCGTACGCAACAGACGCAATACCCTGTGCGGCACAGGCAGCGTCGATTCGTTTGCGAATGTGGGCAGCAAACATAGTGCTCCCACTATACCAAGCAGTAGACAAAAACAAAACTCTTTAAGTAACAGTACAGGTGTCAACAAATCAAGACGATCGTCTTGATTTGTTGACATTAGAAAATTTTGCATTAAAAATGCCTGACTCGCTCGGGGTCGATCATTTTCTTTTGTGAAGAAGATCGACCGGATGGTCAGGACTTTTTTGCGGCTCTCCTGGGTAGGAGAGCTGGCGGGGTGAGAATTTTTCCTTCCTTGCGGAAGGAGGAAATGCTCGGAGAGGAGCGAGAGGGCCCGCGTTCGGCGGTGCCAACAAGGCCAAGGGGGGTTGTGACCAGTCGGCCGAGGCCGACCGCGGACCGTCTCGACTCCTCCGGAGCAAATCAGTGGGTATCTAGGTCGAGAGGACTCAGCCGAGGTATCTACTGACTTGCTCCTTCTTGGAACTTGTACTCCTATACTATAGCAGGATTGTAGGATTATGCAAGTTGACTCGTATCCTTACCAATATTCTAATACTTAACCAAGGAAACCTGCCTTTCTAACGATTTTCTCTAGCTCTATTGAGCTATTGGCCTCCATAAGCTTCATGCGAAGCTCTTTGGCCCCGCCAAAGCCGCTTACGTACGAGCCGAAGTGCTTACGCATGACAGCAAAGCTTTTTTGAGGACGAATGAGTTCGTCAAAAAGGCGGGCGTGCTCAAGGAGGACGGAGAGTCTTTGCTGAAGAGACGGGGGTTCGCGAAACTCCTCTAGACACCAGGTGTCGGACTCCCGGACGCCCGGTGTCGGGTGCATTTCGCTAGGCGAATTTCCTGGATCGCTTCGTCGCTCCGCGTCTCGCAAAGACGAGGAATTATGAAGAAAGGCTTTTTTTTGACTTTGTAAATTTGCATAGAGCCAGGGGTTACCGAAGATGCCGCGGCCGATCATGACGCCATCGGCACCAGTCTCTTCTACTCGCGTGAACGCTTCAGCGACTGACTTTACGTCGCCGTTGCCGAGGAGGAGGGTCCCTGTGCCACTGGCGTCAATAATCTCCTTCGCCTCGCGTATATGCTCCCACCGTGCTGGCACGAGGGACATCTCTTTGGCCGTACGAGCGTGCAGGGTAATCGCCGCTGGCGCTTCTTCGAGCAAGTGCTTCAGCCAGTTCTCCAACGTTACCGTGTTGTACCCCACTCGTGTCTTTACCGATACGGGAAGCGGCCCTGCCCCACGCTTGGTTTCGTGAATGATTTTCTTCGCAAGTTCGGGGTCATTGATCAAATCCGCACATGCCTTCTGCTTCACTATGGTCTTTACCGGGCAGCCCATATTAATGTCGATGCCGTCAAAGCCAAGCTCTTGGGCCAACTGGGCACAGACATAGAAATGCTCCGGCTTCGAGGTAAAAAACTGAGCGACGATGGGCCGCTCTTCTTCGCTATAGAGTAGATCAAGCTTCAACTTCTCCCGTGCCTCCTCGTGCACAAGACCATCGCATGACACAAATTCTGTCCACAGCACATCGGGTTTTCCGTACTTCGCAATGATACGTCGAAAAGCCGCGTCGGTGACGTCGGCCATCGGTGCCTGCGCGATAATTGGCTTCTCTATACGATCCCAAAATCCAAGGTTCATGAACAACTAGCCTACCATGGTATGCATCAAAAAACACAAAGCCATAAGATTCAATAGGACCTTCCCATTTGGATGCAGAACGAGAAGAAAACGAGATGGACGACGATATGTACTAGCAGTACATTGAGGAGTACATCGATGTTTTCAACAAAGTTATGCGCCAAATACGATGGTCCTAACGTATGTGGTCTAGGTAGTCGTGCACATAGGCAGCAACCCGTGGCTCAGTAATACAATACGCAGGGGCACAGGCGGCGCGCGCATAGACAGCCGAAGGCAAGCGCGTCGCCTGACTACGAAGATGATCCTCAGCATGCATACGATCAAACACCTCCTTCAAAATACGAAAACCCTTGTAGCTCAGCACCTTGCCATGCTCTGCTTCAAGCCCGAGCACCACTCGTTGCAAGTTCCCCGGCTTGCCGCTCGCGCGTGCCTCACACTCAAGCAATAGCCAGTCTACGATATGTGGTATATCCTCTGCCTGTATTCCCGACTCAGTCAGGAGTGTTGCAAACCCTGGCTGTGTTGCATGAAGCCACGTCACAAAATCGTGCAATGTCTGGTGATACCTCCGGCCGGCAACATGCGGGAGCACCATGGAACGTGCTACTAATGCTGCTACTGATTCTTCGTTACATTCTGCGCGGACGGTAAATGCATACCCGAGGGGTGAAAGCAGGAATGCCTGCACATAGTTACCATGGAGCTGCTCTGCGCGCCGCGTGACGTGATACACTTCAAAGCGGCCATCGGAAAGGTGCGCAGCGTGTTGCTCGTGGATCAACTCTGCTAGAGCAACAAACACCCATACGAGCAAAAGTACTACCAGTACGAGCAGTGCAAGCGCTGCAAGGAGTGGCACCGCTTGTGTGGTGTAGGCAATAAAGAGAGCAAGCACGACAAGCCCAATGGTGCAGACTGATGCCCGCAGCAGCGATGTTCGCAGTGTACGGGACATCACTGGCCCTAGATGATGGAGGATTTTGTATGAGCGTTCATTCTGCATACACCTCCAGTATACGCCCCGCTAAGAAGAAGGGCCTGTGGAAAGCTACTCCTCCGCATCTATCAATAGTGGTTCAAAATGTTCGTTCATAGTGACATGTTCTGCGTTCACGGCTATGATCTTCTTGGTATCAAAGATAAGTTCCAGTGCCAGACCCCTGCTCGGGGCCTCTCCATTTGTCTCTCGAGAAATAGTGAGGAAGTCACCAAGGCTGTAGACAATGATACCATCGTTGTACTTTTCGATAGGACTTACTGCATGCGGCCCATAACCAAACACCGCATGGGCCCCGGCATCAATGAGATTATGCGTGAGCGCCTTCATGGCCGGAGTAACTTCTGTCACGGATTCACCAAAGCTCACCGCAACGACGAGATGATCAACGTGCGCCGCCGCCGCTCGGACAACCTGCAGGAGCTCGGGATCACGCGTGCTGAGTACCACCGGCAGATTGTCGTTCTCCCGTAGCCACTCCGGGCTGTCGGTCGTCATACCGAGGAGTCCCAGCTTCACGCCCTGTACTTCACGGATCCGAAGACGCTTTGCCGCAACTCCGTCTTCCCCAATCCCAAGAGGATCAAGGCCGAGCGCCTCCAACTCCCGTCCTGTTTGCGCAAGTCCAGAACGCCCCCAGTCACCGGCATGATTATTGGCCACTAGGAATGCATCAAAACCAGTTTCTGCAAGCACCTGTAGGGTACTAGTTGCGGTACGCAGTGCTGGTCCCTTAGTGACCTGATATCCCACCGTAGTAACAGGACCGAGTAAGTGTCCCAACGCAAGCGACGCGCTCTTCACATAATAACTGCTGGCAAAAAGTTTCCCGAGGCTAAGACCCCGCGACGTGAGCTCGGCAGCATCGATGCGAATGGTGCCGACCGCAATAAGACTGGCTGCAGGAGTACTCGTGGCACTTGATTTTGTAAAGCGAGCAACGTCCAAGTCATTATCATTCACTGGTACTCCCGTATCGTAGAACAAGCTCCCTTGCAAGTAGCGGAGGATGGCACGGGTATCGGCATCACGGTTGTAACTCCGAAGCATGATGACCGCGACCTTCTTCTCCACAAATTCTCCAGCGGGGAAAGAAAAAAGTGCAACCGATGTCTGCCCTGCTTCATCTATGTAGCCTGTCTTGCCACCGATGTACCTTGCATTTTTCTGTACCACCAAGCGATTGTGGTTCACCCAATGGTGTGCCCCGTTTGCGGTGGCATAGCCCGCACGCCGGGTGAGCGCAAGCACTTCTGGTTTTTCTTTCACAAGATACCCCGCAAGCTTTGCCAAATCGTCTGCTGTCGAAACATTGTGCGGGTCAAGTCCGCTCGGGTCATCAAAGTGAGTTTTTGTCATTCCGAGTGTATCAGCCCTCATATTCATCTTGGCCAAAAAGGAGCCTCTCTCGCCTGCCTCTGCAAGAATCTCGGCAGCTTGATTGCTTGATTCCAGAAGGAGGGGGTAGTACACCTCGCCGATAGTAAATTTTTCTCCCGCACGAATACCGCCGGCGGCGCCGGGTGTCGCAGCAGCCCGTCGCGAAACGGTAACTTCAGTGGTTGTGGCGAGCACCTCTTCGGCCACAAGTGTGGTCATCAACTTGGAGACCGAGGCGATGGGCAAAACAAGCGTCGCATTCTTTTCAAGCAGTTTCTCCCCCGTATCGAGGTCCTGCACCACATAGCTTCGCGCAGAAAGTACAGGCTTCACTTTTGAATTTTCAAAATGCAAGCGCGTATCGCCCATCGTTGCCAGTACGAGACGGGCCCCGCTCTCTTTCCCGAGGACCGTCACCGGAATGCCTACCTCAGCAAAGGTAGAGACAGCCTCTGCATCGATATTCCCAAGATGGAGTGAGCTCTTCCCTTTTCCGAGTACCCCCGTGACTACGGGATCGCCGTGCAGAAACGAGTTACCATAGAAGTGTACCGCCCACGGAAATGTCGCTTTGGTGATGGGAGAAAAGTGGTTCTTTTTCTTCGTGAGCACTTTGTAGACACCTGGCGGTGTCTCCCAGATTGACCCCGGGGCTGCCACTGCGAGGAGGTGCACTGTGCGCACCACCCGAGCATCCGTAAAGAGCGTGACCTCATTGTTGAGCAAATCCACGCCAATCATCTTCCCAGTTTTTGGCGGCTTGAAGCTAACGGGAGTAAACTTACCAGGAACAATACGTGACTGTTGTGCAGTAAGAAATTGAGCCTTCTGCGGCGGTACCGTCTTGACCTCACCTGCACTGCGAGCCAGGACAGCGTACGTCCCCCCCACTCCGGCAAGCAGTGCAATGAGCGCAATAAGAAATTGGTACTGGGACTTCTTCATGTTTATAAGGCAGTGCTCGCACTCGTTGTTCCTCCTTCCATTTTAAATTTGTAAAACACCTTTTTCCCATAACGGAGGTCGATGTAGTCGAGTGCGTTGTTGCGATCAGCAAGACGCTTGGTCAACACGTCCGACGTCAGGGCCGCGCGTAAGTGCTCCCCCATAGTACCAGCATCGCCACCGGCATCAAAAAGAATCTTCCACCCTTTCTCCGTCACCAACTCATAGCTCCTGTCGGGGAGGATCACGAGCGCCACCGGCTCGAGGGCAAGCGCACGGAGCACATTGCGCACACTACGAGCAAGCGTGAGTTGCGCGACGGGCAGGATGGCGTCGCCAAGTTGTGGCGGCTGACGCACATACCCATAGAATTCAAAGTACACCGGGCCAGAAAACTCAGGAGCCTGATCGTAGAGGACCCCATCACGATCTACGTAAAAGCAATGCCTGGCGTGAACGGCAACAAAGCTCCCTTCACACCATACGGCATCGGGCTCTCGCTCGTGTATCACCACACGGAGCGCACGCGGCGACTGCTCGGTAAAGGTAAGTGACGCAATGCGAAGAAACTGGCGTTCCACAGCAGCTTCGAGGGCATCACGTGAATAGACAAGAAAATTAGCTCGTGGGACAATTCCCAAATAGGAGCCAGCGAGACTGGTACGAATAACCTTCTCTACTGCTGCTTCTCCAACAAACGTAGTTCCCTGCACGCTAATCTGCTGCAGTTGTAGCGCAGGTAATCGAGACAAAGCAACGAGCAGAAGCAGGAGCGCAAGGACGGCACCTGCACCATAAAGAGTCCGGCGCAGCAATCGTTCCCTGCGATACGTACGAGACTTTCTTAATATTTCTTGTGTATGTACTGATCTCATTCCGTTATCCAATCACTTCTTTGCCAAAATACCGCACGAGCGCCTGGGGCACTCGAACTGTTCCGTCGGCTTGTTGATAATTTTCTACTAACGATACCAGAATCCGTGGTGTCGGGATGGCGGTCGTGTTGAGCGAGTGCACATACTTGAGTTTACCGTCGTCATCTCGGTAACGGATGTTTAGACGGCGCGCCTGAAAATCGTGGAAGTAGGACGCGGACCCTATTTCACGGTATGTTTGTTCAAGCGGTACCCACAACTCAATGTCGTACTTCTTGACCTGCCCCAGCCCCAGGTCGCCGCCACAATTCACCACGGTGTGATAGGGGAGTTCGAGTAGCTCCATAAACTCTTCACTGTTTTTCGTCAGCCACTCATGCTGGCGTATCGACTCTTCGTGGCTCGCTTCACAGAGCACCACCTGCTCCCACTTATAAAATTCATGCACACGAATTAGACCTTTCATATCCCGCCCATGACTCCCCGCCTCGCGGCGAAAGCACGGCGAGAAGGAGAGCATCTTCTGCGGCAACGAAGCCTTGTCGAGCACTTCGTTCATGTAGTACCCCATGGTGGCCACCTCGGCAGTGCCTGCTAAATACTCCCCGTCTTGCGTTTTGTAGAGGTCATTCTCGCCTTGAGGAATAAACCCGGTGCCGAGGAGATGCTCACGCTTCACGAGAGACGGCACGATCATGGGACTCATGCCCTTTGCAGTAAAGTGATCCAGGGCACATTGCCAGATGGCAAGAGATAGTCGCACCCCATCGTTTTTTAGAAAATAGCCGCGAAAACCGCTGACTTTGGCACCGCGCTCAAGGTCAAGCATGTCGTGCTGTGTCATGAGCTCAATGTGATCTTTGGGTGCGAAGGTGAACTGCGTTTTCTCGCCCCACACCTTCACCTCCTTGTTGCCGCTATCGTCTTCCCCTTCTGGAACGGAGATGTCGGGAATGTTGGGCACATGCAACATTAACTGCTGCCACTGCACCATGATGCCTTTTACCTCTTCTTCCTTTTTTTGCAACTGCTCCTTCACACCCTTCATACGCTCAAGTGTCTGCTCACGGACAGTAGAATCCTGATTGAGGTCGCCTAACTCCTCGCTCGCCTTATTTTGCTCCGCACGCAGCGCCTCCACATCTCCTTGTAGCTGCAATCTTTGCTGATCCACAGAGAGCAGAGCATCAACATTGAACAAAATATGTTTTTTGCGAGTTGCTTCCCGGATAAGGTCCGCGTTCTCCCGAATAAACCTGATGTCGAGCATGCAGTTATAATACCACACGCTCAAAACTACGAACAATCAATAGTAATACCCTCCCTTTACTTTAAACTTCTTCTTCTCGAAGGTAACTACCATATACCAGCCCCACGAAACCGTGCGATTGTTTGGCCCGATAAAATCAAACCAGATGCCGGGGAACTTCTCGCGATCAATCCAGCGCTCCGGCTCATTCACCGCCGGATCCACAATCACAATATTCTTATCAGTAATACTGACCACCACACTATAGTGGTCGCCCCAAAAAGGACCGCTTTTATCAAACCAGCCGATAATCACAGGGAGACGCTCGTCTTTTATAAAATACTCGAGTTCTTCAAGCGTTCCATTCTCCTTTGCGAAAACATATCCGCCCACTTCCTTCGCAGCCTGGATCAGCCCCTCATGCTCTGTGCCCCACTCATGCGTTGCCGAAGAAATTTGCACGAGTTGCTCTTCTGAGTAGTTCTTATCGAAATGCGAGAGTAAGATCTTGAGCGCAGCAGGGCCGCACCAGTCGTGACCCTGGATGGTCTTCTGTACCTTGAGAGATGGCGTGTTGTTGTCTGGCATATTTATGGTGCAATCACAAAATCAGAAAGCGGGTGCGGTATATAGCCGGTGTCGCGTGGATACCTACCTCCCGCTGCTCGTCGCTCCTTCTTCTCGATGGCGATGACATGGTCGTGCGCATCGTCATACGAGTAGCCTTTCTGCATCAGCTCGTGCTCATTGATTTCATGATTGAGGATAAAAGGCAATTCTACAGGGTCATGCTTGTTGTCGAGCCAGATGTGCCCTTCGGGAATATAGTCGTATACACGGTGGTGTCCCCCTTCGACAAATTGTGGATCAATATACTTGCGCACGATCGCACCATCCACAGAGACAACAGTAAGCTCACCAAGAATCTCCTTGCGAACCACATACTCCGGAATGGGCCCCGGCGTACAGAACCTCTCTATGTACCAGCGGGGATCGTACGTTGACTCGGGGTCGTCATAGGCAGCCTCAATCTTCATGAGAAAATCAGTCTCGTCCTCGAACCGCTTATCAATCCAGATCTCGCCCTCGGGAATATAGAACTTGGGCGCATAGCGATGGGCTTCAACATTATGTACGTGAAGCAAGGTAAACTCTATATCGAGATTACTACGAATTTTGAAGGCATCAACGTAGATAACTTTATTCATACAGGTAAAGTTCGTAGCACCAGTATATACCAAAAAGCTACAGGGTTACGAATGTTTTTGGTATGAAACCACGGCGATACCACAGGAGTGCTTCAGAAAGTATAGTCGTGCTCACTCCTTATTTTCTTGGTCGGCCTCCGTGGCACTTCCAATTTCTAATCGCTACGCTCAAGAAATTTAGGTCGCTCGCAGAAAATGAAAGACTGTAATCACCTTTCGCTTTCTGCTCGCTTGTGGTTATAGCAAACTACGCTTCTCCGTTTCCCCCAGCGACCGCAGTAATGAGAAACGCGTACTCAAACGCCTCTTGCTCCAGTGCCATATAGCGACCCAGCGAGCCGTGGTGCCCCGCACCCATGTTGATTTGGAGCATGAGCACATTGTCATCTGTTTTCATGCTCCGTAGTTTTGCTACCCACTTGGCCGGTTCCCAATAGTTCACGAGCGGATCATTGATGCCAGCCGTTACGAGGAGCGTCGGGTAGTTTTGTGGCTGGACATTGTCATAGGGTGAGTACGATTGCATGCGCGCAAAGTCTACAGGGTTGTGCGGGTTTCCCCACTCCTCATACTCGAGGGTTGTGGAGGTGAGCGTCGGATCCATCATCGTATTTATGAGATCTACCGCAGGAACTCCCACAAGGGCAGCCCGGAATAGGTCAGGCCGCATGGTCACCACAGCACCCATGAGTAGTCCACCAGCGCTCCTCCCGCCAATGGTAAGCTTTGAGCCAGTAGTGTAGCCCTCTTGGGTCACGTGCTCCATACAGGCGATGAAGTCGGTAAAGGTATTCATTTTGTTTGCCAACTTGCCCGCCTCGTACCAGGGACGACCAAATTCACCACCACCACGGATGTGTGCCAGCGCAAAGACAAAACCACGATCAAGGAGGCTTAAACCGGCTGCTGAGAATATAGGATCATACATAATACCGTACGCCCCATACCCATAGAGAAACATGGGATTCGTCCCGTCTTTGCGAAAGAGTTCACGCCGATAGACAAGGGAAACGGGAATCTTAGTACCGTCCTTAGCACGCGCAACAATACGCTCCTGCGCATACTGACTCGCAGCAAACTGTTCCCCTACAAATTGCTCTTTCAACACCGTGTACGTGCCAGTTTGATAGTGGTACTCCCGCACCTGTGCAGGCGTGACGAACGAGCTGTAGACAATACGGAAAGTATCGCTCGCGTATTCATAATTTGCAGCCTCAGTGATTGCCCGCAGCGGCTCCTCAAAAGGAAGAGGCGCACGTACGCCCGTGCACGGATCAAAAATTGCAAGCTGCTGCACACCCTGCATCCGCTCAAAGAGTACAATATAATCTCGAAAACACTCCATGTCCTCGAGGATGCGCGTGCGTGACTCGGCGATACACTCTTTCCATGCCTGGGTTGCGAGATCCGCGACTGGCAAAGAAAGCAATCGTCCGTGAGGCGTACTTCCATACTCAATGAGATAGAGAGTCTCCTCACGCGCGTCCACTAGGTAGTGTACGTTTTGCCGACAGCCATAAATTGATCGGGGTGGTGTCTCTGGTGCTGCTGCGGGCACCAACCATACCTCTGTAGTGTCTTTACTGGTACGTGAAGGAAAGATATACGCATCGTCTTTGCTCTTCGCAAGATCGAGATAGAAGAGCGGATCCTGCTCTTCGTACACGAGCTCAAGCCCACCCGCGAGCGCGCCATGGTAAATTTTCGTTGCGCGCCGGGTAGCATCCATGGTTGTGAGCATGAAGCGTTGGTTGTCCGCCCATTCAAAGTCAGATACCAGCGCAATGGGAGTGCGGGCGCTCTCCCCCGTACCAATCCGTGTGAAGTACAGTGCATACTCTTCACCTCCAGTAGTATCTATGGCGTAGGCAAGCAGTGTGTGGTCGGGACTGACATGGAAGATCCCGAGGTGAAAAAATGAGTGCTTCGCAGCACAAAGATTCTCGTCTAAGATTATTTCTTCTGGGGCGTCCCTACCGCCATGGCGACGACAATGCAATGGGTATTGCTGCCCCTTTTCTGCTCGCGTGTAGTACCAGTAGTCCCCGTCCTTCACAGGAACACTTGCGTCATCTTCACGGAGGCGGCCGACCATCTCTTGATACAATTTCTTTTGCAGCAGGTTCGTGTCTGCCATCACCTGCTCAGTGTAGGCATTCTCAGCTTGCAGGCAGGAAAGTACCTCGGGATTGTCCCGCTCACGTAGCCAAAAGTAAGGGTCTTGCCATGATTGTCCGTGATGTGTGGACGTATGCGCAATCTGCTTTACGTGCGGTGGTTGCACCCCCTTTTTTGTGTAGTAGGACTCGGAAAACATAGTCCACTATCATACCACAGAAATTGAGTATTGACGACGTTGACCCCATTAGAAATTAATGTCTTTAAATCTCACATAAAACGTAGGAGAAAGTAATCAATTATCGTAGTTTTTAACGGGGCTAACTATATACTATATTCGAGTTCTATTTAATACCCATAGGAGTCTCGCCTCAGCAGTTTTCGATACAGTAAACGTAGGAACCAGAGGAAAATTACAAGGAGCAGCAACCAAAACAACCAAAGGTGGTTCAGAATAAACGCCACAATGGTCAAGAGAAAAAACCATAGATACTCGAACGGTTTTTTGACGCCGCTCCCAGAGCTTGCTGCTGCGGCGGTGACTTTGCTCGGTAAGTCTCCAAGCACCCACGAGGCGAGTGTGTTCGTAGCTCCGTCGTAGAGCGATGCGAGCCAGCGAAGCGGAGCAAAGCGCGCAATAGCGCTGCTCTGACTCAAGCTCGCCGTACCATCTCTCGCTTTTTGCGCTGCAAGACTAGCGCGTACCGCCTCTCGCGATTGCTCTACTTGCACCCCGGTTGCCCGTGCAAAGTTACTCACCGACTGCGCCGCGTTTGCCACAGGACTAAGTACGCGAGGCGGTACAACGGATGTGGCCACCGCAACAACTTTGCTGAGTGAGGTGCTCGCAAACGTGTCGAGAGCAGCGGTTGATGCCTGTAGAGCAGTCAGGGCTCCCTTGGTACTTGTCGCGGCAGCTACCTGTGGTACAGGGTTCAACGGAGCTGTCTTGGGCAGTGGTGGGGGTGGCGGAGGTGGAGCCACACTCACCGTCCCTTGGGCGGTCACGACGGTGTCAAGCTTTGCCGGCTCCGCAGGTTTGCCCTGAGTGATTGTCTTAATCTCGGTTATGGCGGCACTTACTTTATGGTTCCCTTGTGCCGGTACCCAGGCAATGGAAACTTCATTCAGCTGCCCAGGCGGGATAAGGAAAGGGGCTTTGCTAATGGCTTGGCCATTATCGGTGAAGGATACCCTGCCTTCTATGCTGTACACACTGCCATTGAAAACGGCGGTGTAGACGCGGACCTCCACCCCACCCTGCAGTGGATAGTTCGAATACCAAATGTTTCCCGGGATAATCCCTACATTCTCCAAAACATCTGCGGCATGGGAAGGAGCGGGCAGTATGAGGATGAGTATAAGTATAAGGGAGAAAGCGCGCGGCATCTCTCTATCTTACTGCATGCGCCCCTTTTCCGCATCCACAAAAAAGTAGATCCGCGTCCTGGCAGACGCGGATCATTGTTCTCTGACTCCGTTTTCAGCCGGAGCCGGTGAGATTATTCTCCCCGAAAGGAGATCCGAATAGAGGCAAGTGGAGAACTCTCACGGCGCAGGTTATTCGCTAGGCGCTCGCACTTCTTTACCAGAAACCACTGACTTGGATTGGTACAAGACGTGTAGACCGGTCAATCTGCGCTAGACCTTTCCGCTACCTTAAGCGGCTTTCTGTTTCTGTTATAGCATGAAAAGGTGAATCATCAAACGTCGATCGTTGCCATCTTGGCGTTCGATTGAATAAAAAGCTTGCGAGGGGCCACCTCCTTTCCCATAAGCATGTCAAAAGTCTGGTCCGCGCTCTCTGCGTCGTTGATGGTAATCTGCCGAAGCGTGCGCGTGGCTGGGTTCATCGTCGTCTGCCAGAGCTCCTCAGCATTCATTTCACCCAGACCCTTGTAGCGTTGGATGGAGACTCGGGGTGTCCGCTTTGTTTTTGTCTTTTCCGCCTCTTCGGCGACGGCCTCTTCGATCAGATTTTCATCTTCTCCCTCTGGTGCAATCGCAGTTTCGTCCACACCAAAATCTTTCAAAACCTTCTGCTTTTGTTCATCTGAATAGGCATAGCGGATATCGCTCCCCCTCCAGATCTTGTAGAGCGGCGGAGTGGCCACATAAATATGCCCGGCTTCAATAATCGGCCTAAAGTGGCGGAAGAACAAGGTGAGCAAAAGAGTACGAATGTGGGCGCCGTCCACATCAGCATCGGTGGCAATGATCACTTTGTGGTAACGAAGCCGGGAGAGATCAAATGTTTCCCCAATCGCCGTTCCCATAGCAATCACCAGATATTTAATCTCTTGCGAGGCAAGCATTTTATCCAAACGGGCGCGCTCGACGTTCAAAATCTTACCCTTCAAGGGCAATATAGCTTGGGTACGGCGATCACGGCCCATCTTTGACGAACCGCCAGCAGACTCACCCTCTACCAGGAAGAGTTCGGATTCCTCAGCCGAGCGTGTTTGGCAATCAGCCAACTTGCCGGGCAGAGTCATGCCATCAAGCGCTCCCTTACGAAGCACACTGTCCTTCGCGGCCTTCGCGGCCTTGCGGGCCTTGAGAGCAAGGACTACCTTGTTGATGGCCGCCCGGGCGTCGTCCGGATGCTCCTCAAGGAAGGCTGCAAACGACTCGCTAAAGACGCTGGCCACCGCCCCCTGGGCCTCAACACTCCCGAGCTTGGCCTTGGTCTGGCCTTCAAACTGGGCATCGTGCATCTTGACCGACACCACCGCGGTTATACCCTCGCGTACATCGTCGCCAGTAAAATTGTCTTCATTCTCCTTAATCAAGTTATTCTTGCGCGCGTAGTCATTGAGGGTACGCGTGAGGGCGGTGCGAAAACCGGTGAGATGGGTACCGCCCTCGGGAGTTGAAGTGTTGTTCGCATAGCTAAACTCTCGCACCTTAATGTCGTCGATATACTGGAGCGCAATTTCTACCTGGATGTTGTTGGCCTCTTTCTCTACATAGAACACATTGCGACCCACGGCCGTTTCATGCAGATTGTAGAAATTAACGAGTGACAAGAGGCCTCCCTCAAAATAGAAAGAATGCGAGATAGCCTCCTCGCCTAACTCCGTAAACCAAAACACTTCGTCCAAGTCTGGCATCTTTGCGAGTGGCCGAGCATCTATCAAGCGAATGCGTAACTTCTTTACCAAATACGCTTGCTGGCGGAAGTGATTGATGAGTTTCTGCACATCGAAAATAAGTTCGGAAAAAATCTGGGCGTCGGGCTTGAACGTAATGATCGTGCCACGATTTTTCGATTTCCCCATCTTCTTCACACTGTACTTCTTGATGCCGCGCGCGTACTCCTGACGGTAGTGCTCGGAACCGGTGTGCACTTCGGCCTTGAGCCACTCCGAAAGGGCGTTTACCACCGAGGCGCCTACGCCATGCAGACCACCGGCAATCTTGTACGACTCGGCATCGAACTTCCCACCAGCGTGCAGAGTGGTCATGACCGTCTCAAGCGCGGACACTTTGGTCTTCTTGTGAATATCGACCGGGATACCGCGGCCGTTGTCGACCACACGAATAATGTCACCCGGCAAAATTACAACCTCGATTTCCGTAGCAAAATCACCCATCGCCTCGTCGCGTGAGTTGTCGAAGATTTCTATAACGCAGTGGTGTAACCCCTCCGGCCCCGTAGAGCCGATGTACATTCCCGGCCGCTTACGCACCGGTTCTAATCCCTCAAGCACCTGGATACTGTCCGCCGCGTACTTGTGGCCACTGCCATTTTCCCTCGCTGTGCTCATGAAAATAGGTAAAAGGTTAAAGTTAAAAGGTGAAAGTGACATTACCACGTAATGTCGTCCCGGCACCCGACCGTAGTCGAGTATAAACTCCGGCCGACCCGCCCGAATGAACGAATTCATTCATTCGGGCGGGGATCCAGACAACCCAGAATAACCCTATAATTATACCATATTTCCGTTATCCACACGACCTTGACTAATTACCAGTTCGCTGGCTTACTTATACACGGATGGCAAATATGGCACCAGAACGCTCGGGCAAAGGAGGTGAAAGTCTTATGTCAGAGCTAAAACTAACTCGGGCTCAGAAAACGCAGTTGATCAGCATGGTCATAGAGGCACTTATCGATGAAAACTTCGCGTCGATAAAGCGCAAATTTTCCGACCGGCTCGGTGAACTTGGTATCCTAGGGAGTGACGTGAACACACAATTCATTTCAACACTTGCGGAAGCCCAGATACTGCTTTTTGATGGCGCGATTGCTGTCAGGCTCGTCGAGCTCAAATTGAAACGCGACAAAATCGTGATTTCTCATGAGTATCGACGAGAGCTCGGCAATGTAGCCAAGGAGATCGGCGTTCCCCTAAACGAACTCCTCGACTTCATGGAGCCAAGATTGCGTCCAAAATGGACTGCAGTATTCTCGCGGACTGAGCAACCCGAGGATTCGGAGTAGCAGGCAAGGTGAATCCCAAAAGGACTCCTAAAAGGGTAATTGCACCTCCCCCGCCACGGCGGGGCAAGGGCAGAATAAGAACCTAGCCTCCCTGCATACCCTCCCACTCGGGGCATCGAAAGGTGTCCCGAGTTTTTCATTTTATCCTGCACTTGTCCCCATAGACGCCTTGCTTCTATAGAAGCAAGGCGTCTATAATTAGGACTATGGCATCGCGTACTATTGAATTCACCACTGACGAGTACTATCACATTTATAATCGTGGAACTGACAAGCGTAACATTGTACAAGATGAGGATGACGCTAATCGCTTTCTGGAGGGGCTACGCTTATTTAACACCGTCGATCCTCTGGGAGGCTTTTATGAGCATTCGCTTGCGAGAGAGGTGAACGACATCAAGAACCATCAACCCCTTGTCGAGGTTGTAACACATTGTTTGAATCCAAATCATTTTCACTTACTCTTGAAGCAGTGTATCGATAATGGCATCAGTGAATATCTGCAGCGGGTTGGCACTGCGTGTGCAAAGCACTTCAATCATAAATACAAGAGAACAGGCGCACTATTTGAAGGGAAATTCAAGGCTAAGCACATTGCCGACAACGACTATCTACTTCACACCAGTGCCTACATTAACCTCAACGATAGAGTTCATCGTATTTCAGGACAACAGAAACTCCTAGTCAGAAATAGTTGGCCCGAGTATACGGAGGGCAAGAATGGAATCTGTAAAAAAGAGCTTATTTTAGAGCAGTTCAAGAACGGAAAAGAGTACGAGAGATTTGCATTAGAATCATTGGAGCTAATGCTCGAGTCCAAGCGAGATCAGGCAGAACTAAAAGCAATTGAGTTTGAATCCTAGAAGCCTTGCTTCTATAGAAGCAAGGCTTCTAGGATTCCACATAGAGGCAGAAGCGGCGCCAGCCGGAGAGGAAGTCTTCGATGGAGATGAAGACATTGCGGCCCTCCTCGGGAGACTGCGTGTCTGGATTGTGGCAATACAGGCCAAGGACACGGCCATCGCGCTCTTCGATGCCGAGCACTACTACCATGTGCGTTTCTGTCGGTAGCCCCTGCTTGCCGGGCACAGAAACAATGACCGGTCTCCCTGCTTTGATTTCGTGAATAATTTTCAAAAGCGCAGCCTCCAGAAACTGTTCCGTAAAGACACTCGGAACGTACTGCGGTGCCTGGGCGGCGTCTGCGGTGCGGTACTCCTGGTTGTATGCCAATACGCCGTGATTGCGGAGGAGGATGGCGAGGTAGTCGTGACGCCAGCCACGAGCTGAAAATCCCCCGACAGTCTCACCTTCGTGAATGAGATCATCAACACTTGGCATGGAACCGGGGAACATGAAATCACCGACCAGTTTAATGCAAACGATGGCACAGGCGCGGGGCTTCCAGTAGGGATCGGTGGCCGCGGTGTGTTGCGAGAGGTAGGGGATGTTGAGAAGCATAGGACAAGTGTAAAGTGAAAAGGAGAAAGGAACAAGTAATTCTGAACACAGAATGCTCCAGAAGACTATCTTCGGAGATGACCCAGCAGAAGGTAGTCTTCATGCGACAATTCACAGAAGTGGGCTACAAGATTAGTCTGCAAGATTCAACCTTGCTGATTACAGCAAGATTGAACCCTGCAGGCTAGTCTGATGAATCTGGACTCTTCATTTCATACTTTTGCTGGTGGGCTGCAAGGTTCAACCTTACTGATTACAGCAAGATTGAACCTTGCAGACTGGCGTTTAATTTTCCATTATCGTACCGTCCACCCTTTCGCCATCGCGGCCGCGCTCACGCGAACCATGATATCGTTTACCGCTGCGTCCTCTAGGGTACGATCCCGAGACTGAAACACGAGCCGGAATGCGAGCGACTTCTTGCCCTCCTTTTCAAAGGTATCAAAGAGCCACGAAGAAACCACGAGGGCGCCCGCTGTGCTGAGAAGGAGCGCCTGTGCGTCCTGTACTTTTGTCTCTCCGGGCACAAAGAGGGCAATATCACGAGTGATAGAAGGATAACGTGAAATAGGAGTGAACTGCACGCGCTCACGGGGGAGTGATTGTAGTATATCCAAGTGCAGTTCTCCGTACCCGTTTGGTCCCACCCAGCCGAGGCGGGTTGCATCAGAATACACAAAATAATCGTCTTCTATACGAAGTGGGACGCGCAAACGCTGACTCACGAGTTCAAGCACTCCTTTGAGTTCATAGAAGAGCTCCCCTGCTTTCAGCTTACGCTTGGTACCTATACCGATCGCAAGGCGATTGGTCTCCCCTGCCTGCCAAAGAGTTGCCGCAGGCATGGCGGGCAGGCCTGCCACCAGACCATTCTCCGAAGCATTTTTCAAAAAAGCATGGCCGATTTCAAACAGCTTCACCTCATCATAGTATTTCAAGTTTTCTTGCACGGCTTTCTCAAGACCAGCCATGAGGGAGCAACGAAGGTAACGCTGCTCTCTAGAGAACGAATTGGCGAGCTCAAGCTCCCCCTTGTCCACTAGGGTATAGAGGTACGCCTCACTGTACCCAGCACCCACAAGGAGATCGCGTAGCGTATCAGCGAGTATACTACTTGGGTTCTGGGCAGGTGCTACCAGCACTTCGCGCGGAATCATAGGCTCAATTTTCTCGTACCCATATAGTCGGCCAATTTCTTCAACCACATCTTCCTTGCGGCGCAGATCCAGACGCAGTTCTGGCACCGTCACCACAAAGTGCTCCGTGTTGTTCGGAAGCATACGCCGCACACCAACAATATCTTTAAACAAGTCTGCTTCTTTCAACTTTTCGACAACTACTTTCCCTTCCCCATTGTGCCTGCTTGCATGTAAGATTTTCCCACCGCCAAGATAGAGACCAAGATGGTCGAGACCCTCCTTCAGCTTGCGGCCAGTCATGTACTCCAATGAATAGTACTTTACATCGCCACCATCGTGGGTGTTTGAGAAAATGAGATCACCTGGCTCAATGTCCTTCATGTCGACTGGTGTGCCAAAAAAATATTGGTCGATGGACATGCGGGGAATGGCTACCCCTGCTTGAGCAAACAAGTACCCCGTGAGTGACGAGCAGTCAAACGCTTCCGGAGCATCATAGCTGATTTGTACTCCATACCCCCGATAGGGTGCACCCACGCATGCGGGAGCGCGCCTCAACACCTCGTCACGTGGTTTTACTTTTTTCCATGGCAACGTAAGGCGGTTAAGGATATGCACGATCTCTTTTTCCTCGATCGCACTCCCTAGAATGTTCGCCACGTCCTCTTTCGTAAAACCAATAGTGTAGGGCTTTCGCTTCCGTGGATACCAATCCACAACGGGTCCCACCTTCGTCTTTTTTGTCTTTGCGGTCACTAGAAGCAAACGAGTAAAGAGATCCATGGCCTCTCCTACAAGCTCTGGAGAAATATCGTTCTCGAATCGATGCGAGGCATCGGTACGAATACCTGCACGTTGAGCCGAACGGCGGATGGGCCCTGGGGTAAAATTCGCAGACTCGAGCACCACGTGTTTCGTGGTTGCACTGATACCGGAGGTGACTCCCCCTTTCACCCCCGTGAGACCAAGGATAGACTCTCCGTCCGATAGTACGAAGTCATCGGTCGTCAACTTGAGCTGCTTCTGGTCGAGAGTAGTCATCTCTTCACCATGCGTCGCATAGCGCGCAATAATAGTGGGACTCACGTCTCCGTGTGCGAGCTTCTCGGCATCAAAGGCATGCAAGGGCTGGCCGATGTGGAACATGACGAAGTTGGCAACATCTACAACGTTGTTGATTGGCTTTTGAGCGATAGCAATGAGGGCATCTCGCAGCCACTCCGGAGATTCTCGCACTGCAATGTTTTCGAGTACGCGCCCCATATAGCGGCGGCACAACTTAGGGTCGTCCACTTCAACATTAAGTACTCGTTGCGGCTTGCCAACTGCGATGCGGGGCAGAGGTCGTACCGGAAGCGCGAGTTGCTCGTCGATCTTGGTATCCAACAGCGCTGCAAGTTCTCTTGCAACCCCACGATGCGAAAGGCAGTCGTGGGCGCGATTGGGGGTCACCTTCACATCGAGAATCCAATCGGGGCCCGTTGCTCTCGTGATTGCCTCCACCGACTCCACCTCAAAGGCATGCATGGTGAACAGCTCTCGCACCTTCTCCGGGGTGGGGAGTTTTTCGGTGAAGAATGATTGGAGCCAATTATACGAAATGCGCATGAAGGTAAAAGGTTAAAGGAAAAAGGTAAAAGTACAACACATACTAAAATTGGGTGGTAAAGCGGAGGTCGCCATTGTACATGAGGCGGATGTCGTCGATGCCATACTTGAGCATGGCGATACGGTCGACACCAGCTCCGAAGGCAAACCCGCGCCACTCACGGGGATCAATATTTACGCCCTCGAGCACCTTTGGATGCACCATACCACCACCCATAATTTCAATCCAGCCACTACCCTTGCATATGTTACACCCCCGGCCGCTGCACTTAAAACAAGAACAGTCCAACTCAACACCCGGCTCAACGAAGGGAAAGAAACTCGGCCGCATGCGCACCGTGATCGTAGTACCGAACAAGCGCGTGAAGAATTCTTGCAAAATGTACTTCATGTTTGCAAGCGAAACCTCCTTCCCGATCATCAAGCCCTCAAACTGATAGAACTGGGCCTCGTGGGTTGCATCGGTCGCCTCATAGCGATAACAGCGCCCAGGCACAATGATGCGCAATGGCGGTTGGTGCTCCTCCATGTAGCGAATTTGCATGGGGGAGGTGTGGGTACGAAGGAGCTTACGCACACCGGAGCCGTCCTCCTTCAGCCAGAATGTATCCCACAGGTCACGAGCGGGGTGGTCTTTCGGAATATTCAAGGCATCAAAATTGTAGTGCTCCGTTTCCATTTCGGGACCCTCTGCAATTTCAAAACCCATGGAACCAAATATGGTACCGATGTCTCGTATAACCGCTGTAAGCGGGTGCAGGTGGCCGCGGGCTATGGGCTTGCCGGGAGCGGTGACGTCGAAAAGGTTATTCGTTGCACTCATAATCTTAGTAGTATAAGTATATAGTATTAGTATCTAGTATGCATGCGTACTCGAACAACCTTATACTTATACTATTCCCTTATACTAATTCAAGCCACTTTTCGGACTCGAACCGAGGACCCACGCTTTACAAAAGCGTTGCTCCCCGCCCGACCTGAGCGACCGTCTCAAGACATTGGAGCCGCCTCTCGGATTTGAACCGAGGACCTTCGCTTTACAAAAGCGTTGCTCTACCGCTGAGCTAAGGCGGCTCTAATGTCTTGAAAGAACAGGTCGTTCGGGCGGGTACCAACTGAGTCCCGACGCTGCGGTCGGGATCCCGATTCCGTAGTAACGGACGTCGGGGCTAAAGTGGCAACCCTATGTAGAGTACCTAAATGCCCTCAATGAATCAATGTTCATTCACGATACTCTTGCCTTTGATAGTGTCGGCAAGGTGATTGAAGCGGTGGGCAATGCGGGAGGTTAACCGATGCAGCAAACGCAAGAGCCCCTTGTAAAAAAGCATAAGGATAGGGTAGCTAAAGGCATGGATATGGTCGAGTACAATCATGTACCAATGGCGCGCAAATGAGATAAATGGTGCTACCACTTCGTGTGCACGCACGTTAGGAAGATAGGCAACTGCACCACTTCCCAAGCGGTGCAGTTGGTAGCCGAAAAGGATAACGAGGCCAAGAACGGAAATGGCGATGATGTAGAGGAGGAGGGACATGAACGAAGTTGTAGTTGGTAGGTTGTAGAAAACAAAATACTAACCTTCGTAATCGGTCACCCGGTGACTGGAAGCATTTGTCACCAGGTGACCGACTTCTATTTACCAAGCACGGAGAAGCGGGCGAAGCGAGAGACGAGGGTTTTCTCGCCAAACTTTTGCGTAGCGCTTTTGACTAAGTCAGCGATAGTGTGATCAGGATTCTTTACGAATGACTGCGCCATAAGCGTACGCTCTCCAAAGTAGGTGGCCAGCTTACCTTCCATGACTTTGGCTTTAATATCGTCCGGCTTTTGCATTTTGTTGACTTCTTCCTGGAACAGCTTTTTCGCTTCAGCTTTTTCCTCGTCGGAAATAGCACTTTCGTCCAAGAATTCTGGCCGCATGGCCGCTACATGCATAGCGATATCATAAGCAAGTGCCTTGAACTCTTCGTTCTTGGCCACGAAATCAGTCTCGCAGTTGAGCTCTACCATGGCACCAACGGCACCGTTGGCGTGAATGTACGCCTGCACAATGCCGGCACCAAGCGTACGCTCGGCCTTCTTGTCGGCAATCTCAGCACCCTTTTTCTTCAAAAAAGCAACTGCTTTCTCGGTGTCCCCGCCCGCGTCCTCGAGTGCTTTCTTGCACTGCATCACGGAGATGCCGGTACGCTCACGGAGATTTTTGATTTGTTCGGTGGTGATCATAAATCCAGTAGATAGTAGCTAGCATTTGGTAGATAGTAGTAACCCCAAATACAGTGATTAATCATAGCGTAAAAACGTCAAGCACACAAAAAGATAACTGTGCATTAGTATGAATTAGCATGCACGCTACCATCTACTAACTACTAGCTACCTCTGCAGTTGCGAGCGTCTCCACACCTTGCGGTGTGACGATAGCCGCCGCTCCTTCGGCGGGAAGCTGCATACCTGCTTCGTAGGCTGTAACAATATGGGCGACAATTGAGCGAATACTGGAACGGGAAGCGTCGTTAGCGACAATAGGATACGCAAGCGGACGCACGTCGCAGTCGGTACCAGCAAGGGCAATGACGGGAATGTGTAAAGCCTTGGCCTCGTGGATAGCCGTCTTCTCTTCTCGCGGGTCTACTATGAAGAGGGCTCCGGGCATTTGGGTCATACCGACAAGGCCGCCAAAGAAACGGTCCAGATGAGCAATCTCACGATCAATCAAAAGCCGCTCTTTTTTTGTATACATACCAAGTTCCTGGCGCTCTCGCTTCTGCGTGAGATCCAAGAGTTTAGCAATACGCTTCTTCATCTCTCCAAAATTGGTGAGCGTCCCACCAAGCCAGCGATCTGCTGCGTAGGGCTGAGCCAGCCTCTGGGCAACCTCGCGCACAATAATCATGGCCTCAATCTTGTTTGCCACAAAGAGAATCTGCTGTCGTTTCTGACCAATACTCTTTACGAAATTGCACGCCTGTGTAAGCAAGTCTGCTGTCTTCTCCAAGTCAATAATTTCTATGCGATTCTTGATCGCATACACATACGGTTGCATGGAGGGGTGGCGACGGGAACGGGAAAAACCAAATTGTGCTCCAGCCTCAAACAACGATTGCACCACGGCCTCTTTTGTTGTGTCTGACATAGAATATATGCCCGAGATCCCAGCTTTATCCAAGCTTTGAAGCCATTTAGAAGTAATAGTGCTTCAGAATCACCGGTCGAGTAATAGTACCAGCAAAAGCCTTATAATTCAAGGCGCACTGTCTACAAAGGTCTCACCTTTGTCAAAGGTGAGACCTTTGCTTATCGAGTCTGCCAAGACGAAGCAAACCAGACCTGGATTGCCCGCCCGAACGTACTGTTCGGTACGGGCGGGCTTCAGGCTAACGCCTTCGCAAAGACAATGCTTCTAGAACTCCTCTACTGCTGTGCCCAAACTGTCCACGTTGAGCACAATATTTTGCTCGCGATTATATGCACTGGAAGTATCCTTGACCTTGAAGGAATAGGCGCCCCGACGCAATGAAGCACCGGTTCCTGATTTTGCATTCACGTTTCGCAGTTGCAACTTTACCGTCTCGTAATCAGGATTAGCTACTGAAGCATCCAAAGGCCTTACAGACGTTATCCCGTTTGATGAAGGAGCTGCGCTACAACTACCTGTGCCATCAGCCACACAAAGATACAGATCAGCGTCTACGAGTACGCCACCAACTGTCCCAACCTTCAACTTGCCTCCAACAACAAGACTTCCATCAGAACCAAATATTTGCAGTGTAGTCGCTGCCTTATACTGCTGCACAGGCGGCGCTACTCGTGTGGGATAGAGGGAAATAGTAGTGAGGCCAGTATTTGATTTAACCTCTCCTGCCAGGAATGAAACTGCAAGAGGTGGGTTTACACCGAGGGTAAAGTCAGGCTCGAGTTTGTTAACGCGAATGCCAGACTGATTTGCTGCTGCGTTAAAACACGGCTGCGTCGTCGTGACAGTTTTTGAATTTGAGCTTCCATCGGCACCAGTCTCAAAACTAGTAACCTTTACGATACGGTTGAAGACGCCTAACTTGTCGATTCCGTAGGTTTTGGTCACCACTCGGCTGTCAGAATCTCCTAAAATTTGTACGTAGTTACCATCAAATGTATTAGGATCGCCACCCTGCTTCTCGAACCACTCAATGGCATAGGTACCATTTCCTCCACTTGGTTGCGCTGTCCAGATAGCTTCCACCGGAGTGGTGGTGCGCTCCTGCGTGACGGTACAGCTCACAGCCAAGGGCGGATGGCCGATGCGTACACCGTCGCCACACGGAGTGTTGGTTCCGTAGCAATTCGGATGAAAATCTATCCAGCCAAGCACGTCTGAACTCCAGGCATACTTCGTAGCGTTCGTCTCTAAAACCTTGCCGTCATTTTTAAACTGAATGCCATACGTGGACAACGCTGAAGTTCCCTCCAAGCTGATCCAGCCGTCCCACCCGCCGGTTTGATCTTTTGATTTAAGCCTACCTCCACATCCCGCCTCAAAAACACTGCATGCTCTCACCCACCCACGAATGGCCTTGGCTCCAGCCGCAGTCGTGTACAGCTCTGCTGGTCGCGCCACTGTACCTTGGCCTGCTATATTGGGAAAGCGAAATCCTTCTCGGACTTGTTCTGCGGCTGGATCGGCGCTGCTATCAGACAAGCATGTGCCAGGGCTTCCATCAGCGCCACACTCAAAACTAATCCAACCTATGTTCTCTGACCAAGCGTAACCCTTCAGGGATCCATTGGTTAATTCTGTTACTTTGGTGGAATAGGGAGGATTGGCAGGTGCCACGACCCCATAATTGCCAGTAGTACTACAATCAGAACCAGGGTTCAAGCAGTTAAAGCTGATCCAGCCAATGTTGTCGGACCAGGCAAAACCAGAAACATTTGCAAAAACTCCCGGCACTTCGCCGCTTGCGCGATCGTAGTTATAGAGCGTCATGCCGGTACCGAGCAGCAGTAAAATGGCTACGAGGAAAACAAAGGGGCCGTGAGGACTACGTGCGTGCACGAGATGCTTCATGACATCCAGTATAGCGCAGCATGGAAGTGAGACCTATGTATTCATGTGGATTACTAGCGAACGCAGACTGTCCGAAAACAGGAAGCCTTGCTTCCAAATGCATCAGGAAGCAAGGCTTCCGGGCCCGTTTTCGCACAGTCTGCGTTCGAAAGATCTCGCCACCGCCAAGAACGGGACCCCGCCACAGGCGGCGGCAAAAACACCCACATGCTTTCGGGCGGAAAAAGTGTCAGGAACTTTTTGCGCAAAGCGCCCTCTGGGTCTTCAAGACAAAAGGTTCCTGACACCTTTTTCCGCGGCTTGTAGTGCTTCCACAATCGGCCCCATGTTGCCCGCCAAAATCTTCTCAATATTGTGCCAGGACTCTTTGAGGCGGTGGTCGGTGATACGATCTTGAAGAATGTTGTAGGTCCGAATTTTCTCGGAACGATCCCCGGTGCCGATTTGCTGTTTGCGATTGGCGGCATGCGTGGCGTTCTCTTCTTCCAGTTTGAGTTCAGCAAGCTTGGAGCGCAAGATGTTCATCCCCTTCTCGCGGTTCTTCAACTGACTGCGCTCACTCGTGCAGCGCACCATGATCCCTGTGGCTTTGTGGAAAATGCGGACTGCTGTTTCTACTTTGTTTACATTCTGCCCACCGGCGCCCCCGGAGCGAGAGAAGTCTACATCGATATCTTTGTCTTCAATCACAATCTCTTTGTGCTCAAGGACGGGGAGCACCGCTACTGATGCAGTCGAGGTGTGTACCCGCCCCGACTTCTCGGTGGCTGGTACGCGCTGCACACGATGGACCCCCATTTCATATTTAAAAGCAGCATAGGCACCATTGCCATCAATTTCAAACGACGCCTCCTTGTACCCTCCAAGCTCACTCTTCGACTCGTCGAGGGTTATCCAACTCCATCCCTGCATTTCGGCGTATTTGCGGTACATCTCGGAAAGCTGGAAGGCAAAGAAGGAGGCTTCGTCACCGCCGGCCCCGGCCCGCACTTCGAGCACGACTCGACGAGGGTCTTCCATCGACTCACTGTTTTCAGCGAGCATAGCACTCATGCGCGTTACCAACTCTAGCTGTTGCTCGCGCAGGGTACGTATTTCATCCTCAGCAAGCGTTGCAAGCGCTACATCTTCCTTGGCGGTGTGCTCTGTCTCCACAATCTGCCCAGCCAAACGATCGTACTCCTGCATGAAGTAGGTAGTCTTGGGGTTCAAGCGAAATTGTTCGAAGTCGAGGGACATAGTTTTAGATTGTCTTTGCAATCCGCTTTAGCGGAGAAGCAGTCCAGGCCTGGATTGCTTCGGACTTTTGTCCTCGCAAAGACTAGAGGGAAGGTATTGCAATAGTAAAGGAAATGGCACAAAAAGAAAAACTGCCCGAGGGCAATTTTTCAAAGGGACCTGTTACGCCTGGGTTTCGGGAGTTTCGGCAACCGGAGCGGAGTCTATAGTTTTAGCGACTGCAGCCGGTTCGTGCTTTGACTCGAGAGTCTCTGAAGGAACAGGCTTTTTCGCCTTTACCTTCTTTGGCTGTGCAGCAGCACGCTTCCTGTTGAACTTCTCTACGCGTCCAGCCGTATCGATAATCTTTTCGTTACCAGTATAAAAGGGGTGGCACTGACTGCAGATTTCAACGGAGAACGATTCTTTGCTGGAACCCACAGTAAAAGTCGCGCCACACGAGCAGGTGACCTTAGCCTCTGGATAGTATGTTGGATGTACGCCGGTTTTCATGAACTAGGTGGTAGGTTACCCGCCCGACTGAACGATGTCAGTCGTTCGGGCGGGTAGGTGGTAGGTTGTAGTGAAATACGATACCATTATTCATACCCTTTTGCAATTGGAAAAAAGTTCGGCCGCCCTGGATACCTCCAGGGCGGCCGATACTTTCATGTTCTTTGCGAGGTAGGGCTATTTCAAGGGCGGAGGCTGCGTAACCTGAAATTCAACAGTGATCTGATTGCAACCAGACGCTTCCTTCCACTCGGTGATGTAGAGATTAGCCTTTGACTTTAGGTCAATCTCCACGACACTTGAGACCGGCTGGGCGAGCATGCAGTTGAGCTCCACCGATTGCAACGAGTGATAGCGGGCAGTGATCGTACCGCCTATGTATCTGTGCAGACCCAGCCCTTGCTCCAGCATTCTCGCCACGAACTCCCTGATACTCTTGTCGAGCTTGGCGAGTGCGACCATCTGCTCCGTCGCAAACTTGATCGCGCCAGGCGACACTCCGTCGACGTAGCGTAGGGGGTGAGTGCTTCGATCCTCATGGTAAAGGTCAAGTGGATGCAAGATCTCCAGTGCCTGCATCGCGCGCACCATGAGACGCGTGCCACCGAGTCGCGCCCACGCGTCCGTAAAGATCTTCTCGATCGCAAACGGTAGATCGGGCTCCTTGGACCAAAGCCAGGTGCTATGGTAGCTCCACCCTCCACTGGTAACCGTCTGGCGGAGCAACTCCTCGATCTTTCCACGCAGTTCCTTGAGATCTTCTACGCAAATGTTGGGCGACCCCCATGCAAGTCGTTCGTCTTCGGTGACGTACACGCTCGGCTGACTGAAAGCCTCATCGCGTCGATAGACCGCCATGAGAAACGCAAACGCCGAGAGAGCGAACTCGCCTTTCTCCGGTGTTATGTGTTTGGCAACTTCCTCGACCGCCCACTTGCGAAGGACAGTGAGTCGACTTGGCAACTTCCAGAACCAACGTCGCAACCACAGCAAGAACTGCCAGTGGCGGTGTATCGAGAGGCCGGCCTCCATGGTGACATAGGCAAGGCAAACCAAGAGTCTCACCAACCTGTCGAGTGCCTTGTCAACCTCTTTCCCGAGAACACTTTTGGTGATCAGCTGCTCCAGGATGAGGACTTTCTCGACGGAATCCTTCCCGTCCAATTTCTCTGAAAGCAATTGAAACTCGAGCGGGTTCTGCATCTCATCGTTTGAGAGTAAACCCTCTGTTCCCTGTATCATAACGAAACCTCCGCGACCGTAGCCGCCCGTAGTCTCTCACCCATAAGCAAGAGCTCAACACATCACTCGTAAGCTAGTGCTGAGAATATGAAAGTATGGAAAGGACGTCCGCACACACGGTACAGGAAATGAGAAACACCTGCAACCCACACTGAAAAGAATACTGAAGGCTGCTTCTTTCAAACCTGGACCCCGGTCTTCACCGGGGTGACACAAAAAAACGCAGGCTGCTCCCCCCTCCCCTCCTAGCGAAGTAAACATGAGTACTTGCATTTCGTGGCATTACGGAGCGCCGGAGCTTGGTTTTGGCCCATTAGGAATTAAAAAGGTGACAGCAGTCACAATGGGCCAAAGAGGCGCGAGTACTTAATGTCTCGGCCGCTGGAGCCGAGACATGTGCCGCGAAATGCAAGTACTCATGTTTACTGAGCGTCCAATATATCGATATCCTTCTGGAAGGAGATGGCGCGCGTAGCCACACTCTTGCCATAGCCACCCATATGCTTCCGCCAGTTGCCACCAGCGTAGTACTTGGCCGCAGCGCAGCGTTCCTTGTCGTACTGGGATGCGTACACCGCAGCGCAGTCGCCCAAGCCGTCGCTCAAATAAATAGCGCTGGCGGTAAAAGCAGAGAGATTATCGAAGGGTGAAGCTGCACCACCACCAAGCATGGCGGTGACGCGCTCCATATAGGAGAGCCAGGTGGTCGGCATAAACTGTGCTGGGCCCATGGCGCCACCATACGTCCCATCTTTTGCAATAGGACAGGAGACCGGCGTCGTATTGGGATCGCGACTAATCTGCTTCATGATGGAGAGGAAGGCTGGTGTCTGCGAGGAGCTCATAATCGTACCGCTCGGTGTACTGCGAGGTGTGTTGTAAAAACACCTTCCCAGATTGCCCCCAATGACCCCATTCACCCCCGTTTCCTGGGTAAGAATAGCCAGCAGAAAAGCAGCGCGAACGCCCGTCTTACCTTCGGGAATACGAGCAAGGGCAAGGGCATCGCCAAATTTGAGCTGCCCGCCACCGGTAAGCCGGATAAGTCGATTACGAATCTCTGCCGCCACCTTTTGCTTTTCAGCAAGCACTCTCTTGTAGGCCGCCTCCTCTCCCTTGGTGACCTTGAGAACCCGATCCTTCTCGGTCTGGAGCACCTCTGTCTTCTTCTTCTCTACCAACTGCACAGCCTTGAGCGCTGCTTCCTTACCCTTTTTTGTTTCCAGCTGCACTTTGTGCTCCTGGGTCTCTGCCTTCGCTACTTTGATTTCACCAAACAACGTCTTCATGGCACCGTTGATAGCCTCGAAACTATCGAGGTCTGCAAAGAAGGCTGACAAATCAGTGTCACTCAAAAGCACCTGGTAGAAAGAGGCACCCTCCAGCTCGTGGGCTTCGCGCAGTAACTTGGCAGTCGCCGCTTGCATGCGCGCAATCTTTTGCGCGAGTGTAGAAATCTCCTTTTGCTTTTCGACAATACCGCCATCGAGCTTCTTGATGTTCAACTCGCGCGCTTTAATTTCCAGCTTCGACTTATCAATTTTACTCTTGAGAATAGCAAGGTCCCGCTTCAAAGATGTGGCCTGCTTCGACTTCTGGTCAACGAGAGTGGACTGGTGTTTGATCTCTTCCTGGCATTTCGCCAAGCGCGCTTCGAGAAGCGTCGGTGTCTCATTCTCTCCACCGACATCGCAAGAAACCTCTGCGTGTACTCCATAGGGAGCACAAATGAAAAACCCAACAACAGCAAGGGTTACAAAAGTCTGGAAAAAAAAACGAGGCATACGTAGAGTAGTATACCTTGTCAAAGACGCACAGCCAAACAATTTTTTACTTTGTTTCTGCTTCTGCTGCAGCACCTTCCTCCTCCTTCTTGCCCTTTGCACCCACCACCTCAATGTCCGCAATAGTTGCAGCCACTTCTTCCACCACCTCTTCCTTTGGTTCTGACACCAGAGCAACCACCTCATCGGGGTCACCCAGGGCAGTCACGCCCTCAGGCAGCTGCAGGTCTTTGATAGTAATACGATCTTCAAATGTGGCGAGTGCAGCAATATCAACCGTGATTTCGTGCGGGAGGCTACGGGGCAATGCTTCGATTTCCATTTCGTGCAACACTTTCACAAGCACGCCACCGAGCGTCTTCACTGCAGGAGAGACGCCACTAAAGACGAGTGGCACCTCGATCTGGAGTACCTTGCCCTTCTCGATCACATAGAGGTCGGCATGCAACGGCTCCCCGGACACAGGGTGGATGGCCACTTCGTGAATGAGGACATCTTTGTCCTCGCTGCCCACATGCAGAGTAATCACCGAAGATGCACCAGCCTTCTGCCATACTTTCTTAAACTCAATTGCATTTACGGAAAGTGACTGTGGTTTGTCCTTCGGGCCATAGGCAACCGCGGGCATATTGCCCGCCTCGCGGACGGTGCCTACTTTCTTGCCCAATAGTGTTCGCGGTTCTGCGTGTAACGTAAATGTCATAGGTCGGACCACTATATCTAAATTTGTGCGTAAAGGCAAGGTGCGGCGGCTCTGAAATGAGAAGCGGCGCCCTCCCGCAAGTGGGAGAGCGCCGGCTGGGAAGCCACTCGGGCTAGAGCGTCGCACCTGTTTCCTTATCAATGAGATGGTCGAGCAACTCGACTGCTCCGACGGTTGTCTCGTACACCATCGGCCCGCGCATGTACATGCCGGTCGCGAGCATCCCAAGCTCTTGGTTCAGCAGAAAGTACAGCTCGGTAAGCGAGGCAGCTCGAGAAGAGGTGGGGATCGTGAACATAGTGTCCACGAGATTCCCTCGCCACTCCTCTGTACCTGCACGAGCGATCGTGCGCATCGCTTCGTCAAGCACCTCCTCGTCCGGTGGAGCACCTGCGGTGAAAGGCTCCACTAGCGCTGCGAGCTGTGCGCGGAGAAGTTTCAATTGTTCCACCAAGGTCTCAACCTTGTCTGCCATAGGATCACCTCCCTCGCTGTCTCTACTCGAGACCGGGATTCTCTACTACGTAGCAACCTATCATGGGTCGCACAAAATTACTAGTTTGTTTTCAAGAGTTTAAAGAGGTGGATTTTTAGTTCTTTCACCGATGCATCGTCGAGAACGGTCACGGCAAGCGGCCCGCCCGCCTTCGGCATTCGGGTAGATCCGCCTCCCTTTGCTATTCGGGCAGGCTTTTGTTTTTTAAAGAGCGCTAGTTTCTTCTTTAATTCTTTTGCATCCACCATATCGGCGCGGGTAAAGAGTATCTGCTCTTTTTTGGTTTCCAGCTCGGAATCGTATTTCGCAAGCTCACCGCGAATAACCCTGTAGTCAGCCATGGGGTCAGTACTGTCCGCCGCAATACAGTGGAGCAAAATGCGCGTACGGCGAATATGGCGCAAGAATTTCAAGCCGAGCCCTTTCCCTTCTGCTGCACCCTCGATAATGCCAGGAATGTCGGCCATAATGCTCCCGTCCTCGAGCACGCCCAAGTGCGGCTCGAGCGTGGTAAAGTTGTAATTTGCCACCTTACTCCGCGCTTTGGTAAGCACATTCAAGAGGCTCGACTTACCCACATTCGGCAAGCCTGCCAGGCCGATGTCGGCAATGAGTTGGAGCTCGAGAAAAAGCTTGGCACTAAAGCCTGGCTTCCCCGGCTCAAAGCGCTTGGGCTCCGAACCGCGGGCATGGGAGAAGGCGCGATTGCCACGCCCCCGTAAGCCACCCTGGGCCACGAGCACTTTGTCGCCATCCTGTAAAAGCTCATTCTCAATACCACTGGTGAGATTGTGGACGACCGTGCCGCGCGGCACCTTGAGAATAATATCCTCTCCATCGGCGCCATCTTTGTTGCGATGGCCGGACTCCCCGTCTTCCGCTTCGAAATCCTTCTGAAAACGATACTGGCCGAGATCAAGGATGCGCAGGTCGGCCGCAATGTAGACCGTGCCACCATTCCCTCCCTCTCCACCAGAGGGCATGCTCGAAAATTTACCCTCACCAAAGGTGAGGCCTCCTCGGCCTCCCTTACCCCCAGCCACAGATATTTTGACTTCATCAACGAGCATGTAAGGTTAAAGGTACAAGGTAAAAGGGAAAAGTACAATGCAGATTCGCATTATGTGACGTGCACAATTCGTTTATCGTCTTTGCGAGCGACCAAGAAAATAAGGAGTGTAGACACGACTATATTTTCTGAAGTACTCTTGTGGTGCGTAGCGAAGCAATCCAGGTTTACTCTTAAGACTCGCGAACCCTGGATTGCTTCAGAGTACTTCGCAAAGACACTCAAATAAGAGGAATTTCCGCTATCCAAAGAAGTACCACGCCAGAGCGAGAATCACGACGCCAAGGAGACCAAAGAGGAGTTGGGGCACATTACTACCTTCTTCTATCACCGGATTATTGCCAAGGAGGGCGTCTGTCTTTCTTGGGTGCGAAGGAAAAGCAGTTTTTTTGGTGACATGAATGAAGGAACCCCTGCCGTGCCCATCCCGCAGTTGGTCTACAATATCGGGCACATTATTCCCATCTTCGTCTTTCAGTAGCTCCTGCGCTTCGTCAGGAATCTCTTGGTCATCAATCACAAATTTGCCATCTACATACCTCCCTTTCTGGAACAGCTCTGCAGCACTTCCGAGCCCCTTTTTCACTTTCCAAACAATGAAGACGAAAATAAGCAGGGGGAAAATTGATGTTGCAATACTGAAAATGAAGTCGGCAAGGTCCATAGACTAGATTTTGACCGCACTGGGTGCCGCCCGCCAGTGCACCTTGCAGAGGGTACTGCTGTTTTTGCGCGCATACTCGTAAGCCGAAGTAGCAGCCACGGCACCCATGGCGGCCGCAGTGATGTCCTGCTTGAAACCACCAAAGAGATTTACCGTGTCTCCTGCCACAAAGACTCCCGGCACAGAGGTATGAAGCATCGTGTCTGCTTTCAGGTAGCCAAATTGGTCGAGCTCGCAGCCGAGGCCTTGCCCCAATTTGATATTTGGCTTGGCGCCAATCTCCACAAAGAGACCGTCGATAACAAGGTCAGTGGAACCGTTGTACGGTTTCGAGAGTACGATCTTTTCAAGCTTATCCTTGCCGATAATCTCTGTCACTTGCGTACCTTCTAAAATTTCGAGCTTGTCGCCTAATTTATTGATATGCTCTACGTTGATCGGCTCTCCCTTCACGGTAGACCGAGCTAGCAGGTAAATTTTCTCGGCGTATTCAGCAAGCAGCAGGACGCCTTTGAGGGACGCGTCGCCACCGCCGACTACTGCCACTTTTTTGCCACTATAAATGGGCCCGTCGCAGGTGACACAGTAGTGGATACCCTTGTTGGCAAGCTCTTTTTCGTTGGGTAGTTCCAGGCGCCGGCGCTCAGCTCCACCACCGAGGAGCACTGTTTTTGCATAGTACTCGTCGTGTTCTCCGACACGCACGGTGAAGCAGCCCGCGGCACCTGTGATGTCCGTAACCCAGCCCTCGGCGTAGTGCGTACCCACGTCGAGTGCCTGTGCTTTCATGGTCTTCATCAGGTCATAGCCATCTATAGAGGCAGCCCCCGGGTAGTTCTCAATCTTTCCCGCCTTTGAGGTCTCCCCACCAAAATCACCTTCCACCACAAGCGTGCGCATCTGGTAGCGCCCGGCATAGAGCGCCGCCGAAAGACCCGCCGCGCCGGAGCCAACGATAGCGAGATCATACAAACTCCCCTTCTCTGGCTGGTTTTTGTCTGGCATGAGTAGCTTAGTTAATCCCCAGCAGTTTCTTCACCCGATCTTTATCAAAGCCAACCGTAAGCTGGCCATCGATGTCAATGACGGGCACGCCCATCTGCCCCGACTTCTTAAACATCTCTTCGCGCTTTGGAACATCTGCCTGAACATTAAACTCTGCATACACAACTCCCTTTTCTTTGAAGAACTCTTTGGCCAGCTTGCAGTACATGCATGAAGGCGTGGAGTAAATCGTAACGGAATGCTTCTTTTGCTGCTGTGTTTGCTCCATACAATACTCGTTAATTAATGATGCTCTACTATACCAAAGAAATCATTTTTCTGTAACTGCTAACTTCAACACCTCTTGTGTGGCGCGCCTGTATGTACAGTAGTCACAGGCAGCACCTGCGCGCGGCAGCTTGCCACCGTCAAGGCAGGCCTTGGCATCCATAAGCGTTTGCTCCACCCAGCTTGAATCACCCTTATAGGGAATCAATTTTATTTCGAATTCCAGTTTGCCGTCAAACGCTTCGGCGTCAGCATTGCCATTACAATAGACAAAGTAGCCGGTTTCCGACACCTGAAAATTATTTTTCCTAAAGAGCCACTGGTAGATCTCCATTTGCCGCTTGTAGCCATCCTGCCACTCGGCATCCAGAGTGACTTCCCCATCTTTCGCCGTGGCTTTGTAATCGACGATGATTAACTCCTTCGCAGGGTTCACCCACACATCGTCGATGCCACCACACACGAGCATCTTCGTCGCGGGATGCACATAGGTAATGCCGCCACGGAGGGCATCGCGCCACTCATCCATTTTGGCATGCTGAAATGGGACTGCGTCGAGGCCGTACGCAGCCATAAGCGGATGCGGCGTGCCTGCCGCGCGATGCAGGTCAAACTCTTTCTTCAGGAGCTTGTCGACCGCCGAGTTTAAGTTGAAGGGAAATCCTGGCGGGCGCGCTGTGCCCAGTTTGTTGTCGATGTAAAAGCAACGCGGGCAGGAGACGAAGAGATCAATTTTTGAGCGGGACAAGCGCCACCTCGGCCCTCCATAGTTCCAATCAGGATTCCTGTGTGGTTTGTAGAAGCCGGACATGCATGCACTATAGCACGCCGCATACATTTTCTGCATGCAAAACGGGGCCCCTCCTTCGGCCCCGCGTAGATGATGTCCGCACCTTCCTCGGACATGTGCTGTGTACGATCTCTCTCTTGCATTGCCCCTCCAATTCAGGAAGAGCCGAGCGTCCAGTAACCGAGGGAGAAGAGGAGACCAAAAAACGCGATGATAATCAGCGCGATGATCGTATCCGTACCGCTGAATTGCCAGCCACCGAGGTAGCCTGGCTGGTAGAGTTGCTCCGGTTGCTCCTGAACATTGTTGCGGGGCGTCACGTCATGCTCCTCGTTCATTTGTCCTCCTCCTCTCTCGCATCGTCAAGTTCAGACTCGAGCATCACAATCCGACCGTGAAGCAGCCGTACGTCGTACATCGCGCGCGAAACTGCATCGCACCGTGCGCGAAACTGCTCGGAGCGGCACGTGAGCGTCACTCCTTCAAAGAGAGTGTATAGCTCATCAATGAGGGTCTCGAGCGCTTGCAACTCCTTGCGCAACGACTTTTCCGAAAGTACTCTCGTCTCGAGGATACGGAAGCGGCCCTCTGCCCGAGCAACTGTCTCTCCTGCTGCTCGACCCAGAGCAAACTGGCTCTGCGCACGGTCATGAGGTCATTCTCGCTAACCTCGATGTCACCAGTGGCAGTCACATTGCAGTAATCGCCCACCCGCTCTGGCCAGGGAATCATGGCAGCGAGCGACGAAGAAAGAATAAGGACAAGCAGGAAGCTTCCCCACCATGATCGCATCATGCAGCACCTCCATTTAATGTTCCTACGCCTCAAAAAGTGTACGCCCAAATTCTCTCGCAGTCAAAGCTGCCTGGCATGAGCCGTTGTTTGGGTCATTTAGGGCCAAATGACCCAAGTAAGTGCCTGAGCCAATGCTTGGCTCAGTTCCCACCATTTGAGCCAAGGGTTGGGTCAGGTGTGCTTTTGGGAGTAAATGGGATCAGCCACCATTTATACACAGCACAAAGTGGGGAGGCAGAAGATAAAGAATGGTGACTGACCCCATTTATCCTACACTATAGTATTCTCCTGCGTGGAAACCCTTATACGGTGATCAAAGTTTTATACTCTGGATAGCTGTCTCGAATCTTGCGCTTCCACTCCTGGGTTTCGTTATTACTACCAAGATCAGTTTTCCCGTAAACGAGTAGCACACGCACGGTTGCCGTAGTACCATCGAACGCAACAATGCAGCGGTTTCCCGACGTCTTAGCAGACTCTTTAGAGTTAGCTACTCTGAATCTTGTTTTAATGATTTTTACTGTACCACCATCTGCAATAGTTTCTGCCCGATCCGTACAAAGAAGTGTATCTATGTGCTCAAGCTCTGCTATGATGGCTTCACGAGTAATCTCCCAGGCGGTTTTGTATTTCTTTTGGAAACTCTTAATGTAATGTCGCTCGGCAAACTCCTCAATCACGACTGCATAATTGCCTTGCATAGTAGTTAGTACACCTTGCCGGGGTCTTCCTGAGTAATCAACGCATAGGGAATGAGCTCGTTATCTCGACACAAAAAATACGGGAGTTGGTTGTGGGTAAAGTTCACTATCTCTTGTGTTTTGTGGTCTTTCCACTTTACTGCAATCTTTTTCATCAATATTGTTTCTTCTTTAGAGAGAGTGTTAATCTTTTCATTCCTGTTACTTTTCGATTCGCAAACAAGGAACACGTCTCTATCACCATCACTTTTCTTGTCAATGATTATCTTCCCGTCGCCAGCAAGCTCATCGAGTGCACGGAAAAACGCATCCGGCACTGGGCCGTAGGCAATTTTCCGGTACTGCATCCCGCTCATGCTCTCAAGGTGATCGTAGAACCACGCAAAGTCTGCAAGATACAGTAGTTTTGCTAATTTTGTTTTTGGAATTTTTCCATCCTTAGAAAGATCCATGCGAAGGTACACCAGGATCATCTGTTTATACTTTAGAAAATTTGGAACGACTCCAAGAAGAAGTTCGTCAACACTAATGCCAAAAAGTGTGCCCAACTTTCTTGCCTCCTCAAGACTAAGCTCTTGTTTTCCAGCCTCTATTGCAGTATAGGTGGGGCGAGACACGCCGATTACCTGGGCTACTTGCTCTTGCGATAGTCCTCTCTTTGTACGAAATTCTTTAACCTTCTGTATATACTGGTTCATACGAACCAGTATATACAAATCATGTAATAAAATCAAGCATCTATGGTCGAGTAATTGACATCGTTTTGCATTCCACTTTTGGCAAAAAACGCATTCTGGCTCGAGGTGAGGTATCGAAACCCTCACGCAGTGTGCGCAGGCACACTGCTCCCTCGTAGCACTTCGTGCTCGAGGGGAGGGTTTCGAACACCCCATTACGCTGTTCAGAGCAGCGCGTCTTACCAATTAGACGACCCTCGAATATGTAATTGCAATCGCCCTCATAATAGTATAGTTTTACCCTTAGTGTCGATCTGTTCGGATGGCATGGAAAACAGTGGAGGTCTGCAATGCTAGAAATGTGTCCCATGTGCGAGGAGAAGAAGGTCGAAGGTGACACCTGTACCAAGTGTGCCTACAAAAAAGGCATCAAGTGCGGCACACAGATAGCAGGTAGCAGAGTATACCTGTGCGACGACGAGCATGATCCTTCCGTTTCATGCAACGGGCCTGCACGTCCTGCGGGGTACCCACTCGAGGCACACAAAAGTATTTAAATGATCCTGAAAGGAGGGTCACATGGGTCATCGTGTCACAGGATTCAGTAGGGCGGAATACGTCCACTCGGTAGTGAATTGCGAAGAGCGCGGACACTACAAAGTGTGGTGCGAACGCAAATACAGTGCCCGGCTCTGTGGCCGAGAGATGGGCTGCTATCGGTCTCACTCACGAAGGCGGGTGACTGTGCGGCGGGGAGTCCAGACGTACGAAAATTTCAACAAGTGGATCGAACTACTGTCGCTCGTAGCACTCAACGTGAGCGCCAGCAACGTTCGGCATAATACCACTTTGTACGAGAAGCACCCCTTTTTCGAGCTCATCTCCTCGCCTGCCACAGATAACGCCTTCGGTCCCGAAGTTTGTGCCAAGTTGTCAGTAGACTTCGCCTCGCTCCGCGCTTCAGCAAAAGAGAAACTTGCGAGAAAAGTCGCGGAGATCGGGGATAGGCTCCTGCCGTACGGGCAAACGGACTGGCTGAGCACTTTCCGCAAGTTCGATCGAGCGTTCGCACTCGCGAGCGACAACGGATTCGTGATCTATTGGTGATCATCAGTCCGCCAACACCCCTGGCACCGGTACAACCGGCATGAGGGTTCCCGAGATCTGTTCTGCCAGACAGTTCTCACTCCCTCTGCACTGTATCTCGCGATATACCAAAAAGTCACAGGTTTGCGAATCTTTTTGGTATGAAACCACGGCGATTCGCAGAAAATGAAAGACTGTAATCACCTTTCGCTTTCTGCTCGCTTGTGGTTATAGATTGTTGAGGAAGTAAAAACAACTCCGACGATTCGTCGGAGTTGTTTTTACTTTGTATTTTAGAGATTAGGCCCGCGTATCTACATGCGCCATAGTGTAACTTATGTTCACCCCAGTTTTTTTGCCTGGATTAAATATGCCCAGGGGATCAAAAATGTTTTTAGTCTCGACGAAAAGTGAATATACTTTCTCTCCATACATCTCTTCCAGGTACGGCCCACGAATGAGCCCGTCGTTGTGCTCGCCCGACATCGAACCCTTGAATTGAAAGACTAGTTCGTACACTTGCCTACTTAGTTTCTTAATAACAGTGAGACTCTCCGGCCTCGTCATATCCATAAGAGGGATAATGTGGAAATTCCCGTCGCCCACATGCCCGGCAACAGTGTACACGATCTTGTGCTGGTCAAGAATTTTGTAGAGCTGCGGTAAGAATTTCGGCAAAACGTCTGGTCGCACCACAAAGTCGTCGATAAAAGGAGCGGTGCGCAGCCCGTGCACCTGCTGCCGCAACACATTAAAGCTTTCGCGGCGCATGACCCAGTACTTCACCCCTTCGTCTTCAGAATGAGTCACTTTGGTTTTGCAACCAAGAGAACGAACACTTTCCTCTGCTTTCCGTGCTTGCGCTTCCGCCTCGGCAGCCGAGCCTGCAGTGAACTCTGCAATAAGTACCATCTTTGGAATACCACCCATGAGCATCATTTTGAACTCTGGGAGAAACTGCCAGGCAAGAGAAAAGATGTTTCCTCGAAGATGCCGTACGAGCTGCGGAAACAGCTTCAGCTCCATGCGGAACGTGTGGTCATCGTACGACTCAAAGCTCTCTGGTTTATAGCGAAGGACACGATTCACAATCTGCACAAGCGGTTCTAGGCTGCGCAAATAGACAACGAGCATTCTCGAGTGCACTTTGGGGCGTACGAGCCGAAAGGTAATTTCGGTGATAATCCCGAGTGTTCCTTGCGAACCCACGATTACTTTGGTGGGATCAAACACAGAGCGCTCTGCGTCCCACACATTCCAGAGACTATAACCCGTAGAGTTCTTGGACACTTGCGGTTTGGCCTGCTGCAGCTCCCGACTGTGGTCAAAAACAAGCTTCGCGAGTTTACGATAGACATCACCCTCGACGGTATGTTGCCGCTTCTTCGCCTCAAGCTCGCCCAGGGTCATGGGGGCAAAAGGATACTCCTCGCCATCGTCCAACACCATGCGCACCTGACGCACGTAGTTCTCTACTTTGCCGTAGGCAAGCGTTTTCTCACCCCCCGAGTTGTTTGCCACCATACCCCCCACCGCACAAAGCTCGCGTGAGGCGGGGTAGCTTGGCATCAGTAGGCCGGATTTGAGCGTCTCCGCTTCAAAATCACGGTAGTACATGCCGGGCTCGACTACTGCATAGTCGTCACCCACTTCCTTTATACGATTGAGGTAGCGTGTACACACCATGGCAATGGACGTGGTAAGCGGTCCGCCGCTCATGTCGGTACCCGCGGCGCGAGCGGTGAGTGAGATGTGGTGCCCCTCCTCCTTTTGCTTGCGTACAAACTTTACTAAGTTACAAATGTCTACAACATCCTTGGGGAAAACGACGAGTCTGGGACGAAGACGAAAAATACTGGCATCGCGACTATGCGCCTCGAGCGTGGCCGCATCATCATCTACGTCGCCTTTGAAAAAAACTTTTATCTGTTCCCTTAAGGTCATGCGATAAGTATACCTCCTTCCCTTCTCTACCGCTGGGGATAGTCTTCAGCCATCAAAAGACAGTATAACAGCTATAGCTGTTATACTGTCTTTTGATGGTCCAGAGTACAGCATTTCCGGAGCATTGGCCGAGGGGAATTTTATACGAACAAGGACTAGTGTATTGACTGGTACCCGCCGGGGACACCCTTCGGCGAGAGGACGATTTGCCAGAGCTGGTTCTTGCGGGCGCGGAACATACCGGCGCAGGAGAGGAGATAGTAGCGCCACATACGATGGAAACGTTCGGAGTATTTCCCCGTTTTTTCTAACTCTGACCAATGTTCTTCAAAATTTGTGTACCACGCCATAAGGGTGCGGTCGTAGTCTGCGCTAAAGTTATGCCAGTCCTCCATTACAAACAGCCCCTCGACCGCTTTCCCGATCTGCGTCACCGAGGGCAGCATAGAGTTGGTGAAGATGTACTTGGTAATCCAGGGATCGCTACTCTTCACTGATTCATTGCTACCTATGGTATGTAAGAGAAAGAAACCGTCAGGCTTGAGCAAGCGGTGCGTGGTCTCCATGTAGGTGCGGTAATTCCGGTAGCCCACGTGCTCAAACATGCCGAGGGAGACAATGTGGTCAAAGGTACCGGTGACGTCGCGATAGTCTTGCAGGAGTAATTCTACAGGAAGACCCTCGCACATCTTCTGCCCCAGGGCGATTTGCTCTTTGGACACGGTGACGCCTTTCACGTGCGCGCCATACTTCTCGGCAGCAAACTTGGCGAAGCTACCCCATCCGCAGCCAATGTCGAGCACACGGTCGCCTTTTTTGAGCCCAATCTTCTTGCACACGAGATCAAGTTTTGCTTCCTGTGCTTCTGCGAGCGTAGTGGCGTTCTTCCAATATCCACACGTATAGGTCATGCGGGGGTCGAGCATTTTCTGATACAAATCATTCCCGATATCGTAATGTTGCTGCCCAATCTCAAACGCCTTTGATTTCCGCTGCAAGTTGCTTAACAGGGCTGGCGCAACATGCAAGAGCATCCGCCAATTATTGGCAACGTGCTTGTCGAGCTCTGCGATCAAGACTTTGTGGAAGAACTGATCGAGCGCTTCGCACTCAAACCAGCCATCCATATAGGTCTCACCAAGACCAAGATTACCTTCGCGGATAACGCGAGCATAAAGTCGATCATCATGAACCTTGATATCCCAAGGTCGCGAGCCGTTGATAGTAATGTCCGCACGAGTAAGCAGGGATGAGAGAAATTCTTTAGATTGCATACTAGTGGCTTATTGGGCAAGCATCTGTCGGCCATCCTGTATCACATACATCCTGGGTGAAAGCTCAAAGACGAGATTGTCCTTACTTTTGATTGCAGTTCCTGCGACACCTGTGTAGCTTTGTAGACCTGATATATAGCTACTCATGTCTACCCCTTGCTCAAATCCTTTTACAAGAAGAGTGAAGGCATCATATCCCGATGGACCTGATCTGAAACTAAAACGAAGCGTAGGATTCTCGGTTTCAAAGCGAGTTCTCAAACTTTCATCAGCGAGTGGAAAATCACCGAACCAAAATCCGTTGAATATTTCTGGCTTTGCCGCAAGACCAAAAGCACTTTCTGAACTAATATTTTTGACGCCAAGATCTTTCAATTGTTGTCCAAGAATATCCACTGAAGGCGGGAAGTTTATCATGAAAAACATGTCGGGGGTTTTCTGCTTTGCCTCCACGATCTGTGTCCTAAAATCACGCATATTTGCTTCGTATCGTTGTTTGTAAACAATTCTGATGCCATATTCTGGGGCATTCTTTTCTACGGCATCGGCAAGAACGTTGATCCCAGGATGGATCTGTGTGAACATAGCAACGGTTTTGATTTCTTTTCCTTGTGCAGCTTTTAACCAGCCCTTCGCCTCAGTATCTGGTGCCATCGAGTAATTAAAACTATATTTCCCGTCAGCAATGTTGGGGTCGGTACATGCAATGCAAATATTTGGTATCTTCGCAGCAATGACGAGAGGCTTTGCTGCATTTCCTGTACCAGTAGTGACGGTGATGAGCGCGTCGACATGATCTACGTTGATGAGCTTCTGTGCAGCACTTGCCGCTTGACCAGGGTTTGAACCATCATCTTCTACTAGGACTTGATAGGTATTTTGTGTCTGCCTGAGGTCTTTCTGAGCTAAAGCGACAGACTTTACAACGGCATTTCCAAAAATTGCTGCTTGACCAGTTTCTGGGGCAATGATACCAATCTTGATCGTTTTTCCACCCGTCGAAACAGCAGGTGTCGATGCAGGATTTGCCTTCATTGCAATGAAGATGACGATAACAACGATGATGATCCCTAAAAGCCACTTTCCCCAATTTGTTTGTGAATCCATATAAATGTGATGAGTAATGTGGCTACTATCTTACAACCAGGGCTTCTTACAAGCAAGCTACAAGATTTCAAGACCAAAGATTCTAGGCCACCAGTTTTTGAATTAACAGAATACTTGCGATCGCAAGTATTCTGTTAATTGGAATGGGTTTACTAATTGTGAGTATGGGTGAAGAAATTCTCCAGACATGTCGAGAGCCTGGTGCTCCCGAATCGTCACGCCAGACGGGCGAAACGATTGGGAGCACCAGGCTCGGTTGCAATGTCATGCTTCAATGTGGGCAGGCTTTTCGAGCTTCGCAAACTTCTCGATAGCCTCGCGCAGAAGGCGGATCTCCTCGTCGATTCCGATATGTGTCGTATCGATGACGAGATCGAAGCTGTTGGGATCGTAGAGATCTGCAATGCCATAGGTTGAGCTGAAACGCTCACTGTGATTCTGGGCTCGCGGGATGTGCTTCCTCATCGCCTCCTCGACGGACATACCTTCTCGAATAGCAAGTCGAGAAAAACGCGCGTCATCCTCACACGTGAGAAGGACCTGAAGGCCCTTCGGGTAGAACTTCCGCCCTAGCCGCCAGTCAACAACACACGGCTGATTCGCCTCCACCCACTCCCTCATTTCACCATCGAGATCATGGTCTATGGTCGGGTCAGCAGTGGCGGCCAGCTCGTAGGCGTGCGTCAGACCTCCTGTGGAAGCCTGTTCGTCGCGTACCTTGCCACCAGCCGACTTCTTGTGTCGATTGAGTAGCTCCGCACATTTGTCCATGAGCGTGCTTGTACCCGTACCGGGCAAGCCACTCAGAATGATGACGTTCGTGTTCTTTTGCATGATTGTCTTGTCCCTCCTTTACGGGACACCCCCTACGAGGGGAATCTTAGGAACTGAAACGACCCCGAACGGCGGGGTGTCTGCACGTAATGTACTGGTTTTTGGGAAAGGCGTCAAATACAGACTACGTACCTCCTCATAAGACTGAGTGAGCGTCTTTGCGAGGTACTCCGAAGCAATCTAGGTTTCTTGGTGTACTGCACTGGATTGCTTCGGAGTACCTCGCAAAGACAGAGTGAGATATGCGACGCTCATTAGCCACCACTCAGTTTGGTGAGGCTTTACCAGACTACTTTCCTGCGTTTTCGGACATTTTGACCAGGAGGTCATTCTGGTTTTCGAGGTGCTCGAGAATAGTTTCGATTTCGCGTTCAGCTTTCACGTTCACTTCAAAGTCGGCTTGGGCGCGGGCCTCACTGTGTGCACTCTGTAGGTTTTGACCCACGAGAATGAGCGGCATCAGGAGAATCTGGACCATGTTCGAGATAAAGAGCCACAGGGCAAAAGCAGGATAGGGGTCAAAGCGGAGCTCGATAGGAGCAAGGATATTCCAGAAGAGCCAGAGGATGGTCCATGCGAGAACGATAAGGAAAAATCCCATGGTGCCGACGTTCTCCGTCGTCCACAGTGCCAAGCGATCAAGTGTGCGCAGCTGCCTGCGCACATCGATGTTTGTATTACGAATGGGGGTGCGCAACGAGCGCAACTCTTCGAGTGTTTTTGGTGTGTGTTTCAGCATGAACGTATTTTCTCATTATCTGAAAACAAATACAAATACTGGATCCCCGTTTTCACGGGGATGACAACGGAAGGATACCGTTGTCACTTTTTCGCAGGATGCGCGTAGAGCCAATAACCGATCCCGAGGGCGATGATGAAAAAGAGAGTAACCGTCGTGGGCGCAGCTACTGGCCAGCGAATACCAGGGGAACGAGGCGTGATGGTGGCCGTTGTGCTTCCTGTGCTTAGCATGGCAATTGTACTCGAAGTTGCTAGCAAAAAAGGAGCTGCAGTTGTCGCTGCGGTCGAGAGCGCAGGCTCTGCCACCTTTGGCTCGGGCCGGGCAGCAGGAATAGTCCGGCAAGACTCCACGAGTCCAGAGCGAATCACTGGTGTTGTGCCTTTTGGACAGAGGCACTGCTCGCGCACGTCTCGTCCCACCGTATCTGCTGGGCAGATTTCCTGAACGCATTGATTCGTGACCGAGGACCAGACGAAACCGAGGGAGGCGCCGCACTGCGGGGATTGGGCGGAAGCAGATGGGGTTGCAGCAAGAAATAATGTGATGAGCAGTATAGATTTGTATAGATATTTCATGTCAATACTATGTCCTCTATCAAAAAATATTCTTATGTAGCGTCTTTGCGAGCCCTGTAAGGGCGAAGCAATCCAGAATTTTGCCTGGATTGCTTCGGACTTCGTCCTCGCAAAGACGAGAAATATGAGTAGTCAGTAATGCAGGAGTTACAAATCTAAGTTACGGATAATGTCGATGTTGATTGTGCTCGGATCTGCCTCTTCGCGCGCCCCGTAAAAAGAAATTTTATCGCCTTCCACAAAACGGGCAAGGGTGATGGGCTTACGTTTCAGCGTATGCACCTGTGTCTTCGCCGTCAGTTTCAAACGATAGGTTTGTCCTGCCATGGTCGCCTGTAGCTCTGTAGCACCTGGGCTCGGCGTAGCAGCCAAAATTCCCTGGTACGTTTTTGGCTTTAACAGCCCGACGTCAAAAAAGGCGGTGACGTCGGTCGCTTCGAGGACTCCCGTCGTGCGATCGAAGACGCCACGCACGCGCAGCACCTTGTCACCGATCGCAAGCAGCTGGAGCGTCCCTGTAGTCGAGCGCGTTCCTTTATCCACGTCCGCAGTAGGTCCGACGTGTACTTGGACCGTCCCGGCCGTGGTCGCAAGCATAAAACTTGACGCTGACGTATCGATACTCATCACCGTACCGTCAAATTGACGATGGTTTTTTTCGTACGAAAGATTGTGGATGGTGACAGCGTTGACAGAAAACTCACTCGTGCCCGAGAGGAGTTCTCCGTCAGCACTCAACATATCTCCCACGTTGATGTCGGCAGGCTGGAGCGGCTCTTCAAAACGATTGCGCAGTAGAGTCTTGCTATTCCCCCGCAAGGAAACACGAAGATAAGTGTCACCCCAGTAGAGACGCCCGAAATAGGAGGAGCCAGCGCGCTGCACTACCTTGAAACCACTAATGTGCGCTGCCCCAGTTTTGCTCACGATAATTTCTGCGCGCGTATCTGGCTTCTCCTCTGCAAGGGCTATCGTGGAAACTGCCGTCTGTGCAAAGGCACCCGGTGCGCCGAGGGCAAGGAGAGCAAGAACAATGAGTAGTTTTGTGGTGCTAGTCATAATTTTAGAAATGATAGATTGCTTTGTATTTATCTCGCAGATAGGTAAGGAAATGCGTGCTCGAGAGTGGCGCACCAGTGACCCGCTGCACCAACTCATGAGCGGAGTAACGCCGGCCGTGCTCATGAATATGGGTCCGAAGCCACTCGCGCACCACCCCCCACTGCCCTTGTGTCATCTTACGCTCCAGCCCAGGAATTTGCGCGTGCATGGCAGCATACCACTGTGCAGCATAGAGGTTACCGATAGTATACGATGGAAAGTAGCCAAAGCTTCCATGGGACCAGTGGACATCCTGGAGCACGCCCAGGCGATCGTTCGGCACACGCACATGAAGGTAGTCCCACATCTTGGCATTCCAGGCCGCGGGCAAGTCGTGCACCGCGAGCGAGCCCTCGATGAGTGCGCGTTCCAATTCAAAACGGAGAATAATGTGCAGATTGTAGGTGACCTCGTCGGCGTCTATACGGACAAGCGAGGGGGTCACACAATTCATGGCTGCATAAAACGAAGAGAAGGGAATCTTCTGAAACGGTTTCGGAAATCGCTTTTGCAGATGCGGATAGAGATATTTCCAGAAGGGAATACTCGCGCCAATCACGTACTCCCACAATCGAGATTGTGATTCATGGACGTCCAGCGCAAGTGCGTCCCCCATCGGGGTCCCGTAGTGCTCCAAGAGCAGACCCTGAGAATAGAGTGCGTGGCCTGTTTCGTGCAGTACATTGCGCAGACCGGCAAGCAGGTCATCTGCATGGTACCGCGTCGTAATGCGTGTATCTTCGGGATGCAATCCCATCGTAAAGGGGTGGGTACTCTCATCAATCCGGCCTGCGGCCAGCTCATAGCCCATCTTCTCCACTACAAATGCGAAAAACTTTTTCTGTTCTTCGATGGGGAAATTCCCCCGCAATATCTTGGGAGTATGTTTACATTTTGCCGTACGAATCTTCTGCGTGAGAGCAATCAGCTCTGGCTTCAGCGACTCGAAGAGTGTGGCGGCTGTTGCCGTGGTCAGCCCTGGCACATGATCATCGAGCAGGACATCGTAGGGCGCCTTGGTGGCATCCATGAGTCGCGCATACTGCTGGCGGTGCGCAATAACTTTTGCAAGCCATGGCGCAAAGAGGGAGTAGTCTGACTGCGCACGCGCTTTTTCCCAGGCGGCCTGTGCATGGGACTCCACTTCACTCATCTCCTTTACGAGTGCAGCCGGGATACGCTGACACTTGTCATAGTCCTTGCGGGTCTCACGCACGATCACCCCTTCTTCGTCGGTCGCATGTCGGGTAGCGACGTACTTCTCTGCCGTAGCAAGGAGGCCATCATCATTCAGAGCAAGAAACTGCTGATGGGCCAGGAGCGAGAGCTCGCCAATGACCCGAGCCCGCACGGACCCACCCCTAGCAGGCATCTTCACCTCCTGGTCCCACGAGAGGAGCCCGAGCGCATAGCCAAGATGAGCAACTGCGATCAGCCGTTCTTTGAGCAACTGTATCGCTACTTTCCCTTGCACTTTCTTTATTTGCATTGTCTGAGTGTAGCGGCTTTCCCCAGTTGACGCAACCAAAAAAAACCCGGTTGCGACCATGCCGTAGCAAGAACAGAGTATCGCTATCGAGAAAGGAAATCCTCGAGTACGGATTGTACTTTCTCGGCCACGAGAACATACCCCCGGTCATTCGGATGAATTGTGTCCGACATGTACGTTTGTGTACCGATTAGGCCATCGAGAACGTTGGGGACGTAGGCTGTTTCGTATTTCTTTGCAAACTGTTTAAACTGTGCTTCGTAGTTGTCGCGCAGGAGGCCGCCCCGAACACCGAGGACGAGCACCACTGCCCCTTTTTCCTGAAACTTCGTTACGATCTGGCCGAGGTTGGCAAAGGTTTCTTCCTTAGGTACTCGGCGCAGGTAGTCATTGCCACCAAGGAGCACGAGGACGATATCAGGATCGTGCTGGAGCGCTTGGTCTATCCGTGCAAGTGCCATGGCGGTCGTGTCCCCACTCTTACCCACGTTCACAATAGGCTTCCCAATCTCCCGCGCGAGTACTGACACAAAGTCATTCCCCTCTGTGGCTCCCACTCCCTGTACCAAACTATCGCCAAAAGCCACGATGGTATCCCCCTGCGGCGGATAATTCTTGATCGTGGGGCCGGAAAAGAAGTACCAAGCAGCGCCAACTACTCCAACAAGCACGATGGCAACGAGTATTCCTTTTTTCATAGCAACTAGTGTAGCACGTTGTCCAACACCCGATGTTGGACAATGTGAACGGCACGACAAAGTAACTGCTCACAAGACTGAATAGCCGCCCCTAAATGAAAAGACAGTATAACAGCTATAGCTGTTATACTGTCTTTTCAAACTGTAGTTAAACCATAACTTGGTTTCGTGAGCTGTTACACGGCGAATGGTTGACATATTTGAACGCCAAAGGTAACGTGCAGCTGGATTGTGGCCGACACGGCCACAGGAAGGAGATAAGATGTCGCAAAACATCCGAGATGCCATCGCGCATCTCAAGAAGAAGGCAACGGAAGGCAGCTCCGAAGATCCCGCCGTCGCGGCTGCTGCGGCCGAACTCGAGGTATGGCTCGAGAGCACTGATGGCCAGGAGTCCGTGGAGATGCTCAAGCTCGCCAAAGAGCGCGTACTCCTCGGCGAAGACGACGGCAACTCGGCCCACGTTCAGCAGTACGTCCTGACGGGAGAAGGACTTCGCCACACGGGCCACGACGGCTCGACCTACGGGGGTCAAGGGAAACCCCCGAGCGAGGCGCCGAAGGGTTCCCCGATGACAGCCCTCGAGGCCGTGAAGAGGGCGAAGCAATACGGCAACCACAACCCGTCGAGCCTGCTCAACTGGCTCAAGGGCCATGTCGAGGCCGTGGCCACCCGCGTTCAGAAGGGTCGCTGCTAGTCGAGCGACCCTGCGACAACGCAATAAAATCAGGGCTACAGAGGCAGAAGGACTACATTGGTCCGCCGCTGTAGCCCTTCGCTTTACCTACTTTTAAAAACTATGAAACTTCTCCACCGCATGTCATCCCGGCCTTCGCCGGGATGACACAATACGGGTATCGTAACTCAAATTTACTTTTCAAGATCTAACACATCGTCAATGCGGATTTGGGCGACGAATTCGGGGACGTGGGAGACCAGGATCATGGCGCCCTCGTACTGGTCAAGGGCTTTGGCGATGACGGGTAAGTGACGGAAATTGATGTGATTGGTAGGCTCGTCCAAGATAAGCAGCCCCGGCTTCTGGAGCACGAGACGGGCAAAAGCTACCAATCCTTTCTGGCCTTCCGACAAGCTGCCAATTTTAGAATACATATAGTCCGCCGTGATAAGAAATCCTGCTGCCACCGAGCGCAAATGGTGTTCGTCCAAGCGTTCCTGAATAGCCACCAGCGACTGCCACACCGTATCTTCAAAATTCAATGTGGAAAAGTCCTGGCGATAGTAGCCGACGCGGACGCCCTCGGTGATCGTCGCTCCTTTTGCTTTGCCGGAGGCGAGCGTCTCGAGTAGGGTCGTCTTGCCGATGCCGTTCGGTCCAATCAACTGTAAATGCTGCTTTCTCCGAAGTGAAATCTCTTTTTTCCGCTTTGCCACCTTGTGTGTTTTTAGATTAAGGGTCGTGAACTCAGTAATGTGCATAATCTCGCCCACCGTGTCGGTCTGGGAAGGAATAATGAAATCACGAATGGTCTTGTCTTCCTTGCGTACATCCACCATCTCCTCCTCTAGTTCACCCGCCAAGTCGCGCATGCGGCGGGCCACCAAACGAAGTTGGCCACCCTTGTGCATGAATGCGTTTGCTTTATCCTTCTTCGCCTGGATGGACTTCGCGAGCTGCGCGTTCAAGCGGTTTTCTTTCTCTCGGCGATCCTCAATCTGCTGCGCCACATCAAAGTAGTTGCCTTGGTATTGCTCTACCTTGCGGGTATAGAGATCGAGGTAGAGCACACTGTCGGTAAAGCTGTTGAGGAATGCCGCATCGTGGGAAATGACGATACAGGTCTTCTCTAACACTTGAATGTATTTGGTCAAATGGTCGATGCCCGCCTTGTCGAGATTGTTCGTCGGCTCATCGAGTAAGAGTACGTCGGGATCTTGAATCAAGGCCGATGCCAGCAAGAGACGCGCTTGTTGGCCACCAGAGAATGTCTTAATGATCCTTTCTAAAGGTGCATGCACACCTGCCTGCCGAACAGGCAAGTTTACTATTTCAAGAACCGCCTCGATACGAGGATCAATGTCGTACACTTTATGCGGGAAGCACGCTTGGAAAAACTTCCGTACCGTCATGGTAAGTTGGTCGCGGGGAATAACCTGGCGAGCCGTCGCAATCGTGCATCCGTGCTCGATATTCACCATGCCGGATTCTGGTTTGAGTGCACGCATGACAAGCTGGAAGATCGTACTCTTCCCAGCCCCATTCTGCCCCATGATGGTCACCTTGGACCCCCGGCGCACACCAAAATCAACCATGTCCAAGATAGGTTTCTTCACGCCGTACTCAAACGACACTTCGTCGAACCGAATGATAACGTCATCCTTCGCCATCGGTAGAGCATACAGGATCCAAGAGTGAAAATGAAGTCGTGTTATACTTTTTTTATGAACCGTAAAGATCAAATCTTCAAAACCTTTGTTGCTTGGATAAAAGTGAAGATACAAACTCAGCTCTCAGATCGTGTTCAGTATTTTCAAGAAGGAGAGATCTGGTGGGTGAGTCTTGGGCAAAACGTAGGCTACGAAGCAAACGGAAAGAACGAGAAGTTCGAGCGTCCTGTTTTAATCATAAAGAGGTTTAATAAGGATTCTTTCTGGGGCCTCTCAATTTCTAGTCAAAAGAAGTTGGGCCCTTACTATTATTCGACAACGACAAAGGATGTTTTCTATTGCTTCAACTTATCTCAACTGAGGATCCTTAGTAGCAAGAGACTCATTCGACACATGACCGAATTACCAAAAGACGAATTTCATACTCTTCGAACATTGCTCAGTAATATACTGCGATAACAAAGCGGAACCGCCTTGCGGCGGTTCCTCGGTTCTCCACGGCTGGAGCATAATAGGTTTATTATACAGACGACAAAGTCAGTGTCAAACTTACGGCACACATTACCCACCAAAAGATAGTAACAACTACTACACTTTGGTGGGTGGAGGATGCACATGAGTAGTTCATGGCTTTGGGCCTCCCCCACGGCCCGGCGCGATCGTGTTGCACGTCGCCACCTCCTTTCAAATTATTCCAACCCTAGACTCTAGTGACCGGCGATGGCGAACTTCTTCGCCTGCATTTCCTTCTCGTCGTTGCCTCCGCTGAAGCCACCGTGGTGCTCCTGGATGACGACGTTCGGGGTTCTCGCTGCCTTGCGCACATGCTCGCGATGAGCTCGCACCTTGTCCTCGAGCTTCTTCTGCGCGGGGCACTCCTTCCGCGAGCGAAAGAGTGACTTCCTGGCGGCATTGAAAGCCTCTAGTACCTTGCTCGCGTACTCGTCCGCAAAGCGAATCTCGAGGATGACCTGCTGGCAGCCATCGAACTGACTATGCTGCTCGATGATGGACGAGTTCCTGATCTCGTCAAGCTCGCAGATGAGCCAGTCGTGTACTAGCAGGTCCTTCTCGCCACGACCAGCGTTGCCATGCTCCATCTTGGCTGCAGTTGCTCTCAATTGTAGATCGAGCGCTGCGGCAGTAGCTCTTCGGTTTCTGTCGATTCTTGCATCGCGAGCCCTGCGCTCACGGCTCTCGCGTGCCTCCTGGACTCTTCCCAAAGATCTCTTCATCTCAGCATCCTCCTGTTCTTTCGAACTTGAATCTCTTTCGTAGAGAGTTTGACTTTCTGTCTCCTACTGCGGTTCGCTCGACCTGCCTCTACGAGGCTATCAGCTTCCTGCAAGTTCTGGCGGTGCTGCTGCAGGATCCGGTCGAGCCAATCGTTCTCCTCGTACAACCATCCACTAGTACCTGTCATTGGCCACCTCCTGGCCTATCTGTTACGAGAAGTTGCGTGTTAGTTGCGCTTCTCCTCCCGACCTCCATAGAACGAACCCAAGAAACCTCCGGACTGCTTATTTAGGGCAGACGTTGCTGGCTTGCGAGCAGTCTTCAGCTTTGCCCGCTCTTTTTCCATGTGCGCGGTACCTCGAAGCGAGTCCGCTTGGGAGGCTGCCTGTGCGTTTCTGGCAGCAAGCGCAGCCGCGCGCCGCTCCAACTGACAGACCTGCTGATGCTGCTGCATCTCAGCAAGCAAGACGTCGTAGGCAGGCTGGCAATGCTTGATACTCCGCTTGAGCCGACACCGCGCAGCGTCGAATGCGCTGAAAACAGCACAGGCGTGCTCGACAGGGTATCTGACGTTGATGATGAGCCAGATCACCCAGTCAAACAGGAGCATGTGGATCGGGTCTTCGTGCCCCTTCACCTGCACGAGCGTCGCCACCACGTAGTCGTGGAACGCCCTCATTTGGCTCAGAAGCTTTCTGTCCGAGGCATTCAACTCCCATCCGTCTGCTAGTCGCGCCTGTACGCTCAGAGCCGGATCGACCTGGGTGATCTGCGCCATGCGACAATTGGCTGCCCGCCGCAGCTGCTCCATCTTTCGCACATAGGTCCCCGGAATGAAAACCTTCGCAAGAAGCATCCGCGCCTCTGCAAGGACAGCCAAGTGCTGGTAGCAGAGTGATCTTTGTGCGGCAGCGAAGAGCGAAGCAATTACTTCGTGCACTGGCTTCTGTCTTCGCAGTAGCTGCTGGATCTCGGGCCGGACCTTCCGCCCATAAAAGGCAGGAGCCCCTGCGTGTCGAGCTCTGCGCCCGGCCAGACTGCCATCCACGACGGTACCTATTATTACGTCCCTCATCAGTCCACCTCCTAATTCTCCCAAACACTCCCCCCCCGCTAGATGAAAGCACGAGATTACTTTCTGGTCAACAGGCGCAGGCTGCGAGAGTGCATATGTTCAACATCGGATGTTGAACATTACAGTTCGTGGTTAGTTTTTGGTTTCCGTAACGAGATCGGGAGAGTCCGACACCTGAAGCACCGTAAAGCTCAACCTGCCGATGAGTTGTCCGCGGGGAGTTTCTACGTTCACGCGCCAGGCGCCGGGCTCCATCATCGATCGATATGAGTAGGTGCGGTAGCCACCGTCACGGCCCCCGGCAATAGGGAGTTCAACACGCTGCTTGCGCACCCAGACGTTGGGGACGTCGTCGTAGTATTCCCAGACATGCACAATGTCGGTGGTGAGCTTGGTCGGTGCAAAAATGGAGCTGTAGGCGTAGATGAGTTCGCCCGGCAGCACGTGAATAGTAGTGTCGGCGAAAACTTTGGCAGCAAAACTTTGCCGCTCCGCAGTCACTTCGTAGCCATCAGCCGTACGCACCACCGAGTGGTAGACTCCACTGTCTTTGAGCGACAGGGGTAATGGTGGAATAATGTTTGCAAAGTACATCACATGAAAGGCAATGTAAATGGCGACGATCGTGCCATAGGTACCCCTATGCTCGCCCCAGGGTATGTTTTCGATGAAGCGGTGGAGGAGACGGATGATGATGACCATAGCCACCAGGCTCACCAAGCCACTCAAGAGAAAACTACGGTCACTGATCTCCCTCGTGAGAATAGGGATCGAGAAAATACAGTAGGAGAAGAGGGCGGCAAAGAAAATGGCCAAGCGGAAATTAAGCTTCTCGTAGCGCCCACGAAACGATTCGTTGCCAATGAACAAGACTGCGAGCATGATGAGGAACGGCCAGCTCTGTACCAGGGCGCCGCTCTTGGAATAGAAAATGAGAAACTTGCCAAAGAGGCCACCGATGGCAAACTGCATCACAAACGGCAGGAAGAGGCGGAACTTCTCCAAGAGGTGGTGCCGGCTGTACCAGCTCTGGCGCACGTGCATGAGGCCGATGGCAAAGAAGCCAACTACGAAGTGGAGGATAATACCAAAATTCTCGAACGGCAGGTCGACACGGGTAAAGAACAAAGCATCGAATACAAATCCGAAGACGAGTCCGGCGTAGGAGAGCGTGCGCTCGTGTGCGAGGACCCACAGGCGAATGCGATCGAAATATGCTCGTGCCATAGGCTTCCATTGTAGCGGTAAACTCTTCGGGTGTCATTCCCGTGGATACAGGAAACTAGACTTGATTTCTTGACCTGGATCCCGGTCTTCACCGGGATGACACAATGCATACTGGGCAAAGTGCGAGTAGCTCAGTATACTAAATATCATTTCCTGGATTGCCCGCCCGAACGTACCGTTCGGTACGGGCGGGCTTCTCCGCCAAAGGCGGATCGCAAAGACGGAAGTGTTGCAAACATGCCTCCCGCACTTCCTCACTTTCTCACCATCGCACTTACGACTATTGGTATCTGGAAATACCCGCTTATCCTCGTGGCAGCCATCATCGAGGGTCCGATACTGATGATTGCCTGCGGGTTTTTGCTTTCCCTTGGCCTGCTCGATCTTGCTCCCTTGTTTACCATGCTCGTTCTCGGCGACCTTCTTGGTGACCTCATGTGGTACTACATCGGATACTACTTCGCCGATCCATTTCTGCACAAGCACGGCCACTTCTTCAGTGTGACCCCAGAAACATTTGCGCGTGCAAAAGAGTTGTTTCACCACTATCACGTAAAGATTATGCTCATTTCTAAAGTAACGCTTGGCTTCGGGATGGCCCTGGCCACCCTCATGGCCGCCGGGGCTACGCGCATACCCCTTGCGCGCTACATGCTCTTGAATCTCGTTGGTGAACTTGTACTGGTGAGCATCCTCCTCTCTATTGGCTTCTTCTTTGGCCATCTCTATGGGGCTATTGCCAATGACTTTAAAATTTTCTTCCTCAGTGTTACTGTACTCATTGTCCTCACGGCAATCTATGGCTTTACCCGCTACACTCGCACCAAAGTCGCCTCCTTATAGCATGATCTCTTTTATCATTCCTACGCTGAACGAAGCAAAAGACATCGAGAAGACTTTGCGGATGCTACAGACGTACAACGGACCGCACGAAATTATTGTTTCTGATGGCAAGAGCGATGACGATACAGTAGCAATTGCTCGCAGCTACACAGACCATGTTATCGTTGCAGCCGATCGGAGCAAACAGTCCATTGCCATCAATCGCAATGCTGGCGCCGCTCGGGCCACTGGCGAGTTTCTGGTCTTTGTTGATGCAGATATGGAAATTCCTAATGCAAACGCTTTCTTTGCACGAGCCCTCGCTTACTTTGAGGACCCAAAGCTTGTTGGCCTCTGCCCCCAGGTGCGCGTGCATCCCGAGGGAGAAACTTTTGCTGATCGCATCGTGATGATGTTCATCAACTGGTGTATTATGTATCCGCAGAACAATATACTTGGTCGCGGTGCAGCGTCTGGTGAATTCCAAATGGTACGACGAACTGCGTTTGAAAAAGTAGGCGGCTACAACGAGCGGCTTGTGGTAGCTGAAGATGTTGACTTCTTTGTGCGCCTGTCGAAGTGTGGTCGCACTCGCTTTGCGGGCGAACTCCTTGTCTACAACAACGGTCGGCGCCCACATAAGCTCGGGTGGCCACGCCTCCTCTACCTTTGGTCGATCAACATTCTATGGGTGACGCTCTTTCATAAATCAGCACAGACAGAGTGGGAGCCAATACGATAATACGGTAGGAAATCAGGTAAGGGTTACCTGATTTGACAGGTAACCCTTACCTGATTTCAGCCGGTCCTGGATTGTTTAGAGCATCGCTCACGAAATTTAGGTCGCTCGCAAAGACGAAGCCAGTTTAAAATAAAATTATGAAAATAAGTTTAATCATTCCTGCATATAACGAGGAGGCGTACATCGGTGCTTGTCTTGATGCTGCGCAAAAAGCTGCAGGCAGTCAGTTTTTTGAAATCATAGTGATCGATAATGCGAGCACTGATAGGACAAGTGAGGTTGCGAGCACACGTCCGGGGATACGGGTGGTGCAGGAAGACAAAAAGGGATTGACCCAAGCTCGGCAGCGCGGCTACGTGGAAGCGAAGGGCGACATCCTCGCCTACATTGACGCGGATACACGTATGCCACAAGGCTGGTACGAAACTCTGGTAAAAGAATTCACACAGCAACCGCAACTTGCGTGCTTGAGTGGACCCTACATCTACTACGATGCCCCGCGCTGGCAGCAGCTCCTCGTCAAGTACGGCTGGTGGTACTTGCTCGCCTACCCTACTTCCCTCGTCATCGGCTACATGGCCATTGGCGGCAATTTTGCTATTCGCCGCGAGGTACTCGACAAAATGAGTGGCTTCGACACTACTATTGCTTTCTACGGTGAGGACACCAACATCGCCCGCCGAGCGCACGAGCATGGGAGAGTGCAGTTCAGCCCCACCTTTGTGATGTACACCTCCAACCGTCGTCTGCAGGGCCAGGGATTTTGGACAACAGGATGGCTGTATCTGAAAAATTTCTTGTCCGAAGTAGTGCTGCATCGTCCCAGCACACAAGCGTACCAAGACATCCGTTAACTATGACGTACTGGATCACCACCTGGCGCCACCAGCTTCAGGACAAGCAATTTAGGCAGTCCCTCTTTCTTTCGTTTGCTCTTCTCCTGCTGAGTTTCTTCATTAATTTCCACGCAGGTACCTATGCGACTGAAAGCGCAAGTAACTACGTGACCGACATTATCCTCAGCAATATCCGCGTCTACCAGGTCGACGACATCTTTACCTACGGCTCTATTATTTTCTGGATATTTGTTGGTCTCCTCACGCTCGTGAAGCCGGCCCGCATACCCTTTATCTTGAAGCAAATAGCGGTCTTTGTGCTCGTTCGCTCAGTTTTCATCAGTCTTACCCACCTCGGTCCTTTCCCGACACAAATCTTCATTGATCCTAACAATATTGTCAGTAAATTCACCTTCGGAGCGGATATGTTTTTCTCGGGCCACACCGGGCTCCCGTTTCTCATGGCACTCATTTTCTGGTACGACCTCCGCTTGCGCATCCTCTTCATTGGGACCGCCATCATGTTTGGCACTGTGGTCTTGATGGGCCATCTGCACTACTCGATCGACGTTCTTGCGGCCTTCTTCATCACCTACGCTATTTACGACATCGCCTGCCAGTTGTTCCCTAAAGACAAAAAGCTTTTTCACGCACCCTAGGCTTTACACACAATTTCAGGCATACTGCCCGGATGCAAAAAAGAGCCCCCAAAATTCCACTCCCTACACCTAAGCCTGACTACCCCATGCGGATCAATAGGTTTTTGGCGTTGAAAGGCTACGCCACCCGCCGTGGCGCAGATGAATTAGTCGAGAAGCATAAGGTGCTCATCAATGGTGAGCTGGCAGTACTCGGGAGCAAAGTACACCAAGGAGACGAGGTGGAGGTGCGCCGCACTCAGAAACCAAAGGAGTACGCCTACTATGCCTACAACAAGCCGAAGGGAGTCATCACCCACTCACCGCAACGAGGAGAGAAGGATGTGCGCACCGATGCAAAACATGCCAAATACTCAATGCCGAAGGACATCTTCCCTGTCGGCCGACTTGATAAAGAGTCCCACGGCCTTATGATTCTCACGAACGATGGCCGCATCACCGATCGTCTCTTAAATCCTGACTATGTGCACGAGAAAGAATACATAGTGAAGACCACCCAGAAACTGCGAGAAAGCTTCCGGGAGTACATGGAAGCGGGCGTGAAGATTGAGGAGTATGTGACCAAGCCGTGTGTGGTGCGTGTCATGGGTGCGCTCACTTTTCGCATCACATTAGGTGAAGGCAAGAAACACCAAATCCGCCGCATGGTGGTGGCCATGCACAATGAGGTTGCCGACATTGAGCGCGTGCGGGTGATGAATATCACCCTCGGCAAGCTCCCCCTCGGCTCCACCCGCCCCCTTACTGGCACAGAGTTAGAAACATTCCTAAAAAGTCTGGGGTTGTAATCGCGTCGCTCCGTCTTTGCGAAGTACTCTGAAGCAATCCAGATCCTGGATTGCTTCGCCCTTCAGGCTCGCAAAGACGATGCTTAAGAAATCGCAAAAACAGGTAACCCTTACCTGTTAAAAATGCTTCATGGTGCGAGCACGGTAGATTTTGAGGTATTCGAGGAAGATGTAGGACCAGCCGTTTTTGTCTTTGTAGTAGTTAAAAATTCAAATCGAAGCTCACTGTTTGTGTGGCGCTGGCACCAGCATGATTGTCACGGACAAGGATGACACTTTCATATACGCCATCTGTCATTACGGGGGTCTTTGCATTCATAACGAAGGTGCCAGTCGTGAGTTTGTAGGGCGAGCTAAAGGTGAGGTGCTGCAGGTCAGAACCATGGAAAAACGAAGTGGCACCTCCCCGCGCGTCACGCGTCGTCATGTCCAAGCTCACGTCCATCTTCCACTCCTCTCCCTCCTGAATAAGAGTGGGGTACGCGAAGACAATATTCAGGTTGAGGGACTTCTGTTCTTGTCCCGCATAGTCCGTCTCGCGCTGCAACGTTTTTGTAATTTCTTTGATAGCAAAGGCGCGTACCGATGTCGGCGCGGGCGTTGGTTTGGGCTCTGGCGTTGGTTGCACTACCGGCTTCGCTGCTTGTTTTAGTGTCTCTCCTGGTTGCACTGTTGATGTCGGCCGAGGAACAGGGGCATCCTCTGTCTTCACGCTCATCGGGGCTACTATTTCTGGGAGTAGTGGGAGTACAGATTGTGCCTCAGAACTTGTAGCCGCGCTCTGGGAGACTACTTGCGGAACAGCAGTTTCTGGAAGTGGGATGGCCAATGGAAGAGGAACTGATTTTGTTTGCAAAGTGTAGTAACCAGCAGCAAGAAGGAGTATGAAGACGCACACACTTAACAGAGTTGTTCGGTTCATTACCCACCATCTTAGCTTTTTCTCTGCGTGCAAGCAAAAAACAACGACCCCGCTGCAGAGCTGGCGGGGTAAGGGCTAGTACCGTTATAAATTAAAAACCTAACAGCTCTGGAATCAAGATAAGGCGCACCTTGCGGCCCATCATGGGGTGCTCGCGATTAAAAATAAGGAGTTTCGCGATCATACTACCGGGGTAGCCAGCGTCTTTCATGCGTTTGTCCTCAAGTGGATAGACATACTCCTCTACACGGCGCATAGCTTCTATAAGATTGGGAACTATCTTCTGTGTCCCTGCTACGAAAATAATGTTCGGGGAAGTAAAGACTATATGCGGCAACTGACTACCAGACGCAGAGGCGATCACCATTTCTCCGGTCTCCGCAATGGCATGTACACTACCGAGATAGTAATCCGAGAGCACCGACTGACGCCGAAGCACTGCTTGCTTCTCCTTGTCCGTCTCGGCAAGCACTTCGGCGTGGAGATTCTTCCAGCCGTGCTGCCCTGATTTGAGATATTCAACGAAACCAATCTCGTCGAGCGTGCGTGAAGAGCCGCTCATTACGGACGCTCCTCCTGTAATAAGTGCCTTGATTTTTGCCAACGCATCCGCACGATCAGCGGCAAGGATAACTTCAATCCCCCGCTCTTCAATCGCCTTTTTTGTCTTCTCTACTATCTCTACGCTTGGAATAGTACCGTATGCCATGTGTAAATCTTCTTAGCTGGTAAATCGTACAGGCAAGTATAGAGCAGATCCGCGTATTTATCCATAAGCACCTGAATTCTCCTTATCTTTCAGCAAGGTTTCACCTTACCGTAAATACAGCAAGGTGAAACCTTGCTGGAAAACCTTGCTGGAAAATATGGCTGAAAACAAAAAACATCTTACGCGAGGGTAAGATGTCTTTTGAACTAGAGCGAGATTGTTGTACAGGCTCTCACTCACGTGGCCTGGACCCGCCCTCCACGTGGAGGGCGGGTCGTGACGGATCAATACATGATCGGTATCCCTCACTTGCCGCCCGAGGCATCTGCGATGGGCGCCGAGGCATCGGGCTGCGCCGGCGGCGGAGCTGCTGCTTCGTCCGGCTGAGCGGCCGACTGGTCGGGCTGCTTCACCTTCGGCTCGAAGCGATGCTCGATGTGCTTGGGCCCGTGAAATCGCACGATGGCCAGATGGTCGCCGAGGTCGAACGTTTCTTCGCGCAGCGGCATCTTGGGAACGAGCGGGGAACCCTCTCCGTAGATCTTGGCCATGGTCGGGGCAAAGTCGTCAATCGCGCACTGGTGGTCTTCGACGAACTGACGCAGCCCAGCCTCCGACGCTCTTCGGTCATTGACGATGGCGAAGGTGCCGTCCTTGAGCTGGAAGAGTCCGACACCAGCTCCCTTGCCGTCGAGTTGGTAGGTATCGAACCGGAACCCTCCCGTCGGCAAGGTGCCGTTCAAGACCATTTTCTCGAGCTTCTTCCGCAGCGCCTCGAACTCGCGAGCGCGCACACGGCCGCATTCGACCGCGGCCTCGAGGCTCTCCAGACCCTGCTCGTTGTTGAAGAGCAGAACCTGATCGCCCGCCCGATCGGTGAGGAAGGCGATGGCTTCTCCCAGCGAGGACACATAGAGGTCGATGCGCGAGGGCTTGCGGAGCAATTCGTCGAGCTGCTCTTCGAGCCGGCTTTCCTGGCCGATGAACTCGACGGCAGTGCCGAGGGACTGCACGAGAGAAACCAGCCTCGAGAACACGGCCGGATAAATACTCCACTCCTTGTCGTGCTCCGAGGTCTCCGGCAGATGTGCCACATGCGTGAGCATCTCCCGCTCTCGCGCATCGTCGACGAATGTGTTGCCCTTGCGGCGCAACTCGTCAATGAGATAGCGGGCATGCTGCTTCGAGAAGACAACGAGCTCATTGCCATCGCCACCCCCGAAGCTCCAGTGAATGTGCTGACCCATGGAATCGAAGGGCTCCGATCCACAGTGAACGCTCTTGGCCTCGTCGGCCATACTATTCTCCTCCCAAATAACAAAAAGTTGCCCTTGATGCATTCCTCTCCTTGCAGCAGAGCTATGGCAGACAGTATGTCTACGGCAACACCGATGTCAAATTTAGCAAAAAATAAACGGTTCTGTCAAGCATTTTTTACGTATCTGCTCACAAGACTGAGTAATGGCTAATTAGCAGCACATACATCACCCCGTCATTGCGAGGTAATCCGAAGCAATCCAGTGCATTACACCAAAAAACCTAGATTGCTTCGAATTACCTCGCAAAGACACTTACTCAGTCTTGTGAGCAGTTACTTTTTTACGGTAACCCCTCACACCCCTCAACTTCCCTTGTGTCATCCCGTTGCAGAGCGGGATCCAGGTTTGAATTAGAGCCTGGTTCCCGGCCTTCGCCGGGATGACATACGGAAGGTGTGAGCTGTTACTTTTTACGGTTCACAAACTCCAAACCCCCGCAGCGCATGGCATACGGGGGCGTTAGTGGTGGTGGGTGTGCTCGGTGTCGTTGTAAACACCGATACCGCAGCACCAGATGAAGAGGGCGATGAGGATGGACACCACGGGATCGATCCAGGCGAGCCCGGTCCATGGGGTGAGGATTGCGGCAGCGATGACGCCGCCGCTTACCATAAGGTCGCTTGTGATGTGGACCGCAAGCCCCTTGCTGGTCACATTCTTGTGCCCTCGCTCCACGATCCACAGTTGGACCGCATTGGCGAGGAGCCCAAGGAGTGCCACCAGGAGAACGAGCCCGGACTGCATCTCCTGTCCGCGGACGAAGTGCTCGCAGCCTTCGTAGAGGACCAGCAGCGCCGTCAGCATGATGAGCAGTCCTTGCCATCGGGCCCCACTCGCCCGAAGCAGGTGCTCGTCTGCGTGCTGCAAACGAACCTTCCTGGCAACGGTCACGGTGACGTAGACTCCAATGGCGTCGACGAAAACGTGCATGGCGTCACCCATCAAGGCAGCGCTGTTACCAGCAAGACTTCCCCATAGTTCTACAACGAACGTAGGGACGGCAATGAGCAAGACCATCCAGTACCGCTGCTCTTCGCAACGGCACTCCTCATCATAGAGGCAGTCTCCGTGATGAACCGCATCAGTGTGCTGATGCATGGCGAACTACCTCCTTTCAATGTGTCAAAAGATCCCCCCTGCAGTAGTATACTGAGCTACAAAAAATGTCAAAGATGGCAACCGACCGACTTATATCATCCCGTAGTGCTTCTTCACTCTTTGAACGAATTCGTCGACGTCGTCAATATGAATTTTCATAGTGGGATAGTTACCGGATTCCCCTCTATATCGTAGTCCAACTCCGAGATTATACTCAGGAGCTAGGCCCTCCTCGCCATCGAGTAGCGAGGCGACGCTTTTATTCTGTGCACGAAGTTCGCGCACCGCAAATTCACTAGTCAGCACATAACCATCTGCATCGACTTTGTCTGCATATTTTTCTTTAAGTGAGCGACTCTCCGGAACATCGTTTGGTGAAGTCATATTATCATACGTAATTTGTTAGTAATTTTTGTTCTTTTGCAAAGCGGTCGATGGCGAGCTCGAGGAGGCGGGTGATGAGCTCGGTATAGGAAACACCGCTCGCTTCCCATGCCTTAGGATACATGCTGATGGAGGTGAAGCCGGGGATGGTGTTGATCTCGTTTACGATGACCTGACCATTCTTTTTGAGAAAGCAGTCCACACGGCCAAGACCCTCGCACTCAAGCACTTGGAATGTTCTGACCGCAAGCTCCTGTACACGCTTGACCGTCTTCTTGTCGAGCTGCGCCGGGACAGCAACCGTGGCCCCCGTCTCACTAATGTACTTGGCTTCGTAGGAATAGAATTCGTCGTGCACAATAATCTCGCCGGGGATGGAGGCGACGGGCTGCTCGTTCCCGAGCACCGCACACTCAATCTCGCGCCCCACGATCGCCTCTTCGATCAGCACCTTACGATCGAAACGAAAAGCGTGCGCCACCGCGGGAGCAAATTCACTTTGCTTTTTCACCTTAATGATCCCAACCGAGGATCCGAGATTGGCGGGTTTTACAAAAACAGGTAGACCCAACTTCTTCTTCACTTTTGCAAAGCTAACTGACTCTCCTGCACGCACCACCAGAAATTTAGGGATCGGGATACCCGCATCGCGCAGAAGGCGCTTCATGACATCCTTGTCCATGCCAACCGCCGAGCCCAGGACACCAGCACCCACAAAGGGGATGTTCGCAAGCTTGAGAAGACCCTGCACCGTCCCATCCTCACCAAAAGTGCCGTGGAGGATGGGAAACACCACGTCCACCTTCCGCTTCGTAGCGCCACCGTCGAAGAGGGCCAAGCTGCCACTACTCTCGGGCACCAATGCCACATGAGCACTCCCTGACTTGTTCAACTTGATCAGCTTTGGATTCTCGGAATTGAGGAGGTAGTGCGACGAATCGTTCAAGAGCCAGCGCCCTGTCTTGTCGATACCGATCATGACTACATCAAATTTTGACCTGTCGAGCGCATCGGCAACATTCTTGGCCGATCGCAGCGACACCTCGTGCTCCGCTGACTTTCCCCCAAACAGTATCCCCACAGTAATCTTCTTTTTCATACATATTAAATAGGACCTACGCAAAGCACTCCTTTCGTCTTTGCGAGCGCTTTGCGCGAAGCAATCCAGGCTTAGTCTTAGGCCTCACGAATTCTGGATTGCTTCGGGTTACCACCACAGGAGTACTTCAGAACATATAGTCGTGGGTACACTCCTTATGTTCTTGGTCGCTCGCAAAGACGCCCTCTTGCGTAGGTCCTAATAGATTTAATGGGGGGTGACAATTTGTCCCCACCCTTTGGAAATAGGTCAAGGGTATGGACAATCTGTCCATACCCTCATAGTACACAAGATGTTGCGCGAGGCAAAATTGTGCGCTACAGTCGACTCTAGAAACAGGCTAAGGAGGCCGTGCATGCCGTGTAAAATAAACGGATCTACTCTCAAGAGGGCCAAGGGTAAGGGCCCGTCCATCGCGGACCGCGAGAAAGAGTTCAAGGAGGCCGTCCAGGAGAAGGCCATCAAGGCGGGATCACGAGTTCGTATCAAGAGAGAATACCGCGACGGTACTGTTCTCGAGATCGAAACCCCGTGGACGCTCAAGATCAAATGGGATGACCCGTACGGCCAGCAGGGCCGCACGGTGAGCAAAGGAGTCTCGCCCCTCAGGGTCGTCGTCATCCCAGGCTAACCAGATCTTTCCAGGAGCCAACACTGCTCGGTTCCGAGTAGAAATCTAGTACCACTACAACGCGAAGGAGTAGCGCAGATATGGCAAGCAAGGAATTTGACAAGCTTCCGGACCCCCCCCACCAACTCTCGCAGTCGGAGGTGGATACGGCTGCTACGCAGGCCGGGCTCCTGATCATGCGGTCGACCAGAGTGACCGCTCCCGGCCATGAACACTTCGATGTCCACACCGTCAGCGGCGGGAACGACTGCGGAACCATCAGCTCCACGGGAGTTTTCTTCACATCAGTCAGCCAGCTCGCACATGCTGCTAATACCGCCTTCGCAGCCGCGAAGAAGGCCCGAAGCGGCCAGAGCTGAAGCTGGTTTCGGATTGGCGGAACAACTCCTCTTCTTTGAATTATGAAACTCGTATTTGTGTCATCCCGGCGAAGGCCGGGAACCATACCCAGGAATAAACCTGGATCCCGGCCTTCGCCGGGATGACACAGGGAGCTGGGTTTCGTAACTCACAATCTACACAGGGCGTCCCAGAACTATCGGGACGCCTCTCTTCTTGTGCGCACGATGCATTCGTGAATACAAGAAGGTAAGACGCAGAAAAGGACACTCAGTCTCCTTTTTCTATCCGTTTTCTTGGCAAAGAAAAACTCCGCTTGTGGCGGAGTTTTTCGCTAATTACTTCTTGCCTTTCTTTGGCTTCTTCTTCTCTTTGGTGTGTGATGTGCCTTTTGCCATATAAATGTGTTTTCTAATAATACTGCAGTAGTATACTCCCGCACTCACTAAGACGAGAGTAGCATCTGTGTATAACTAGACGAGCAGGAGGCTCATTATTTGCGCTGAAATTATGTTCTGCAGTTCACGAGGTGAGAGCACTACTTCGAATCCCTTCGTGCCCGAAGCAATACCCACGAGATCGTATGCGAGAATACTGTCCTCCATGTAGATAGGGAGTGAACTGGTGAGAACAATGGGGGTCACCTTCCCCACGTCGTGGCCAGTAACTTCGAGGACTTCCTCGTATGATGCCATCCGCATGTTGTTGAGATGTAAAACAGAACACACTTTTGCTACATCCAGCTTATCTTTTGAGGGCAAGATGAAAAGCAAAAAACTCGTCCCATCTTTAAACAACAGTGTTTTTAAAATCTGCTCACGAGGCAACTTGATCTCATCCGCCGCGTCGAGCGCACTGCTCTTCGTCGGATCATACGATCGCATTTCGTACATGATACCAGTCTCATCAAGCCTCTGTTTTACTATTTCTAGCTCCATGAATTAAAACGTAATCCACTCGCCTTCGGAAATGACTTCAATCTTCCCATCTACAACGGTGAGGGCTGACTGGTCGTCGAGCACATAGATAGGATGTGGATATTTACCACGCAGTTGATCGAGATTTTCTTTTCGCACGCGAGTAGTGTATTCAGAATTTAGGTGAGGCAAGATGATACAGTCGACAAACCCATACGGCTTTTCAAACTCCTCTGGGATCTGGGCTTCGAGATAAAGCCAATTACACACATCTTTATCGATAAAATGCCCAGCGATCATACTGCCGGCACTGATACCGACGTGTACCCGAGTCTCGAGAAGCCTGGGCAACTCTATATCAAGCCCCTTTTCTCGTAAGGATGTTAACAAGTGATACTCGCTCCCGCCACCAAAGCAGATCACATGAGCAGCTTCCAAGCGAGGCAACGATTGTGCCTTCGACATGGCTGCAATATCGACAATATCTACTTGCGCATAGCCTTGCGCCTTAAACTGACTCAAGTTGTCTATGAGCCACCCCTTGTCTCCCTCGTAGCGATCAGCCGCAGTGGGCACGAAGGCTACTTTAATTTTTTCAGCAGCCAATCCAACCAGATCCAAAACCGCTTGTGCAATGGATTTATTGGTAATCCCCGCTGACGTCAGTAAGAATTTCATGCCCTACAGTCTAGCAGGAGGACAGAGGTTTGTCAGGCTGCGTGCTATTCCTAACGGAAGAAGTGATCGAAGAAAGAACGGATGGCACTGCCTTGGTTGGTGGTGGTATCGCTCTCGTTCGCCTCGGCACTCGATTCTTTGTCGCTCGATTTCTTGTCTGGAACTTTTTTGAGCGGCTTCGGGACAACTTTCCTGATCATTTTTTTCTTCACCGACTCCGGCACTTTTTCTTGTGCCGCACTCTCACCTTTTTTTACTTCTGGTGCCGGTGCTGTTTTGAGCACTGGTGCAATCTTGTCATCAATTTTTGGTGTCGCTCCTGTACTACTCTTCGTCTGTAGTGTTGTATCGGCGCTCAGAGCAGCATCGGCGCCACTGCCGACCCCGCTGCTGCCGCTCGTGCCGCGGAAATCTTTCACCAACCAACGACTTAGCTGCAAGGCTCTGGTTTCGTCATTTTGATTGGCTACTCCAAAGGGTCTACCGAAGAGCACAAAGCCCGGATCCGAGAAAAAAGGCACGCGAGGACATCCGCCTTCGGGAGCATTTCTGTCGCACGGATACGCCATGATAGTTCGGAAAAGCTGCTCTGGCTCCTGGTAGCCGTAGCCATAGGTGTAGAGAGGTGTTGTGTCGCCGTTCACGCGGTCGTGCGCAAGGCCCATGTTGTGCCCCATTTCATGCGCATATGAGTAGTTGGCGAGACAATCAATGTCAACAACATTCATGGCATAATCTCCGCCAAAATAGCTGGTGTTGTCTTCGTTAAACTGCCAAGCGCTCCCACACGCGTTACCACCCTCCGCCACAAGCAGCGTAGCAATGTCAGCATTACTCTCGGCTTGCGGCGTGGCTAGTACACTCCGTAAGGCGGCCGGATTAGCGGCAGGCGTAACAATGTCGAGCGTTCCCGAGGTACCGCCCCGCTCAACGTCGTAGCGCGGTGTGTAGTAGATACCGACGAGAGAGAGGCGAGCACCGACACTGGTGTTCTCGAAGATTTGGTTCGTTTCATCAATGGTGAGCTCGATCAACGCCTCCATGGCATCTGTGTCTCCATCCAAGGTCTCGAGTGCTTGCGGTGTATAGGCAACAATAACGTCGATCGTGGCAACTGTTTCTGCCGGACTGATTACTGGGACCGTGATGGTGACGCGAGGCGGCTGTGCACGCTTCACGGGTGTCGCGTGTGTATCCGGTGGTAGCAGTCTGGTATCGATAAATTCGATCACATGCGCCCCGCCGCCGCGGCTGCGGATCTGGTACACCCCTTTATCAGTGTGAATATTACCAACCGTACTTCCGCCCTTGGTGACAAAGGTGGCAGTCTCGGTAGGCTTAGTCGAGACCGATCCGCGGATGATCTGCTTGCCACCACGGGTCTCCCGCTTGGCAATGTTTAAAGTAAGCTGCTCATTGTCAAAAAAATTTAAGGCGACTTGATTCTCGGCAAAGAGCGAGGGATTGATCTCGACCGCGCGGCGCTTTTTCGCGGCCGCATTAAATTTACTTGGATTGTTTACTTTTGCTTTGAGCGATGCGCCCAGGGTATCCGAAAAGAGCGCTCGCGTGACCGCCTGGAGCGCTTGAGGATTCAGCAGCGCGCGTGGTCCGCTGGTACTGGCTGTTGCTGTAATCATGATCTGCCCCGGCGGGATTACCGGAGGAGGGTTTGCTGCAGGAGGGTTTGCTGGCGGCGTTGGTTGAGGTGTTGGCGCTGCCACTGCAGGTAGCTCGTGCGGCGCACCCCGCCGCACAATGGTGCCGTCGTCACCGACCGCGTAGCAAAGTCCGCCGACAAAGCAGGTAACATCGCGCAGAATGACGCTCGTGGCTGATGATTCGCGCTCCCAGAGCTGCCCTCCATTCGTGGTGCGGTAAGCCTCACCGCTTGCTCCTACCAGAAAGCCGTTCTCTGCACTTATAAAATCCACACCGCGATAGGTGACCGAGACACCCGTGGTCTGGGTAGTGAGCCCGAGACCAGCGTTCTCACTAAAGCGCAGCGAGTCGCCAACAACCCAGAGGCGGTGGCCGAGACTGCTTGCGGTCCAGAGTAAATTGCCGTTCGGGACCGTGAGCGGCAGCCAGGTCAGTCCTCCGTTAATAGTTTTGAGCAAGGTACCGCCACTGCCCATAATCCAGCCAGTACTGGCATTGGCAAAATGGACACCGTGCAAGTTATTCGTCCTCCCACTCGCGATACTTGTCCAAGTGCTGCCGCCATTGGTGGTGCGGTAAATCACCCCCGCGTTGCCGACCGCCACCGCACTATTGGCATCACGCATCCAAACGTCCCAGAACCAGGGTCGGTTGGCCGCCGTACCCGCCGTCTGCACGCTCCATGATCGGCCACCGGTGGTCGTTTTCAAAATGGTACCATTGTCGCCCACTACGAGACAGAGCGAGGCATTGGTGCAGTGGACGCTGCGCAGTGGCTCGATGGTTGGTACAAACACCCGACTCCAATGGGCGCCGGCATCGACCGTCTGCAGAAAAACAGCGCTGCCACCAATAAATGGCGCTCCTCCTACGGCAAAACAGGTGCGTTCCGTGGGGCAATGGATTTGATTCAGATCATTCGTCACTCCCGATGTTTGCCGAGTCCACTCTTCCGCTTGAGCTGAAGCAGGAAGCAAAACTGCGAATAAAACAAAGCAACCCAAAAGTATGGTTTTTTTCATAATGCCCCTATTGTACTCCTCGATCAGACAGAAACCGAAGCGCTTATCCACAGGGACAACACCGACATCCAATCTCGGTTAAAGTCGTAAATCATAGCTTCTTAGTTGCCTGCAAACCTGCAACCCCCCTATTATAATACTCGATTGCTTGCGGCGACACATCTCCGTTTACCTCGCGTTCATAACTTGCTTCTATCACTAGAATGGCAAAAACCGCCTGCACATAAGTAGGAAGGGTTTCTTGCTCGGTTACTTCAAGTGGATATCTCGCATTGTATGTAGTGGTTGTTTCCTGTATAAGCTCATCTGTGTTATCGGTTCGTTTGGGATCGAAAAATAACCATGCGATAAGCACTGCAAGTTCCTGAATGCGTGGATATACATTTGCCACGGCCGGCGAGAAATCAATGATGTGCAACGATCCATCCCTATCGTCCTTAATAACGTTATTAACATTGATATCACCGTGAATGAATTGCTTAGGTAATGCGTCATGATTAAGCGTTTTAAATTTTTCTAACACAGGCAACACCAGCTCATGATCCAGCACGCTCAAAGACTGCTTTTTAAGGGTATACTCTTTATCGAGATGTTGAATACACCAGCAATCATAGACGTGCGGAAATGATAGCTGCACTTCGTGTACTTTTGCTGCTTCCCCTACCAGAAACTTTCTTTCTTCAGCGCTAGGGATTTGTCCTGAGGCAAGGTAGGTTTCGCCCTGGATAAATTCAGTGACACACAAACGCACCAGCTTGTCATCCTGAATGTAGCTGTGCAAATGCTTCCCGGCTGCTGAAATATAGAGCTTTGGTGTGCCTTTTACGCCAGCATGTAGGACAGCGTCGTTGATGACTCCGTATCTTTCGCACTCTTCATCGCTGCGCGTTTGAGCAAAGACCTTAACCAAATGACCACCGGTTGATGACACCAGATGGATATTCAGGTCTTCATACCCTGTCGTAATCACGGTATGACTTATGTAGTTTCCAAGAGCAAATGCTTCGCACACCTCATTGCATAAATCAATAAGCTCCAGTTGCTCATGGACTCGGCCAAGATATGATTGTTCAGAGATGTCTATCATTGAAGTGCTCCCGGAATTGGCTTCAGCTCGACTTCTTCTTTCATTAAATCAAACTTCACAGTAAATAGATTAAAGAAACCTTTTTGCCCCACAAGTCCGTACTGCATAACACGGCCAGCAACATTGGGCATAAATCCTGCTTCTATCTGGTGTGACCAGCCTCCTACTTCAATAGTAACTTGGTGGAGATAGTAGATTGAAGATTTTCCTCCGACACCAAATACTTGACGCGGTTTTCCAGCGGTGACATTGATCCCGATCGCTTGACCAATTTCGGCATCAAAAATACATAAGTCTGCACCTGAATCGACAAGCACATGGTAACCGATTTCCGCTCCCCCGTGTTTTAGCTTAAGAGGGATGACGGGTCGCAGAACAGTACCGTAACGTTTGTACGAAAATTTCATACCGAGCCGACATAGGAGACAAGTTTTTCCGGCATTCGAGTGAGAAATGGTGTTTCTTTGCTTTTCTTTTTCGCTTTTTGCAGTGCTTCAGATGCTGTATTTCCCGTACCCAAAACAGTCCGTTCGTCAGCAGCAAGGGCAACCCAGAGCCCTTTGTATTTCTTATAGATTTTAGTCCAATCAATAGCCATGTCTTTATGATAGCACAATATTCTCACCCATGAAGTAATATCCTATGCCTATATATTCATGCAATTTAGAGCTTCGCCATGGCAACTTGATATTCGTCGTCCGTCGCTTCCGGACCGCCCAAACAGGTAGCCGGATGCTTTTGCCAATACGGCAGCGAGTTCATGTTTTTGGTGGTCAACCGCGCAGCAAGTTCGCGACTACAGTCTGCCACAGCATGCATGTACCACTGTACGCCACCTTCAAAAATTTGCTCGGGTTCCTTGATGGCGCCGTTTTCAGAATCGTGGACACAGACCGCACCTTCTGCTGTCTCCATACCGATGTCCTCGGCATTCTCGAGCGGCATCCCGCAGGTGATACATGTTTTCATAGAAGTTTTATGACGTTTTAAACTGATGTATAAGTAAGCATACACCGCTGACTGTACAGACTCAAGGTGCCGGCCACTCAATAATCTTCCCTGCCTCGCGTTCAATAGCATCCGCCCGTCGAAGCTTTCGTATAACCTCTTTCGGTGCGATGAGATAGTGACGGGTGGTGCTCAGCTCCTCGTCGATACCCCACAGATCGCGCTCATCGACCGGCCAGGTGTCTTCGAACCGATTCAGATTGATAGGCCGAGAGTAGCTGCGCAACGTTTTCACGCCGTTGTCGGTGAAGTACTCGTGGAAATACGAAAGTGCCAGCTCGCGCACTGTTTTGTACACTGGCTCTCGGTAGCGGAGAACTGCGTGATTGGTTTTTGAGAGCGCACCCCAGTACCCATGGACGCGAAAGGGCGCGACCACATGATCCCAGTCCCCTCGAATTGTTTTCAGATGCATAAGGAGCGGCGGGAATCCGTGGAGCGAAAGTATGTACGCCCCGAGCATGGCGCCTTCGAGGCAGTGGGCATTCCACTCGCGAAGCACGCGAATGGGCGACTTGGCCGTGTCCTTCCCATCCGTCTCAAAATTCATGGGAATGGTATCAAGGAAATCTTGAACCTGTGCTGGTGTCCGCAGCCTGTGGAGCAGTGTCGTTTCTGTTTTGGAAAAGGTGGGAAGGGTGTGCGGTTGCATGCTGTCTCGTGCAAAAAACGGGTCCAACGGAACTGTACTTTGTGCGAGAGAGAATGGTGGACGAAGTGCCCAACCTAACGGTCTTCTCTGTCGCGGACCGGCTCTGATGAAGAGCATATGCTTTCCTCCTGTTGTTGTCGGCACTGCTACCGCCCACGTTTTGCCATGATCGGCATGACGAGCTCCTTCTGGAGCTCATCCTGAACCCATTTCTGATTGGCGTCCACCTGGACCTGGGGAGCAACCTTAGGATGTGTGCTGATTGCTTCAAAGCAAACCGTTTTTCGCTTTTCCATGAGGACCAGGTAGCGCCTCAAGATCGCTTCGATCTGCTCGGCGGTCAAACCGAGTGTCTGCTTCCACCCGAAGATGTTCTTGCCACCAGCCAGTACGATCTCGTCGTAGGGCGCGTAGAGCTTCATGAGCAGTTCAAGCGCATTTTGGGACGTTCCCCTTTTCCCCGATGCAGCCAGCTTGTCGTACAGCTCCGCGCCCAGAACTGTACACAGCAACACAAGATTTCTTGCAATGCGCCGTTCTGCCGCTTCTTTCTGGCTCTGCAGCGAGTCGACCTGCTTGTTCTGCTTCAGCGCTATCGAAACGCCCAAGATAGCAGCAGCCAAGGCACCGAGTCCGATCAATTCTCCAATCACGTGACACCTCACCTTCAGCCTATTTCAAGGCTTCCTACCATGCACGATACTCACAAGAGTTTCCGTAGTGATAGTAACTGAACTACAGAGAGAGTCAAACACCTGCGGTAGATGTACTACTCTTCACCCCAGCGCCAGCGAAGGGGTTCGCTAGTAAGGACACAAATGAGAAAAAGGACGACAACCAGCCATAGCCGCACCGTTTTGTTCTAAACCATAACCATACTTTCTTCATGCGTCCTTACTCTAGCAATTTCTAGCAATTTCAGTTTCTTTTGTCGCGGCCAGCTTTTGATCTCCACTTCGCGTTTCAGCGCTGACGATCGATCTGGATGTTTTTCTGTGAATACAACTTTCTTCACTGTTCTGGAGCTCGTATAGTGACCGCCTTTTTTCTCCTTATGCTCCTCAAGGCGCCGCTCCACATCGGTCGTGATGCCTGTATACAAAGACCCATCATTACATTCAATAACATAGACGAAATACATATTTTATAACTTGAGATTACTGTTCCTGAGGAGCTGAGTCCGAGATACAAATCCACGGGAGCTTTTGCGAGACCCAAATGTGTTTTGTGATTGTGAAGCCACTTGGGTCGTCGAAGACGCCGATGGGGATGAAAAGCCAGCCGTCTTTTTCGGCGTTTACGTAGCGATAGGAGAACGGCGAGCTGCACGTCGTACAAAATGAGCGACGGACATTTTTCGATGAAGCATAATCATGGGGAGTACCTTGAAGAATCTTTACATTTTCTTTTTTGTACCCAGCGAAAACAATGTAAGGCGAGCCGCTAATCTTCCGGCAGTCAACGCAGTAGCAAACGCCCACCCACAAGGGCTCACCCGTCACCTTAAATCGTATCGCCTTGCAATAGCATCCTCCTTTCATATTTGTGTTCTATCGTCGTGAGATCAAGTTAAGAATAAGAGCAATGACGCGATCTTTGTGCGTCGGATCACTTTCGGCCACCACAATGGTGAGCGCCGTGAGGGCCGGTGGGGTGATGCGAGTGACGTCGAGCAGTTTCGCTTGTTTCAAAAACCAGATGAAGGCATACGCACCGCTGCGCTTATTGCCGTCGGTGAAGGGATGATTCTTTACCATGAAATACAAAAGATGCGCAGCTTTCTCTTCCACGCTCGGATACATTTCTTGGCCACCAAAGGATTGCATAACATTACCCACAATGCCGGCGACAGCGCCTTCGTGTCGCTCGGAGCAAAACATGTCAGTCGCCTCCTCTTTTGCTATGAGATTTGTTCGTAATTCTGTGAGTGATTGGTGCAGTCGGTCTGCGGTGAGCTGTACACTTTTCTTGGTCGGCTTTCCTTTTGGAAGTTGACCTTTATCGTACGAGCCAAGCGAAAGCCATGTCTCCGCAAAGAGCGACATGAGCTCAATGGCATCGGATGCAGCAACAGATGAACCAGCAGGTAAAAGTGATTGCACCTGCGCCACCGTTTTCATAAAGGCATCGTAATTGGCACCGATTTGCTTACGATTTATCGTAAAACCATGCGTGATATGCTCGCGAAGCGTCTTCGTAGCCCACTGTCGGAAAACAGTAGCTTTCTTGCTGTTGACACGGTAACCAACCGACAGGATCACGTCGAGATTATAGTACTCAACCATACGTTCCACGGCTCTATCGCCTTCTTTTTGAACTGTTGCAATTTTTGCAACAGTTGCCGGCGCATCAAGCTCGCCTGTTTGAAAAATATTATGGATATGCCGCGAAATACCTGATTTATCGGTTTCGAAAAGGTCTGCCATCTGCTGCAGCGTTGCCCATATTGTCTCACGAACAAAATCACCCTTGATCTCAATGGCTCCGGATTTCGCTTGGTAGATCAGTACATCCTGTACCGATTTTTTCTTTGCTACTTTTGACACCATGGTACATAGTGTACTCCTAGCCGTTTAAGAGAACAATCGAAAAACACCTACGCAAGGGAGTCTTGTGTAGCACCACAGGCTTGCAGATATGCTAGAGCGGCTTCCTTATCATCAATTGAGACGATTGCCGACTTAAAACCGAAGTATTCTAAAATAAGCATCTGTTCACTCTGTGAGAAATCATAGAAGTTGCCTACATTCACAGAACTATCTCGCGCAAGCACCTTATGATCTCCGTCCTTTCTGTTTAACATACCGAGAATCTCGATCGGAACTCTGTCGCCCGTTTTATATTCTAGGGCAGAATATACCAGCACATCAACGTTATCTTTTTCTTCTCTGTTGATTGCGTGCTCGATGTACCCATAGTGGATGGGCATGACTCCCTCGTTCACCGGTATCTGTTCTTTAATCGGTCCGAGGTCTAAAAACCCTTCTTCACTATTGTACGATAAGTGAATCCGCCTGGTCTCCCCTTTCGGCATTTCGATTATGGCAGTGTATTCCACGAAGTATCTTGTCTAGGATTTGTTGATATACAAAATCTTTGCTTGGTAGATGGTGCCTACCGTTTGGATAATGCCCATGATGATAAAGAGGGCTTCAAAAGAGAAACGACTGACGATCAGTCCTCCGAGCAAGATGGCAACACCCGTAATGAGCTGCTCGGTACCGTGCTCAAGTCCCCAGAGGAAGCCGGCTTTTTTGCGATCTTCATATTTCGCATAGAGTGCGTCCCATGTGGGATCAGCAAGCGCGAGTGCTGCACCAAGGCCGGCTTGCACGATAAAGAGGTCTTGCGGCGAATGGACAAATAGATAGCCGAAGGTAAAAAGCGCATTCAAGGCGTAGCCGGCAACCATCAAGGGGGCGTGACCAATCCTATCGGAAATTTTCCCAATAACGATCTCGAGCACGCCCGTGACAAGGAGATAAATCGCCCAAGCTGAAGTGATCTCTAAAATATCGCCACCAATGCGTCCTGCAAACACCGCGAAGAGCGGGCCAAAAAGTCCTTCACCGAGCCACCAAAAACTCGCACCTCGGAGTAAAATCTTTTCTTCACGTCGCATGTCTCCAGTATCGCAGATTACAAAGTACGTGCCAAATGTCGAATTGCGTATCAAATATTTTTCTGTTCGTGTGCCCACTCAAAAAATGCTTTTGCTGATCGAAAGTATTTTAGACCAAATCTTTTAGCAAGTACTTTAGTCTGTTTTCTATAACCAAAGAGAGCTACTAGCTTGATTTTAACGGGTTTAATGAACACGGCCTCGTTGTATTCAACCAATCTATATTTAGAGCGCGGCAGCAACTTGTGGCCATGAGCCATACGAAAAGCGTTAAGTTCGTGCCAAACTATTTGCGGTGAACTATATTTATGTAACATCGCCTCAATGTTTTTGAACAAAAACTGTTCATGGCCCGGAATAAGCTTGTGGTTGTAATACGTGTGGAGATTATTCTTGATTCGATAATAATGGACAGCGATCTCCTTCGCATTGGAAAGGAGTACCAAATCAAAAGGCATGATGTAATCGGGCTTCGTCCTGGTCTCGAAAATAATTCCTTGCGGACGATAAGTCTTTGCATAATTTTCGTGTAGAAGTGTTGTGCTCAAGCGCCGCTCCTGGCCAAAACTCTTTGTGTTCGGCTTGATAATCTTGGTGGCTACGATATTCTCCAACGTTTGAAAGACCTTCTTGGTCTTCCCAACAAGAGTCTTGGTAGCGTGATCTTCTTCAAGACTTTTTGCAAAATAGTGCTGCATCGCTAGCATTATACACTTAAGCACTTGCCCTACAATCTTGGGATACTCCAACTCTATTCACTTGGCGACCTGGTCGCCAGGTGCTTGCTTAAGATAGTTTTCCTCTCCATTTCGAACTCCTTCAACTGTCCTAACTCTCGTGGTTTCCATCTACATTGCCCACCCATTTTGTGAGGCTTACAGAGGGCACAGCTATGCTTCTTCTGTTTTTTACGTTTTCGCATGGTTATATGATACCCTCATTCACTTGGCTCCCCACTTGGATACCTGGTATCCAAGTGGGGAGCCTCCAGTTAATCTTCGAACTGCATTTGCTTTAACTCCATCTGTAGAGTCTTAGAGTATCGCATTTCCTGCAAAGCCTTGCCTGCATAAGCCAGATATTCTTTTGTGCTTCTAAAATCCTGCATAACGGGCTCCTTCCAGCATAAACCTTTTTTATCTTCTGTATATTCATCCCAACTTGATCGCACCAGCTTGGATACCTGGTATCCAAGCTGGTGCAGTTCATCGTTCTTACCAACATAAACACTGACATAATCAAGATCCTCTCCTTCTTCAACATACTTAACCTTAAAAGGGCCCTCGAACAATGAGCCGCTACGCTGATGTCGAATGTTGAAATATCGTGCATATCCGCCACTATGTGATTTCAAAAATGTGCTAACACCACCATCAACACACTGTTCAAGAAGTAAGTGGAAATGATTAGGATTGAGACAATAAGCCACGATACGTACTAACTTGGATACCTGGTATCCAAGTTTATATTTCTTGAATGAGTTTTCATGAATACTTCTAATGAGCTCCTGATTGTTGAATTCGTATAGGCCTCGAACAAATCTGTCTGCATCAAATTTGTCCAGCACAATAGGCCGCTTATCTACACCTCGATTGTAGACATGATAGAAACATCCGTTTTCGAATTCTTCTACTCTCATAGCTTAATTGTAGCACTTGGATACCAGGTATCCAAGTGAATAACTAAGCTCTAAGGAGGTGCTCTACTCTAGGATTTTGAACCACTCGGAGTACATGTTTTTGAAGCCTGCGGATTCGACTGTCTTTTGGGCAGGTTCATTCCATGTATAAATACGACCCTTGAGCCATTTTATTCCCTTCTCTTTTGCTAGCTTCTCTGCCTCCTTGAGTAAAAAAGTTGCGACACCTTTTTCACGAAACGCCTCCATGGTGTAGAGATCGTCTATGTAGAACACCGTCGTCTCGTTATAGAACTTCTGAATCTCCTGCACATCCAGCTTAGCAAAACCAGCTATCTTCATATCTCCTTGGCACACAGGACTGTCCTGTGTGCTACCCACTTCTGCGATGAGCAAGTAAGATTTTCCGTTACCGTTGAAACAATTAGCAAAGTACTCCACGAGATCGTACCCGAGTAAAGTTTTCCGGTTTAAAAACTCTGGCTCATTATCAACATGGGCAACCCAAGAGCCCTTAATCGCCTCTCCAATCTGCTCGATATCTTCTTTTGTGCCGAAGCGAATGTTCATAGAAATGAAAAACTCATTCTCTTTATTTACCGTTAACTCCACGACCGGCTTATTTTGAACTACTTGATCTCACCAATAACATCCAACTCTTCTGGAATTATATCAGTTTTACCCAATAGGTCATTACGCATTGCGACAACGAATCTTTTATGACAAATATTTCTTTTTTCCTGAGACGCACTTTCGCTGCTCAAAGCAGTTAAAAAGATGGAGAAACTTCTAACTACTTCATCTGAACCCCAGATTTGCACTTCTCTATAAAGTTTGAGTAAGCCAAGTTTACCGGCTTCCTTTTCAGCGTCGGTAGCCGTACTGTAAAAAGAAGACAAAATTTCATTAACTTTTGTATAGGAGTCCTTTCTTGTCTCCATTATTCTTTTGTAAACATCAAGTTTCTTATTTGAAAAATGATTAACAAAACCTCCCGCTAGAGCACCAGCTAACCCGCTAGAAAGCAAGACCCCGATGATTTGCCAGATATTCATAACATTTATAATAACTTTTATACCTGGTAATCCCAGTTTGTCATGTTTGGTCCTGCAATCTCTTCCCCTGCATTCTGCCATGGTAGGAGCGCCTCGAACACGGTCGCAAGTCCAGCTTTTGTAAAGATGGGATGCGTGGTGGTGAATCCATATCCAACATCTACGGCACTGACCGCACATAAGATGTCTTCATGTTTAACGCTGTCATCTTCAAATATTGAAGCAAAGACAAACTTTGCCTTCGGCCACTTTTGTTTGAACTCAGCAATCACTAGGTCTTTTGTCTTACCGCCACATGGCCAAGTGTCGCAGAGGAGGAAGATGGGTGCTTCGGGTAATGAGTAGGTGAGCTCAGGGATCTTCGCAATCTGCTTGAGCTCATTACTCCCATCGTTTAAAAAGTATTTGTATTGAATGGGGATGACTTTATAGGAATTCAGTTTATAAGCGAGGGGCAAAGCGGTAAAACAGCCTTCACGGATCACCATGATCACCGCATCTATCTTAATCGAGCGAGCAGTGAGCTCCGCGCGTAGTTTCTGCCACACCTCCTCCACAAGCTGGCCGTACTCATTCCAAGAGAGGGTGTACTTTATAGTGACTTTTTCTGACATTGCTAAAGTATAGCAGTAGACTTCAGATAGTGCATAATCCGCTGTCTGTCTTCATTTTCTTTGTTGCCTTTGAAATATATCTCTATGTACATAAACGTTACCGTATCATCATGATATGCATAGATTATCCTGATTGATCTACCACGCAAACTTTTACATGCTAAGCGAACCTTGACGATTTTAATTTTACTTGCAGAGTGAATGATGACAAAGTTTTTTCCGCTTCCTGTAGGTAAAACACGAGTAACATCCTCCAAATCCTTCAGGTCTTGCGAGAGACTTGGGTACTTTTTTGAAAGTCTGACAAATTCTTTTTCAAATTCTGGCAGTTTATCAAAGTGGCTCATATTCTCGCACTGATGTCTCTTCTGGACGATAAAACACGTGTTCGTAGTTTAAAATCTCCTTCTCTTTGGCTGCAAGCCATGGCGTATCCTTGTGTGATAAAGCGGAGATCTGCGTCGCAGTAAGATCGGAAAGGCGATTAAGCTCCCAATCTATGTGTGCAATCTCTTGTCCTGACAAACAAGAAAGGTTGATCTTTTCTTTAGGGTTTACAAGGTATTTTGTCTGCTCATATTTGTAAAACTTGCTCTTGATGGTCTCGATCTTTGCCTCTCTTTCAAGCTCGGCAATAATTTTAGCGAAGGCAACAGGGGTGGGACCGTGTGTGTTCCTCATATACCTCGCTCCAATAAGCTGCTCTTCAAATTTCTCATAATAGTCAAAGTCAATGAAATAAAGCAACTTATACAGTACGGTCTGCCCGATGTTTGGCTTGCCTCCGACCTTTGACAACACATACAGAAGCACTTGTTTGAATTTTTCGACTTTCTCTTGAGGTATAGAGATGCGCTCGCCCACCATATCATCTTTACTTGATTTCTTCGTTTTTTTAATCTTTTTAAAAATAACATTAGGAAGAGAGACTTTACCCAGATTGATGTCCTCAAGTGAAATCTGGAAAATAGTGCTTAGCTCACTGGCTTCAGAAAGAGCAAGCGTGCGTCTCCCTTGTTCAAAAGCAATATAGGAAGACCGAGAAATCCCAAGCTTTTGGGCTATTTCCATCTGGGAAAATCCTCGCTTTGTGCGAAGTGACTTTATGAGTTCTCCATATGTGGTGGACATAGGACAACAGTACTCCGTATATGTCAGGAAGTCAAACTACTATATGTGTACAATAGCAACATACACTGTACCCTCAAAATCAATAACCAAAATGTCTTTATGGAATTTCATATATAAACTTTAAGCAAAACTATTTGTTTTCCATTCATTCACTAAAGATATCGCGGAACTTCTTTCGGGCTCCTTCTCAATGCCTTCTGCCCATTCTTCCGCTTCATCTACCCTATCATGGACCAAAAGAAACAAGAGCTGAGTGATTTTATTTGGGTGATCTGATGTCTGATACTCAAGTGCTTTAGCTGCAAATGCCCGAGCTGCGATCTTATCTTTATATCTCCAGATCGCACAACTAATGGCATGGTGATACCAAAACCAAAGTATCTCTTGGGCCCAAACACGCTCCCGTTCTGGTAATAGGCTCAAGTCTACAGATTCAATGGTAGTTTTTATCTTGTTGGTAATCAATTCAGGATTATTATAGTCCCACTCTTTCGAGAGCATTAACTTTTGATCTTCTGCAGTATACAAATTTGAAAGCTGGAGAGGTGTAAAAGCATGTAATAGCAAATACGCTTCCCGAAGAGGGCTTTTCTCTGCATCAAACTCTTCTATTTGGTCAGATGGTCTATCCATGACTTACAAGCTAAGGAACTCTAAGACTTCTTCGGCTATCGTTTCTGTCGGGAGAGTTGCCTCAATGCTTTTATCTATTAGACCACTTTCCCTTATCTCGTCATGAAAGCCGAAAACTGCCTTTGCCCAAGTATTCGCATCCTCGTATCCGTCCTTTCTCATCCTTTTTTCATTTCTTCGATTAAACTCTTCTCTATCCAGAAGAAGTTGTATCACTTTGAAGCCTTTCGATTTCAATTCCTGCAAGAGCACAGGGCTGCAATAACTAGTCAGAAAAATCATGCTTTCAGTTGAACGGATCCTTTCTTCCAGGAGGGGGCGCAAAGTCTTCTCCTTGTACTCGACATCGCTCGGATACGAACCTCCATGCATTTCCATAAAAAGCTCATCTTCTTCTATAAGTGGAAGGGAAGCGTCTTTGCATAAGTATCTCTTGAGGGTGGTCTTGCCCGAACACTGGGGGCCAAGAATGACAACCTTATAATGTTTCATCTTACTATTTACTAGCGAATAAGCTTTGTCCAAATTTGGAGCAGTTCACCATTCGGTTCATTGATCTGGCCTACTCTTGTAAATCCTATGGCATCGTAGAAACCCCAACTTTGCTGCCAGCGATCTGCACTTGCGACGACTATCTCAGTGTAGCCCTGCTCTTGAGCTTGTCTGGTCATTTCCTGTATGAGTACCTTCCCCGCTCCACTGCGTCTGGCCTTAGCGTACAGTGAGTAGAGTTCAAGAGGCTTAGCTGTAGTAGTGAATGGCAGGAGTTTTTCATGTGGAGCAAGAAATACGCAAACCCCTATCACCTCTTCCCCCTCATACGCCACTAGAGTGGAAACTGTGGGATCATTGATGCGCGTGAATACATGTGCAATCTCCTCCTCCGAATAGTGCTGCTCGTAAATCTCACGCACGCCCTGAATATCCTTTGGCGTGTACGCGCCAACAGTCCTTTCGCCTGGCTGTTCTACAGATGTGGACATGGATTAAAAGCAATCGTCTAACTCTCGCAACACGCGCGCGAGCAATGCTGGCTTAAGCCTGTCTATCGACTTGCCAATAAGTGAGCGTTCTGCGCTAAAGATATTCTGCAGACTGATGAACGATTCTTTGTTCAGCCTCTTTTCTACAAGCCCCTCGTTCGTTAATTGTATGGAAAAGGGTTTCTTTTTTCCATAGATGCCTGCCAAGATAACGTTTTTGTGTTTGTTGTACCTGTCGTTTGAAATTATCAAGGCCGGACGTACCTTTCGCTGGGAGAGATCTGAAAACGGAAATTCGATCGTAACGATGTCGCCTTGTCTCATTATTTGCGAGGAAAAGAAAAAAGGTTGTCGTGCTCTGCACCCAGCCAGTCCTTCATCGTATGATTCAGGAGCGCCTGATGTTCATCCACATTCGCACGACGCTGTACTGGCCTCACGACAATAGCGTCCGGGAGTTCAACAAATTCAACCACTCGGGCGTTTCGAAAGATACCCTTCGTGCGTACCCGCTTCGGGAGTGTGATCTGTCCACGTTCGGTAATTTTACTCATAAGAGGTGTTGTATTCATATTTTCATATTATACGAATAGTGGACGCACGTCAACGAAAAATCTTTCGGAGACTGCCTCCCCGCAAAACGAGCCATCTAGAAAATGGACGTGCGAGGGTCGCGAGAGTTTGCTGGCCTGTCCGCTTGCATCCAGACGAGCTCAAAGAGCTGGCGCTGCTGCTCGGCCAAACTAGCGTCGACAATCTCCACACCGTAGAGATTTTCTCCCTTGGTCTGATACAGCGCGATGGTGTCGTTGTAGATCAAAATCTCACGATCAATCTTTATCTTCTCGGTCGCGATGCGGCGAATGTCCATCACTTGCTCATGAAAACCTTCGACTTCTGAGTAGTGTTGGTACACTTGGTTTGTGAGCTGCCGCACACGGAGACTTTTCGCAAGCAAAGCGCGGCGATGGTCTTCGGCTTGGGGATGCGTCATAAAGAGCTCAAGTGAGGCGTACTGCGTTTCGTAGATCAAAATCTCTCCCTTGGCCGCAAGCGAGTGGTCGGCAATCTGCTGTAAGCCCTCTTTCCCTGTGTATTGATGGATGTTTGATGTCATATGTTTAACTTGTGAGGGCGATGCCCATAATGCCAATAAATACTAGCACAAGCGCCAAGGCCGAGCGCCAGTTTAAATCTTCGTCCAACAAAAAAACTGCAAACAACACAACCAACGCGCCACTCGTTGCCGTGATGGGGGACGCGATCGATGCGAGCGTATAGGTGAAGCTCACCCAGAGCAGGCCAGTGCCCACAACGTTAAAGAATGATCCTGCGAGGATCTGTTTGTATTTCCGGGCCTGGCTAAACACATCGGTGAGTGAGCTCATCACCTTCTGTTTTTCAAGCCTGAGATAGATGTAGGCAACGGGTATCTGCACGAGGGCAAGAGCAAAAAGAAAACTGTAGTCCCCGCTCTTGTCGATGAACCCTTTCGAGAGCGTATCGGAAAGGCCGATACCGACAGCTGCCGCAAGCGGCCATAGCACGGCGCCCATTTGTTTTAATTCCGACCAGGAGAATTTTGAAGGCAGATACACAAGCAGCGTGCCCACGATAGTGACGACGACGGCAACGAGCTGCCACTGCGAGAGCCGCTCGCCATTTAAGAGAAAAGAAAAGAGCACGGTGTAGATGGCGTAGCTGCCGAGGAGAATACTCGTGATACTCAATTGGCCTTTGGTGAGGGCATAGAAGAAAAGAGCTTCAGAAAGGATGGCGGAAACGATGGCATATGGGAGGGCTGCCACGAGCTGGTCCATGTGGACACCCATAAAGAGCGCAAGGGGCACCCATAGGATGAGCGCAAAGATAGCGTCGAAAAGAAAGGCCACCGAAGAGGGTAATTCGCGGAAAGATTTCTTCAAGCTCGCCTGGGAAAGGGCAAGAAAAAAGGAGGCGTAGATGGCAATGATAATGCCCATATGACCTAGTGTAGCACCCCCATTCTAGCTTTCCAGTTTCCTCCAGTAAGTTTGACACTGACTTGACCGTCTGTATAATAGACCTATTATGCTCCAGCCGTGGAGAACCGAGGAACCGCCGCAAGGCGGTTCCGTCTTTTTTAGAAAAAATCTTTCATTCGCTGTCGGATGACATAAAAGTCTGCCTGGGACAACATATTAATATGCCGAAGCATCCGTTTCGAACTGAGTAATCTTAACTGTGAGAGATTCAAACAGTATTTCCTGTCTTTCAGAATAAACGAGTAGTAATATCTTCCTTCTTTAATCTGAGTCGAGATCGGGATCCCCCAGAATGAATCTTTGTTGAACTTTTTGATGATAAGTGCTGGCCTTTCGAAATTCGCGCTTTTTCCGTTGGATTCTGTTCCTACATTTTGGCCCAGACTGACCCACCAGATTTCTCCTTCTGAAAAAGACTGCGCACGATCTGAAAGATGCACCTTGATCTTCACTTTGATCCACTCGACAAACGTTCGCACGACAGAAGCGTTTGTATCCATAGCGAACAGTATAGCTTGCTACTAGAAAAAATGTCTTATGGAAAAACACCTTTTCTAGTAGAGCGAGATTGTGTAAGGCTCTCCCTCTCGTGGCCTCGGGCCCGCCCTCCGCACGGAGGGCAGGCGTTGTACTATACAGCAGCTTCTTGCCTAGCCGAAACTAGCAATGTGTTGCTGCGTTGAGCGTCTGATCATTCGTCGGTGCCAATGGCTTCGGTGTGACGTACTCGAGTTTATCGCCGAAGACTTCCTTCACTGCGTTGAGGAGCGTTGGTGGTCTCCCAGGCTCCGAGACAGCGCGACAGATGATTAACCCTTCGAAGGCAGCCAATTCCTTGGCCTTATGCAGGAACCCTTCGAAGAACCCACGCACAGTTGTGAGACTGATACCGTGGGCCACGCAGTAATCCTTCACGAATTTCTCCGTGAACCAGCCGATGGCCTGGAGGTAGTTCGAGTCCTTTGCGGAGTTTGATCTGCCATTGACTATACGGAAAAGCGACCATGAGGCGATGGTCATGAGCATGGCGCCGAGAAAGTCGCGCTGATCCTCAAGCTCCGCGATTCTCCGGCCTCTATCAGTTTCTACTTCAGCGAGTACTTGTTTCTTATTGTGATAAGCCCGTCTCCAGAAGCTGGCGATGCAAGTGCACAGGTCCAGGAGATGTTTGAGCGTAACCATGACTGGGTCGGTATCCGGAAAGCGGGAGCAATACATTTCCTGGTGGAAGTACTGCATCCTACCGAACGGAAGCACCCAGTCGAAGAATTGCTCGGCACTCGAATAGGTGACGAAACATAGGAGCCGGTCGAAGCCGTGAACGGAAAACATATGCCCACCTTCGCTCACCCAGTACCAGTCGCGGTACCAGAGCGTGCAGCCCTGTTGCTTCGCCTTCCACTTCGTGGGCTCCCAGCTTCCATCTTCCCTGCGACGGAGTGCTCTTCCCCAACGCGGCCAAAGCCAGGAGAGGAAGCTGTGCTTGCGCTCGAGAACAATGTCATAGAGCGCAAGTCCTCGACCTCCGATCGGCTCACTGCTCAACTCATAGAGCAGCCCGTGCCGATTGACGTACTGGTACGTTTTCCACGACCAGAACTCGAGGAAGCCGAGCGAGAGAACGAGCTGGAAGATGACGATGTTCGCTAGGATATCCGATGCCGCAAACGGCATCCAGAGGCCGCCAGCGATAAACTCCACTAGCATCTGCACTGCGTACAGCATGCTGAGCCAAAGCAACACCCCCACGTAGCTCCTCCAGTACATCGCCGACTCCTTGTAGTAAGCGCAATCCGGAGCGCGCTTATACATAAAACCACTCTCCCTTCCTGCGTGGTTCTCTGACCCGCAGTGGAGTGCCCTGACTCGCTCCCACAAACCTATGTGAGGCAAGGCCAGTGCTGACAAGGTACGTTTTGTACCGTATCTACAGTACCACGCAGCCGCTTACTTGACAAGAATCACACTCATGCTATGGTCAAAGTATGAACTACAAGGTGCACAAAATGGATACCCGTCATATTTCCGCCCAGCCGACCATGGCCATGGTGGCGATTTTTGCATGGCTTAAGGGCGACTGCCACACAATGCTTGTATCCACCCGTGGATTTTGTACGACTACCTAAACACCTCTGACACAAACTCCTAGAAAAGCCTCGGCTGGATAGCAAGCCGAGGTTTTTCTTTTTCCCGCCTTTGGCGGGACCCCGCAGTAGGCGGTGGCAGCATTAGTTCTTTGACATCCTGCTTTGCAGGAAGGAGACAATCCGTGGATCCACAACAGTTTCGGCGCAACATCTTTCTCTACCAGGTGTACGTGCTATTGAACGAGCCCCTCTTCTGGGGACCAATCGTGATCACGAGCATGCAACGTCTCGGCCAGATGACACTGCCGGAGATCTACTTCATGGAGGCGTGTGTGCTCTGCATCTGCGTCCTCTGGGACATCCCCTCGGGTGCACTCGCCGATGTGATCGGGCGACGACGGGTAATTGTTATCGGCCGCGTCTTCCTCTGCGTGAGCAGCTTCTTCTTCACCACCATGACGCGCCCACTGCACGCCTGGATCGCGAACATCTGCTGGGCGATTGGCTTCACCATGCAATCCGGCGCAGACTCTGCCTTCCTCTATGGCACGCTCAAGAAAGGAGAGGACGTGAGCGCTTACAAACAAGTACAGGGAAGGGCTGTCGGTAATCGCTACCTGCTCGTCGCTTGTACCTCGCTCATGACCGGCTTCCTCGCAGACGTGAATCTGCGCCTACCGCTCATGATGAGTTTCCCTCTCATGTTCCTTCCCCTCCTAGCCGCGTACTGCATGACCGAACCGGTGCGACCGAAGCGCTACTCAATCCTGCGACAGCTTGTGATCCTACGACGAGGGTGGCGATTCTTCCGAACCTCCACACACGTCCGATGGATGATCGGCTTCGCGGCACTGCTCACAACGACCGAGAAGCTCTGGTTCTTCACCTACAATCCGTACTTCGAGCACGTACGACTTCCTCTCAGCCACTTCGGGATCGTGTTCTTCCTCTTGAACATCGTTGCCTTCATCGCGAGCCGCTACGCAACACAGATGGAAAGAGGACTTGGTGAGCGCGGATGTATCCTCCTCATGATCGGTTGCACGAGCCTACCTATCCTCATAATGGCGAGTGTACCCGTGGCAGCCTGCTCCTACTTGGTGCTCGTGCAGAATGTGGTGCGAGGATTCAAACGACCGTTTGCAGAGGACTACCTCCACAGACGCATCGGTGACAACGAAAGAATCCGGGCCACTATCATGTCGACGCAATCTTCTGCAGCAAACCTGCTCTCCATCATCGGTCTCGCCCTCTTCGGCCAGATGATTGCAGGGGTGGGATTACTCACCGCACTCGGTGTTCTCGGCACCGGAGCCCTCCTCTTCGGCGTGTGGAGCTACCGCATCTACATGAAGCGGATCAGGTGAGCACACAAGTCCTTCTTGTGTAGCACTTGGATACCAGGTATCCAAGTGGAGCAAGGATTCTCTCAAGGCGTCGGCCAACCCCCGGCGCCTTTTGTTTTTGATCCTAAAGGAGAAGCCGGAGGCTCCTGGCCCTTGCAGCTGTCTCTATCATCGACCCACCACTATCGACGACTTGCCCCTTCAGCTATGTACTGTTTCATCAGCGACTGATAAGGCACATTGAGACGGAGTGACATTTATCTCGTTTCTTGTATACTGAAACCGTTATTCATTATTTATAGTTTTTTACATTTATGAAAAAATACATCGCAGCGAGTCTCGCGTCACTCATCACCTTCAGCGCTGCTGGTCTGGCCGCAGCGCAGACCAGCGCTCCGATACCTCCAGCTCCGGCGTCAGCGCCCATCGTTGCTCCAGCAACGACTCAGAACACAGCACCGACGGCGAAACCTATGAAGGATGCTGAGAAGAAGATCCAAAGTCTTCGCGCCGAGATGAAAGCCAAGATCGAAGCCATTCGCACCGATTACGAAGGCCAAATCAAGGCCATTCGAGATGCCGCCAAGGCAGAGAGAGACAGGGGAGAAGGAGACAGGAAGGGCAAGATGGAAGCAAAGAGGGGCGAGATGCAGCAAAGGGCTGACGTAAAGCGAGTAGAGCTTGGAAAGCGTCCGACTGAACGCAAGGACAAGATGGATGCTAAGAAAGCAGCTGGCACTTCTGGAGCAGTTACTCCTCCAGCACCCTCGGCACTAATAGCACCAGCTCCAGCCGCAGGCACCGCGCAGTAGAAGAAAAAGTTCCACAGTAAAAAACAGCCCCTTGAGGGTTGTTTTTTTGCTTTGTGTCCCTAAGGCCACATCCCGGCGATTCCGCATTTTCTAGGCTACCAGAAAACGCTTGTCGCGGATGTCGTGTGGTTCACTGATTCTTAAGTAATATCCAAAGGGATCAATAATGCGAAAATCCTTGAGTCCCCATGGGCGCAGCTCGAGTGGCTCACTTATTTTGGCGAAGGCTTTTACTTTTTCATAATAGCTAGCGACGTCAGCGACAGAAAGTACTATCTCGGTGCCAAAACCAGGCGGAGTATCTTTAGGAAACCTTTTGAAGTAAGGATGCGTGTAAATCTCAACATTCCCACCCCAAAAACAAAGTACGTTACCATTCATCTCCATGACGACATATCCCTTCCATCCTTCAGGCTCTCGTTCCCAGACGACCGAGAAACCCAGCTTTATATAAAAATCCTTGGTGACCTTGAAGTCTGGAACATGAAATTCTAAATAGATATCATTTGTTGTCATAGTACTTTTCTATCGCCACAGGCCAAATTTCTTTGTAATCTCACTCACCTTCTCTATCAAACCAAAGAGGCAGATACCGACGTAGTTCAGTTCAGCTTCGTGGATGTTTTTGATTCTTTCTATTTGTTCCAGGTATGTGCCATCCTGCATACTATCAGTGAAGTCCACAAAGCGCACGCCGCTTGCTATCGCTTGCTCGCGCGCTGTGCGAATCTGATTGCCATTATCCGCACGGAGAATGACGTAGCTGTTCTTCGAGAGGTCTTTATGCTCATTGCCATCAGCATCTGTGTAAGTGAAGAATCCCATCTGCTCACGCTCTTCCGACGTAGCTCCTGCGACAAGCCCAAGCGACATATGCGCTAACGCATTCAGCACCTTGCCGGAATCAATCTTCTTGTTGAGGATTGCGACAAATTTATGGGTGGTGATGTTTTGATTGCTCATAGAAAAGTTAAGGTGACTTCCTCCGATCTCAACTTTTGCGCCCTTCTCTCTTGCATCTGCCACCTGCTCTTCGAGCAGCGCAAGTTGGCGAGCGGCAACCAAGGGCCCCATTGTAGTGCCCTCTTCCAAGGGGTCACCGACCTGCATTGCCGCGACTTTTGCCACTACTCTTTTGACCACCTCGTCATAGACATCGCGGTGCACGATGAGACGCTTGAGCGCGCAGCAGATTTGTCCGCAGTTGCTAAAGCGCTCCACACAGGCTGATTGGGCCACGAGATCAAGAGCCGCATCGGCGAAGACAACACCGGGTGATGAACCACCCATCTCAAGCACTGCGGGGATGAACTTCTCTCCCGCTAGCTTATACAACTGCTCGCCCACCTTTGAGCTTCCCGTAAAGTGAATAAAGTCGATGGGTTGCTCCATGAGGAGCTGGCCAACCTTTCCATCTCCGTAGAGCATGGTAAATACTCCATCTGGGAATCCAGCTTCTGCAAATACCTCAGCAAGCAATTTGCTGGTAAGCGGGCATTCTTCAGAATGTTTAAACACCACTGTGTTCCCCGCGAGCAATGCTTGGGTCGTCGCAATGAAGAAATTTGAAGAAGGAAAGTTCCAAGGTGTAATCGCTGCAACCACGCCATAGGGCTCAAAGAAGATCGTGTTGGTTTGTGTCGCTGATACATCCACCACTTCCGGCTGCAAATATGTCTTCGCCTGCTCGAGCATCCTTTTGATTCTCACTTGGTCGTCTGCGACGTCTGCTCTGCTCGAGGTGATGGGCTTCCCCATTTCTCGCGTCTGTATCATAGCGATTGCTTCAGCTCGTTTCTCGTAGACTTGCAAGAGCTTTTGGTAGAATCCGATGCGCTCTTCGAGGGAAGCCTGCGCCCACAGAGGTTGCGCGCGCTTTGCTTTCTCCACAGCGGCCTTAACATCTTCAAGAGAAGAGATCTCAATCGTACCAACTACCTCATAATTCTTACCTGGATTGGTTGATGTGAGCAGGGACATGTTATGTAGCGTAAAAGGGGTCAGACCCCTTTATTTGTGAAATAATGTGTTCTAATTGTTAACGAAAATTCTGGAGACAACATCCGTAGCTGTGACGCTTACAAGGGTAGAAGACTGTTTCCCAGTTTTACTAATATACTCCCCTATGATGTGAAAGCCAATCGAATACCCGGCCCATCGAGGAATGCTTTCTTTCTCTGAACCGAAGAACCACTGATCATGATGATACTTTTTGTTTGTAAACTCTTGCTTTGCTCTTTCTGTCAGTTGTCGTAATTCCTCGCCCTGCACTGCAATACTCCAAGGTTTTGGAGCCCCTCCATTAATTTCCATATCAAAGTGATCTGCCAGTCCTTCTGAAACAAGAGCTTCGAGCAGAGTCTTGCCGTATCCAACAGACTGGAAACGAGCACAGTGGTGTAGTTCGTGCGCGAGAGTACTTTTTATCTCCGCTTCAAGCACCTGCTCTAGGCCGATAAAATTGGGATCAATATTTATATACACGATATGGCCCGTAGGAGCAAAACCACCCACACCTGTTTCGGGAATCGCCGAGGCAGGATTGTCGGCAACAACCACATCGACACCAGTTATCGCCAGTTTTTCTCTCACATCTTTTACACCAATTTCGAAGCCAGATGTGATAACGGGTGAATAGTGTGCTAGGCGGCCGCCCTCATTTAGTATGTGAAGCTTGATATTCATAAGGATACTCCTAAAACCTTTTTACCGGCGCCGATAAAAAGGTTTACCACGATTTGATCATTACTCCGCTTCTTGCTAGATTCAAGGTTATCTTGTATTTGAAGGAGGGTTTTGTCCATAATAATTAGTTTTACTTTTGAGCTACCCACGCGAGATAATCGGGGCCACAGAGATACAACGCCTCAACCCGCCCATCGTTATACGTGCCACCAATGTATAAAGCCAGGTGACTGTCTTCCTTCATTGCAGCTAAGGCGCTCTGGTAAACAAAGAGTCTCTCATGCCACGCGAGATGCGAGACTTGATCGTCAGATATCTTCACAAGACACTGGAGCTCTCGATCAACCTTATACCAACCTGTTTCTGTGGGAGTATCTGCATTGCCGACCCAGCACCAGTCGTTCCTATATTTCTCGATGAATTCCCGGTCGAGTACAGTATCCATGGCAGTAGCGATCTCCTTACCTACGGTTAGCGCTGGCACCACTTTGTCGAGTGTAGTTTTCTGTGTGGATGATGATATGTTCATAAGTTTAAACTGCCATGGGACTAGGAGGATCGATCTTGCCTTTCTTTATTAATTCCAGCAGTTTGTCGTGGACGTGGCCATTGGAAATCACACACCCCAGACCTTCTTGATCGTACCTTCGCTCATTGCCATTTAAGTCGGTAACCTTGCCGCCAGCCTCCTCGGTGATGATCTTGAGGGTCGCCACATCATGCGCATACTCACCATAAAAGACCGTCCCGACGAACTTGCCGTTCGCGACCTGGACACCGCCGTAGATGACCGAGAGCAGCTTCATCACTTTGCACTTTTCTCTACTCAATGCATCAAGGAGTGCAAGGTTAGAAAAACCAAGATGTCTGCCTGAGCCATCGGCACTCACGTAAGAATTAAGAAAGTTATTTTGTTTCGAAACAAAGATCTGACTCCCATTCCGATACGCGCCTCCACCCTTATGCGCCCAGTACATGTTCTTCATCACAGGATCGTACACAACGCCTACAACTGGTTGACCGGTTGCTTGCTCGACGAGAGCAAGAGAAAAAGTAAAAATGGGCAGTCCAAGCGAAAATGGCATGGTCCCGTCGATGGGATCACAAACCCAGATATATGATGAGCCTTCCTTGATAACACTTTCTTCTTCTCCGTAGATACTGTGATCTGGATAGGCTTCTGATATTCGCTTAACGACCAGATCGTTGATCTCCGTGTCTGCTTTTGTGAGGGGAGTATTGTCCTCTTTCCACGTAGTCTCGGTTGTAAAGCTGAAATACCGTAACGCGATTGCACCCGCGTCCACTGCAAGTTCTTTAGCAAATTGTAGGTATGCGTCCATTATGAGAGCAGTATACCCTTCCTACTTTCTCACAGCAAAGATGTGGTTTGTAAAAGGACGGCAAATTCGCTACAATATTCCTACTCTCGTCAAGAGAGCTGTTTGTTATTGGGGGATCGTCTAATGGTAGGACAACAGACTCTGAATCTGTTTATCTAGGTTCGAATCCTGGTCCCCCAGCCAAATACGCATCTATGGATAAACACTATCTATCTCGAACATGGGTGAGTCCAAAACTAATGTGGGAAAAGTCAAAAATACATGGCAATGGTGTACTGACTACAGAAAAGATCTCGAAAGGTGAAAAGATAATGGTATTTGGAGGAGAGCTTGTTTCTCGCGAGAAAGCCTTTTCGGGTAAGTACAAAAGTCAATCCATATGGATGATAGACGCTAATCATTTTCAAGCCCTGCCAGAAACAGACACAGCCGACAGCTTAGACGAATATCTTAATCATTCCTGTGACGCCAATGCTTGGCTTGATGATGAAGTCACCTTGATTGCAAAGCGAGATATCAAATCTGGCGAAGAAATAACTTTAGACCAGGGAACTTGGAATGTTGAGTACAGCGCCTATACAGACAACAAAGAATTCTGTGCTTGTGGAGCTGCGAACTGTAGACAAGAACTCACCAAGGATGATTGGAAACTACAGCAGGTGCAGGAGCTGAATAAGGGACATTTCCATCCGATGATCCAAAAGATGATTGATTCCAAACAGACTAGGAATCAAATGATATTTGACTCTCGCGGGAACGAACTTGTCGGGACTCTTTACAAAGCTGTAGGAGAAGAGAGAGCCGCACTTCTTATCCTTGCTGGTGGGGCGAACATCCCACACGTGGAAGGTTGGTATCCTGACTTACTGCAGGCTTTATCTGAAAAAGGAGTCACTGGTTTTGCTTTTGACTTTGCAGGTGTTGGGCAAAGTGATGGAGCACTTCACGAGACCTCGCTCAGTACTCGTACAGAAGATGCCCGAAATGCTCTTGCTCTACTTCGTCAAAATACTGCCGCAAAGAAGATCTACGTGATGGGCATAAGTATGGGAGGCCCTATAGCGATTTCTGTAGCGGTCGACTTCGAGACTGATGGCTTAGTGCTTCTCGTCCCAGCAGCGTATTCGCTCGAAGCAAGGACAAAATCTTTCGGGCCTGAGTTCACAGCAGAGATCCGGAGACCTGGGTCTTGGGAAAACTCGCCTGAATTCGACAATATTGCTCGCTACGAAGGGAAAGTATTTTTAGCGTTTGGGACAAAGGACGAGGTAGTACCAAGGGGCATTTATGAAAGATACAAGGAGATAGTCCATAGCAAAGGAGAGGTTTTTGAATTCGAAAGCACCGGCCACAAGTTTATGAAAGAAACTGATCCTGTGAGTGCTAAGGCACGCGAAGATCTCAGTAATCGCTTAGCCACATTCCTCACCAGTTAGAATGGCGACGTTTTATCCGGGTCGCTAGAGCCTGCCACCGACAAGCTGAGTAACGTTGCGATCTCAAACTACTCGAGGTACAGTTAGGAGATGTTTTCCTTAGGAAATCTTCATCTTTTACCAGTTCTTGTGCATCTTGATCTGGTTGGTGCGCCGACAGCAGAGTTTTTGCGATCTTTTGCAGCAACAAGCGAGGTTTGGGTATCTGAAATTGATCCGACCCTCTCTGATACAGCTGCATTCTGTGAGTTCTATAAAGTGCCCCTCGAGATCACGGGCAACTGTGTCGTGCTCGAAGCGAAGCGAGCTGATCGTACATGGTATGCAGCATGCGTGATTCCCGGCAGCACCCGCGCAGACGTGAATGGTCTTGCGCGGCGCACTCTCGATGCGCGGAAGGTTTCTTTTGCACCAATGGAGAAAGCTGTTGAGCTTACTCACATGGAATATGGCGCGATCACACCGATTGGCTTGCCGAATGTCTGGCCCATTTTAGTCGATAAGACAATTGCTGAAGCCGAGTATGTACTCATCGGCAGCGGTATTCGTAAATCCAAGATAGCCCTTCCTGGGAACGTGCTCGCTTCCCTGCCAAACGTACAAGTGCTTGGGGGATTAGGACAAGTGAAAACAGGCTAAACAATTATTTATGCTGCTTTCGGCATCGCGAGTAGTTTTGACTTCTCCAATAAAGTACGTCAGAGGGTCACAACTTCTCTTTTTTCTGGCATTAGGGTAGAATCGATAACAATATAAATTAATACCCTATGGAAAAAGTAACTACACAATACACGATCTGGGTTTTGGTAATTCTTTTAGTGGCTGCCTTGGCCGGGCTTGGCTACTACTACAACAAAACACGGGCCACGAGCGAGAATCCCACAGAAGTGGCACGTCAGAAAAATACGAAGATTTTTGAGGCGGTGGTAAAATTGGTGGCGCTCCCCCAGGATCCGAACACGGTCGTGGCCACAATAAGTGATACGAGTAAACTTAAAGATCAACGCTTCTTTGATCTTGCCCAGAATGGGGACAACCTCATCATCATTCCTTCCGTCGGGAAAGCGATTATCTACCGCGCGTCAATCAATAAGATTATCGACATCGGGCCGTATGCTCCCGCTGCCACAACCACGACACCAGCAACCAAGCAACCCGCTCGTACTCAGCAGTAGTCACGAATACAAAAAAGCAGAGTAACTGCTCACACCCCCCGCATGTCCTCCCGGCGGAGGTGAGGATGTGAGCAGTGCGCAGCATCCGCAAGACCTTTTGCGCTTGTACTCAAGCCAAAAGGTGTACAGCTCCTGTTAAGGAGGGATCCAGGCCCAGAAATGAACCTGGATCCCCGCCCGAACGAATGAATTCGTTCATTCGGGCAAGCCGGTTTTCACCGGGATGACACCAATACAAATTCGGAATTTAAGCGAGAGGGAGTTCCTTGAGTTTTATTGCGCTTGCGAGAAATGCTTGGAAGAGCGGATGCGGGTGCATAGGGCTCCCGGTAAACTCCGGGTGAAACTGCGTCGCCAAAAAGAAGGGGTGCTTGTCGCGAGGCAACTCCATGATCTCCATCAGTATCTTATCATCCGAGACGCCAGAAAACACGACGCCGGCGTTAGTAAAGTGCTCCACATACTCGGGACTGACTTCGTAGCGATGGCGATGGCGCTCGTAGATAACCGTCTTTGACTTGCCTTTGCGTAGTTTCCAGCGACCCTCAGGATTTCTAGTGTACGCCTCATGCGCAATGGTGCCAGGCGTAAGCCGTGCCACATATTCGCCGAGGCGCATGGTGCCACCAAGGGTGTGCTGCTTCAAGTGCTTCACCTGCTCCGGCATGACGTCGATCACCGGATAGTTCGTTTTTTTATTTACCTCTGTCGTGTGCGCGTCCGTAAGACCAAGGACATGGCGTGCATACTCAATCAACGCCAACTGCATGCCATAGCAAAGCCCGAAGTAGGGGATGTGGTGTTCCCGGGCATACTGAATAGCGAGAATCTTGCCCTCCACCCCCCTACTGCCAAACCCGCCGGGGACGAGCAGCCCGTCATAACGGGAAAGCTCCTCTAATTTGGATGGATCTGCCTCATAGTCACTGGCGTCGATCCAGTCGATAGCTACTTTGTGGTCGACCGCAATAGCAGCATGCTTCAGTGACTCGATGACCGAGAGGTAGACGTCGGAGAGGACAAAGTCGCCTGTTTTAAAATACTTGCCCACGATACCAATAGATAACTCCTCTTCCACCTGCTTTGACGTGGTGACAAACCGCTGCCATTGGCGAAGGTTGGAATTCTGCCGTGAACGAAGCCCGAGCTCACGTATAATGATTTTTGAAAGTCCGTCCTTCTCAAAATTAATGGGAACGTCGTAGATGCTCGAAACATCTGGGGCAGAAATAATATTCTCTTCCGGCACCGACATGAAGTCGGCAATCTTCTGCTTGCGCTTCTGGTCGAGTGGGTGGGTACTGCGGGCGATGATGATGTCCGGATGTACGCCGTACGAATTAAGAGTGCGCACAGCACTCTGGGTGGGCTTGGTCTTCATCTCCCCCAGACTACCTGGTATTGGCAAGTAGCTCACCATAACGAAGATAACGTCTTCACGATGCTTGAGCTTGAGCACGCGTGCTGCTTCGATGAAGATGGCATTCTGGTACTCCCCGACCGTGCCCCCGATCTCGATAATAGTGACGTCCGCCTTACTCGTTGCGACCGACGTTTTGATACGCAGCAAGACTTCTTCGGTAATGTGGTAGGCGGGCTCCACACACTTGCCGCCGTACCCAAGCGCCCGTTCGCGATCGATGACCGTCTTGAAGACCATGCCGTTCGTCATGTAGTTCTCGGGCTTGAGCTCGAGATCAAGAAAGCGCTCGTAGGAGCCCATGTCTTGATCGGTCTCAAGCCCAGAAGAGAGCACAAACACCTCCCCATGCTCGATCGGGTTCATAGTACCTGCGTCCACATTCAAATACGGATCAATCTTGATGGGATTGACCGCAAACCCATGGCTTTGCAAAATCTTTCCGATCGAGGCCGAGGCCACTCCCTTGCCGACACCCGACATCACGCCACCGAGGACGAAGATGTATTTGTGGGACTTTTTCCGTGAGGCTTTCATGTGCCCATGATACCACCCGTATCTTCCCTGCGTCAGCTAGACGAGGGAGTAAAATTATGTCGAGTATAAAACTTTAAGTTTTTTATCCACTACCTAATTGTGTCATCCCGGCGTAGGTGAGGATGCGAGTGAGCGCAGCATCCGCAAGACCTTTAGCGCTTGTACTCAAGCCAAAAGGTGTACAGCTCCTGTAAGGAGGGATCCAGGCCCGAACTGAACCTGGATCCCCGCCCGAACGAATGAATTCGTTCATTCGGGCAGGCCGTTCGTGAACGGGATGACACAGGCAAAAATGCTCAGGGCGAATTACCGTCTGATTTAGATTCCCAGATAGCGACGGACCGCAAGCCAACTCGAAAATCCCCCAATGACGATGCCTGACGCAAGCAAGAGCAAGAAGATTTGCCCAAGATTGCCCATGTAGTAGGCGAGTAGATCGACGCCACCCAAGAAACTCCCGGTCACATTGGTAATCCACAACGCCACTGGGTAGAAGAGAGCGGTGGTGATGATTGCCGCCACCACGCCACACATACTACCCTCCATGAGAAACGGACCGCGGGTATAATTATTGGACGCTCCCACCAGTTTCATAACCGCGATTTCCTCTCTCGATGCATAGATGGCGACGCGAATAGTGTTCATAGTAACCAAAACCGCAATGAGCACAAAGAGAATGGTAATGACCAGTCCCAGCCGCTGCAAAATATCGAGCAATTTCGTGAGGCGGTCGATCACTAGTTTGTTTTGGAAAAAATTCACCTTGTCGACAATAGTGGCTGTCTCACTCCCCACCGCCGTGTCGCTCGAGAGGAACGTAGCTATGCCCTCATACTGCGAAGGCTCCTTGGCGCGGATGTTCAAGACGGCACCCAGGGGATTTGCATCAAGCTCACTCAAGGCCCCGATAATCAAGTCGTTGTCTTGGTGCTTTTCTTGGAACTGGGCGAGGGCCGTCTCGCGGGAAATGTACTCTACTGACTTCACTTCAGGTAGCGCCTCGAGCGACTTCTGTAACGCAAGGATGTCAATTTCCTTAGCATCGGTCTTCATGTACACATTGATGTCTACCTTCTCCTTCACCTGCGCAATGAGGGACGAAGCGACCGCACTCGAGAGGAGAAGTGCGCCAATCACAAAAAGAGTAATGATCATCACAAAGACAGACGCGAGGGTAACAACGCCATTGCGCCAGAAATTAATGAACCCCCCTCGGATAACGCGTCGTAGTTTGGTGAAGAGCATGATTGATTTATAAGGAGCGTAGCGACTATATAAATCACCACCCAGCCCTACTTTTGTTATAGAAGACTTCGCTTGATTCTCATCTTTAGGCCTTTTTTCGAACTACCATGCTGTTTCAGCTTCGTTTCCCGATCAATTCCATCCTCTTTGTTTCGATACGCTTCAGCATACACCAAAATCCATTTTCCATCACTTCGTGCTGTTGAGTGAGTGCCTTGACTATTATGCTGGTGTAATCGACGTTTAAGATCACGAGTTCTTCCAATATACATGTCTTTAGAAATATCGTGTTGTATGAGATAGACAATATGCATTGGGTCTCTATAACAAAAGTAGGGCTGGGTCGCTTAAAAATATAGTCGTCCGTAGTCGGACTCCTTATTTTTATAGCGAATACTTCCCATCTGGATCGTCCCGGGTGATTTTACCGCCGTCGAGGGTAATCACCCGGCGTTTGAGCTCATCGATCACGCCGCGATTGTGGGTGGTGAGCATGATGGTGGTTCCCAGCTCATTGACCTTCTTCAGAATCTGCACGATTTCGTGCGTATTTACCGGATCGAGGTTTCCCGTGGGCTCGTCGGCAATCACGAGCTCTGGCTGATTGATGAGCGCTCGCGCTATAGCCACCCGCTGCTTCTCCCCCCCCGAAAGCTCGTGGGGAAAATTCGACATCTTCTTGTCGAGACCCACAAGCTCGAGCACATCGGGCACGTCGGAGGCAATCTCCTCATCTGTGCGTCCTGCTGCTTCCATGGCAAAAGCGATGTTCTCATAGGCAGTTTTGGAGGGGATTAATCGGAAGTCCTGGAAGATGACCCCAATCTTGAGGCGGTACAGCGATAGCTTTTTCTTCCGCAGCAAGTGGATGTTTACCGACTCGAAGAAGACCGTGCCGTGCGTGGGCATCTCTTCACCAAGAATCATCTTCACGAGCGTCGTCTTCCCCGCGCCAGAATGCCCCACAATCGAAAGAAACTCACCCCGGTTGACCGTGAAGGTGACATCCTTGAGCGCAGCCGACTTGTCAGAATAAATTTTTGAGACTTTGTCGAAATAGAGCATGTTCTAACAGTATAAAGGTAAAAGGAGAAAGGTGAAAGGTCTTTGCATTCGCACTTTTAACTTTACCCTTTCTACTTTTACCTAGACGAGTTTCCGTTCCGCTTCAATGAAAGCGTCTAGGTCACCATAGAGCACCTTATCCACATTTGCCGTCTCTACGCCCGTGCGATGATCTTTGATCATTTGATACGGATGAAAGACATAGGAGCGGATCTGGCTCCCCCACTCATTTGCCGTGGTCTTGCTCACGTACATGCCTTTCTCCTTACTCTTGCGTTCCTCTTCCTCCATTTTGTACAACTTGGCGGCCAGGATTTCTATGGCCCGGGCTTTGTTGTCCGCCTGCGAACGCTCCGCCTCACAGTGCACCGCCAGGCCGGTTGGGATATGCACCACCCGCACGGCCGTCTCCCGCTTATTTACATTCTGCCCACCAGGGCCGCTCGACCGTGCAAACTCAACCTTCAAATCATCGGGATTGATGTCTACTTGCACGCCTTTGGGAAATTCGGGGATCACCTCCACCATCGAGAAAGAGGTGTGGCGCAGTTTCTTGGCCGAGAAGGGTGAGACGCGCACCAAACGGTGTACACCGGACTCGTTTTTTAAAGTACCGTACACATTACGACCCTCGACAAGGAAAGTGAGATTGCGGTAGCCGTTGTGGTCGTTTGTATTTTGGTGGATGATTTTCCAGGCCCAACCCTGCTTTTCGATATACTTTTGATACATTTCAAACAAAATACGAGAAAAATCCTCCGAGTCGTCGCCTCCAGCGCCAGAGAAGATAGAGATGATGGCGTTCCCCTTGTCGTACTTGCCACCAGTCCCGCCCGTTTCGAGCTCCTCCTTCAAATCCTGGTATTCTTTTACGATATTCTGCGCACGCGTTTTGTCCGCCCAGAAGTTGGCCTCCCCCATTTCACCTTCAATTGCAGCAATGCGCTTCTTGATCTCTTCGAACATGTATGCAGTGTAAAGTTCCAAGTGGCAAGTTGCAAGCTTAAGATAAAGCAGCTATGGTACTCTGCGTACAGGACACCTGAAAAGGAGGGCAAGATGCTCTACCCGTTTTCAATTGCAGAGCTTCGCGTAAAGGTCAATCGCAGATTCGCTGCGGTCGCTGCAGCACAAGGTGATCACCTCCACCTTGCAGATGGAGCGATACTCAAGGACGAGACGACTCGGCAACGACTCGCCTCGCATACTCTCTGGATGCTGGAGCGTGTCGAGCTGATGCCCAAAGCAGAGAACGGCAAGGCCGGACTCTGGATAGGCTGGGCCATCGCCAATCTGGAATACCTGAACGTTATCTCGACCCATGATGCGAGAGAGATGACGTACAGGGACCAGGCTAATGGCAATACATGATTACATGCTGCGCTCTGCTTTTTCCTCCGCTCCCCGGCCGCCCTGCGGCCGGTTTACTTTTATACGTTTGATTTAAGAGCATAAATTCGCTACTATAGGAAACTACGCCGGTGTAGTTCAATGGTAGAACGAAGGACTCATAAGCCTTAGAAAATGGTCCGATTCCATTCACCGGCACCATAGACGATCCTGATAAGATCGTTTAGAATTGGATTTCCTGCGGTCGTAGCTTAGCTGGTTAAAGCGCTGTCCTGTCACGACAGAGATCGTGGGTTCAAATCCCATCGACCGCGTTAAGGAATTCTGAAGCTATAGAGACGTCAAAAGTTTACCGGCCAATGGGACGTAGGACTAGGTTTTTATTTATGCAACAAAAAACACCAGGCTGTCCTGATGGTCTTTGATAAGAAGAGGATGATGCATGTATTGCATCTTATGGGCCCTCCTCTTGTCGGTGGGGCCGGGCTTGTATGTAGAGCATAGGATTCCCTTTCTGCTCTACCTATAGCGTCTGCTTCGGCTGATGCTTCTCGATGAAGGCTATCCGCTCCTTCTTAGTGAACTGGACGAGCTCGAGCAGTTGCGCTTCGAGCTCTGCATCAAGCACTGCACCGCTTTCAGCGTCAATTGCGCGGATCCGTCCGCCACGCACGATGAGCTGTGGATTGATGCCGTTCCATCCTTTTGCGTCATGCTCACTCACGTACTGTCTCCTTTCCTGTCACTACTCAAGAGTTCTTCTTGCCAGAGAGTGAACCAGGTGTGCCCTTCTGGTCACGTTTCTTCACGATATCAGAGATGACTGGGTTGTCGTGGTTCTTTCGGGGCCGCTTCTGCTGTGGAGGAGTGTTCAGCCCTCTGTCTTGCGCCGGCTTGGGAATGATCTCCATTGTGACGATGTTGCCGAGGGACACCCACGTATTCCTCTCGAACTTGCCATCGTCGCTGCAGAGCTTGAGGAACACTCTTCCCACAGTGAGGAAGCCACACCACGCACGTCTCTTCTTGGGCTCACCGCCAATGGTCACCCACACCTCTTTCATATCGCAGGACCGGATATGCTCAATGCTTTCGCTCATACATATGCGCTCCTTTTGTCCTTTTCATGAAAGAGCATATCAGTGTGTTGCGAAAATGAAACTCTCGTTTCAATCTAGCAAGCCGTGCAAACCATAATCGAAAATATAGTGAGCGTGGTTGTGGGGTAAGTTAAACTAACAATTAAAGCCTCGGAATATATACCGTCGCATCATTCCTAAGTATGAAAGCAGTTCTCACTTCGTCCACTAGCCCGCGTTAAGGAGTTTGCAGCGCAAAAAGCCCTCTACATAAGGGGCTTTTTGGTTCTTGCCAAAAAGGTAATTGACAGGGTTTCTCTAACGTCTATACTAATGTTACTAGACCTGAACGGCATCCTATATGGGTGCCGTTCGCTGTTACAGTTATTTTTCTGCTGGTATACGAACCAACTCTCGAAGGTATTCAAAATCACGGAAATTACTGCCAGCAAACTGTCTTATTTCCCTCGCCGTCCTCCTGCCGCGCGAAAGAATAAGCACCTCTTTTTTCTGACGTCGCAGATGGCGCAGCACGGGCAGAAAGTCACCATCTCCAGACAGGATGAGGGCACGATCAAAATTACCCTGTTCGTACATAATTCGATACGTCATCTCCACATCACAGTTTGCTTTGCGTTGTATTGTCTCTCCATCATCACTTTCGTAACGTTTGACCGGCTTCAAGATAAGCTTGTAGCCAAACTGCTCGAGCTTTTTGTAAAAACGTAATCGCTTGATGTGGCGTTCTAGTAATGCCAACCCCGCTTCATTGAGCGGTTTCGTTGCATCGCTCACCAATCTACAAAGATGCTGCTCAACGTGCTGCAAGGGCACAGTATCCTCTGTCTGATAATCAAAGGGGTAGTTGTGGATTTCGACACCACCGAAGTAGTAGGCGATGCTGACTCCATACTTCTCACGCAAGTAACCAAGTAGTTTATTGTAGTCCACTTTCCAGCCCAAGCTTTTCTCACCGCCGTAAAAGAGGTTTGAGGCGTCAATAAACGCAAATGTTTTCATCAATGGCTATTGTAGCAAAAAGGGTTCTAAACAAAAAACACCAGGGCGTTTCCTGATGGTCTTTGTGTGAACTACCTCTTTCGCGGGTAGTCCTGGTACCGACGGCACCGCGGTGATATGAACTCACGGGAAACGGGCTATTGTCCGAGAAGGACGGGATTGCCCATGTTCCAGTCAAAACCAGAGTGGATTTCCTGCCACCCCAGATCCGATCTCTCCGGACAGTAGAACTCTACGGCAACACCCGGAGCGGCCTTGCCGATCTTCGCGGCGAAGGCGTGAACCCTTGCCGACTTTCCTTGCAGTGAGGAAATCCAGATCCGCATGATCTGTAGCGGAGCTCCCTGCAGCCACACCTGAATATCCGCTGTCTTGTGTCCGATGTATCTGAGTCCCCCGTAGCTCACCAAGCTATCGCCGAAACGGAGTCCTTGATGCGTCCAGTTCGGCTGTTGGAGGAGATCTCCCCACACAAATCGACGATGCGTCTCGTAGTGCCCGCAGTAAGTCTCACGTGGCCGTGGCAGGACTCCTTCTCCCGCGATAGCTGCCAGTATCTCCTCGTGTATACTGACGGGCTCGACATGCTTGAGCTCCGCATGGAGGTCAAGCCAACCGAGTGCGTCCAGGGAGATTGTCTGCTCCATCCAGGGAGCGTACGCTCGATTGAGCTCCTCCTGCAGTGCCACCGGAAGCTCAATCTTGCCCGCGCACTCAACATACTTCACCTCCGGCAGCATTTCCCGCATCAAGTTCATGAGCTGGTTGAGCTCGGCGCTCAGTCTGCTGCCCTTGCCTTCGTAGTTGGCCAAGAGTTGCCTCGCCGGACCCATCCGGCCCTGGTAGATGATGTGCACTGCACTCTCCTTCCCTCTTGTTGTAACTTATGACTAGTTCTCTGGTTATAACCTAAGAAAAGCCAGGAAACAGCCGAAAATTGTCTTCTGCAAAACTGACTGATGGTACAACAATATACAAATTTTGTACAGAGTGCTACCATTTCACCATGGACCAAATAGCAGACTCATTCGACCTCATTATAATCGGCGGGGGTGCCTCGGGCATGATGGCTTCCATCGTGGCTGCCGAGCGTGGCAAGCGGGTACTCATACTGGAGAAAAACAAGTCCCTCGGTGAGAAACTGAAGATCACTGGTGGTGGGCGCTGTAACATTACAAACGCGGAGGAGGACATTCACGCACTGCTCAGAAACTACGGACCCGCAAAAGATTTCTTGTATTCCTCCTTCTCCCAGTTTAGCGTGAAAGATACCTTTGCTTTTTTTGAGTCCCGTGGCTTACCACTCGTAGTGCAAGCACGTAAGCGAGCATTCCCGGCTAGTGAAAAGGCGGTTGATGTGTTCCAAACACTCAAGCGTACCCTCGACAAATCAGGAGTCATATGCAAAACCAACTGTGCGGTCACAAAAATAAGGCACAGCAAGGGGAAGATTGAAGGAGTGATGACCAACCAGGGTGAGTTTCGGGCGGACGCATATATCCTCGCCACCGGTGGCATGTCACACCCCGAAACCGGTTCGACAGGAGACGGATTTAACTGGCTCGCTGACCTCGGTCACACTGTGAAGGCAGCCACGCCCACTATCGTCCCGCTTGCGGTCGAGGACGCATGGGTGAAGACACTTGCGGGCGTCTCCCTTTCCTTCATGAAGATTACGTTTTATCTTGACGATAAAAAACAATTTTCGAAGACGGGTAAACTCCTCTTCACCCACTTTGGCCTCTCCGGCCCCCTTATCCTAAATAGTGCCAGCAAAGTAGCCGAACTACTGGAAGCAGGACAGGTGACGGCCCGCATCGATGCCTATCCTGACACCGATCTCGGGGCGCTCGAAGATCGCATTATTGCAGTCTTTGATGCCAACAAAAACAAGGCACTCAAAAATGTGCTCAAGGAGATCGTGCCCCTCGGAACATCGGATGCGATCCGGACCCTGCTCCCTACTCTTGATTTTGAGACCAAAGTGCATAGTGTGAGCAAAGAAGAGCGTAAACAGCTCGTGCATCTCCTGAAAGCTCTCCCCGTAAAGATCATTCACCTTATGGGCTATGACCGCGCAGTGGTAGCAGACGGTGGCGTCACGCTCGAAGAGGTGGACACCCGCACCATGCGCTCGAAGGTGCTTGAAAATCTCTATATCACGGGCGACCTCCTCCACATCAATCGCCCCTCCGGCGGCTTCTCCCTCCAACTCTGCTGGACGACGGGCTATGTGGCAGGGAATGCGGCCTAAAAAGCAACTGCTCACAAGACTGAGTCACGGTTACCCCACGAGGCACTATTTGGTCTTTTTGTATTGTGTCATCCCGGCGAAGACCGGGAACCAGGTTAATTTCATGGCCTGGATCCCCGTTTTCACGGGGATGACAGAGGAACTGTTTTGCTCAGTCTTGTGAGTAGTTACCCTAAAAAAGTTTGAGTAATCTTAGAAAGTGTAATACTATGACACAACTGTTCTCTGAATAGGTAATGACGTTGCCCCGACGATAGAGTACAATGTCGGGGAGCCGACCGAAGCGTCGGCTTAGCTCATGTTTGATATGCCGTTGTAGCCCGCCCGTACCGAACTGCTTCGGCACGTTCGGGCGGGAACATCCGTTCGGACGGGGTACGGGCGGGGAGCAGCTCTATGGTCTACACAGTCTATGTTCTACGTGACAGAGATGATAACCTCTACAAGGGGCTGACCAATAATCTGTCTCGGCGCATACGCGAACATAAGTCTGGTCACACCATAACGACGAGTAAAATGTATGGACTGGAAGTGGTATACACGGAAATATATGCCGACTTCGCGATAGCCAGACAGCGTGAGTTGTATCTGAAGTCAGCAGCTGGAAGGAAGTTTTTGAAAAAAGTAATACCGTTGTAGCCCCGACGCTCGACAAGTACGCCTTGGTCGGGATCCCGACCAAGGCGTCGGGACTCAGTTGGTCCCATAAGAGCCGATATAGCTCAGGCAGTAGAGCATCTCCATGGTAAGGAGAAGGTCATCAGTGCAAATCTGATTATCGGCTCTTACGGGATAAATTTCGCAGCTCCATGGTAAGGAGCAGGTCGTCGCCTGCCCGAATGACCGAAAGCATTCGGTCGGGCGGGGTTCAATTCCGTCCAACGGCTTTCTTGCATGAAAAACTAACTGCTGGCGTGAGAAGCGAGCGAGCGCAGCTTTGCAAGACTCATTGAGCACTTTTGTGATCCGCCTGTGGCGGAGAAACAAAAGGGCCAATGAGTGGACAGTGTCTGTAAGTCACGCGCGACGATCTGTGGTAATGCACCACTTCATCTCACGCGCTACGTACAAGCGGTGCGCCTCCACCCGGCGCTCGGGGAGTACCCCGATCGCCCGCCCCGCCATCCCTTACGGGGACTGTACACCTTTTGGCTTGAGTACAAGCTCAAAAGGTCTTGCGAAGCTCCAAGTATTCGCTTCTCACACCACAGCCTTTGCACCTCCTTGTCTGCACGGGGAGGGGTCGTGGGTTGCGTCTGTTTCAAAAATATCCTCGGGTGGGTGAGGATGCGAGCAGTGCGCAGCATCCGCAAGACCTTGTGAGCGGTTTTTGTGAGCGTAGCGAAACAAAAGAGCCACAAGGTGTACAGCTCCTGTAAGGAGAGCAGCAAGAGCGAAAGCCCATGTATTCCCCTACTTATAGCCTTTCGCTCTGCTGCGACCAAGAAAATAAGGAGTGTACTCGCGACTATATTTTCTGAAGTACTCTTGTGGTGCTGGGTGGGAAAGGAGAAGCTATTTTTGAAAACCTTATATGTCTGATTCTTCTTTACTCGCTATAGTATTTCATGCTTACGCCATCATATCGATCAATAAGGCCCTCGTAGATAATGGATTCGAGTGGTTCGTAATCCTGTGCCTTATCAATCTGTGCGAGGGCCTTGCGGTAACGATTTTTGTTTTCTTTTTCGATCTTAATGGAAATACCAATGAGACCGTGGCGCTCTAAAATCAGATTTGCTGCAAGACGAGCAACCCTCCCGTTTCCCTCTCGAAATGGATGAATGTGCGTGATCGTGTGATGTATCCAGGCTGCTACAGTCACGATGTGATCAATCTGTTCACTGATTTCATCCGTCACTTCTTCATCAACCAATCGAATACCCTCAACACTCTTCAGTTTTTTCAGTTTTTCTAGAAATAAGACTTCTTCTTGGTTCATCTGGTCACGGACTTCAGAGTGATGCGGTGGCAAATGGCTGGAGTCTGTGATTTCAAGATTTTCATCACGATAGATACCTGCGATCTCGAACCAAGCATCACGAAAAATCTCCTTATGGATCTCACAAACAGTTTCCATCGTTATTGGTTTATGTGTACGGGCATACTCTCGTACGAAACGAGAGGCGCGGATAACTCCGGTCGCCTCTCGTTCTTGAAACTCTTCTTCGTTATCTGGTCGTTTAGACATACAGGGAAACCTCCTCCGCCTATTTTACCTTCTTTGCCAGTTGTTCAAATTCTTTCTTATCGAGTTTACTTCCCTCGAGAGTACTCGAATAATAGGCATGCTCAACATCCCACACTTTCTCGAGGGTGGAGCGCTGTAAAGGACTCAGCTTCGCGAGCTTGGTTCGTCCTTCCCTGAGGCTTACCATAAGCCTTTTTGAGAGAGTTTTATTGGTCATACAATTAGTACTACCTTACACCTATTTAGATAACTTTTCAACGTGAACGATGCCCTCCTTGTTTACTAATATGCAGACGGAAAGTACACCAATGTATTACTCTCATACCAAACCTACAGCTACTGTACCAGCTCACAACTTCATGAGCGACACGATGTGATAGCTGTGGTAGCATTCCCTCATGTCTTCCCTCTCCAAACAAGAGCGGCTTGAGCTTTTCAAATCTCTCTTCCGCGGGCGTACAGATGTGTTTGCCCGTCGTTGGGAAAAGTACGACGGCAGCGTCGCTGGGTATGCTCCCATGTACAGCGATTGGAAAAAGCAATCGTACGCGCTACTCACTGATGCAGTTTTTGAAAGACATTTACTGGGCGAGATGGTGCTCGGTTGCTACCCCCTCCTAGCCGACAACACCTCCCACTTCATCGCTGCTGATTTTGATGATGAGGGATGGCAAACCGCGGCTCTACGATTTATGCAGGAATGTAAGAAACATGTGCTACCCGTCTATCTGGAACGATCCCGCTCTGGCAACGGCGGACACGTCTGGTGTTTCTTTGCCGATGCCTACCCCGCCTACAAAAGCCGCCATATCTTTCTTTCCTTATTACGCGCCTCAAACAATATTGATGAGTTCGCTCGCAATGATAGCTTTGATCGGCTCTTTCCGAATCAAGATTACTTAAGCGGCAAAGGACTTGGTAATCTGATCGCCCTACCGCTCCAGGGGCAATCGCGCAAAGAAGGGAACAGTGTGTTTGTTGACCATAGCTCACCGACGCTCGAACCGTACGAAGACCAGTGGGAATTTCTTGCAAGGGTGGAGCGAGTCCCGCCAGTTGCATTAGATACAATCTTTGAGGGTTTGACGGAGAACATAGCCGTAGAGCGGAAAAAAGAAACCAGAGGTGAGCTGGTCATCACTATCGGGAAATATTTGGAACTTGAGCGAAGTAAGGTAGGCCCAAAGCTCGTGACTTTTCTTCGCGAGGAACTTAATTTTCTCAATGCTGAATACATCGTGAAGCAACGCATCGGACTTTCCACTCACGATCTGGAGAAGTATTTCAAAGTGGTGCGGAGTGAAGGCGATACGGTGTTCGTGCCACGAGGTTTCTTGCAACGCCTCCTGGGACACCTTACGGAACAAGGCGCTAGATTTGTCTTGCAAGACAAGCGAATACTCGTCGCTCCTGTCAGCCTGACACCATCCTTCAATCTTCTTCCTCACCAGAAAGAAGCTTTGCAATCTTTTACTACTACGGAAGCTGGTGTTCTCGTAGCCCCGCCCGGATCTGGCAAAACGGTAACGGCACTCCAGCTCATTGCGCGAAAGCAGCAACCCGCCCTCATTATTACTCACCGTAAGCAAATCTTTGATCAGTGGCTCGACCGAATCGAGAGCTTCTTTGGTATTCCTCGTAAGCAGATTGGGCAATTTGTCGGCAGCAAGAAAACGATAGCGACTCCCATCACGGTCGCGATGATGCAAAGCCTGGCGCGGCAGCTTGACTGGCAACAGCTTCGCTCGTCATTTGGCATGGTGATTGTGGACGAATGCCATCACATTCCCGCCCAGATGTTCCGAGCTGTCGTCACAGAGCTGCACCCTTTCTATCTCTTTGGCTTAACCGCTACACCAAAACGCAAGAACAATGACGAGAAGCTGATCTATGCGTACTTGGGCGATATTGTACATGAAATCAAGCGAGGCTTTCAAAAAGAAGGCGAGGAGGGCAGGAAAACTGAAGGACAGGCAACTACAGAAGTCGTCGTGCGAGAAACAGCATTTAGTCTCCCCTTTCTAGCGAAGCGAACGGACTATCAAATGTTACTAAAGATTCTTTCCTCTGATACGCAACGAAACGCACTCATTGCCGCAGATGTGTTTGCGGAAGTAAAGCTAAGCCACAAATGTTTGATCCTTACCGAGCGCAAGGAGCATGTAGACATACTCCACTTTTATCTCAAGCGTGACTGCGAGGTGCTGGCATTTACTAGCGACCTCACACCTAAAGAAAAGATAACAAAAGAGCGTCAGATGAAATCTGGAAACTTTCAAGTGTTGATCGCTACGGGTCAGCTCTTAGGAGAAGGTACGGACGTGCCTAACCTCGACTGCCTTTTTCTCACCTTCCCCTTTTCGTTCGAAGGGAAGCTCATTCAGCATATTGGAAGAATCGAGCGTGGTGAAATTACAACCAAACGGGTATATGACTACCGCGATAAGGAAGTTCTGCTTCTTGATCGCATGTTTAAGCAACGGCAGCGATATTACAACAAGCTTAAAAAGAGTCGCTGATTGGTGATCCAATAATACTGAAATTGATGTTAAACTATATTCATGGCTGACGATACACAAGTACAATCAGTTCTTGGCGATCCCGTTGCAGTCACACCGCCATATGTCACGGTTACCTCTCCGGCTACAGCTACTGCACCAGCAGAACCAGCAGTTACTCCTGTCATTGTTGAAAGTGCTCCCGCAGAAACAGTTACTGTTCCTGAAACTCAGACCGGAACGATACAAACACCAGAACCAGTTGTGACTACTACTGATGCCGAAATCCCCACAGAAGTACCTACCCCTTCCACGCCACCTGTTACTCCCATGGAATCAGTAACTCCTCAAGCTACAGCTACGCCACGAGCGCCGCAGCAAAATACAGTGGCAACTCCACCTCTGATAACTCACGTTGATCCCCGTTCCTTTCTTTCGAAAGCGCTCTCCTCCATCCAATTCCGCAAGAAAGCAAAACTTGAGAAGATTATGAAGCTGGCTCAAGAAAAGAAATCAATTACGAACGATCAAGTCGAGAAACTTTTGCATGTGTCCGATGCAACCGCGCAGCGGTATCTTTCTGCTCTCGTGAAGCAGGGTCGCTTGAAACAAATAGGTGTCCGGGGTTCCACACACTACGAACTCATTTAAAAATCAGAAATGAAGAACCCCGACCGTGGGAGATCGAAGCTCCTCACTCAGCCGGGGCTGATGTCACATGATATGACTTACTTCCTGTACTCGCACATCGGGTTCTGACTGATGTAGAACTCGGCGAGTGAGACCCATCCCTTGCCCTCCACCGCCACCTCGGTTGTTTTCCAGATCGCGGTGCGCTTGGGATCGGAGAACAGGGCGACGACCTTCTCCTCATCGCAGCCGAGAGCTTTCATGGCGCTGTAGAAGGCAGTGAATGATCCATCGATGAAAGGCTCCTGGTCATTCTGGAACGGAAAAGCGACGGTGCGCACTCCGGTGTTTCTAAGGTTCCCCATGGAAATTCCCTTCCAGAATGTCTGAAGCCTTCCCCGAAGGTATCGATCGTCTGCCGCCGGGCCACCGTGTCCTTGGGAGTTGTCCCATGTGATCGACATGAGACCGATGCCGCCGCCAAGTGACTTCGTTTCCACCTTCGCTACAGCAGCGAAGTAACCGCCTTTGAGCTTGATGAGAGTATCCAACCGAAACACCTGCTCAGCGGCTGGTACTCCGGGGTTATGCACCACCCAGGAGACATGTGTTATCTCCTTTGTCTTTCTTCCTACCAAGTCCATGAAGAACTCCTTGCTGCCATTAGACGTTAGAGGGACACTCGCCCTCATTCCGTGACTCACATTTCATGAGTCTTTTGTAGCAGACTGTGGATACGTTATACCTGTATAGCAAAATCAGCAAGAGTAACAAAAACGACCAGCGCGAGCTGATCGATTTTGTGTTATGCATGAATCCTCCTTTGTATAGTTAAACTCATGCATGGTTGACTGGTTTGGAGGTGGCAATCAGCACCGTTCTATCGTGGTTCATCCGGCAAACAACCAGCTAGTCTGCGCCCACGAGGTGCAGAAACTCAGCCTTCTTCCCTTCGAGCTCACATAGCATACGGTAGCAGTGCTTCTTCACCTGCGCTACCATGAACCAGATGATGGACCCGCTGCCGATCACCATGCAAGCCGCTCGGAAGATGATGATGTGTGTGTCGGCCTCGAGCTTGATCGCCCACATGCCGAGCGTGAACACACTGATACCGGTGAGCCCGAATGCGAGCAGGAAGATGATCACTCCCAGACCGCCAGCCTGTACCCCTTCCCAGACGAGATCGTCGAGTTTGCTTTTCACGATTGACCTCCTTCGGTCATTGTTCGTCAAAGTAATCTGAACTTGGAACCAAGGCGGCTGAACAGCCGTTCGAACATCACCTTGGGAACAGCGAGAATGGTCCTCTTCCCACCGAGTTCCGGAGCGCTCACCGAGAGGCAGACGACGTCTGCCTGATTCTCGTCGAGCTTCATCTCCAGGTCGAACTCGGCAGTGACGTAACCGATCGGCTCACCTCGTTCGTCGAGGATCGCCACGGTCTCAGTGATGGGCGGTGTCTGCATGTCGTGCCTCCTTCAGGCCGAACTGCTTCTTCCTGGCTGCTCGCGACAAGTAGGCGACGCTGCCGTGGATGACGAGCAGTGCGAGCGGCGTCACGTACGCGAGCGCTTTGCCCGAGCGCAACCAGAGATTCAGAATTGAGAGTACGAACGCCAGCGTCCAGATCACCCACGCAGTGGGTGTCTCCTTCGCTGGGTCATCGTAGACTCCCTTCACTGTGAACCAGGAGGAGAGCAGGAACGCACAGAGCACGATCATGTTGGCTTGGCCTGCGTCGTGCTTCTGCCACCAGACGAGCGCGAACAGACCAATGACGAGCTGTCCCCACTGTTGCCATTCCGGCCAGGCAAACTTGCCGATGGCCAGCACGTAGAGAACCGTGAGGATACACATGACGCTGCCGGTGTAGAACTGCAGCGTCGTCACCCAGTCGTTGCTCATCTCGCGATACGAGAGGGCGTTCAAGACAGCAAGATACGCCCAGACGAACCAGCTCGCGGGATTCGGGCTGGATTCTTCGAGCTTCGCCTGAATGTTGTACATCACGTACGCGATCCCGTGCAGGATTGCAATCGCGTAGCCGATCAAGAGCGTGATCTCAATCAAGGAACACCTCGCTTGTTACAATTACCGTAGAACTACGAATGTAAAGAACTGGTATGAGAACTGTCAGATTTGCCAGGCGCTAGTATACGCCAAAACCTAGACAAGTCAAATATTTCGTTGCCTTACACAAAGGCTTAATTGGCTTAATCTTTGGGGAATGCGGGGCTGATTTGAGCCAAAGGACTTGGACGGTTAAGGGAACACCTGAGCCGTTGGTTGGCTCACATGGTGGGAAATGAGCCAAGCATTGGCTCACCCTCTTTTGCACCCCGTCTTGAACTGGGGATTCCTCTCTTCTTCAGGCGGGAGCAAGCCCGCCTGAAGAAGAACCCTGCTCTGCGCGCATGGGTTGGGAGTGATAAATGGTGGCTGACACCATTTACCATGACCCCATTTACCACAAGCGAATGCAGTGACGAGAAACGGTTCGCAAGAGCAAGAAGACAACTTACCTTTTGATATGTTATCATATCTCCTACCCGCCACCTTAGCTCAGTTGGTAGAGCACGACTTTCGTAAAGTCGGGGTCCGCGGTCCGATTCCGCGAGGTGGCTCCAAATTGTAGAAATTCACACCAAAGAAAAGCCACTAGATAGTCTAGTGGCTTTTCTTTGGTTTCCGCCATGGGCCCGGGTGCGGAAAGTTTCATGCTGTTGCGGGGTCAAAACAGGTTCATTGGTCACGAGTCTTGCTTGTGTCGACACACAAGCAATCTCTCGACTCCGGCTCCTCTGTTTTGTCTACTGACAAAACATGAGTCCGCCGTTCAATTCCCGAACGCGAGCGATGCTACTGAGTCGGGAATTTCCCTCGACTAAACTTTTGTCGTCACAAAAGTTTGTCTGGGCACCAGCTCACCAATTCACCTACTGGTGAATTATGGTTCCGCTGTTCAATTCCCGACCGCGAGCGATGCTACTGAGTCGGGAATTTCCCTCGACTAAACTTTTGTCGCCACAAAAGTTTGTCTGGGCACCAGCTCACCAATTCACCTACTGGTGAATTATGGTTCCGCTGTTCAATTCCCGACCGCGAGCGATGCAGATCGCTCGCTCCCGCAACAAGCATACAAAAACCGCCATTCGGCGGTTTTTGTATGCTTGTTGCGGGGTCGGGAATTGAACCCGATTCTTCAGGTTATGCGTACCGCTATAACTTTCGTTACATCACTTGCGTGATTTTGTGGTCTGGACTATACCTTTCCGCCAGAGGCGGACCGACCGTCTAGTCTCTACACCTTCCCGCCTAAATTTGCAAAGCAAACTTGGGCGGGCTTGGCTCGGTATTACCATGCTCCGGAAAACAAGTCGTGGAGCGAAGGCTTCACCGAATTTGATCGGATTCCATTACGCATTACTGCGTGATGAGCCCTGTACTTGAGCCTGACGTGTTACCGTTTCACTTCCCCGCGATAACAGGCTTTCAATTATACATGACGCTTGTGCAACTCACAAGCTTACTTTTGGCTATAGTACTTATTTTTCGCTCGATGGTTGACAGTTCTTACATTGCCGTGTTACTATGAGTACATGCATTGCAAGAAGAAAAGTACCCAGCTCGTGCACATTGTGGCCCTCACCCGGGCTCTTTATGCTACGAGCGTTCTTCTTTACCCTCACCAATAAGCCTTACTCCCCTCTCTAGAGACGAACACCCGTAGCGTACCGCTACGGGTGTTTTGTTCTTTGACAGGAGGCTTTGGCATGGGCAACCCCAAACAACAACAGTGGATCCAGGAGTTCTTCGGAGGGCCCGAAGACTTCTACGGCACCGCGTACAGTGGTCTCGGCACCTTCGAGAAGAAAGATGCGGTGAAGGAGGTAGAAGGCGTGCTCAAGATGCTCAACCCCGAACCCGGTAGCCACCTCCTCGACTGGTGTGGCGGCTGGGGCAGGCACGCCATCGAATTCTCCCGCAGAGGGTACCGCGTCACCTTACTCGACATCACCAAGCAATATCTCGAGCAGGCGGCAGGGATGGCTGAGCAGGAAGGTGTGACGCTCACCTGTGTGCACGCCGACTTCCGCGAAACGCCGAAGGAGATCCAAGCCGACTACGCGGTGAACTTGTTCTCAGCTGGGCTCGGCTACTTGAGCGAAGAGGATGACCGCCGTGCACTCAACTCACTCCTGTGCGCCCTCAAGCGTGGAGGCAAGCTGATCATCGACACCATGAACCTCTTCTGGATGATCAGGAACTTCCAGGAGTACTCGTGGCGCGAGAGCAGAGACTGCACCCAGCGCTACCTGCAACACCGCACCTTCGACTTCTGGACGAACACGGAGCACTCCGAAAACACCTACGAGAGTGCGCTCCTCGTGTATCCGCTCAAGCGTGAGACACACCTGCACGTCTACGCGCCAGCGGACCTAGCCCGCGTGCTTCGGAAGGCGGGGTTCAAGCCGCTCGAGATCTTCGGCGACTACGATGGCTCCCCCTTCGGCCTCACCTCCAAGCGCCTGATCATGACGGCTGTGCGGCCGTAGGGTACAACGCCAAGCGGCGTGGGTTCTCCCACGCCGCTTTTTCTTGTCCTCATAAGTCCTACTTAAATCACCTTAAACTCGCGGAAGACGTTTTCGTACATACCGATGGCACGCTGCGCTTCGCGGCGGGAGAGGTAGTAGCCAGTTTCGTGGGCAATACGGTTACGGATTTTGTGCGCTTCCCAGGCGTCTTGTAACGTACGAAACAGGCTTTCATCTGCGTTTTTTAAGCGTTCCCCAAGTGTGCCACCAAAAAACCCTTGCTTCACGGTGAGGTCATCTAAGAGCTTGTCGGCTTCGATCACCGCCAACTTCCATCCCGTAGGAGACTCGGTAGCGAGGTGCTCTCGTATAGAGTCCCATAGCACATTACGTTCTGGTGCCAACTTCTTGCTTGCGTACCCTTCTTGATACACCGTCTCCTGGGCACGCAAGAGCTCTTGCTTGGCAAGGTAATAGTGTATGAGCAGCACCAGAGCCGCTACGCCGACAAAGAATAAGAAAACTTCTGTGTAGAAATAGAAATTTTGGAATCCCGCACTCGATATATCTGGAGTTGTTGCGTCTGCTGAACTATCAAACACTGATCCCATCTTGAGCAAGATGCGATAGAACGCATAAAAAATCGACTCGACATCAACACTGGGCGTAGTAATGACATAGTCTGGCATTGCTCTAGTATACCCCTTGCAGTTTCTCTATAGAAGTGGAGACGCTATTTTCCCAAATCCTTCCCTATCTGAAACATGAGGGCTTCGCCGAAGTGTGGCGCCATGAATTGGATTCCCAGAGGCAGATGCTTTCCATCACGCTCGACAGTGCCACTCGGTACGGAAATTGCTGGCACGCCGACAATGTTTGCGGTAACGGTAAAAATGTCTTCCAAGTACATGGAGAGCGGGTCGTCCACCTTCTCTCCTATCTTAAAGGCAGGGCCAATCGACGTTGGGGTAGCAATGGCAGCCACTGCGTCGTCCCCGGCAAATGTATTTTCAAATTCACGCGTGATCATCTGCCGGATAGCCCGCGCCTTATTGTAGTACGCATCGTAGTAGCCATGAGAGAGCACATACGTGCCGAGCATAATGCGACGACGTGCTTCTTTACCAAAACCCTGGGCGCGAGAGTGTACATACTCTTCCATCAAATTTGCCCCAGGAACATTGAGGCCATAGCGCATACCATCAAAACGAGCCAGGTCGGTCGACACTTCGGCTGGGCAGATGATGTAGTAGACAGATAGCGCATAATCGACGGAAGGGAGGTCAATGTCTACTATTTCGTACCCACGATCTCGCAAGCTCGTGAGGGTAGCTTCAAAATTAGTGCGTACTTCGGGAGACAAGCCTTTCTCTAAAAATGTACGCGGGACGCCAATGCGCTTTGCTTGCTTCGGCGTAGGAACAAATTTTCGTGCGTCATACTCCTGCGACAAGGCATCAAGTGGATCATGACTACGCACTGCGTTCCACAGTAACTCCACATCGGTGACGGTCTTTGCTAATTCCCCTATCTGATTGAGCGAGCTGCCCATCGGCATGAGGCCAGAACGAGAGACGACGCCATACGTTGGCTTCATGCCCACGACACCGCAGAGTGCAGCCGGCAGTCTACAAGAGCCTCCGGTATCAGATCCCAGAGCGCCGAGGGCCATATGCGCGGCCACCGCCGCGGCAGAACCACCAGAAGAACCACCGGGGACACGACTCGTGTCGTGCGGATTCTTGGTGGTGCCATATGCAGAATTTTCTGTTGAGGTGCCCATGCCAAATTCATCCATGTTGGTGCGACCCATGAAGACCGCTCCTTGATTGCGGAGCCGCGTAATAACCGTAGCGTCGTATGTGGCTCGATGGTTCTCGAGTATCTTTGAGCCGCCGGACGAGATCCTGCCATTGATGAGAATATTATCTTTGATGGCAAGCGGGATACCCGTCATCGCCTCGGTAGTTCCGCTTGCAATTTTCTTGTCTGCTGCATCTGCCATAGCACGAGCATCGTCTTCAAACACTTCGAGGTACGCAAAGAGTGTAGGATTCTTGGTGCGGATTATTTCGAGGTGCGCATCAGTGAGCTCACGCGCGGAAAACTCCTTCTTACGAAGTGCTGCGTTGGCTTTTTCAATTGTCAGTTTAGTTACGTCGAGCATTAGGATTTTATTTAAATTGCGATCCACCTTCCCCGCGTCATCCCGGCGGAGGCCGGGATCCAGGCCCAATGCGAATCTGGACCCCGTTCTCCCACCCTCCATCGCTTCGCGTAGCGATGGAGGGCAAGTCAACGGGGTGACACAATACTACTTCTCAATAATGGCTTTCACGGACAGGTAATCCCCTTGGCGCCGCGGGGCATTCGCTAAAATGGCCTCCGTAAAGTGCCGAGTAGGATGTGGCTCGCCGTCTGCACGCATGGAGTTCAGCGTGAGATTGGGATCAATAAGCTGATCACTAAATGCCACTTGTGCACGCTCGAGCTCTCCCACGTAGCCCAAAATCGAGGACAAGTCCTTTTCGAGTCCTGCCTTCTCTTCGTCCGTGAGACCGAGCCGGCAAAGTTCGGCTAATTTATCGATGTCTTGCTTGGTGAGCATGGGAATGCCGTTTGTAGTTACTAGTTTTTAGGAAGCAGTTTGTGTCCCCAGACTACCAACTACAAACTACCCACTACCAACTGTGTTTTTATGCTATCACACCCCCAATAATTTTAAAAACCCTTTTTCGTCCAGCACATTCACACCCAACTCCTGTGCCGTGTCGTACTTTGAACCAGGGTCTGCACCGGCCACCACATAATCAGTGACCTTCGACACCGAGCTAGAAACATCCCCGCCAAGCGCTCTTATCTTTGCCTTTGCTCCATCCCGAGTTAACTGTGTAAGTGTACCAGTAAGCACAAAGGTCTTGCCCTCGAATTTTCCTGACTTAGTGACCCGGTCACTACGTTGGTTTTGCAGTGGTTCCACCCGCACGTGGCGTAACAACTGATCAATCAATTTCTTTTGCTGTGCATCTTTGAAAAATGCCACAATGGACGCTGCCACCACCTTCCCTATGCCGTAGACCTGAGCGAGCTCGTCGTAGTGTGCCGTACGCAGCGCGGCAAACTTGCCAAAATGTTTCGCAAGATCGTACGCTGTCTCTTCTCCCACATTGGGAATACCGAGACCGATGAGCAGGCGTGGTAAGGATACTACACGCGCCCGCGCAATGGACTCGATCAGATTTTGGGCTGACTTTTCTCCGAACCCCTCGAGTCCTTCGATGTCTCCGTGCTTGAGATCAAAGATGTCTGCGGGAGTGGTAATCAAATGCTCGTCCAAAAGGACGTCGATGATGCGCGGCCCGAGCCCCTCGATATCGAAGGCTGCCTTGGAAGCCAAGTAGTAGAGCTTGCGCCGCTCGCGAGCGTAGCAGATGAGGTTCGTACAGCGCAGCGCCACCAGCCCCTCATCACGCGCGACCGCGCTCCCACAGATGGGGCACTTGGTAGGGACCGGAAACGCTTTTTCTTTTCCCGTACGCAGCTCGGTCAATACCCGCACCACATGCGGTATAATATCCCCGGCTTTTTCAAGCACTACGGTGTCTCCAATTTTGAGGCCGAGACGCTTGATCTCGTCCATGTTGTGCAAGGTCGCTCGTGCCACCGTGCTGCCAGCAATCAGCACTGGCCGCAAATGCGCCACTGGGGTAAGCACTCCTGTGCGCCCCACTTGGATACCAATAGCTTCGACCACGGTAGTGGCTTGGTCAGCAGGAAACTTGAAGGCAATACCGAAACGCGGAGCTTTGCCGGTGTAACCCAGTCGATCTTGGTACGCGCGCTCATTCACCTTTACCACTACGCCATCAATCCAGTACGACTCTTTCTCGCGCTTATCCCTCCACTCCTTCCAGTACGCGAGCACTTCCTCAATATTCTTCGCATGCCGAAAGTGTTTGTTCACGCGGAAACCAAGTGAGCGCAGCAGCTCAAGCTCTTCTAGTTGGGTTTCAGGCGCCGCGAGGATTGTGTCCCCAGGTAAGGAGTACCTGTGTGTCCCCAGGTAACCCTTACCTGGGGACACTGCCAAATCATAGGCAAATGAGGCGAGGTGGCGTGAGGCAGCCATCTTGGGGTCGAGTTGGCGAATAGTGCCCGCAGCGATGTTGCGCGGATTTGCATACAACGGCTTCTTTTCTTTTGCTTGCTGTTTGTTTAACGTCGCAAACTCCTCCCTGCCCATCCAGATTTCACCTTCCACAATGATGTCCACTGGCTTTTCCAGACGCAACGGTATGGAATCAATGGTGCGCACGTTCATGGTAACATTCTCGCCCGTTGCCCCATCGCCGCGAGTGGCCGCCGTGACGAGAACACCTTTTTCATACGTAAGTACTATCTTGAACCCGTCGATCTTGAGTTCACACACATACGTTGGTTTCTTGCCATCAAGCAAGCGCTTCACCCGCGCGTCAAAGTCGCGTAACTCAGTCTCGTCAAATGCGTCGTTGAACGACCACTGCGGCACCGCATGCTTTATTTTTTCGAATTTAGGCAGAGGCGCACCGCCTACGCGCTGGGTGGGAGAATCAGAAGATACGAATTGTGGAAACTCGGCCTCAAGCTTGCTGAGCTCATGCTTGAGAGAGTCGAGCACAGCATCAGAAATCTCCTGCCGGTCTAGGGCATGGTAGAGGTAGCGATGGTGATTAATGCTTGCAGCCAGCTTCTGGATGCGCTCTTGGGCAGCTTTGGGAGTCATGGGTTCATGATACGGAGGCAGGAGATAAAGGGCAAGAGACGAGAATACGTGCATCGTCATTGCGAGCGCCTTGCGCGAAGCAATCCAGACCTGGATTGCCACGGGCTTGCGCCCTCGCAAAGACACACCGCACCTCCTCGTCGTTTACGACGAGGAAATCCGATAGCGCAAGGCGCGTTCCACACGGCGGCTGTTGCCAGTGTCAGTGCAGGGAATATTGTACCCATGCGATTCAATGCGCGTACTACCACCACTTTTCTCGACACGTACAAACGCACACGGTGCCCCGACAAAAGGTAACTCGAGAGTGAAGGTGCTCACCCCACTGTTTGACGTCACCGAGCTTCCATTATTTGCAACAGTGTTACTTCGGATCTTCCCAAGTACATCGTTTGTACCAGCGCAAAACGCGGAACCTAGTGGAAATGTCGACGCATTGTTTGCCGGGAAAATGCTACCCGAAGCAACTCCACCAGACACCGGTGTATGCCGCTCCCAGTAGAGGGCGCACTCGGCACCTGTGTCTGCAGCGAAGAAGGCAATAGCAGATTGCTTGCCGATACCCGAGAGTAGCAGCTCTTTGAAGATGATATTCGAAATACCAAGCCCGGCGGAAAGCAAAATGCTCGTCACAAGAATTGCAAAAAGCAACGCGTAGCCTGAATGTTTTGTGTTTCTCGTGATGTGATCCATAATTACGGTGTAAAGAGGCTTTCTGCAATCGTCACCTGACGCGTATTCAATCCATTTTTCCACCAGACAATGACGGTGACCGTGTGTTCCTTCCCGTTATTTGCAGTTGGCCGGATAGTGATGTTGCGCGAAAATTTAGACTGCACTGCGCTTCCGGTACGAGAAGTGGTCTCAGGAAGGGTACTATCGGGAGTATACACCAAACCCTCCTCAATCGTTGCCGGAGAAGGGTTGGTCGGGTATTGCATTAGCGGTGCACATTTTGCAGCGGGAATACCGTTGATATTCGCACCGGTACAGTCAACAATTCTGAATGTAACTAACGCTGTCGCATCAATGTCACACACCTTGGTGCTTCCGGTACATCTATCTATTTCATACGTCCTTGAAACATTCGTGAGCCAAGTACTACCCTTCGTGTCTCTCATAGCACGTATCATTTCAATTCCCTCCTGAGCCAGATAAAATGCGGTAATTTGATCACGGGCGTAGTACGACTCCCCGAGGCTCTTCCCCGCCAATTCCAAGGGACCAACGGTTGCAAACACAATAATAGTAATGGCCACAAGCGCCTCAATGAGCGTGTATCCGGTACAAGCTTCTCGTTGATAGCTTTTAGCTTTTAGGGAATTCGGGGGAGAGTGAATTATATTTGAGAAGAAGATCATATGGTGAGTTTGAGTCGCTGCGTGACCATCGTCTGAATGTTAAAAGGTGTTTCAATCTTTTCTTTCGTTAGGATGATGATGCCGGCAACGGTGATCAGCACCCGTGGTTGTTGACTGAAGGCAGAGGTTTGCACATAGAAACGCAGGTCGCGCACGTCGATCTCCGGCGGGGTCATGTCCACATAATTGCCAAGGCCACCGCTGGCTTTAGTGTCCCATGTGGTAATTTTCCCCCGACACGATGCGCTTCGAAGAGTTGAACCACTACTACTTGTAAATACAGGGCACCCCCCCTGCCCTTCCAACCGATACACTACCGTTCGGCCTTGCGCATTGTCATTGATGTTTTCTGCCGATGTGAAATAGATGGCAGATGATCCATCCGCTGCAGGAACACACTCCTGCTCAGTTGCCTCAAGAGGTGGTGGTGTTAAATTCTCCCCCGTCCGCACACAATGATAATTGGTGCCTGTCCGCAACTGTCGCGACATAGATTCCATCGCGAAGTTGAGGTTATCGACAATGGCACGGATGGCTTGTGTCTTCCGGTTGGCATCATTCACGGTGAGAATGGCACCCACAGCCACGATAGTGACTACGGTAAAAATGGCACTGGCTACAAGCATTTCCACGAGAGTGAAGCCTCCATTTCCTTTTACCTTTTTACTTTTTCCTTTTTCCTGTGTCATTATTGCGCATTACACTTGCCATAGTCAGCAGTACCGGACTTGGTGTTGCACGCTTGCACGCTGATCTGGCCGGTATTCCAGATGGTCACCATACGGTCACTGGCCGTTCCGCTCGTGGTACGAACAAAAACATTGAGTTCTGTTGCCCCGTCGATGATACGCGTCAACCCGCCCACCTTGGCTGTTGCGTAAATGTACGCCTCTGGATTCGGACGCTTGAAGGTCACGTCCGCCGTTAGTATCGGCGAGAGTTTACACTGGTCAATATTTTTTTTAAGTCGCTCGACCTCGCTTAGTGTCGCGTTGTCGGTGTGCAAATTACTACAAATAATACCGATCTCACTTGGTCCAGAAAGCGTAAAAACATTCACGCACTCGGCCACGTCTCCCGGCCCACTCTGGCACGCTCCCCCCCGATCCGTGCCATCATACTGCTTATTCCCATTACCATCAGCAAAGATGATGTACTGCCGTCCGCCGCCACTTGCGGCACTCGTATGGGTCTGGTCGCGCAAGTCAGTGACTGCTCCGTAAAAATGCACCCCGTAAGCAGGCGCCCGGGCTGATGCCTGAAGGCCCTCAGCGCGAATACTGATACCGTACACCTGTGCCTCGCGAATCGAGAGAGCGATATTTTGCGCAAGAATTTCTAAGCCAATCTTGTTGTTAAACGAAGGGTAGTTGGCGAGCACGGTACTGGTCATCACCACAAAGATGGCAAGTGTGACCATGAGTTCGACCACCGTAAATCCTTTTTGCGACGAACTGCTGCATACTCTTCGTCGTATTCCAGTTTCCAGTTTAGAGTGTCGAGTTTCAAACATAGCTAGACAATAAACTGAAGAACACGCACAAGGGTTGCAAGGTCGATGTCAAAGAGGAACACAAAAAAGAGGCCTGCGATGAGAAACGGAGCGAAGGGGAGCTCACTTTTCATGGTCATGGGTGCTTTACTGTAGCGCTTCATGACGTGAGTCATGACAAGCAGCGCAATCCCCACAATAGCCCCGCCCCAAAAGGCAACGAGAACAGCGGCAATGTTCTCTGTAAATGGCAAGAACCATCCCATACCAAGCACCAACTTGCCGTCGCCGAGACCCATCCAGCGGCCGCGAGAAAAGTACCAGAGACCGACAAAGAAAAGCGAGAGGAGGGCTCCGCTCGCAATATCGAGCGCCCAGGGATAGGTGGGGTCGATAGAGAAAGCTGCCGCAATGCGAAGCAGTGCCAGAAACGCGAACGCATACGCAAGTCCATCAGGGATAATCTTGTGACGCAGATCGTAGACGCTTATGACAATGAGAATTGCCATAGCCGCAAGGTACAAGAGGGAAAGCGCGAACGCTGCTGCAGAGGCAAAAGTGAGTGCAATGTACCCCGCCTCCGCCAAACGGGCAACCGTAAGGGTAAAGACAATCCCCGTGAGCAGCTCCACCATAAAGTACTGGAGCGAGAGCCTGCTCTTGCAGTGGCGGCACCGCCCCTGGAGAACAAGGAAGCTCACAAGGGGGATGAGCTCATACCAGTGGAGTGTGTGGGCACAGGAAAAGCACTTGGAACGGCCAGTGACCTTCATGCCACTGTTGTAGCGGAAAATGACTACGTTCAAAAAGCTCCCGATAATCAGTCCTATGGCAAACACAAAGAGCGCACCTGCAGTGGTCATGCTCCAAGTATAGCAGTAGAGTTGCGAACCTTCCTGTGCAAAACCAGCCTGTCCCAGGTAACCCTTACCTGATTTTACAGGTAAGGGTTACCTGATAAGTTCCTGGTTCGCGGGGAGTTACTGGCACTTGGCGAGGGTGAGGGAGACCGGGGTGGTGTTTAGGGTGGAGGTGGCTATGCCAGAAGAGTCGACACACCAGAAGCCGGTTCCAGATGTTTTGAGCGCAACAGCCACACCGTAGTTTTCGCCGTTTGCTACACAACCCGGGGTCACCCCAATTGCACCGTTTGAAACTGCGTTGTCGATGATGGCCTTGACGTTGGCGTTGGCAAACATGCCTGTGGCGACGCTGCAACTCGTAAGCGGTGCTGCGAGCGTGCCACCGTACGTCTGGCCATTGCTATCGTAGTAGAGCTGGGCCTGGGAACGGAGGCCGGAGAGTGCCTCTTTGATAGCAGCATCGTTACCTTTACTGCGCGCGCTATTCAGGGATGCGAGCACGACGGAGGCCAAGACACCAATGATGGCGATGACGACGAGTAGTTCGATAAGAGTAAAACCTTTTTTCATTGTAATGTTGAGAATAAGCTCGGACTTACGCATCAAGTCTTCGCGAGGCCTTTTGGCCGAAGCAATCCAGAGCGGTCTGGATTGCTTCGGACTACCACCACAGGAGTACCTCAGAACATATAGTCGTGGGTACACTCCCTATGTTCTTGGTCGCTCGCAAGGACAAACAAATACGTATACCACTCTGATTAATACCTATAAGCATAGCGCACCCCACCCACAAACGCTTGTGGAAAAGAAAAACCGCCCCATTGGGGCGGTTTTCTTTTCTGCCATGAAAATTACTTACATCGCCAAGGACCAGTCGTAGCTTCTGAACCTACTGTTATTGTCGCACCCCCGTCCCCAATAATTGCATCCACTCCAACCGCGGCGAGTTCTTCCTTTGCTGTACTTGAGTTGTCGACGCACCATGAATTAGCATTATTTGACTTAAGTGTAACCGCAACTGCATATGAGGTCTGACTTGCGGCACATGCAACTTTCTTAGTGTTGGTTGTTGGAGTACCTGCATTAGATAATGCTTTACCAAGAGCGGAGGCGATGGTGGTATCCCCAAACATCACGGTTTTACATTTTGCCACAAGATCCTTATCTTCCTCTTTTGCCAATACTCCATATGTCTGACCTATGTCGTAGAATATTTCAGCTTGCCCTCTCAGGCCCGACAAGTTCGCCTTAATCGCCGCATCTGCACCCTTGGTACGTGCACTATTAAGTGATGCAAGCACCACTGAGGAAAGAATACCAATGATGGCGATCACCACCAGCAGTTCGATTAATGTAAAACCTTTATTTCTATACATATGAAATGATGTTATTTATGCTGAGGAGCTAACTAGACACCACACTTGTACGGATCAAGTGATGTGCCAGTTCCAAGAATTACTGTAGCGATATCGACAGTAGCTACTTCCTTTGCAGTACTGGAGTTATCAACACACCAGGCCTTTGCAGGATTAGACTTAAGTGGCACAGCAACCGCGTAAGAAACCTCAGATGCTGCACATGCTGTTTTTGGCGCATCTCCACTGTTAGATTTTGCTTTACCGATTGCGGCAGCCACTGTTGTATCACCATAAACGTCTGCAGTGCATGTCACACTCTTAAATGGAGTACCTGATTTATTGTAGGTCTGGTCTTTGTCATAATAAATCTCAGCCTGACCTCGCAACCCAGACAAGTTCGCCTTAATTGCCGCATCCGCACCCTTGGTACGTGCACTATTGAGTGATGCGAGCACCACCGATGAAAGAATACCGATGATGGCGATCACCACCAGGAGCTCGATCAATGTAAAACCTCTACTATATGATTTCATATTAAATTTAGGAGAATGTGTGCTCAACACTGTTAGCTACTATATATATTCATCTATCATACCGTGATCTACGGTAAATGCTAGCGGGAGATGTGGAAAAGTGGCTTACTAGGTTGTAGGTTATGGGTGGTAGGTTGCCCGCCCGTACGGAACGGTACGTTCGGGCGGGTAGAAATTCCTGGATTGCTTCGCGCGCACGCTCGCAAAGACGCATGCTGGTACGTTTACAACGGTCTACGCTCACCGCACCAACTCCTTTTCGAGTATTGGCAGGTGCTCCAAGACTACCTGCCAGACTATTTCGTAATCTACGCCAAAATACTCATGAATTAAAACATTTCGCGTAGCAATTACCTCACTCCAGGGAACGAGCGAGTGCGCTGTCTTCCACTCACCTGAAAGATGTGTTGCCGCTTCGCCTATGATTTCCAGGCGTCGCACCACGGCATCGCGGGTTTTTTGCATTTGCATATCCTCAAGATCCTCAATGAACAAGGTGCGTGCAACACCCTTCAGATACTCGTTAATGAGCACAACTGAATGAGCGATGTCGTCAAGATACCGGTCATCACTCCTCATAGATTTTGATTGCTTCTTTTAAAATCGAATCTTTCATGCGAGGGTGAAGCGCACGTTCCGTCACTAGGTCTACTTTGATACCCAGAATATCCTCAAGATCTAGCTTAAGCCCCACAAAGTCAAAAAGCGATCGAGGTCTGTTGTAGGATATAAGCATGTCCACATCACTTTTCTCCGTCGCCTCACCTCGGCAGTAGGAGCCGAAGATGGAGGCACGCAGAACACCCTCTTTTTTTAAGATGGGAATGGCCTTCTGCTTGATTGCTTCTATGGTGTAGGTCATGCGATTAGTGTAGCAAAGATACGGGGAGGGCTCAATGCGCGTACACACTACGCATGCACAGAAGACTGTCCTCCGAAATCAGCAGAGGACAGTCTTCATGTCATCCCGTTCTCAAACGGGATCCAGGTTCAATTCAGGCCTGGATCCCGGCCTTCGCCGGGATGACACAATTCGTTTCTGGTCACTCGGTGACTGCCTGCCCGCCATAGGCCACGCCAGCAGGCGTTGGCAAGGGGGGGGCCCTCTTGTCACTGGGCGACGGGAACGTGCAGAAGCAACAAAAACTCGCGAGCTTGGATGCAGACCGCGAAGAAAGCGAGGTGGGCGACGAGCTGTACTAGCAGTACAGTGAGGAGCACGCTGACGCTTTCGACAAAGGTATGCGCCAAGCTCGCGAGTTTTTACAACCCCGCGGTGATGTTGTAGATAGGCCCGAGGATCGCGACAAGAAGGAAGCCCACGCCGAGGCCGAGGCCCACGATCATGATGGGCTCGATCAAGCCAACCAGGGTGTCGACGGCCGTGTCCACCTCGCGCTTGTAAAACCGCGCCATCGTTTTGAGCACAAAGCCGAGCTTACCCGTCTCCTCACCAATACGCGCCATTTGCACGATCAAGCGCGGCATCTCCGTGTGCGGCTCGAGGGCTGAAGAGAGCGAGCTGCCCCCTTTGACCTGATTCAAAGCATCGAGCAGAATACCGCGATACAGATCATCCCCCACCACGTCGGCCGTAATCTCCATCGACTTAATCATAGGAATACCCGAGGAGAGCATGGTGTCCATGTTGTCGGAAATGCGAGAAAGATAAAGCTTCTGATACAAGCTGCCCAGGTAGGGCACGGAAAATTTAAAGCGTGAAAACGACGACTTCCCTAATGCGCTCTTCCCATAGCGCCAGAGAACCAAGGCAATAATAACCAAAAACAACAACACGAAAATACCGTAGTTGACGAGCAGATCACTCAACCCAATCACAAAACGGGTCATGAGGGGCAGCTCCTGGCCGGTTTCTTTCAAGATAGAGGCGAGTTGGGGCACCACGAGGACCATCATAAGGACCATAATGACCACGAAGGAGACCACCACGAAGGCGGGGTACATGAGCGCGTTCTTTGCCTTCGACACCAAAGCGTACTGGCGCTCGAGATAGTCGGCCAAGTAGACGAACGTGTCCGACAGCTTACCCGACTCCTCACCGGCGCGCACCATGCTCACATAAAAAGAGGAGAAGACCTCGGGGTGCTTGCTCATAGAAATGGAAATGGACGTCCCCCCTTCGATGTCATCGGTGACTTCGGTGAGCTTCTTGCGCAAGGTCGCATTGTCCGCCTCCGCCGAGAGGAGCTTGAAAATGTTCACCACCGGCACCTTGGCCTCGAAGAGAGTGGAGAGCTGGCGCGAAAGGATAACGATGTCCTTCAGCTTGATGCGGTTGAACCAGGCGACTTGGGTGGCAAGAAAACCCCCGGCGTCCGCAGGCACAATCTTCACAATGATCAGATTGCGGCGCTGGAGCGACGTGATGGCAATGTCAATCGACGGTGCATCGATAGTACCGTCACTTTTCTGACCCTGTTGATCGGTGGCTTGGTAGATGAATAACATGCGGTAGATGGTAGATGGTAGATGGTAGATGGTAGAAATTCGGGACCGGTATTCCCTGCTATCTACTATCTACACGCTACCGTCTACTGAATTTAGGTAAATCTGCGCTGCAGCGCTTCGGGGTTAAGTGAATATTTAAAGGCGTTTTCTTGGGTGATCTCGCCGCGGCGGACGAGGTCGGCCAAGGATTGATTCATAGAAACCATCCCTTCTTCCGCACTCGTCTCGAGCACGCTCGTGATTTCGCTCGTGCGCGACTCACGAATGAGGTTGCCGACAGCGTAGTTGTTGATGAGGAGCTCATAGGCAGGAATCAAACCGCCAGAAATACGGGGGATGAGCCGCTGCGAGAAGATAGCCAAGAGCGAGTTCGAGAGCTGTAAGCGTATCTGCTCTTGCTGGTCACCGGGGAAGGTGTCGATGACACGGTCGATGGTCTGGGCTGCGTTATTGGTGTGCAGCGTCGAGAAGATAAGGTGACCCGTCTCGGCGGCAGTGACCGCCGCAGCAATAGTTTCAATGTCACGCATCTCCGCGATCATACCCACATTCGCATCCTCGCGGAACATGGCGCGGAGGGCAGTTGCGAAGTCTTTGGTGTCAAAACCAACCTCACGCTGGTCGATGATGGACTTGTCTTCGGTAAAGAGATACTCAATGGGATCCTCAATAGTAATAATGTGCTCAGCACGTTCGTGATTGATGAGCTCCACCATGGCGGCCAAGGTGGTGGACTTGCCTTGGCCAACAGGCCCCACCGTGAGGAAAAAGCCCTGCTCCTTAAAGGCAAAATCACGCAAAATGGGCGGCAAATTAAGTTCATCCAATTTCTTGATCTTGGCCGGGATCAAGCGCAGCGCCGCCCCAAGGTGCCCCTTCTGGAAAAAGGCATTGCCGCGGAAGCGCGTGCCGTCAGGCAAGCTGTAAGCGAAGTCGAGATCCTTGTCGCGCAGCAAGCGCTCGCGGTCTTCGGGCCCGAGCAGCTCGAGCACGAGCCCCCTGGAATCCTCGGCAGTCAGTACTGGTTTCTGCACGAGCGGTAGCAAGTCGCGATTGACGCGAATGGTCGGATGCCGCAAGGAAGAAATATGCAGGTCAGAGGCACCTTGCTTCACCACGGTCTCGATGAGGTCTTTGAGTTCTTCTTGGTAATTCATGGGTAGTAGATGGTAGATGGTAGATGGTAGATGGTAGATGGTAGAAATTCGGGATCAGCATCCCCTGCTATCTACTACCTACCGTCTACTGTCTACTGTGTATGATGTTCCCCCATAATCTGCTTCACCTTCTCCACCACTTCTGACGGGGTGGAGCTGGCTTTGATGATATAGCCGGCGGCCCCCAAGTGAAGGCCTTTCTCGATATCTTCCTTCTGCCCCAAGTTCGAGAGGATGATAACAATCGAATGCGGGCTCAACTGCTGTTTGTGAAATTCCTCGAGAAATGCAAAGCCGTCCATACCGGGCATGACAATGTCGAGGAGAATGGCATCGGGACTGAGCCCCTGGCTAATTTTGTTTAAAGCGTCACTCGCATCCGCCGCGGCCGACACTTCGAAGCCGCTGTCGCTAAACTTGAGGGCATACATATCGAGCAGGAACTTATCATCATCGATAATGTAGATTTTCTTTTTCGCGACGTCGGCCATGGCGTGATTATAGCATTGTTATCTAGTACTGCTTGCCGAGTTGTGCACAGGTGTTGGGCGTCTTTGCGAGGACCGATAGCAATCGGGCCGTGGCAATCCAGTATTACCCGTATTTCCTTTTTCTGGTTTGCTTCGGATTACCTCGCAAAGACGAAATCCCTAAATCCCAAGGGCAATGAAATTCTAATGCTAAGGACTCACCTTTTCCCGCCTGCTGGCTCCCTACAGGAGCTGTACACCTTTCAGATCGAGTACGATCTAAAAGGTCTTGCGGGCGTTCCAAGCATTCACGCCCTCACCTCAAGGAGAGACCTTGCATTAGAATTTCATGGCTTCCTCAAAGGGGATGATGCCTTGCATCGACTTTGCGATCGCATCCTCACGCATGGAGAGCATCCCTTTTTGTCGCGCCACGCGGAAAATCTCGGGATCGACGGGGGTCTTCAGGATGACATTCTCGAGCTCGCGGTCGATTTCGAGCGTTTCGTACACACCGATACGGCCGCGCACCCCCGTGGCACAGGTGGGCGAGGCCTTGGGGCGGTACACCACGTTCGAGGTGAGGACCTCCTTCTTAAACTCCTCGGGCAAGTCGGCAAACTGCTTGTCGAGCATCATTTTGATCGCTTCGTCCACGGGCACCGCCTCCTTGTCGCCACACAGCTTGCGAGCAAGGCGCTGGCCAACGGCAAGGATAAGGGTGGGCGCAATCAAGTACGGGTCCACCCCCATGTCGACCAAACGCGAGATCGCCCCCACGGCGGTGTTCGTGTGGAGGGTGGAGAGCACCAAGTGGCCAGTGAGTGCTGCCTGAATAGCCAGTTGCGCGGTCTCCTTATCACGGATTTCTCCCACCATAATCACGTCCGGGTCCTGACGCAAAATCGAGCGTAACCCTTCGGCAAACGTAAAGTCAATCTCGGGATGCACTTGCGATTGGTTGATACCCGCGATGTTGTATTCAACCGGATCTTCTAAAGAGACAATGTTCATGGTGTCCTTATCGAGCGAGTTCAACATGGAGTAGAGGGTGGTGGACTTACCGGACCCGGTGGGACCGGTGATGAGGATGATGCCGTACGGCTTGTCGAGTGCGCGCTTGACGGCGTCAAGCGTGTGGGGAGCCATACCCATCTGGTCGAGCGGCTTCACCCCCTTCTCTTGATCCAAAATACGCATCACGACCTTCTCGCCGAAGAAGGTTGGGAGCGTGGACACACGGAAGTCGACGGCGCGATTCTCGATGGTCGCCGAAAAGCGGCCGTCTTGCGGCTTCCGTTTTTCGTCGAGCTTGATGTTCGAGAGAATCTTGATACGCGCCACAACGGCATCGTGTACCGCAAGAGGCAGTACCAGACTGGTAAACATATCCCCATCCACGCGGAAGCGCACCCGCACCTGCTTATCCATGGGCTCGATGTGCACATCGGAGGCGTTCCCTTCGGTGGCGTGCTGAATGATAACGGCCACAATCTTTGACACCGGCGCGTCCTCTATAATATCGACTTCCACCCGATGCGAGATGCTCTCCTGGAGTTCCTTGGCCGCTTTAACGCGTTCTTCGAGCTCGGAACCGAATTGGCCAAGTGCGGTGTCGATCTGCCCAGCGAGACCCTTGTAATTCTCCAAGAGCTTCTTGTAGTCAACCTCAGAAATGACGAAAATCTTGTACGGTAGGCCGTGCTTCGAAGCGATGAATGCGGCAGCCCCCCGGGCGTCAATATCGTTCGGATCCACAAAGCCAAGCTCGAGCACCCCGTCCACAATATCGAGGGGGACAAACCGGTAATGGAGCGCAGAATCCTCCGGTACGTACTTCAGGGTTTCAAATGGCACCTTGAACTCAGTGAGTTCGCGCCTGGGTATTTCTACTGTTGCTTGTTTGCCGAAGGCCATAGGTTCATGAAAACACAAAGCTCAAACCACAAAAACCAAACGAGATGCAATTCTAAATCCAGATATTTTGTGTTTTATTTGGTTTTTGTGCTTTCTAATTTGTGTTTTACCTCCGTTACGGGGTCAGGCCGCCACTTGATCTCTGTGCGGGGGCAGGTGAGGGATTACTAAATCCTGGTCCCGCCTGCGTTTGCCCGGAGCTTTTGGGTGCAGCAGAAGCAGCACTTGGCGCCTTGGGTTTTGCAGCCGTGCTCGTGCTTGCCGCAGCAGGTGCGGCCCCGGACGCAGGAGCAGCCCCCGAGAACGATTGCGCGCCGCTCGGGGCAGAACTCTGCGTCGTAAGGGTAGTTCCGTTCGCACCGGCACTCGAAGCAGGTGCGGTCGTACTGGGAACGACCGAACTTGCGGCACTATTTGCTGCTGCGGCAGCTGCGCTCGCTGTGGTACCCCCGCTAGCGCCATCAAGCGGCGCAAATGGATTCTTGCGTCCCGGTGCCTCGGGGGTCAAGATCACGCCGTAGTCTTTGAGTGTTATGAAGGCGGGATCCTCAAAGATTTTGCGATCGATATTGAGCTCCCGCAAGCGCAGCAGGGTGGCTAGGAATTTCTTGCCCGCTTCGGTCTCCCCTTCTACCCCCGTCGGCGCACTCGACTGCAGTGATGGCGCGGTGTCTGTCGAAGACTCCCCACCCATGAAAAAGTACCCAGCGAGAATGAGTACGATCACGAGGAGGCCGGCAAGAATTTTGGTACGAGTAGTCATGGTGTTCAAAAGTTCCAAGTTCCAAGTTCCAAGTTCCAAGTAGAAAACAGCGCTGCAGCTAATGCATTGTTTGGAAATTGGAAATTGGAAATTGGAAATTTCATCATATTTATTTCAGCCAATACGTACGCACCTCAAACGCATACTCCTGCGAGTCCTTGTCGGAAGCGTTGAAGGAGAGGCCCGTCACGTCGACTAAGCGCAGACTGGTTTCCAAATCCCGGAGGAACAAGCGCAAGTCGTTGTAGGCTCCCGTCGTCGAAAAAGAGAGCACCACGGAACCATACTTCTTACCATTGCGCCCTACGACATCGGGCGCACTGGCGTCCGTCTTGATCTTTGCATTCTTCACCACCATGCCATACTTTGCCGCGATGTTGTCGATGTCGATGATCAAGCGCACGTTGTCGATACTGTCGGGAAGAAGCTTGTTGATGCGGTCGAGATCGGCGTTCGAGAATGAATTGTAAATCTCCAGCTTCTGCGTGCGAATCTTGCGCAGGTCTTTGTCGTTCGAGAGTGCCTGATCGAGCTCAGCGATTTTTTCCTGCGCCACATAGATAGCGTCGACAGCATCACGCGTAAACCCAAAGAAGAGTCCGAAGGCGACCAGTATGAGAATAATGGGGATGAGAAATCTGGTCATAGGCCTGCGGCGCGCTTCGCTCCTTCTCGGTACGACACAATCTGCGGATCGACCGTTGCCGAGAAGTTAAAACTCACTCCCCCTTGGGTATCCAGATTGAGGTCAGAAAAAATTAAGTCCCGAAGCACCCGTGAAGTCCCCGGCGCACTGACCACATCTGATTGCAGCGCAATCGATTTGTAGTTCCCTGCCACGCCAGTAAGCTTCAGGTCGATGGGGCCGCTATCGCTATAGGTATACTTCATACTGCGGAAGCGAATGGAGGGCAAAGTGGATTGCTCGAGGTAGTCGAGTAATGGCACGAGTGAGATGTGTTTGGCGAGCAACCCTGCATTCTGCCGATCGCCCGAAGCTGCCGTGATCTTTGCATCCAAGCGGTTCAAGACGTCGAGGATGCCGGGGTCAAAGGCGGCTTCCGCTTTCTTCAATTGGTCACGCTTGGCAGTAATTTGATTTTCTAACTGCGAGCCATACAGCCACACCCCTAAGTGCACGAGACCTGCCGTGGCAAAAATAAGGATAGAGAGCAGCAGCAGCAACCCCACCGGCTGTCTAGGGCCATGTGAGGATGTTGCTAACGATTTCTTGGGAATAAATGAGGTCTGGATTTCCATGGTATGACTAGGCAGTAGTAAGTAGGCAGTTGGCAGTAGTTTTTAAAAAAAATGCATTTTGTATTTTTACTGCCTACTGCCAACTGCCTTGTATTTACCTATACTCACGCTCCCTCCTGTATCGCCCGCAATGCTAACCCAATGGCGACCGAGAACGAGGGGCCCGCACCTTGCAGCACGCCTTCCAAAAACGCTGGTGCTTCTACTTTTTTAAACGGGTCCCCGTACACCACCTCCACCTCAAAACTCTTCTTGGCCACCTCGAGCAACCCTTGGAGCAAACTTCCGGACCCAATCAGCACTACTTTCGCTACCGAACGCTGATACTTCTTTTGGTAGTTAGCAAGCACTTGGTTGGCTTCGTAAAAAATAAACTCGAGCACCGGATTCATAATACTGACCACATCCCCCTCTTCCTTGCCAATGAGCCCCACCCGCCGTTTCACCTCTTCTGCTTTCGCAAAAGTGATGCCCATCGACTTGGAGAGGGCGATGGTCATATCTTGGGATCCCTTGCTGATGGTGCGTGAAATCTTCAAGACGCCGAAATCGATGACCGACACCTTGGTACTCCCGGCCCCCATGTCGAGTACGAGGACCGGCAAGAGGTCGTGGCCCATCACGGCCCGCACCGCGCTAAACATTTCGATCTCAAAACCGTGCGTGGTGAGCTCGTTCTTCTCCACAATCTCTTTGTACTCTGCAAGGATCGAATTGTGGATAGCAACCAAGAGTACCTCGACGCCGTGCGCGGCAGCCGCGGCAGGAGCAGCTGCATCCACCGGGCCGTCCGTCTCTGGCTTCGGCACCACCCACCAGTCGAGGGTCACCTCGGAGATGGGCACCGGCACGTACTTGCGGGCCTCTATGGGTACCATTTGGTTGACCACACTCTCGTCGGTCGCAGGAATGTCGATCAAGGTGAGGAAGCTGGAACGAAGCGGGATCGATAGCGCCGCGCGCTTGGTCGTCACGTTGGACTCACGAAAAACATCAGCGAGTGCTTCGTTAATTTTGGGAACCGCAAGATGGGTCGCTTGGCCGATTTCTACCCCGGCGTAGGGACCAAGCGCGATCTCACCATACGTTTCTAAAACAGCATGACCCTTGTCTTTGCGTACTTGCACGACTTTGATCGACGACGAGCCGATGTCTACTCCAACGACGCTCTTGCTTTCTGCTTGGAAAAGACCTAGCGATTTCAGATTCAGTAACTTCGAAAAGGGATTATCCATGACGGTGAGGTAGTCTCATGCAAAATTATATCACACGACAGAGAAAAGAGTGTGTAAAAACATGGCTACTTATCCACAGACCAGACTGTTGGAAAACGAGAATCCTTGCTTCCTGATGCATGTGGAAGCAAGGCTTCCGGGCCCGTTTTCTGACAGTCTGGCAAAGCCCAAATAGCACAAACCACAAAAACCAAAGGATTGCGTTTGGATCATTTGTATCTTGTGCTTTGTTTGGTTTTTGTGGTTTGAGCTTTGTGCTTTACAATAATGTAGATGCTACGTTTGTACTTGAAAACCATCATTAACTCCTTCACCTCCTTCCTTTTCCCAGAATATTGTTTGGGGTGCAGAAAGCAGGGACAGCTGCTCTGCCTGGAATGCATCACAAAGATTCCCAAAGCCGAAGACCCTGAACTCAAGAACGTGTATAGTTGCTTCCACTACCAAGACCGCCGCGTACGGGCAGCGGTGCAGTTGCTGAAGTACAAAAACAGTAGGTCTCTAGGGGCTGTTTTCGGAGCAGCCCTGCGTGAGCACGCACTCGAAGTACTGGCCGAGGAGCAGCTCTTTGACGGGAGCCTGGCCACAGAGCCCTGGATCATCATCCCTGTCCCTTTGTCTCAAGAACGCTTACGGACACGTGGCTACAACCAGGCAGAGCTTATCGGCCATGGCCTGCTACTAAAGAAGACTGAAGAATTTTTTATAATGGACACTGATGTCCTTTACAAAGGACATCACACCGAGTCGCAGGTAGACATAAAGGACCGTAAAAGTCGCTTGGCAAATCCACGCGGTTCCTTTGCAGTTCGGAACCGCGAGCGCATCGCAAAACGAAATTGCATTGTCATCGATGACGTAGTCACGACGGGCGCTACCATCCAAGAAGCCATGCGCTCCATAAAGCATGCCGGCGCTCGCCGCGTCCTCGGCCTCTCGGTCGCGCACTAGCACCAGAAGGGTTCAACCTTTCAAGAAAGGTTGAACCCTTCTGGTGCATCTTTAAGTATTGTGTCATCCCGGTGAAAACCGGGATCCAGGTTCGTATCTAGGTTATTCCGAGATTTGGTTTTTCTTTCGCGCAATTACTGTAGAACGTTAGAGAAAAGTACCTCTTTGTGGTAAAGTTTTGTATTCATAAGGAGAGGTGTCAGAGTGGTCTAATGTACCTCCTTGCTAAGGAGGCAGGGCGCAAGCCCTCGGGAGTTCGAATCTCCCCCTCTCCGTCGTGAAAATTGTGTACAATTTGAGCAGGAGAGGAGGAGTGACCAACGTCATTCCGTGGGAGATTCGAAGCCCGATTGAGCATACTTTGGAGCGCATTCGTGAACAAAGTAGCCAATCGGGGTACTGATCCTGTAAGGATCGAAATTCTCCCCCTCTCCGTATACTATAGTTCACCGGATCGAGTTATAAAGAAGTAACAAAAGATTTATCATTTATAATTATTCCTCAATGACAACTTCTGATGAGCCAAAGATTAATGCCGAGACTGGACAAGCAAAAAACGAATCGTGGCACAGCCATATTCAGTTCGATGATAGTTGGGATACCATGGAAGTAGTAGGCAAGCTCACAAAATGGTGGGAAGCAAGTTGTACTGCTCATGCAGTTGACCCCGACGACAAAAGATTCAAAAACGTTCTTTACTTCATATTAGAATTAGGCAAAAACGCTTTGGAACATGGACATGGTGGAGAAGTACAAGCGCTTTTTGGGAACGGTGCCATAACCGTGACGGTTACTGACCATGGACAAGGTTTTGAAAATCCAAATGACGACATTCTCTATGGCACACCTGGGCATGGGCTGTCACAAGTGAAAGGTTATGCCGATGAATTAACAATTGAGACAAATGGTAAAAAGTTTGTAAAGGTGCCAAAAAGAAAACGTCTACTAGATTCAGATGAAACCGATGTTAAAACTGGTACTAAAATTACTTTTGTCAAAAAGTTTTGAAATGCAACAATGAACACTAACCCCAAAGCCAAACGAATTCTCTGCTACGGCGATTCAAATACTCGCGGGTATATTCCTGGCTCAACGTGGTGGGACAGATATCCTGCGGATGTGCGCTGGCCGGGAGTGCTGCAAAATCTTCTTGACGACGGCTATGAAATAATCGAGGAGGGTCTCGGGGCGCGGCTGACCAACTCCGAAGATCCGCGACCTGATTTTCCCGCCAAGAATGCGCTTGCCTATCTGCTGCCTTGTCTTGAGTCTCACGTGCCCCTCGACCTTGTGATCATCATGCTCGGTACGCCCGATGTGAAGGAGTGTATGAATCTCACACCGAAGGAAATTGCAGAAGGAATTGCTGCGTGTATTGATTGCATCCACGACGTTGCCGCTTCAATGTCTTCGAACGCGCCAAAAGTACTCCTCATGTCGCCGGTAGTTATTGACGAGACAACCCCCTTCGCCACAAAACTATTCAAGGGCGGTACCGAGAAGAGTAACCAGCTTGCCGCTCTTTATGAAAAAGTAGCAAAGGAAAAAGGTGCTGCTTTCCTCGACCTCGACAAACTTGTCAAAGTCGATCCGCGCGACGGCATCCACCTCTCGCCCGAATCGCACAAAATAATTGGTGAAAATGTGGCAGAAAGAGTTCGAGAAATTCTGGGTTGACCGAACAGTAAACGTTACCCAACAGAGTTTACGCGAACCGCCCCCACTTTCTATTCCACTACACTAATCGCCGCATTTAGCTTTTCATATAACGATCTGAAGTGGGTCAATGACTCTGGTAACGATGCGTACACTTTCTTGGCCAAAACTTCGCTGTAGGTATGCACTGTATAATTACGCAGCGAGGTGACTTCTATCCAAAAAGAGTCATGCTCGATAATTCCTTGATGGAAAAGTTCACGAAAACACCCACGCGGTGATGTACACGTGATAGTATAGTGCTCTTCAAGAAAAGCTTTGACGGTTTTCCACCCGAGGTCAAAGACCATCTCAAAGCGCTGGATAGCTGAATCTCGCACAATATTTTCCGGATCGTTTTCTTTTTTAAGTACTTCAGTCAGACGATCAAGAGCCTTTCCAAAATCTTCAGTTAGCAACATTAGTTTAGACATACAATACTGTAAATATTTTAGAAAGATTCTACGCGTTCGAGCGCGATGTTTCTAAACCGCTCTGGAACGCGTGCAAAGTCAACAACATCTATCTTATAGAGCGTTGGGATAGTTTCAATTTCCTCCTCGATTGCCTGTAAGGTTTCTGTCGATATTGGATTCTGACCCTGAATACCTATGTCAATATCTGATCTATCGGTTCCCCTTCCAAACACACGCGAACCAAAGAAGAAAAGATTATATTTCGAAAGATCAAGATACTTCATAAGGTGTTCCCGCAACTCTCGCTTCAGCTTGTCTATGGGATAATATTCCAGTCTCATAACAATAACTATTGTAGCGTGAATCGTGAGAAAATGGCAACTCTCTCCATTGACCGAAGAAACTCGGAGTCAAAAATCCCCGAGCACCACATGGCGTCGAGGAGTCCGCTTAAAGGCCGTAGTGCGGGATGGCCTACCTCTTGAGAGAGGATTTAGCTGGAGAGCTTGTTGCCGTTGCGACTATCAGAGGAAAGGTACTAAACGGCGACCAGGGGTACTGCCTACTGCCCGACACCTTCTGCCACGGCCCTGTCGGACAGAGCGGCTAGACCGGCGAGCAGGGTCAGCTGTTGTGCGGGAGTGTCCACATTGTGAGGGGCAAACTTATATCCCCTCCCCGACACGGGCTCATCGCACGGATCGAGTCCGCAGGCATCTCCAGGACACGAGATATGGAATCGACCGCCCTCATAGAGATTGGTCCGGAATTCGTTGCTCCACTCGAGACTGCCGAGGAAAGGCAACATCTTGCGGTAGCTCGCCTGCATGGCAGATGAGACCTCCGCCAGTTCCGACTCGTTCAGTGCCAGTCGTTCCAGCCACCCTACCAAGAGACGGCTGTAGGTGCCACCCAAGGAACAGGCGTGGAACCCGCTTGTATCCACCGTGGTGTGAACCTCGAGGAGCTGGCGCGGCCACGTGATGACTTCCTGCTCACTCTCTTCTCCGAACCCCATTGCCATTTCGAGCAAGAGTGAGAAAGTGGCCGCCACAGCAAAGGCCGGGGAGTGGTCATAACGGCGCTCCCACCCTGTCCCGCCACAAGAGGCACAAGGTCTGCTCTCTTCCCCACTACTCTGATCGCAATAGGTGCACTTGGCGCCCTGCCTCTCGAGCGTAGGGACGGGAGCGATCAATGGAAGCACATCACCATCCCACGCTCCCACAACCACTGCCCCGTTGAAACCGAAGAGCAAGCCCTCCTTGAGTTCGCCGGAGAAGGAGGTGAGCCCGAGTTGCGCAAGCCCTAGATATCCTTGCACATCCCTGTGTGCAAGAGTGAGACAGCTCCCCTCCACCAACCGCCGTGAGAGCAGGAGCCGCAACGCGGGCTCCTTCGCCGCCCCTCCCATAGAGAGGCGGTATTGAAAAACCTGGTCTTTTCGATGGAGCATCAGCTCCTCCTTTCACTAATCTAGTGTCCGTCCATGGTTCACTCTACATGCTTACTACGTTACGTCAAACCTCTCTCCATTGACCGAAGAAACAAACTTCCCAAAACAAAAAAGTCCCCTTCTTAGGGGTGTTCGGATTGAGGGGTGCGGGCGGGTACCTAAATCGCTTTGTATTATATAACATAACTACTCTGAATGTCAAACTTGGCTCTATACATTCAACCGATTGCTGTTCTCCCATTATTTCACATTTCATACTGTTCCAACTACTCTATAATTCTATACGATCGTAAGATAAACTAGAGTAAGCGCAGCGGGCTGTAAAAGTTTGTGAAATCAGCTAGACTATAGAGTCTCCGTGGAGGAGTGGTAGAGTGGTCTAATACAGCAGTTTACTAAACTGCCGGACTCGCAAGAGTCCCGTCGGTTCGAATCCGACCTCCTCCGTTTTCATTATTTCAATCAATGAATACATCCCTCCAGCTCACACGTGTTCATGGCGAGATCGACAAATTGCACAGAAAGCATGGCGACCCGCAATACTCGCCAATTTATGGTACGGGCTGCATATATTCGCCAAGGCTTGTGCTTGTGTTTATGAATCCCACCGCACGGAATGTTCAGCTCAACCCGATTGGTCGGGACTGCGTGCACCATGGCTCGGACTCAAACAAACGTGGAAACTTTTTTACTTGATCGGGATTCTCGGTCAAGAGCTTTACGATGCGACACAGAAAATGAAACCTGCAGAGTGGACTCCTGAATTCACCAAAACAATCTACTCGCACATCGCCAAGCAAAAAATCTTTAGTACAAACCTCGCCAAAGCAACACAGTCGGATGCGCGACCCTTGCATGACAAAGTATTCTTCGATTCGCGCGCTGGATTCCTGCGAGAACTTGAACTGCTGAAGGCAAAACATATCATCACCTTTGGCAACCAGGTTTCAAGTGTATTGCTCGGAAAACCCATCCGCGTAAGTGATTATAGCGGAACAGAGCACGAGATGCTCACGCACAACAAGAGAAGCTACACCATCTACCCATGCTTCTACCCAGTCGGACGCGGCTGGATGAACGTCAAAAAAGTAATCCCACGCATCCGACAGATTTTAAAAAAGATTTAGCAAGTGAGTGGATAAATGCTGGCTGATCCCCCATTTAACGAGCGAGGTTGTATATGGGGAACAGCTATGCTTATATGACTACGGTTTAGTAATCGCTCAAATACAAGACCAAATACGAGACAAGGAGGATCAGCCATGCTCACTAGCGATAAGTTTCGACTGGAAATCAAGCTTACGGCACTCGACGAAGATGGCGGCGACAACGAGATTCGCCATGACATCAGCGAAGAACTCGAGCTCACACCGTTACGTGGCGGCTACAAGATCCAGAAGGAAGTCCCACGTCTCTGCGCCGGAAATCCAATAATGATCATCGGCTGGGGCGGGTCACAGATGTCGGCAATACTCGACTGGTTCGTGAACCTCAACCGCTCACCGCATTACCGCCCGTTCTGGATGGAGTGCGATGACTTTGCTAGGGCCGGCGAAGCTAGAGATGCCCGTCAAGCCAAGGGAGAGTTGCTCGAGCTGGCACCTGTGGCTGAAAATGGAAAAGCGCCAGCAGACTGGCGGCACACACTTCGAGACATGGGACTGTCCGGGCATCTCTCGACGGCATTCTATAACGCCGTCCACAACTTCCTCTACGGGCCCGACCACCAACGTCCACCGGTCACGGTCACCGACTTCGTTCAACTGCTCGACCTCTTGGGGGGACGCGAATTTCTCCTCGAGGGCAAGAGAATGCAAATCTCTTGCGTGAACGAGACCAATTCGCTATGCAGCAGGCTGGCGAAGTAAGCCTGGAGAGGGCCGTAACCACAACCGCCCACTAGAGAAGCCGCCCGCCTGGGCTTGCGCTCTCGGTGGGCGGCTTCTCGTTATTGCATCAGTTTTCGGACAGTCTGTTGTGTGCTAAACGGGGCTAAACGGTGGGCTAAACGGTGTCAGGAACCTTTGTTTTCTGTTGTATGTGTTATAATATTATCGTCGCTTTCTAGGCCTCCCCTGTGGTTGAATAGTAACTCCCAACTTAAATTGTGTGACAATCTTCTCGGCCCAAGTAAGGCCCCCAAGCGGGTTACCTCTGTTCACGGCATGGCGAATCTGCTCAAGTCCTTTTTTGTCATTATCGCTATCGTCATCTTCATTTAAACTCATTAGATAACCGTCCGGTTCACCACCGGGCCAATCTGAAAGCATCGCTTTATGTTTTGTGTTTCCGTACAATCGAATCCATGCACTACCCCATCGCCATTTTTCTGCCCTCTTCACCAACTTTGCCCGTAACGCATTACGCTCGATGTAACGACAGACTCGATAGAAGTACGAATCACTTTCAACTATAAACGACTTATATCTTCCCTGATATAGATGCCCAAATCCTGTCGTGCCATTGTATGCGTGGTACCGTTGGGTATGGGTGAGAGTAAGCCAGCCTACAAAGCGAGCGAGGTCACCATCTTTGCGCGGAGAAACCAAAAGATGCCAGTGGTTCGGCATTATCTCATGTGCATAGAGACGCATATCGAATGTTTTTATTCCTTCCATGAGAATCGTCTCAAACGCGAGATAGTCTTGGTCACGACGAAAGATTGTCTGCTTGCCGTTCGCACGGTTTAAGACATGGTAGAACTGATCAGCAACATCAACACGAAGAGCGCGTCCCATATAAGTGCTAGAATTATACCATATAAAACTACAAACAAAGGTTCCTGACACCGTCTACCCACCGTCTACCTATCCAAAGAACTTTCTGCGTATAAAGGGCGTCAGCTTAAATTACTTTTGATTTGGCTTCCGCTCATGCTCATCAGCGTGCTGCTCTACCAAGAATTTTGGAGTGGTCAGTCGGAGATGATCAATGTCCTATTCGTAGTAAGTATCATTCTTGCATTTGTTATCGAGAAACTTTTCTTTGGAGACAAAAAGGGTTCTTAAAATTATTTATCAAAAGTTAAACCCCTGTGATAGCTGTGGCGAGTGCCGTAGTATCACAGGGGTTCAATAGTTTTTCAGTACTAGTACAGGTTCACTGCTTGGGGCCGTAGATGTCCCCCATGATCTCGGCTTTCTTCTCTGCGGCATGATCATCGAGGTACTTGAACATGCCATTGATGAAAATGAGCGTGGCTCTTACCTTTTTCTCATCTTCCCCGGACGGCTTTCCGAAAATCCCGTCGAGGACAGTGGCATACGGCTCGTAGTCGGGCCGCTTACCATAACCGCCTTCGCCGTTCTTGGCCACCTCCTTGCCAATGCGCTCTGCCTCTTGTGCGAGCGCCTTCTCGTAAGGCTCGCCGCCGATCTTCCGCAGGAGCATGAATTCGTAGGTGTACGCTTCACGCTCTTCTTCCATGCGCTCCTTGAAGGTCGTCGGTGGCTTACCTCTGGTCGGCGCACTCGTGAGGTGCACCATTTCGTGGTGCAGGACGAGTCCAAGCACGCGCGGCGAGACGTTGTACTCGCCGCTGACTGTCATCGAAGCGACTTCAGGACTCCAGCAGGCAATATTGAGGCGAGTCCGAATGATGCTGTCCCAAACTTTGCCGTATTTCACATCGCTCGGAAAGAGAACGAGAAAGCCGAAGCCTTCAGCTTCTTCCAGACGTCGTGCAGCCGGCGCATCTCCTCCCGCGGGCGTCTTCACGGTCCCGACGGGGACACAAAGGCGATTGCCTTCACGAAGAAGTTTAGCGAAGCCGACACCCGTCTCATTCTCCGAGAGCTTGGCGATCTCCTCGGCAGCTGCAATTGCTGCCTCTCGGATCTTCTTGCGCTCGTCTAGCCTGTCGCTCGTCGCCGTCATCAGCCTACTAGCTTCTGCTGACGTGGGTTCGAGGACGACGGGCGCAACATCTTTCTGAACTTCGAGCAAATGAAACGGTTGCGCTGCCGTCTTATAAAGAAGCTCCCGATGCGGTTGTAGACCCTCAAACTCCCTTATGAGCCGTCGGACTACATGCATGCGGAAGGCTTCCTCTCCGTCTTTCACTAGCGTCTTGCAGAATTCGGGCTCTTCGGTGTAACCGATTTCTTTCCCGAGCTCACACTCCGCTTGATACGCCTCGATCTCTGCTCGAAGGAGCGTTACCGCGTCTTCTGCAGAAATGCTGGGCGGCTTGCCATCCTTCGTCGCAAGTTTTGGCTTGAAGGTTGCCAGTGGTGCACGACCGCGTAGCATCTGATCGAGGTGGATATACTCGTGAAAGATCACGAGCTGCTTGTAGCGGGTATCCACGTTCGGATCAGCAATGTAGGCAGGGTTGAGGTGAAGCGAGGGCATGAGGCCGTGACCTTCCACTTGTGTCACGTAGGCCGTTGCCAGCATGTGGTTGCTGAAGACACCCTCTTGGAAATTGATCGCCACCTTGCCAGTCTTGATGAGCTGGTCGAGGTCGTGACGAATTTCCGTTCGGGGGTGATGCGCGATGAAGCTGTGCAGGAGCGCTACGACATGGTTGCTCAAGGATGCAGGTATCTGCCTGCCTTCGAGCTCCTCTGCCACAACACACCTTGTCAGCGCGACAACGAGCAGTACCATGAGAAAACCGTCTCGAATGAACACCTGAATGCCTCCTGGGGTTACCGGTGAGTGTACTAGTTTAAGTTGTGGCAAAACCGAGAAGGATAGTACCATTTATAGGCGTTTTAGTCAATATTACCGTAGGGGGTACATATCTCACGTCCGCTTGATATCATTGAGTATTCTAAAAATCTCAACCATAACAAACGTATCTTGTTTGCAGTACTCTTTCAGTAAATGTACTTTCTTTGGTCGCTCACTTGGATCTGCACCCGTATTAACAATATCACTCCACCATACGAACCCCACGTCTTGCCCCGTATATGGCAAATGGTCGTAAGTCATCTCCGGAAGTAGCACATTCATGACGGATTCGATCGCTACGCGCCCCTTAAAGCCCTTGTGCACATAGTGTTGATCAGAAAACACGTCCATTAAGTCCTGCATCTGCCCACAGATTCTGCGTAACGGAACTTCATATTCGGGCAGGCGAGATGCGAGCTCGTTTGTTACACTCCGTTCAAATCCCACATTCCATGCAAGGACTGTTCCCAGAGGGTCAATTTGCTCAATCAAGTGTTTAGCAACCGCCTCGGAAGGATCTGAATTTACTTCATGTAGATAATCAACATGACGCAACTGGCCTCCTTTCTTGTCGATACTATGAAGCGAAAATTGAATCGGCATTCGCGTATAGGGTGAGTACCCATCAAAAGCAGGTATCGCTGGGGCAAAAGTTTCGTAGTCAAAGAAATACAGTGGGTAGCTATATCCATTGAGAATATCGGCTATTTCACCCTCGTTGATTATTTCTCTGTTCGTTGTATGTGTCTCAATTTGATTTTGCTGGCGATCTGTAAAGTCAGAAGTATCCGCAATGTCCTGCAAGTGATATATGCCTTGTTCTATTAAAGTTCTGAGTTTGTTTGCACTTTTACCGATATAGGATAAGTCGTGGACAGAATACTCGGGAATCTCGGGATGTGAATGGGCGAATGAAGCACAGTGACTGCTTCGGCCATAATACAAACAATCGCAACCGTCTTTCGGTTCTTCTTCTTGACACAGTAATGGGGACAGTCACGATTGTTTTCCGAAAAGTGTGGTATGGTTTTTGCACAACACCGCTTTCTCCGGAGGAGTAATGGGGACAGTCACGTGCACAACACCGGAGTAATGGGGACAGTCACGATTGTTTTCCGAAAAGTGTGGTATGGTTTTTGCACAACACCGCTTTCTCCGATCGTTCTCCGGATTTCGAATTTGGGTGCGCACAGATGAAACGTTACAAAATTAGAACACAAGTTATTGAAATTAATCGTGACTGTCCCCATTTCCTCCCATTTCCTCCCCACTCCGTGTCCCCATTTCCTCCGGATTTCGAATTTGGGTGCGCACAGATGAAACGTTACAAAATTAGAACACAAGTTATTGAAATTAATCGTGACTGTCCCCATTTCCTCTGTCCCCATTTCCTCCCATTTCCTTGTCATTTCCTCCCATTTCCTGTGTAGCATAGTTCCACTACGAGAAGTTGAACACGTACTTCATTTTCACAACTTTATCATAGAAAAAGTGGCAGCATAAGACACACGCCAAGATTCGCCATGTGCTAAATGAGGTAGCCTAGTTCCCCTCTTGCCCGTCTTGCGGTAGACTAGGGGAATGAACACAAAAATAGAACACCCAGAAAGGCACCGTATTGAGCGGGAAGTTTTTCCTTCCCACATAGAGCCGCAAGCACAGGCCATCCGAGAAGACGAACTACAGAAAGAGGTAGCACTAGAGATCCACCAAGGGTTAAAGCTCCTCCGGAAGCACAAGCTCTCCGCCACTTTCTACGGCTCGGCGCGGCACGGAATGAAAGAGTATTACGTAGCCGCCCAGGCACTCGCCCACCGTCTCTCGGAAGTAGGGTTTGCTATTGTGACCGGCGGTGGGGATGGCGTCATGGGCGCGGCCAACAAGGGTGCCCACAAAGCCGGTGGCCCCTCGATAGGGCTGAATATCCACTTACCCATGGAGCAGCGGAACAACAACTTTGTGACCGAGGAGATCACTTTTGAATATTTCTTTACCCGTAAGTTTATGCTGGCGCTCGCCTCCGAAGTCTACATCTTCTTCCCCGGCGGCTTCGGCACACTCGACGAACTCTTCGACGTCCTCACCCTCATGCAAACCAAGAAGATTCCCCTCATTCCTATTTTTTTGTTTGGAAAGGAATTCTGGCAGCCGCTAACCGAGTTTATCGAGAACAGCTTGTGTAAGGAGTATCAAACAATAAGCCACGAAGACACCGGACTCTATCACATAGTCGACACAGTAGATGATGCCTACGAGATGATCATCGAACGAGTGCGTTAGTAACAAGCCGCATGAGCCAGCATACCGTGCGCAGAAAACCGAGGAAACATAAGAAGTGGCGCTTCTATATACTGAAGGATTGGATTGTCGCACACTATCCCAGGTGCCGGGTGGCGGACATTGCCGGCGGCAAAGGCCTGCTCGCTTTTCTCCTTCACAAGGACGACTGGCCCGTGACCATGATTGATCCCGAGAAGACGCTCACCTTGAAAAAGTACAAAGATCTGGCCACGAAGAAACGGGTGGAACTTACAGAAGCTGACTTTGCACAGTTCCCCTGGCGTGAGGAAAAGTTTGCGCCGGAGATGGCGAAAGATTTTGATCTTCTGGTTTCTCTCCACGGCCACGGAGTGCAGATGCAAATCCTCGAAGCGGCGGCCAAATACCAGAAGAAGTTCGTCATTCTCCCCTGCTGCGTGATCGACGAACCCATCGGCAAGCAGCCCGATGTCTTCTGGGAAAACACCCTCATTGCCTACGCAAAAAAGTTGGGGTTGGATGTACATACTGACACCCTCGACTTTACGGGCAAAAATATAGTACTCTACAATTAACTGAGTGGGGTCAGTGTTATCAACTATTCTCGCAGAACTTTATATGGGATACTGCAGACATACTACGGCACCTTTGTCGTTCCATTACTTGTAGCAATAACATCACTATGGCACTAGCACCACGCGAGGAGCGAGTTGTTCACATCTCAAAACGGACCTGTACTACTGTTGTTATCTTTGTTGTCGTTGTCGTGCTCTTCGGCTGGATTGCAGCAGTGGGAGGAACGAGGAATGTCATAAGTCTCATTGATGCATTGACACGTATTATAGGGATCATCGCCCCTTTTGGGATTCTCATCTCGGTACTTTTACTGTTTTGGGGCTTGGGCACGTATATCACTGACTCACCAAGTGATCCAGACAAGAATGTGCGTTTGGGCCGTAAGCGTATAGTACATAGCATTCTCCTTTTTCTCGTCCTTGCCATCCTCTGGGGTTTGACGCAGTTCATGCAGCAATCTTTTGGCGTCCAATACTCCAGCTCCAATCTTCGCAACGCGGAGATCCCCTATGTAGGTGCACCTGTAGATAAGTCCTCAAGTCCCGCCTATATGCCCGAGCGGTACCAAGAGTCCCCAACACCACTCGACATCACCGACACGCGTGAGTTTATGAAGACGAGCTACACAGCGACACTCAAAACTCGGGATGTGCGCGGTATGGCACGCAATGCCAAGAGTATTATCCGTGAGGTTGAGGGCCGCATTGATAGCGAAGAAGTCACCGAGAAGTACGCTTCACTGCGATTCGTCGTACCACAGAATAAGTTTGAATCATTCCGCGACGAGATTGAGAATCTCGTCCACACCAAGCTGTACGTGGAAAACGTTTCGTCGAAAAATCTCCTCGGCCAAAAACAAGGCATTGAACAGCGTACAGCATCTGAGGCCGGCTACCGTGCTAACCTAGAGCAGCAGAAGCAGTCCCTCGATAGTAATCACGCCGTCACCTCCTCTGCTTACAAGTCAGAGCTCGCCTCTATCGTAAGTCAGCTCGCAACCGTGCGCGCACAGCTCAGGACTGCTGTCGATCCCCAAGAACGATCGCTTTTGCAAATTCAGGAGACGACCCTTGTAAACAGAGAGAGCAGTGTTCGCCAATCCATCGCAACAGAAAACAAAACCTATAACACAAGGAGTGCAGAACTTGCATCACAAATTGCCAACTCCGACGGCGCACTTTCTAATTTGAGCAGTCAAGACACACAACTCCTAAACAACGTGGCCACCGTCACCGGCTCGATTAGTATCGAGTGGGCCAGCCTCTGGGCGCTCGCCGTACTCCTCTCACATATTCACCCGGTGTGGATCATCCTCGTCCTCATTCTCCTTGCCTGGTGGCTCGGTCGCCGCATGCGTATCATCCCAAGAATTGAGTTTGTGTAGGCATTAATTGAAGGAAATGAGAGTTGGAAAACGCTCTGTCTTTGGGGTATACTCACCTCCATGCTTGATATTAAATTTGTCCGGAGTAATCCAGAATTAGTCCAACAGAAAAGCCGCGAAAAAGGCTACGATGTTGACGTGGCAGCCACACTCGCGCTCGATGAACGCCATCGTGGCCTTTTAATTGAGGTTGAAAATCTGCGCCACGAACGCAATGAGCTTGCGGCGAGTATGAAGAGCGGTAAGCCAAGCGAGGAGCAGATAGCCCGGGGGCGCGAAATGAAGGAAATGTTATCCGTCCTCGAAGCTTCGCTCAAAGAGGCAGAGACTGCATTCCTCACCGCATTCAAAAAGATTCCGAACATGCCGACCGAAGACGTACCCGTAGGTGCCTCGGAGGACGATAATCAGATTGCGAAAGACATCGGCACACAACCCGTCTTTACTTTCGCACCCAAGAATCACTGGCAGATCGGCGAAGCACGGGGCTGGATTGATAAAGAGCGTGCTACGAAAGTCGCCGGTGCCCGCTTTGCCTACCTGAAGGGCGATCTGGTCAAGCTCGAGTGGGCGCTCATGCAGTACGCCATGGACATCCTTACCGACGAAGCACTCCTCGCCAAGATCATCGCCGACGCCGGACTTTCCGTAAGCCCCAAGGCTTTCACCCCCGTCCTCCCTCCCCTCATGATCCGCACGGAGCCGTACGACGCCATGGACCGTCTCGAGCCCCGCGAGGAACGATACAAAATCGAGGGCGAGGAGCTCTGGCTGCAGGGTAGCGCCGAGCACGTGCTCGGCAGTATGCACGCGGACGAGATTTTCGACGAAGCCGCTATGCCCGTGCGCTACGTTGGCTTTGCCACCTCCTTCCGTCGCGAAGCCGGCTCCTATGGCAAAGACATGGAGGGCATCATTCGCCTGCACCAATTCAATAAGCTCGAGATGGAAACCTTCTCTACGAAGGAGACCTCATTCGATGAACATAAGTTCCTTGTCGCTATCCAAGAATACTTTGTGCAATCACTCGGCCTTCCCTATCGTTTTGTCATGAAGTGCACTGCCGACATCGGCAAGCCGAACGCGCGAGGAGTGGACATCGACACATGGCTCCCTGGCCAAGGCAAGTATCGCGAGACGCACACCGCCGACTACATGACGGACTACCAAGCTAGGCGGCTAAACACCCGCGTCCGCCGCAAGAGTGGCGGTGTGGAACTCGTCCACACCAACGACGCCACCATGTCCTCCGAGCGCCCCCTCATCGCCATCATCGAAAACTACCAAGAGGAAGACGGCACCGTGCGCATCCCCGACGTCCTGCGACCGTATATGCAAAACCGCGAGGTGCTTTAAAATAACATGGATCGGAACTCCCCGTGTGCTAGGATACTTGTTATAAATATTGCAAAAGTCTAAAAAAATGAGCCCAGCAGACATACCAAGTGAGATTTTACCTCAAGAGGATAAAAATCCTGTACCTGTGCAATACCGCGGGATTCCTAGTGACGTTCTTGATGAAATCTGGGTGCAGACCATATACACCGATCCCGCAAAGACACAACAAGAGCGAGAACGAAAACAGCGAGCACTTGCCTATCTGCGTCAGCAAGAAGCGGCAGCTGCTTCTCAAAAAACCTCTTCGTCAGAGGCCGATGAAGTCGAGGGTTATAAAAGAGCAGCGTACACAAAAAACAATCTTGATGGCGCAAATACTGATCTCATGATTACCCAGATAGACCCGGCTCTTGGTGAGCGCTTTGACGCCCATGGCATTACGAAGACATCTATTCCCCAACAACTAGATCATCTTTTTAACCTTCTCGACAACGGTATAGACACTACGCGTGCCTTCCATACTGCTCCGTTAGAAGTACCTCCGGAGCTAAGGGCTGGCCTTGGTGCAGGATTTGGAACGGCAGGTGGCAGTGCTACTAAAGATGGAAGCTTTGTCGTCATGGGTGCAATCGACAGACCTCTGACTGAAAGTGGCATTCGCTACGTCATCGTCAATGACGCGTATTATGCAGCGCTCCACTATTTACAAAAGAAATATCCAAAAGTCCAATTTATCCGAGCTGATGAAGTAAATGAACGTTTGCAGCAGATAGCAGCAAAAAAGTAGAAAAGACTTCTACAACAAAAATAAAGTCAGTCGTCCGTAGATCCCCGCGGCCTAGCCGTCGGGGTATTCTCGGACTATACCGTGGTGACTTTGTTGGTTATGGTGCGCCCACCGGGCGCTCATACGTACTGGGTCCATTCATCCCCGATGCAGAGCATCGGGGATGAATGGACTCCTCCAATAAAACTAAATGTGGTCCTCCTGGCAAACAAAGTGGATAGTGAAAAGTAGTAGCATGCTATACTTTTTTTATGCAGCGCTATTTCCATGCAACCCAGTGGGCAGCAGTTTCTCTTGTTGTCTTCATTGTTCTTGTTTTTGTTGTCCCTGATGGACGCGAGTCATCGTCGGTTGAACTCCTCCTTACCGTGAGCACCTTTCTCTTCGCCGTGCTCGCCGGCTTCTACCTCACTCGCTTGAATAACCGCTACGACCGCGTACGCGAACTCATTGCAGAAGAAGATGCTCACTGGATTACCGTGTACGAGCTCTCCGCAGTCCTCGGTAGAAAATACCGCGAAGCGGTAACAAACATTATCGACAAGTATTACCAAGCCGCCTTCGACTACTACATCGGCGACGCACACCGACCAACGCAGAAATACATGGACATGCTCTATCGTCTGCTTCGGGCGCACGAGCCAGTGAAAGAAAGGGAGAAGGACGCGTATGACCAAACTACAGACCTTCTTGCCGACATCGAAGTTGAGCGGAACGCAATAGCAGTGGTGAGTCTCGAAAAGCTGACTCCGGGGCAGTGGGCAACCATGTTAAGCCTCGCTGCAATCGTGCTCTTCAGTATCTTCTACCTTAAAGGAAATATGTTCTTTTCTGATGCTATGGTAGTACTCTTGGCAACCGTACTCAGTCTTATCCTTCTCGTCATGCGTGACTTGCAGAATTTCTTCCTCGGCGGCACCTCCATGGTCGACGAATCCAGCCAAGAGGTGTTCGAAGTGATTGGGCGGCCACGCTACTTCCCCCTATCATATCTCGAGCAACACCCGGTGGAATTCCCGCGTGATGTGCAGACCTTCCGGGTGGGCTACCACAACCTATACAAAGATCCGAACGCACCCGAGCACATCGAAATAGCCAAGGTCGGTGAACACCGCACCTCCTACAAACCCCGCTAAATCTTCTATCTTATCTCTATGGGAGAGGTAAAGGGGCCAGGAGCCCTTTCCTTGTTTCAAAGTACTTTTCCGAATTTTTTAAAGGAAATACCTTCTCGGTCTACTTCATCTTCCGTAACAAAGCTGGCGCGTAAGAGTACGTTTATAGATCGCGTATTCGTGGAGCGCGCCCAGCCGTATAGTTTTTTATAACCGGCAGCTTTTGCAATGTCGCATAGTGCGAGTACGGCATTGGTCATGAGGCCTGGCGTTTCCGTATCTGCCCAATAGCCAATCTCGGCCTCCTCGAGATTAGCGGATTTGATATCGAGAGTTCCTACCACTGCCTCTGTTGACGAGGTAATTGCGAACGGGAAGTATTTTTGACTACGCCACCCATCGAGTGCCCATGTGAGAAATTGTTGTGCCCTTTCCTCGGTATATGCTTCTCCCTTGAATCGATCCTTAAAAAGGAGGTCGTACACCCGAGGCTGGCTACAGATGCGCGCGATGTCAGCTAGCTTTTTTGGATCTGTGCCGAACGACTCGTCCATGCTCCGGACTATGTATTGTTCGTGGGTACCAAAGCGCTCGATTGGCACGTTCACTGGAAGCAAAAATTCTGGTTTGTCTTTTGGCATTTCCTTGAGTAAGTTTTTCCGATCACAAACAAGGCCAGAAACTGTTTACAGGATTTTTAATACTCTGAGTGATCTCCTATCTTCAAAAAGATGACGTCAGCGCCATCAAATTCGAACATGATATGATTTTTTGGATCTATCTCGAAACTCCAAAATTCTTTCAACCGACCATGGAGCTTATGGGTGTCCAAGCGCGAGTCGAAGGGGTTTATTCTAAATGCTCGCTCTCGTTCTTCAGCCAACTTTTGGAGAGCCCTGGGAAGTTTTTTATACATCCGACTAAATTTCGGATGATAGTAAATGATCATGACCGCAAATCTTTGAGTGATTTTAGTAGTGGCAACTTGCCTTTGCGTTTCAGGAGATGCGCCTCACGAGATAGGCTAGCGAGTTCAGATTCAAGCTTTTTGTCCATCATTTTGCTCCCCCTTGCCATACGCAAAACCAGCTCGTATTGTTTGCGTGGCACGACAACGAGATCATCATTCTTAGCTAAAGTGCGAGGAATGGTTAGGACATTCATTGTTACACATTAACACAGACGGTCGTATCCGGCCAATCTTACTTTTTCTGCATAATAATCCTCAAAATCTGCGATGCCATGCGGCAGTCGGCGAGGGCGTCGTGCTTGTCACGCGCAGGCAAGCCGAGCGCTTGGAACATCGGCTCCGAGCGCATCGTCCCGGTGTACCCATGCTGTAACAAATACACATAAGCTGCGGGCCAGAGATCGAAGAAGTGGTAGTCGTACTTGTTGATAGGCACATCAATAGCCGCGATCAACTTGCGCAGCATGGCGTAGTCTAGATTTTGTACCCATGAGGCGAGGATGAAATCAAAGCCAAACTTCTCTACGAATGCTTGTGCTGCTTCCGCCCGCGTCGGTGCACCCTTGAGCTGTCCTTCGGTAATACCATGGCACTCCAGTGCTTCTGGCTTCATCTTGCTGTAGTCGCCTTGTATCAACATGAGAAAAGACTTCTTTTCTTCGAGTGTCGCCTTGTCGAGCAGTAAAGCTCCGAGCTGAATGGGATCGTCAACATCCACATTTCCTCCAGTGGATTCGAAATCAATGATGAGTATGTCTTTGGCAAATGGTTGCATGGTTATGGAGTTAGGCGCATGATTATGCGTATTGATGAGTATAACAATTTACGTACTATCATCAAACATCAAATAATTCCACTCTATGACACACGACATTCATCAAGAACACCAGATAGATATCTGGGACCAACGTAAAGAAACGGTGTCCGAAGAAAAGATTCGAAAGTTCATGCAGAAACGTGCAATTAAAGATGAGGATTACCCGCTGATCGCAGAACTATGTCTCTACTCCAGAAGCTTTATATGCGAGCACCCACACAATGTATTTAATCTAAGCAAGGAGAGAAGTGCCCAGGAGGTACAAGCCATCTTGACACATGCACCCGACCGGACGCGACGCCTGTACGAGATTCTGTTACACTTTGCAGAACAGTATCATTGGTCTGTGGGCCACGGTTTAGTACGATTTCTAGAGGAAAAATAGTATGATCAAACGACTGCATTCAACCTTAATGTTTTCGCACGACTTGGCTGCAACAGCAAGCTTTTACGAAAAGTGTGGTTTTCTGGTGCAAAAGGCAGATGACTCGGTGCGTATTATCTACGGCGACTTTCGCCTCTGCTTTATGGATGAAGCCAAAGCGGATATCAAAACTGCGGCAGAACCAGGACCCAGAGGATTCGGCGTCTTCACCTATGTAGAAGTGAACGATGTAGATGAACACTATAAATTGGTAAAACAAAACGGTATTGAGAAAGCGACCGAACCCAAAGACTGGCCTTGGGGTCGCCGCGAATTTGTAGTGAAAGACCCAGACGGCTACCGCACGGTCTTCTTCGCCCCGATCAAGAAGTAAGCTTTTCCGTTTCCTTGCGTCATAAGTAGGAAAGTAGTAAAGTAGAGATTATGGAAACTCTTCACAAGATACAATACCTGACAAGCAAGGGGCAAATCACTCTCCCTGTTGCTTGGCGTAAACGGGTCCAAACAGATGCCGTTATGGTGCGTCAAACACCCAGGAATACAATTGAGATCTCTGCGGCTGCGTTCAAAGATGATCATGAAACTGGATGGGTCACTATCTTTAGTGCTAATCGCGATAACAATGGAGTGGGGCTAACTGCTGATGAAATTCTCAGCGTTCTGCGCGGGCCAACACCCAAGCGCAAGAGTTCAGGAAAGAAGTAAAAATGAAGCCGTGGAAAAAAGCATTAAGGCGGGCAAGCCAAGTAGATCAAGCTAGTATAGCTCAGGCTGTGATAAAACTGCGTGAAAGAATTTTCCCTCCTGACACAATAAAATTGCAAGGAAAAGATTTCTACAGAACTCGTGTCGGCGATTGGCGTATTCAGTTCCACTTCGAAGAAGATCTGCTCAGAGTCGACAGCATTACTCGACGAGGTGAGCATACGTATAAAAGACATGGCTAATTGCTGGCTCATGAAGACAGATGTCGAGGATTACTCCATCGACGACCTCAAGCGAGACAAGAAGACAGCGTGGGTCGGTGTGCGCAACTACCAGGCGCGAAACTACATACGGGACCAGATGCAGGTGGGTGACCTCGTCTCCTTCTATCATTCTATCGCTGCTCCTTCAGGAATTGCGGGCGTAGCAAAGGTGGCGAGCAAGCCGCGCCCAGACCCCACTCAATTTGAAAAGAAAAGTACCTATTACGATCCTAAGGCCACCAAAGCAAAACCTATCTGGTTTCTCGTTGACATCGCTTTTGTAAAGAAGTTCAAGGACTTCGTGCCCCTCGAGCAAATCAAGAGTGATCCAAAGCTTGCAGGCATCATGGTCGCCCAAAAAGGCTCTCGCCTCTCCGTCCAACCAGTGTCCAAAAAACATTTCGCTGTTATTTGCAAAATAGGAAAGTAGAATACCCGAAAGGTTGAACCCTTCTAGAAGGGTTCAACCTTTCGGAGAAGCAAAATTTTTAGAAAGGATCAGGCCAGGCGGTGGGGACCGCCTGGCCGGTGCGAGGAACTTCTGCACGTGAGTCCGGGCTCTCACGCTCACGGTGAGGGCTACGGCGTCTTATGCATGGCGCGTTGCACCCTTTTCCGCTCGAGGAAGACGAGGGCATTGAGACGCCGCTGCAGTGCGGCCGCCTCACTTCGTCTCTGCTGCGCCAGTGCTCGTGTTTCGTCCGAGCGCTTCTTCCGCTCCGCATAGGGCTGCTCGCCCTTTGTGAGGCGGGGGTAGAGGAGTGCATTGGCCTCCCTCTCGAGGTAATCCACTCCTTGGAAGAGTCCGGTGATTTGCTTGCGGATCTCGAAGATCCGCATCATCGTCAACTCGTAGGCCCTCCCCTTGGCCGTGGCCGAGGTCAGGTCGAGCGGGTTCGCGCCCACCCTGTTCGGGGGTACGGCTCTAGCCGGAACGGTTGAGACGAGGAGTGCAAAGCTGAGCAGAGTGGCCAGAATCCTGATGTTCAAGGGTTCCCTCCAATATTGAGGTGTAAGCGGCAAAGTCGTTGCTGTGCCATAGGAACAGTACACCATCATGTACCATGACATATAGTGATTCTATCTGTCAATGTCGCTTCAAAGGCACATGTCGTCAAAAGCACATTCAATTGGTAGTCTCCCTACAGATGTTTATTTAGAAACGTTTGCGCGGAAATGCTCGCACTACCTGTATACTGTCCTCAGCCTGATCATTCATCGAAAGATTGAACCCTTCTAGAAGGGTTCAATCTTTCGAAACTACACAACAGCCACAGAGGAGGTGGTACTCGTGTTACTTGCGCTTCGTCCTGTTGCGTGCTTCTTATCCATAGGACTCACGATTGCCAGCTTCCATCTGGCACAGGTGCAGATGCACTGGCTCACACTCATTGCCGTCCTTATGGCAACGGCAACTACCATGCTCCAGAACGACTGGCGAGATCGGGAGCATGATGCCGTCCGGAAGAAGAAGCGGTTTGCCCTCGACAACGAGGAAGACTTCTTCTGCGTACTCATCCTTATTTGGATGTGCACACTGGCTTTGATCGTAGTAGTCTACCTGGAACACCCGGCACTGGGAGCACTGCTTGGGTTCATGGCGTTTGCAGGGGCAGTGTACTCGGAGACGCGCCGCATTCCGATGGTCCCGATTACGATTGTGGCCATCACTTCGGCAAGTCCCACGCTGCTCCCCGTCACGCTTGGCGGCGATCTTCACAATGTCGCACCACTCTTCGTCGCCACCGTGCTCGGCATGTTTGCAAACGAGATTGTGAAAGACCTCGATGACGAGGGAGCGGACCGCGGCTACAAGTGGACGATCCCGATTGCACTCGGCGCACCCCGCACAAAGTGCATCGCCGTCTGCACGCTCGTAGCAGCTCTCCTTGTAGCAGCACAGGTCACCCCGCGAGCCCTTCTCGGCGGCCTCCCCATTCTTGACGGCGTACGCCTACTCCTCACCGGAGCAAGCCTGAAGAAAGTCGAGAATCGCCTCGACCTCGGGATGGCTCTGATTCTCATCCTCCTCACCCTTCACCGGAGATAACTGGGACTTGTCACGCGACAGGTCCCGTTTTGTTCTACGTTTGATTTTTAAAACGTAAAGCGTATTGTAAACTCAGCAAGAAACAGTCAAATGCCTGAAGGAGGGCACGATGCTCCGACAAACAAAGTACCCGATCGATTACTTCATCGAAACGCATGAATTGCCCCAAGTCGATAGACGACGCGATCCCGGCGGCCACATACCATTCATCCCAAGTACCGCGCTCATCGCATTCGCAGTACGACACGAGGTTACGGGCGAGCTGATGAGTCCGGAAATCGAGGAGGAGCTCAATACCGTATTGCGCACGAGTGACCTTCTCCACCGAGGAGTCTTTCTCACGGCGAAGAGTCTCATCATCATGCAGCGGACACAGGACGTCCGCGAGCCCTCATCGCCACGGAACACCTCCATTCGAGTGACCACCTACGTCGAGATCACAGTCCCGATTGCGAACTCCAAATAGCCTCGGAAACATATCCGAGACACAACGGCCCCGGACACCTCCGGGGCCGCGCTATTTTGAGAAAAATTATACGAAGGAAAACAGAGCGCGGCGCGCTCTGTAAGGAAAGGAGAAGACGAATCGTGGTTTATGTGTTCGAAACGTTACTTCGTTGTGACGATTGACTCGACGGGGATGCCTCGATTGCGGAGCAACTCACCAAGTAGTTCACTGAATCCGGGCTTTGCGAATGCTCCGTTTCGATGCACACCATCATCGCGCGACTGAGTGGCGTCGAGTAGGCTCACTAGTTCTGCCGACTCTATGACGATATACGCGGTAAATGAGTCGGAGGCTTCGCTACCGTCACTGAGACCCTGATACAGTGATCGTATGGGTGGGTATTGCAGAATCCAAAGCTGGATAGCCCTCATACGTTCGATTGTAAGCGTCGCCTTGTCTGCTTGAAGCGCAATCGCTACCTGAGTACCATAGCTTCCGGACTTTTCTAGCCATGTCGTGGCGAGTACAAACCTGATTCCGTGAATCATCGCACAGTAGCCGACTTGCCACGGAAAACGTTCAGTCTTGAGCGGCCACACATGACGGTTCGCCGAGACGCATGAGAACTGGTTGCCGTCGACACGTTCAGGACGTCCCTCCATTAATGACTTCGCATACCAGTGCCCGAAGCCAACGGATGTGCAATGCCAAGTGAGAATCTCTCGTGCCATCTCATCTGGTATCGTTCTACGGCCCGGATGTTCGCCTCCCCGGATGTCTACCCAGAGGGCTTTCAGGTTCACGAGCATCGGCCCGTCAAGCCTTAAGTTCTCTGGCAACAAGTTGTGCAGCACACAGACATCGTTCTTGCTCTCCGCCATTGAAACCAGGCGGAGGTACACACTGAACTGGGCAACCATGGCGGCGTTCAACATGAACCCAAGGCCGTGTTTGGTAAACCGATCTTCGATATACACGTTCCATCCTTTCTTTAGCCATGTTGGAATGACCACGCCCTAACGTAATGTAGGGTGCTTCTCCTCTGGCTAGAAGCAGAAGCTGTGGAGCCCAGCGCTTGATGCGCTGTATGGGGGCTAGGTACTATTCCCGGCAGTTTCCAGCGTAATGTGGACTGCCGTACTGCAACGTGATGTGCAGCTCCTCGTGAGGTAACGAGGAAAATCCTCTGTAATACTGCACTTTCTGCGGCATGAGTCAACAGTTTCTGTTCCTCACCCACTATTCGTTTTTATTCCTAAACAACACATCTCAACAGCATGGCAAACCTAAAAGTAGTAACGAGACATCCTACCCAGATATCCACTACTCTACCATTTATGACGATCGTCCGAAATGGTAGAGTGACTACGAGTTTACCAAGAAGACTACTCGTGGTAAAACATGAACATCAAAGAAACTATCACCGTCGCCATACTACGCATACTACAGACACAGACCGAATTCACAGCTGATCTTTTTGATACCTTTCTGCGTACTCGCGCCGATTCCTATAAGAAAGTCCGGAGGCGCCTCCTGCACGGAGAACGAACAGTTGAGCCGACGGCAGACTGGGGTGATCTCTACCTTGAACGTGAGCGGTTTTACAAGACGCTATCGAAATTGCAACATGCAGGCCTTGTACGCAAAACAACGCAAAACGCCGGATCTCTATGGTCAATCACCAAACGCGGAAGCAAGAAAGTACATGAACGATACCTACAGCAAGTAGTGGTCGCACAAACAAAGTTTCCTACGATTGTTTCCTATGATGTACCTGAAAGTCACAAGAAAGATCGCGCATGGCTGCGGAGCACATTGCGTGGCTTTGGATTCACTATGGCACAGAGAAGTGTCTGGGTCGCACGAGTAGCTTTACCCAAAGAATTTATTGAAGAGTTGCGGGAGAGAAAATTATTGAAATACGTACATGTTATTGAGGAAAGCGCACATAATACGCTTGAGCTTAAGTAAGCAGCCTCATGAGAGTTACATGCGCTGATTGTCTTCACACTCAGCGACTACTCTACTATTTTGAACGATCGCTAATTTTAGTAGAGTGTGAAGTACTTCAGTGGAGAACTACAAAGAAGGGTGGCAAGGCAAAAACAACGACGGTCAGGCTCTTGCCAGAGGGTCAGCTTTCTATATACTAGGCCCATAATTCATGCCTATGACCGCCCCCAAGCTACCGAAAAGCAATCAGGAAATGGACGCTCTTGAGCGAATCTTTAACGCCCTTGATCTAGCTTCGCATGGGCATATCTTCAAGAAGGGCTTACTCGAAGCCCTCGGCAATCGTGGAATACTAGAAAACGACACCCGCATCCGGCAGACAACCCTCGCGCTTGCAAAATACAAGCAAAAGGAGAAAATAACCCTACCCCTTTTTCGACAGCTCGTCGGACAGCACATCACCTTGATCGAGAAGGCGCTCACGGGTAATCTCGTCATTCCTGACTTCAAGAACTTTGCCAGTTTTATAGAGAATCTCTACAACCGCACCCTGCAAAACAAGAGGGGTGAAGTGTCTGATTATATTCCTCAGCTCGCGCAAGTAGAGCCCCAGCACTATGCACTCTCGGTGTGCACGGTAGACGGCCAGCGATTCAACATTGGCGACTGTAGCAAGAAGTACCTGGCGCGGGAAACTGCGAATGCCATCAACTACTGCGCGGCACTCAAGGAGCATGATATCCAGTATGTGCACGAGCGTGTGGGCCGTGCACCAAAGGAAAGTGGCTTTGATTACTTGATGCTCAATCGAGACGGTATGCCCCATAATCCGCTCACCGGGTCCGGAGCCTTGCTGGTAAGCTCCCTGGTAAAGAAGAGTGCAGCAATTGAAAACATATGGAAAGAAATGTCCGGTGGCGTCACCCCAGCAGTGAATGACGGAGCGTACAAAGCGGAAAAGCTTGTGGCCGACCGCGATCGTGCCCTCGCCTACTTTATGCAGCAAAAACGGCTTTTTGCGAAAGGTGCAGATGTGGAGCAGCACTTGGAATTCCTTTGGCGCTCCCATGCTATCGAGACCACTACGGAAATACAAGCGGTAATGGCAGCTACTCTTGCAAATGCAGGTGTCTGCCCGACAAACGAGCGCGAAGTATTCACGCCTACCATCGCCAAGCACTGCCTCTCCATCATGCTTATGGCGGGCATGCAAGACTACTCAAGTGAGTACGCCTTTTCAGTCGGGCTTCCGGCTGTGAGTGGCAGCTCTGGCGTTGTTTTAATTATAGTTCCCGATGTCATGGGCATCGCCATCTGGTCACCACGGATTGATGCCATGGGCAACAGTATTAAGGGGCTCGATTTTTCGCAAAAGCTCGTGGACCGCTTCAACTTTCACAATTTCGATAGCTCAATTAAGAATGTAAACAAGGTAGACCCACGCTTAAAGAAGAATGAGACAAAGATGAAGGGGGTCATGGCCGTCACCTCGGCCGCAAGCATCGGTGACCTCGATGAACTCCAGCGTTTGTATGCTGCGGGAGCAGACTTAAATGAAGGCGAATACGATAAACGCACTGGTATCCATCTGGCCGCCTCGGAGGGTCACCTTGCTGCGGTCAAATTCTTTATCGAGAAGAATGTCGACATCAATCCCAAAGATCGCTGGGGTGGTACTCCCCTAGCGGATGCTAAGCGCGAGGGCCACAAGGCAGTCTTGGAACTGTTGAAAAAGCACGGGGGCACAGAAAAAGCCTAACAAACATGAGCACCACAAATAAACAACTTGAAGATTCTATGATGGTCTGCTGGGCAGCAAGCCAGGGAGACGTTCACGAACTCCAACGCTTGTATGCAAACGGTACAGACTTAAGTGCCGCCGATTATGATGGGCGCACCGGCATGCATCTGGCTGCGTCAGAGGGTCAGCTCGCTGCGGTGCAGTTTCTGATAGCGAAAGGTCTTGAGGTCAGCCCCAAAGACCGGTGGGGTGGGACACCTCTTGCCGATGCGAAGCGTGGCAATTTTAAGACGGTGATCGCTTTCCTCGTCAAACATAACGCAAAATAAATATGGCCGACAGTAAAGCTCCAAAGATAAAAATTTATGTATTAAACACCGGCGGCACGCTGGGCATGGTGGGCAATCCCTTACGCGCTGCCAAGTCAGCCACCGAATTACTTGTTGGTATTCCCGTGCCTGCCGATGTGGCGCTGACTCTTGAAGATTTCAAAATTCGCCAGGACTCCACTAACATCCTGCATGAAGAGCGCATTATGATCGCGCGACAACTCGCTACCAAATATCACGACTTCGATGCCTTCGTGGTGTTACATGGCACAGACAGCCTGGCGGAAACGACAGCTGCCTTCAGTATGTTCTTCAAGCAGTCGTTGCAAAAACCGCTCATCGTCATTGGCGCGCAGATGACCAAGGATGAAGTCGGAAGCGACGTGCACATGCAACTCTCAAACACCTTTCGCATTGCCGCCGCCTTCCATCGCAACAATGCCGTGGGCGTCTACAACGTCTGTATTGGAGACGTCTGGGATGGTAGTCGTTTAAAGAAACGAGCCGAGTCGAACTTCATGGCATTCTACACCCCGGGCCGGAATCCTGTTGCTCGCGTATGGCCCCATATCCATTTCGAAGAGGGCATCCGTGTGAAAGACCCGGTCCTCGCTGTGCAGAGTCTGCGGCTCGACACCGAGCTTGAGAAGAAGCTTGGTACCATTCGTGTCTCTGCCGACACCCCACCCTGGATGCTCATGGACATGGTCACGAGAGGCAGACTCAAAGGTGTGATCCTCGAGTGTAAAGGGGCTGGTCAGATCCCGAATCGCGAGTGGAAAGATTACGACACCGACACGACATACTCGTGGATTGATGCCATCGCCGCAGCTACAAAAGCCGGGATTCACGTGGGCATTCTCTCCCCCTTTGAAGATGGTCGTGTGATTCTCGAACGCTATGAACTCGGCTCGTTGGCAAAGGAAGCCGGAGCGATCAGCCTGGAGAGTCTCACCCCCGACATGGCCGATATAAAGTTCCGCCACGCAATCGCCCTCTGGCCCGACGACCGCGATCGCATTCAGCAATTCATCTCCACGAACATCATCGGCGAACTCCTCACCGGCATCGAGGACGAAGGATAGTATCCTTAAGTGAATGAAATTCTATTTCTTCTTTGGTTTCTTTACCCGAGCGCCGTTTTTCCAGAACTCTTCGAAGAACATACGCATGCCGCAGGCAAAGGCAGCGTTTTGCACCAGGAACGCGGATGGCTCAGGCTCGGTATCGAACACCGCAACTTTGTCGTCATAGATGGCGAGGGTGGTTTCAAATGTCTTCCCTTTCGGTAGCAAGCGCACAAGATTATAGCGATGACGAATGTCGGGAATTGTATAGAATTCTGACCAAATCGTGCGCTGTTTCAACTTGAGTCGATCACGTTTGCGTATCCAATAGCGAAGATACCGTTCTTCTAAACAACGAACAACGTTCGGTGTTGCAATGCAGCACAGCTCAGTGGACGCCTTCAGAGTGTCTTCAGCAATGGTCTTCACGCCTTCCATACCTTCAAAAAATTGCACGCGCATCGGCAGAGACTTTCCGCCCCGCAACTGCTCGAAAAGTGGAGTTGCGCGGGCAAGCTGGTGCTCAAGTTCGCCAAGTTCATCACGCTTCCTTTCAAGTAATGTTTGCAAGCGGGAAGGACCCTCCACCGCAAAGAGCTGCCCCGAGGAACGTCGGTCGCGAGAGACCAATCCTCGATCCTCAAGTTGTTTCAAAATATAGTAAACGAGCGTCCGAGAGAGCTTTGCTTCTCGGGCAATACGCTGCGCGAGTGCGGGGCCTGTGCGCAGACCGGCGAGATATACACTTTGCTCTGGGGCGGTGAGCCCCAACTGGCCAAGAAAGAGAGATATATCGGACATGTTGTAAAACTATGTTTGACAGAAACTACCTTACTCTCTATGGCTAAACTTGCAAGTGCCTACCTCCAATGTTTATAATTCTCTTTACAATGCAAGCACTTACATCTTCCGCACAGACCATGTCTCCCCGTACCCATCTTTGGGTATGGACGTTCTACGATTTTGCGAACTCACTCGCAAATATTATAGTCGCTTTCTACTTCTCACTCTTCGTCGTCGGTCAACTAGGCAAGAGTGATGCCTGGGTCAGTGTTCCGGTGGCGCTCACCACCCTTCTACTGCTCTTTACCCTACCCTACTTTGGTTCCGTGGCGGACCGCATAAAGAAGTACAAACCAGCCCTGGCGATTACCACCCTTCTCTCGATCGTTTCACTCTTTCTCATGGGCATCTCGGCCGTGCATGCTGCGAGCTCGCCCTTCTACTTCATGGCCGTTATTGTTTTCTACTTTCTCTTTCAATATTTCTATCAAGCAGCCTTCGGCTTCTATCTTCCCTTTCTCCAAAGCCTGTCGAAGACGAATGCACGTTCCTGGGTGGCGAGCCTCGGCTTAGCGGTTGGCCAGCTTGGAAGTATTGTCGGTCTCGTCATTGCCTACCCGCTGGCTGAATCAAGTTTTTCCATTCTTGGCCTCAGTAAAATCCCGCTTGCTTTCTGTGTGGGCGCAGTGCTTTTCCTAGTCTGCTACGCTATTTTTCATGTTTATTTCAAAGAAGAGCAGTACCGCGGCACAGAGATGAAAAGCATTTTCCCTCACTCCTTCCGCGAGCTCCTGCAACAAGTAGCATCGCTCCGGCACGAAAAGAATGTCCTCTTCTATCTCCTCGCCTACTATCTCTTTGCTGATGCTGTTCTTACCCTGCAACTCTTCGCCTCACTCTACCTCGACCAGGTAGGCCATATGGCCTCTGGTATGAAAACGCTCGGCTTCGTCGTTGCTATCTTTGGTGTCGGTATCGGTGCGCTCTTGACCTCCCGCCTCATTGGTAGAATCGGCAACCTCAAGAGAGCCATCGGCGGCGTTATTCTCGTCTGGGTTGTCCTCTTGTTTGGTTTCGCACTTGCTCAAAATCAGACGCAGATGTTCGTCTTGCTCGTCTTAAACGGCCTTGCTACCGGTTTGCTTTTTAGTATGTCGCGCATCATGTACTCAAAGCTCATCCCCGCCGACGAACCAGGCCGCTACTTTGGCATCTACGTCCTCTTCGAGCGCTTCGCCTCGGTTTTAGGGCCCCTGCTCTGGAGCCTCACCACCTTTGCCTTTGCCTTCACGGGGCCCGAGACCAAGTATCGCCTCGCGGTGAGTATGCTTGCTATCTTGGTGCTTATCTCCTACTTCTTCTTGCGAAAAGTGAAAGAAGAGTATCGCTCAGGAGATTAGTGGAAACGGTGTCAGACACCGTTTCTTTTTCACGCTACCGTACCTACTTCTTTTTTCCTTTTGTACTTCAAGAATAACAGGAGTGCACACAGGAGCGCGTAGTTCGTAATCAGAAACCACGGGGTTGCCCAGGAGATGCCATCAAAGGTCCAGTTGGAGATGGGCCAAAAGACTGGCGTGGGATAAAAGGCGCGACTATGGGTGGGGATGTCCATCAGAATATGGAGTCCCCAGCCGCCAAGTTCAAAACGGTAACGCCCCGTGAACATACGAACGCAGAAAAAGATAACAAGAAAAATGATGGCGCTATGGCTATACTGGTAGAGCGTTTCCGCAAGGAGCATGAGCGAAGCCGTGGTCGGATCACCCGCATACGCGCCATGCGGATGGGGTATTTCTGCAAAAGAGATGTTGCCCAAGAGGAAGCTCCCCCCGATCCACGTGAGCGGCAAGGCAAAAGCGAAAAGGTCCGGAAACACGCCCCAGAAGAATGCCCACCCGGTACGCACCGGCGTCCCTTTTCCTTTCGCCGCCTCGCTTGCGGTCGCGGCCCAGAGTCCATGCGCAACTATATCCATGGCATCATGATACCACCATGAACCCCTGCCGCAAAAACCCAGACCATCCGAAAGCTGGACCCCCGCCCGAACGTAGCGAACACGTTCGGTACGGGCGGGCCCGTCCGAACGGATGTTCATCCGGGCGGGCAGAAGCCTTGCTTCCTGATGCATTAGGAAGCAAGGCTTCTCGTTCTCGGACAGTCTGGGTTGTGTGGTGTGTCTGTACTTTCTTCAGTATTTTTGCGATGATACCCAGATGCAAAGTAGCGTTTTTTGGTACACACAAAAGCCACCAGCAGATCGACCTGCCCTTACTAACGATTACGAAACAGATGTCGTCATCGTCGGTGGCGGCATGGCGGGCCTTACCTGTGCCCAGGAACTATTAACAGGCGGTAAACGCGTCGTCCTGCTTGAGGCTGAATTCTGCGGCTCAGGCGCCAGTGGCAAAACCTCCGGGTTCATCACGCCTGATTCTGAGATTGAATTAAGTTCGCTAGTTGAGCAGCACGGTCCGGAGAAAGCCAAGCGCATGTGGGAATTCGTGCTCTCTGGGGTAGAGCGGATTCGAGAGAACATTATAACGCACCACTTTACCTGCGACTATGCCGTGCAAGATTCGCTCTTTATTGCGAACAGTGCGCACAAAACGAAATACCCACGCCGCGAACATCACGCCCGCCAAGCACTCGACTACACAAGTACGTTCTACGAACGAAACACCCTTGCGAACATCATCGGCTCTCGCTCGTATACTGGCGCGGTGCGCTATCCCAACACCTTTGGCATCAATTCGTACCTCTACTGCCAAGCGCTCGCCGCACATCTGATCACGCAAGGTGCGCACATTTTCGAGCACAGCCGCGTACAGGAGATCAATGCAGAGGGCGTGCGAACAAGCGCGGGTTACGTTCGGGCCCAGCAGATTATTGTCTGTGCGGATCGCTTCATTCCAGATCTGGGAGTGGCCAAGCAAGAGATCTATCATGTGCAAACCTTTCTCGGCATCACCAGGCCTCTCGATGACGCGCAGGTACGCACCATTTTCCCCACTGATCGTATGATGGTCTGGGACACCGATCTGGTCTACAATTACTTTCGCATCACCGGGGACAACCGCCTCCTTATCGGCGGCGGGGATGTCCTCTACACGTATGCCCACAGCGAGGCCGTACAAGTCGACCGTTTCGCGCGACGACTAGAGGCGTACATGCGAAAAAAGTTTCCTACACTCACTCTTGATGAGCTCGAGTACGTCTGGCCCGGCATGCTTGGAGTAAGCAAAGACTTGTTGCCGATCATGGGCGCCGACCCACGGTATGGGAACATCTGGTACGTGGGTGCCGCTACCGGTTTACCGTGGGCGACCGCCCTCGGTGCCTACGCTGCCGAGCGGCTGCTGCACGACCGCCACGAGTACGACGCCGATTTTGCTTGGCAGCGCACGTTCACGATTGGACCCCGCCTGCAGCGCCTCCTCACTACGCCTGCCACGTACGCCATATCGCATGGCATGACGAAGTATTTATAAACCTAATAGTAGCTACGCAACATGAATAAAAAAATAATCGTCGGTATCATCGTGGTTCTTGTACTCGGGGTTGTCTATTGGCTCATCTCTCCTCTCTGGAATAATGTCGCACTCGATGAGGCTTTACCACAAGGAGGCGCGCAGGCGACAGTAACGAATGCAACGGGGACACCGCTCGTGAAAGACAACCTTGAGAGTATGACGCCGGAAACGAAGCAGCAGTTTGAAACGGAGACGCAAAAAATGTTAGGCGAGAAAATGGAGAAGACAGAAGTGATGCCCACCAAGCCAGGTGCTAGTCTGGCCGCACCAGTGATTCTCGCCGAAGCTCCCTTAGTCGCTCGCGCCCACGAGGTCGAGGGGAAAGCTTTGCTGGTTCAGGTGGGCGACAAAAGATATGTACGTTTCGAAAACCTCCAAACCATCAACGGGCCAGATTTGCGCATCTATCTCTCGGCGGACTTGGGCACTGACGACATTGTCGACCTCGGCCCTATCCGCGCTACGCAAGGAAATGTCAACTACGAACTGCCTGCCGGTACCGATCTCACCAAATACAAAAATGCGCTCATCTGGTGCCGTGCCTTTGGTGTGCTCTTCAGCTACGCGCAGCTGTAGCCGCCTACTTTCTTCTTCTCCATAATCAGTCTTCCCTTTTTTGGCTCAATTGCTATCATTGACAAAACTATGGACTACAAGCAAAAGGTTGCTGCGGTACTGAAGGAAGCGGACATCGAGCTCAACGGCTCGCGGCCATGGGACCCGCAGATACAGAACGATGATTTTTACGCGCGCGTGATCGCCAACCCCTCACTTGGGCTCGGTGAGGCGTATATGGACGGCTGGTGGGACGCAGAGCGCGTCGACCTGATGATCGAGAAAATTCTTTTGGCTCAACTCGACAAGAAGATAAAGTGGGGGCCGCTCATACTCCCCGTTCTCTCCGCAAAGTTACTGAACTCCCAAAGCCGCCGCAAAGCATTTGAAGTGGGCGAGAAACATTACGATATTGGCAACGATCTCTTTGAACGCATGCTCGATCGCCGCATGACCTACACCTGCGGCTACTGGAAGGGGCTCGCGCGGATACCAGAAAATCTCGACCGCGCCCAGGAAGCCAAGCTCGATCTCGTGTGTCGCAAAATTGGCCTCAAGGCAGGAGACCATGTACTCGACATTGGCTGCGGCTGGGGGAGCTTTATGATCTATGCCGCCGAGAAGTACGGCGCCCGCTGCACGGGGGTAAGTGTATCCAAAGAGCAAGTAGAGCTCGGCCGCAAACGCGCCGGAAACTTACCGATCGAATTTAAACTGGTGGACTACCGTGAGCTCCAAGTGCCAGCAACCGGCCCCTACGACCACGTCATCTCGCTCGGCATGTTTGAACATGTGGGACCGAAAAACTACCGCGACTACATGGCGGCTGCGCACCGGGTCATGAAAGAAGAGGGCCTCTTCCTCCTCCACACCATCGGTAAGAACGCGCCGGACGCGAAGAAGGAACCCTTCATGAACAAATATATTTTCCCAAACGCCATCATGCCAACTGTCGCGCAAATCGGCAAAAGTGTGGAGGGGCTCTTTGTGATGGAAGACTGGCACAACTTTGGTTTTGATTACAACACCACCCTCGCCGCCTGGCGGCACAACTTCAACACCCACTGGTCTCAGCTCGCCGAAGCTCGGAATAGCGAAGGCGGCCCGCGTTATTCAGAACGCTTCTACCGCATGTGGAACTACTATCTCTTGATCTGCATGGGCGCCATCGCTGCGCGGAGGCTCAACCTCTGGCAGATAGTACTCTCACCCAAAGGGGTCTCGGGTGGCTATATCTCCATTCGCTGAAATAAGATTGCAGATATGGGCGTCTTTGCGAGGTGAGGATGCGAGCACACGCAGCATCCGCAAGGTCGGAGCGCGACGGCGCGAGACAGGGCCGAAAGATTTTTCAGCAGAAAAATACTTGTGGTATACGAAGCAATCCAGGTCTTTTTCTTGGCAGCACATTTTCTGGATTGCTTCGACTACTCGCAAAGACACACAAGAAAACGTCCCTATCTAAGATATCCCTATCCTCGACACGCGAGTCGGGGTAGTATTGGTCCATATATAACTAGCATAACAGTATGACAAAATATCGTTGGTTTCTGCTTATCGTTTTCCTCCTGGTGTGGATCTGGGCGGCCATCAACCCGGTGTTCCCGCACGATTGGCTGCTTGAGAACTATCTCGTCTTTATCTTTGTGCCGATCATCTTGATCTTGGGACGCTACTTCCAGCTTTCGGATACCTCCTACACGCTCATTACCATCTTCCTCAGCTTACATGTCATCGGGTCCCACTTCACCTACGCCGAAGTACCTTTTGGATTCACCCTGCAAGAGTTGCTCGGCTCAAGTCGAAATATGTACGACCGGCTGGTGCATTTCGCCTTTGGACTTCTGCTCGCCTATCCTCTCCGTGAAGTGTTTATGCGCGTTGCACAGGCAAAAGGCTTTTGGGGCTACTGGTGGCCGCTCGATATTACGCTTGCCTTCTCCGCCTTGTACGAAATCATCGAATGGGTGGCGGCGGCCAATATTGATCCCGTTGCCGGCCTCGCCTTCCTCGGTGCCCAGGGAGATATCTGGGACGCCCAGAAAGATATGGGTCTCGCCGGCCTCGGAGCGCTCATCGCCATGCTGATCGTGGCTGCCATCAACGCCAAGTACCAACCGTTCTTCTGGCACGATATGCGCGAAAGCTTCCGCATCCCCAAGGGTGACAAACCACTCGGTGAAGTGAAACTGCGAGAGTATTTCAAACCCTAAAACTCATCATTGATATCGAAAAAGTGCGTCAGTTTCTGTTGCAACTCGGGTCGATACTGCTCGTCGAGTACACCGAGACTTTTTATTATGCGCGAACGATCAATGACGCGAATCTGAGTGAGTTCAATAGTAGAATCATGGGCGAGGCCATTTTGTTTTGATTTCCAAACAGCAATAGTAAAATAAACCTGCCTGTCCTTTGTGGTAAGTGGGATGACGACCGTCGTGTTCACAAGCGACTCGTTAATTCTGTTGTTTTGCACAACAACAGCAGGACGTGTCCCTTTCTTTTCAAAACCTTTTGTGGGATCAAGCTTAACGAGCACAATGTCATACTTTTTCATCAGTCGGGAAACTTTAAATTATCTGGATGATTCGCGATACGAAGCCACTCCTCCATCTCCGGATCATTCGCGAGTGCATTACCGTGCGCGTACATGAGATCACCAATACGCTTGATCTCAGCTTTCCGCAATGCCGTCTCAAGCACCTCCCGGCGCGTGCGATCCTCAGCCTTAGCCCACTCGTCCAGGAACTGCAGCAAGCGCGCATCAATGTTGGTCGTAAAACGTGCTGTTTTTGTAGCTGTTTTCATATGTCTCTAGTATATGTCTTATTCGTACATACAGTCAAGCCGCATGTGCAAGGACTGCCGGGCTAACTGGGGCGAAATCATCACCCAGCAGTCCGGCCCGACAGGCGGCGCGCCCACAACCTTCGAGTGCCACCAGTGCAAGAAACGCTGGGAGATCAAGATCTGACTCGGACGCGTTCCATACACGTTCCAAGAGAAGCCGCGGTGACACCACCGCGGCTTCCTGTTTTCTATCATTTACAGAAAACACAGTATAACAGCTATAGCTGTTATACTGTGTTTTACACTGCCTTGGAGGTCTTCCACACAAACTTGAAGAAATCGCGGAGCATGTGCGAGAGGCGCTGGTTGGTGATGACAATGCTCGTGTGCTTCGGCAACTGTAAATCGAGCAAGAGAATGCTGAACGCTCTGTCCTCATCAAAGTCATCCACAACGGCACCTTTGAAATATACTCCTATTGATGACGCGTCAGTTGCGTAAACCGTGATCGTGGAAGTTTCTTTGTTTCCAGCATTTTCGATTTCAGAGCAGAAGTGATCTCGCTTTTCTTAAGCTGCCGAAAATCAAGTGCTATATCGGCATCTAGTTCTTTCGCAATATAATCTCGAAGTTCCTTGAGATCATTGAAATGCGTTTTTCGTAGGTTAAGTTCCTGATGTAAGGTAAGGGTAGTCATAGAGATAGCGCATACTTTTCACGATAAAGCTCGCCTCTGACTTTGTTTGCAAGTGGTGCAATTTCCTTCCACGCACGTTCGTCCGCACTGTCATTCTGGGGAACCTCAATGGTGCGTGCTTTTAGGAGGCGGAGTTGGCTCTCCATGCGTAATATTTTTTTGTTCAGTTCAATGTTTGTCATGTTGTGTAAGTATACAATAGATACGAACGAATAACCACAACATTACACCTTAGTTTCCGCCATGAGCCACATGGTGTCGAAAATTTGGCGGAGCAACGTGGAGAGTTCTTTGCTCTTGATGATAAAACCGAAACTTTCTTCCGGTGATGAAATGTAACCTACTTTGTCATCGTAGAGACCGAGGCAACCACTGAACACGACTTCTTTCGGAAGCCATTTTACCTTTCGCAAAAACTTTGGATCTGATGCACTTAGATCGTGAGGAAGCCTTCGCTTCGGTGTGAGTAGACCAAGAGACCAAAATCCTCTTTTGATTCTTCGTTTCAACCATTTGCGCACGTAGTCTATCCCAAAATGATCGATCAAGTCTCCCACAGAACCCCAATACCGATGCTCCTTCTCTTGGATAGTAAGAATATCTTCCATGATAGTCTTCAATCCTAAAGGGCCCTCATAGAAATGAACCTCCGGCCTCGTTGAGGTTTGCTGGTAGAGAAAAAGAAGCTGCCCCACAAGTGCACGAGTGTCACCTATTCGCTCTTCCATGCGTGTAAGCACCTGCTTTGGATGCTCAGGAACAAAATATCGTTTCTTGCCGACCGTAATTTCAGAAGCATATCCCGCTGCCACCAGATCATTCATGATGTCGTAAACACTCGTGCGTTTTAGACCTGTTCGACGTGCAATGGCTAAGGTAGTAGTGCGGCCGAGCGCCAGGAGCGCAAGGTACACCTTGCTTTTCTTTTCACTAAAGCCTTGTTTCTGTAATGCTGTAGTTATGCTCATGGTCATAAAAGTGACGATACTTTTCGTCAAAATGTACCATTGACTCTACTATACATGGAGTACACTGTACAGCATTACTTTTAACTCTACGTATTCCATGAGACAGTTCTCACTCTGGGTATTACTCGTTGTACTTGCGGTTGGGGCGGTTTGGTATAGTCTTCGCGCTAAGCAAACGTCTCAACCGTTTGAGCAGGAAATCAAGGTTGGCTTGATTCTTCCCCTCACCGGCCCCGCTGCAAGTATCGGCGAACTTTTCAAAAACAGTATGGAGTGGAAAGCAGAGCAGTTACGGTCTGAAGGAATTCCCATCCGACTTTACATAGAGGACACTGCTTCGGACCCAAAGCACGCAATAACGGCATTTCAGAAATTACAATCGATCCATGGAGTACGACTTTTCTACACAACACTCTCCTCAGCCAGTGTTGCGCTTCTTCCGCTTGCAGAGAAAGAAAATGTGTTACTCTCAGCTGGTGCCACGCACCCGGCACTGACGAATGGAACAAAGCATGTTCTCCGACATGCGAATGTGATTACTCATGATGCACTGCTTATACGAGACTTTGCCCGTGACCGGCAATTGCAAAAAGTTGGTCTCGTGTTCCAACAAGATGACTGGGGTCTTGCTATGGGTGACAACATCCAGAAGCTTCTCAAGGCTGAGGGGATAACAACGGCTACCGAGACTATCCTTGTCGGAGCGACAGACACACGGTCTTCTCTTGCCAAGGTTCTATCATCAAAACCAGATGCAATAGTACTGGGGGCGATTGGTCCAACTGCTGGCCTTCTTGTGAAGCAAGCTCGTGAGCAAGGATATCAAGGGATTCTCTACTCCTCAGTTGGCTTTGTGCTAACCCCTGATGCCACGAAAATTGCAGGGGAATCCGCCAAGGGTATGTGGTATCAAACATACGTGAGGAACGTCGCATTCGAAGAAGCGTACAAAGAAAGATTCGGACATGCACCGGGGATTGTCTCCTTTGCTACCTATACTGATTTAGAGTTGCTAGCCGCAGCCATTCGAGTAACGCAAAGTACTGATCCATCTAAACTTGTCCCCTACATAAAGAAACTCGGAACATTTCAAGGCACCTACGAAAAAGTAAGGATCAATCCGAACGGTGACATCCTCCTCGACACTGTAGTACAAGTCTGGAAATAGAGTTACCCATTCCGGTAAAAAACTTCACCAAAACGACGAAAGGACCAGAAGACTGGGGCGGTCCTTTGGACCTTCCGTCTTGTGGTCCTTGTAATGTTGCAAACCGGCCGTCCAGAACCGCCGGTTCAGATCTTCATCGGCCAGGAGTACATCTGACCGTCTGGCGCCATCCATCTGTCTGGTCGGTCATGCCGAGTTTGGTAGCACTCACGTGGAATCAGGTCGACATCAATACCGAGATGACGCTTGAGCGCCCGCCTGGTACCGCGGCCAAAGTTCTGGTCGACGGCCCTCCCTTTCAGACCGAGCTTGAGCTGAAGCTTACCCACTGCGTTAGCTGTCTCCTCGTCATAGATTCCTGGATTCTGCCAGCCCTGAACGCAGTTGAGTGAGTAGAGCAGCGTCTGGAGAGCACGCACGGCCACCCCACGTGAACCGATGTTCATCCACGGCGGGAACAGCGCGTTATGGGTGCGCCGCCTGTAATCTTGGCTATATTCCCACTTCTCTGCCTCCTTTACTGATTGATGAGCTTTAGCACGGCTTGGGTATTGGTACCACCCAAGCCGCAGTAACCGAGCAAAACGATCCCCCATATGCCAAGCAAGTACCCAATTTCGAGTAGTCGACGCAGCTTCGGGCTTTCCTCCGGTGCCGCTTCCATATCCATATTTTCGATCACCTCCATGCGAGATAGTATGCCGATCGAAGCAAAAAAGCAAAGAAAAAGCCCCAGTCGTCGCAACGACTGGGGCTTGCTGGTTTCCGGTGTCAGCACACCCTCTTCGGCTCGCTTTCGCTCAGCCTTACAGAGCACTGTCTACGGCGGGGTTGTCAGCTCGGGATGTGATCGCGATGGATCATGATGAGCCTCCCTTCCTTTGGTTCTACGAGTGCTGCGGATTGCACCACTCCTCCTCGCTTGAGGAGTGGTTGCGCTCACTCTCTTTCCGATGCACCGCCGCCGCTAAAGCTATGACGAGTCAAAGCAACCATCCCCCAACCGAGTTGTGGCATATGGTGATGATGGGATTTTGTTAAGTTTTTATTCATGATATGCGTATGTATGTCATCCCAGCGAAGGCCGGGATCCAGGCCCGAATGGAACCTGGATTGCGTTCTTCAACGGGATGACCCGGAGACGAGAAGTTTGTTAAGTTCAGAAATCTTTACTATTTCCTGCTCCCCCTTTTGCATATCTTTCACCACAACCTCATCACGGGCGAGCTCTTCGGGCATAATAAGGACGACCTTACTCACACCCTCCTGTGCAGCACGTTTGAGCTGCTTCTTCATATCGTAGGGTGGCAGGGCAAGCGTTACTTGCTTCCCTGCCTCGCGGAGCGTCATGGCAATCTCTCCTGCAGCGCGCGCTTCAGCTTGAGAAAACGGCAGTGCTGCCACCACGGCTCGCTCGGGTTCGCGAAGATCTTTTCCTTGATCTTGCAGCAGTGTTGCGATAGCAACATCACTTACCGCATATCCCACTGCAGACATGGATAAGCCACCCATGCTCTCGATAAGTTTGTCGTAGCGACCCCCACCGAAAATGGAGCGGTTGAGTTTACCCGACGTGTCGAATACCTCAAAGACGGTGCTTGTGTAGTACTCAAAGCCGCGCATGAGCGTGGGATCAAAGCGCACTTGCGTCCAACGACGACGCACGAGTGCTTCTACAATAGTCGCAATCCGTGACTCGCCCATTGCCTTACTGTCTGAGTTTAGTAATCCGAAGACAGCCTCGCGAATAGCTTCGGAAACTCCCAGTCCCTTCCACTTCTCTGCAAACTCCTCTGTCGAAAGCTTGTCTCGTTCATCGAGCAGACGAAGCAGCCCCTTTTCTTGCTCTTCAGAAATGCCGCCCGCCTGCAGGAGGACCTGTTTCAGAATGGTGCGATCATTTACACGTACTTCGATCTTGCTCATATCCACTCCATACGCTTCGAGGAGCTTCAAAGCACTCTCGATGATTTCAATGTCGGCTTCAAGCGCATCTGAGCCAAGCAAGTCCACGTTTAACTGCAAGAAGTTGCGGGTGCGGCCTTTCTGCGGACGCTCGTAGCGCCAGCACTCGGGGAGGCTGTACCAGCGCAGGAGTGAGGGCAACTCGCGTTGCTTGGCCGCCACCATGCGGGCGAGCGAGGGCGTCATCTCCGGGCGCAATACCACCCGATCTCCCCCGCGATCCTCAAACACGTATGCTTGCCGCTCCACAATCTCTGGACTCGACTTCGCCACATAGAGCTCCATCGATTCGAGGAGTGGCGCATCGTACTCCTCGTAGCCGTACCCTTCGAGCACCTTGCGCGACGCCTCGATAAACCACCGTCGCTTGCGCATGTCGACTGGGTAGAGGTCGCGTGTGCCCCTAATATTTTGGATAATCTTTTTGTTAGACATAGTTTTGTTTTGCATGTCACCCCGGCGAAGGCCGGGGTCCAAGCTCGAATTAACCTGGATCCCGATCTTCATCGGGATGACACACGAGTAAAGTTGGATTTTTTAATGAACACAAAAATACCGCCTTCGAAGCGGGTGTGTTCTGAACCTTCAGGTAACAAGAAACACCCGCTTAGGAATGGCGGGTATGATGTGCGGCACTGATTGTTAGCATTTTCATCATGTGGTTACAATACTCTTCTTTTACATTCTGTCAAATCCAACAGCTATTTCCCACTCACCACTCCCATCTTCTTTTCAAGATACTTCACTCTTCCGGCCAAATCATCGAAGTCTTCCTTGTATACAAGATGATGTTTGATTGCTGAAATTTCTCGATCGAGAAAGCCTGTTTTTGAACTCAATTCTAGAATGTCCTCATGTATTCGCTCGAATTGTTTTGCTATGTATTCAAAGTGTTTACCAACTTCTTCAAATCGCTTATCTACCTTTGTTTCAAGGCGTTCAAACTGGCCACTGACAATTACAGCCAGCTCCTCAATCTGACCGCTCACTGCTAACGCTAGACCATCAATTTGACCACTCACAGCTAACGCTAGACCATCAATAGTCATTGCCTTTCCTTTCAGTTTCTTTTGCATATTCATAGTATATCGCACATGTTCAGGTGCAACAAGAAAAAGTAAGTGGAGTGACTCTCGATCAAAGTGCACCAGGTGTCCAACATCCGATGCTGAACATATTATATCGACACCGGGTGTCTATATATGATGCGCTTTGATCGAGAGAGGATGCAGAGCGCCATGCTGTGCTTTTTAGCCGTCCCCTCTCGGCCTCGCGGAAACATCCCGCGAATTGTTCTTCTCCCTTCGAAACGGCTCTGACACCGTTTCAGACGTCAGCGAGCACCGATAGCCGTGATGAGACGCTTGTCGAGCGTCGACATCGTCGTACCGAATCGCAAAGCGTATCTGGAGAGGAACTGCTCCATCGCGTAAATGCAGCCCTTCCCCAGTGTGCGATATTGCGACATATTGTAGCGGCTCAACTTCACGACTTGACGCATCGACTTGAAATTGCCATCCACCAACGTCTTGTAGATGCGCGTGCACATCGGCTGCGAGCAGTTGAGCGGAAAGAGCGAAGCCCACTGTTCCATGAGCGCTTGTCCTCCAGCCAACTCCTCTCCCTGCAGAGACTTGAGTAGCTGCGTCGGAGCACGGAGCAAGGGGTCACTAACTGTATTGCCCTGCGCATCCGTACCCACCCCATCTGCCGACGTCAGCGTTCCCAGATTCCCCTCGAGCCAGAGGTCGAGACACCGGAGCACTAGGTGGAATTGGTCTCGTTTCCCATTTCCCTCGCCTTCGATCAGGCAGAGATTCACCTTACTGCTTCTGCGAGCGAGTTCGCGTACAAATTTGTCATCCGAATCCACGGGCACCTCCTCAGTTGCCATGATCAATCATGAGTACCGATTCGTATTTAATCACACGGAGTGACACCTGGCAAGCCCGGCCTGGCTCTGGCCAAACACTTCCCTTTTATAAAAGTTTGATCGTCAAAATATGGAAAAAGAAAGTCCCGGCCTTGTGGAGGGGCGCGGGGCTTCCTCCTGAGGGTCGGGACTGAGTGAGAACTGCGAAATTACCGGGGCAAGTACCGAAACGGTGTCTGACACCGCTTCGGTACTTGGTGCTACGGAATTACCTGGATGCGGACTACTTGCCCTGCATGAAGAGCAGCAGGTACTCACCCCAGAGATTCTTCTCGGGGTAGTAAACGTCGACGACGTCCGAAAGCGGGATCTCGATCCAGTCCCTCATTCCGGGCGACGCCTGAGTGTCGTCGTAGCGGATGAAGGCCTTGGACTGGCCGAGGGCCTGGATTGCCACGTGGCCCTTGAGATAGCCGCGCTTGGTCCACGGATGAATGAAAACCATGCCGAGGTTCCAGTCTCTACCCGGATTATCCTTCGTGCGCTTCTTCAAGCGCACAAGGCAGCCGGGCCAGGCGGTCTTGAGCTTGTCCGCAGTGGTCTCGGCGGAGGCAGCGGTGGAGTTCGCCATAGCCCTCATCTCCTGAATGAGTCGCTTGCGCTGGGCCTCAAGCTGCTCCGTAACGTACGCCTCGAAGCTGGTCGGCGTGGTCGGGGTAGCGGAGCCGATCTTGTTGCCATCGACGTCGCGCTGCTTCTGCATCTGCAGTGCGAGATTGGTCGGCTGTGCGGTCGGTGACTTCGCCAGAACCTGCTCGGTGCCAGCCAGTACCAGGACGTGGAGTAGTGCGCCGATGACGAGCACCGGCAGAAATGTGCGAACCATAGACTGTATCCTCTCTGTATTTCGAGGTGCGCCTGATCAGCGCACCGTGCTGAAAGAGCCACTTTTACCTTGAATTATGAAGCTCCTCCCCGTATGTCATCCCGGCGTAGGCCGGGATCCAGGTTAACCCTTATGTCTGGTTCCCGGCCTACGCCGGGATGACACAAATGCGAGTTTCGTAGTTCAAAGGCTTTTACCTAGCAAATTAGGCAAAAGTGGCTCTTTCAGCTATTCCGTCGCTACTTCTGTAGGTATGAAAGAACTAGTGTATACAATAGCATATATCATGTAGTATGTCAAACACCCTCCTTGACGGGGATAACTCACTTATGCTACTATGGAAACATTACTTGATAACGTAGCCGCAAAAGCGACTACCGACTCGAACTTCTCCTGTGTCATTCCTGACCCATGAAGCCCGGGTCACGAATACAATAGATGACACATGTCACTCCTGCGGAAACGCAGTCGGGCTTCAAAAGCCTCGGTGTAGCGCCGTTATTGCTAAAAATTTTAGACGAGCAAAAGCTAACCATCCCATCCCCAATTCAAGCCAAAGCAATTCCTTTGGCGCTTGAGGGCAAGGATGTGATCGGCATCGCGCAGACTGGTACGGGAAAAACCTTTTCCTTCGGCTTGCCGATGATTCAGCGCCTGGCCATGCACAAAGGCATGGGCCTCGTTGTCGTACCTACTCGCGAGCTCGCGCTCCAAGTGGAGCAAGCACTCCTCCAAGTGGGCAAGGCTATTGGCCTCCGCACCGCAGTACTCGTCGGCGGCGCACCCATGGGCAAGCAGATCCAGACCATCAAAGCGAATCCACACATCATCGTGGCAACCCCAGGCCGCTTGAACGACCACTTACAGCAGAGGACTGTGAACCTAAGTAGTGTTTCTATATTGGTACTCGACGAAGCCGACCATATGCTCGACATGGGCTTCGAGCCACAAATCCGCGCCATCCTCCAGCACGTGCCGAAGGAACGCCAGACCATGCTCTTCTCGGCTACCATGCCACCAAAGATTCGCGCCATCGCCACAAACTACATGAAGTCCCCCGTCTCCGTCGAAGCCGCCCCACAAGGCACTTCGGCAGAAAAAGTACACCATGAATTGTATTTCGTGAAGAAGGAAGACAAAGCACGCTTGCTTGAACGTGTGCTTGGCGATCACGCAGGCTCTGTCCTCGTCTTCTCGCGTACAAAGCATGGTGCCAAGAAGCTTTCTCGCCACGTTTCCTCCATGGGCCACACCTCGGCCAACATTCAGGGCAACCTCTCCTTGCCGCAGCGCAAGGCGGCTCTCGAAGGATTCAAGACCGGTAAGCACCGTGTACTTGTAGCAACAGATATTGCTGCCCGTGGTATCGACGTAAATGACATTGCGCTTGTGGTGAACTACGATCTCCCCGACAACCCCGAAGACTACGTGCACCGCATCGGCCGCACTGCGCGCGCGGGTAAGAGTGGCAAGGCCATCTCTTTTGCCGAGCACAACCAACGCTATGATGTAAAGACAATTGAGCGCTTGATTCGCAAAAATCTCCCCGAGTCGAGCCTGCCCGAACTCCCGCCTGCGCGTATTGTGGCGAACGCGCTTCCTGACCGCGACGAACGCCCCCGAGGATTCTTCCCGTCCCGCAATGGATACACTGCGGGACGGGCAGGCCCCAGACGTGGTGGAAACTCCTACGGCCAGTCCTCCAGCCCCCGCCGTGGCCCCAACTCCTATAGCCAATCCGGCCCGCGCCGCCATGATCCCCGCCGTGCCACTCACGGCGCCACTAGCCAACGCGGCCGCTCGTACTAAGCCTTGCCAGTCAGTATTAGTCGTAAGATCTTCCATCCGAGAAGCGTCTCTACAAGGACGAACGCCCTGTCTATATTGATTGGACTATTTATCTATGCTAAACTAAATTTGTGCTTGTGGGGCGTCAGCCCTATTCGGCTAATACATAAGCCGAAGGCAAGCACAAGAAAAAACCGCCTTTCAGGCGGTTTTTTCTTGTGCTCAATCTTCTTCTGGATTTCCTTTCATGGTAGTAAAGAATCTCGCATCACGATATTTATTAGTTACCCATGCTGGTACAATGCTCCAAAAATGCATCACTCCATTATCACCAATCTTTCGTATAATCACCTTTACCTTTCGGCCATCAATGATAGCAATAATTCCCCAGTAACGAACTGGCTTTGCTTTCATCATCCGTTTTTTATACTATTTTACTTCAAACTCGCGAATCGTTTCTTCATATTCCTGATAGGTCGTCGCAAGCTTCACGAGCTTTACAGCTAAGGGTAAGAGCTTGAAACGTAACATCTGTGAGGACTTTTCCCGCTCTGATCGATTCCCCTTAAAAACAATGTGATTGAAGCCTTCGGAAGGAAAGTGAATCTCTTGCCCAAATGCGGGAGAGAACACACGCCCGATAGTAGTGTAGAAACTTTGCGTGTCAGCTTTTAGTTTTTCATAATTTGAAACATCTTCCATGTATACAGTGTAGCAGACACAAACAAAAAACACTTCACCGAACCGGGAAATGTTTTTTGTTTGTGGGCCCACCTCCTGGGCCCATCGCACGCTCTAATGACATGCCTCCTTGGGCGGCGGTAGTGGATGAAACTCCACTACGGTCCCATCCGCCTCGCACCTGCTCAAATAGGAAGAAGCTTCCTCCTCTGAACCGAAAGACAGCGGGAGAGGTCGTGGCTCCTTCTCTTTCGAGCACTGGTGCCATCGACTTCTGTCCGACTCAATGACAACTCCGAGTCTGCCGTCTTCCAGATGACCGAGAATGAAGAACGCCTTCCCGATCACCATGTTGCAGTTAGCACACAGCGCGCCTGCACTATCTGACCCGAATCTTTTGATCGTAATGCACGTGGCCATCAGTCACACTCCTTTCATCTACTCCGCTCAAGAGTATAGCAAACGATTGATTGAGCACAACAGCCAACCAAGGTCGATTCCCAAAATCAGCATCGCCGTTTATACTAAAACTTTTCTACCGTGTACTTCTTCTCTTGGAAGCGGATTTGGCCGGTTTTTAGTTGTTCTTCAATCTGTTTGAAGTTATCCTCCACGTCAGGAAATTGATCTGGTAACTTCTTCCGCTCTTCCATGGTTGCCCAAAAGTTGCGTCCATCCTTGAAGGATTCGATCAGTGTACCCTTCGGCTCAGCGATGACGTAAATAAAAAAGTACTTGTCTTCGAGTAAGGCACCTTCCTCAGAATAATCCATCTTGTGACGCACACCCACAAACTTAGGTTCGCCGGTGAGTCCGGTCTCCTCGAGCAATTCACGCCGGGCTGCCTCGTCGGCAGTTTCGCCCAACCCAATCTTGCCCGTGAACGAGCCATGAAAGCCGTAGTAAGGCTGCTTCAGGCGTTGGTGCACCACATATTCTGTCTTTCCCTCACGAACCCGAAGGACGTTCAAGAGAACGCCAATCTTTGCTTGCTGAACAAATGCCATTTTCTTATCCGTATCAAAGCGATTAGCAAACTCCTTCCCTTTTGCAGTGAGCGTATATGCACCCGTGTCTGTCTTTTCTAGCAACTCATCTGCAAGTAACTTATTCACATGAAAGGTAAAGTGATCGTTCGTCATCTTCAGCTCCGACGTATTCAATTCTGCAAAACGCGCTTCGGAGCGATACAATAAATCGTGTAAGATGTGTGCCTGCACAGGGTGCACATCGGGTTGTGTTTGCGCCATGATACTAAGGTAAAAGGTTAGTGGTAAACATACTACGACTCAGACAGTCTAGCGCACCCGCGCTTGCAGTCTAGTAAAGTCCACTTTACTATGTGGGATATGTCCTATTTCTTAAGCGCAGTTGCCCTTACCGAGGGTGCAGAGATCACTATCGTAGGCGAGGAAGCGTTGCATATTACCCAGTCGCGACGAATGGAAGTGGGCGACCAATTCCACTTGCAAGGCCCAGACGGCAAGCGTTTTCAGGTTGCTATCACTGCACTCGAGCGGCAAAGTGTACGGGTGAATGTGAGACAGTCAGTGGTCGTGCCCACAGAATCTCACCTGCAACTCACCATCTGCCAAGCCCTCATCGACGAGAAGGCACTAGACCTTGTCATTCAAAAAGCCACCGAGCTCGGCGTTACGCGTTTAATCATTTTCAACTCCGACCGAACACCCACTCGCTTCGGCGCGAGAGCGGAAGACAAACTCACCCGCTGGAAAAAAATCGTGCTCGAAGCCGCAAAGCAATGCGATCGCGTGCAGCCGACGGAGATCATTTGGTGCGATACCTTGGAAAAAGCACAGACTGTCCGAAAACGAGAAGCCTTGCTTCCCGATGCATTTGGAAGCAAGGCTTCTGGGTCCAGTTTTCGGACAGTCTGTGCACCGCACCGCATTTTCTTGAGTCAACACGCAAAACAGTCGTTTGTTGCATATTTGAGTGCGGGTCATCCCGGCGTAGGCCGGCCTGCCCGAATGAACGAAGTCATTCGTTCGGGCGGGGAACCAGACCCTGGAACTAGCCTGGATCCCTGCCCGACAGTGCCAGTCAATGGCAGGCGGGCCGTTCTTCAACGGGATGACACGAGAGGGAAAACAAACATATTACTTTTCGTTGGACCCGAGGGTGGGTGGAGCGAAGGAGAAGAAAAACTACTCCTGAAAGCTGGAGTCACTCCCGTCGTCATGGGCCCCCGAGTACTCCGAGCAGAAACAGCTGCACTTGTGGCGGCGACACTGGCACAAGCCGCCATCGGCGACATGGTGTAAGGCGCGGCTGTATGTGGTATCATCACCGCATACACGTTAGCTAAAACACCTACTGCATATGATAAAAATTAATCAACCGATCGAAGATTTTGTGGCTATGGGCTACTGGGACGGGGACTTCAAAGAGTTCTCGTCCAAAAAATATCGAGGTAAATGGATGGTGCTTATCTTCTACCCCGCCGACTTCACCTTCATCTGCCCGACCGAGCTCGAAGATGCCCAGAAGCATTACGCTGAGTTGAAGAAATTGGGAGCAGAAGTGTTTGGCGTCTCCACCGACACCCACTTCACCCACAAGGCGTGGCACGACACCTCGGAGGCCATCAAGCAGGTGGCGTACCCGCTGCTTGCTGACCCCGCGGGAAAATTGTGCAGGCAATTTGGCACGTATATTGAGGAAGGTGAGGACGCGGGCCTCTCCCTCCGCGGTACCTTCATCATCGATCCCGATGGCGTGGTGAAAACCATGGAAGTGCACGCCAACAACATCGGCCGCAGTGGCCATGAGCTTCTTCGTAAGTTACAGGCGGCCAAATTCGTCAGAGAGCATAAGGGCCTGGTCTGCCCCGCCGAATGGGAACCAGGGGAAGAGACCTTGAAGCCTGGAGTGGATTTGGTGGGGAAGATTTAGTGTGATCCTCCAGGGCGTAGCCTAATCGGAGCAAACAACATTGCACTCTTTCGGAAAAACTCGACAAAATCGACGCTTGGTCATAGACTGTACCCCAGCACAGCAATGGAAAACAAGGGAAGGTGATCAATCATGTGTCTTTGCTCCGACGACAATCCGGAGTGGCAAGAACGATCTGCAACACCGGAGGAGCGGATCATCGCAATGGCCAGAAATATCTGGCCGGATATGGAGGAGAGGGTTATCAACTATCAGACTCGAAAACAGTGCACCGAAACATTGCACGCACTACTGTCGTCTCTCGGCGCCCCCTACAATGCCATCTTCATCAACACAGAGTTGTGTCTTGAATTCTGGCCGTAGTGGCCAAGGGAGGATTGCAGATTGAAATGCGGAAAAAGAACCCCGTCCCACCAGCGCAGGAAGCAACGGGCAGTGCAACAACGGCGGCCAAACCCGAAGGCGAGGAACCTGAAGAGAAGACGACCCCACGCAAGGGACCACGAAATCTGAAGGAGCTCGTCATCGCCGTAAAGAAGCTCGGGTATTCTGGTACGCTCGAGACCGCCACTTTCAAGGGAATCGAAGAGTTCCTGAAAAAAGAGAAGAAACTCCCGCTCGACTGGAGGGCAGATGACGGCTACTGGTACTACGGGCAGACGCTGCCTTAACCCTGATCCTACTTTGCGCTAAATTGGAGGTGGCTATGCGAGATCCGAACGTTAGGGACCACCGCAAGGTGTTCGAGTTCGCGGAGGTCGTTGGATTTCAGGGGAGCTGGGGCCAAGTCGCCGGAAGGCTACTGGACGCTGGCTACGGCATCCAATGGAATCCGAAAACGGAGGAGTACGAGATATCCGAACCAATTTCTCACTCCTGAACCACTCGTGCACATCTGCACCTCGGCCGCCCCACACAGGGGCGGCCAGACTTTTTTCTACTAAGTATCATGTATGAAATTTCTACAGATAAGAGCAAAATCGTACTCAGACTAGGTATCACCAGTCGTGTCGTCAATGTATTTGTCTCATATATCCACATCTGTGACTTTCTGTAAATGAGTAGCGTCCTTTATTCAAGATTATTAGAAATCGCGTTCTATTTACTATCTATTGTGTCTTGTCCTTTACATACTTTGTCTTTAAGAAAGCTTTCTTTCTCTGAGCAGATAGATTACAATGAGTCACGTGCAGCCACATACTCGACTCGAAGATATATTTCGCCTGCAGCCCGTGCAGAAAGTTGCCCTCAGGAAACTTGGTCTCCACACTACTCGTGATCTTCTCTACTATCTTCCTGCACGCTATGGTGACCAAGCAAAGGCAAAGCACATTCAGGAGTTGCAGGAAGGTGACCTTGCCACGATCTGTGGCAAGGTGGTTAAGAGTACGATTACCAAAGCGTACGTGCGCAAGATTCCCATTGCTGAAATTATCCTGGAAGATGCGACGGGCAAAGTTCGCGCTACCTGGTTCCACCAAGCATACATGGCGAAGAAGGTGCCCGAGGGTGGCTTTGCCCGTATTACTGGGGCCGTGAGTGCCCGCAAGAGTGCGCTCTACTTTGCCAATCCACAGATAGAAGCAGTGGAGAGTCTCGACCTCATGCAAGAGGGCTCGCTTTTTGCCACCGGCGATTGCACCGTGGCGCCCGTCTACCCGGAGTCGCGCGGCGTGAGTTCGCTGTGGCTACGACATCACATACAACGAGTATTGAAAGCAAAAGTGCACGAGCTTCTGATTGACCCTATCCCTCCCGACCTACTTGCTCGCTACCACTTGCCTGCACTCAAAACGGCGCTCGTCTGGATACATGCACCCCACAGAGAAGCCGACGCCCGAGCTGCTCGCAAGCGATTTGCGTTTGAGGAAATTTTTTTAATCCAGCTTGCGCGCCAACAAGCGCGACTTGCCTATCAAGCCAACCCCGCCTTTACTATTGCTCCCGCAAAGAGTCTCCTTCAAGCGTTTACCAAACGTTTTCCCTTCGAGCCAACGGTTGCGCAGGAGCGTGCAGTGGCGCACATTCTTCGGGACTTCAAAGCAGGCAAACCCATGACGCGCCTCCTCGAGGGCGACGTAGGGTCCGGCAAAACCGCCGTGGCTGCTACTGCGGCCTTTGCCGCTATCAGTACGCCTCCGAAAGATAATCGCCACGCCCATTTGCAGGTTGGCTACATGGCACCAACAGAGATCCTCGCCAAGCAGCATTTCGAATCTTTCATACAGTACTTTACTCATACTGGTGTCAGTATGGGACTCATCACTGGTACCGAGTGCCGTAAGTTTCCCTCAAAGAGTAGCCCCGGTGAGAGCACGCATATCTCCAAACCCCAGCTCCTCAAGTGGGTGGCAAATGGTGAGATTTCCATTCTCATAGGCACACACGCACTGATCCAGAAGACGGTACAATTCAAAAATATCTCCCTCGTCATTGTGGATGAGCAGCACCGTTTTGGGGTACACCAACGCCTCCAACTCGCGCAGAAGCACACGCATACTGAGGCAGTAAAAAGTAAAAAGTTAAAAGTAAAAAGTACTGTATCTTCTACAACCTACAACCTACCACCTACCACCTCGTGTGTTCCGCATCTCCTCTCCATGACCGCCACCCCCATTCCCCGCACGCTCGCGCTCACCATCTATGGCGACCTCGATCTCACCCTACTGGATCAGATGCCGGCAGGACGCAAGCCGATCCTGACGAAGATCGTCCTTCCTGCCCTTCGAGAAGAGATGAACACTGAGATACGCGCCCACATCAAGGACGGCCGCCAACTCTATGTGATCTGTCCGCGCATTGACCCGCCTTCGCTTGAAGGCTACGGACGGGCAGGCGACCCGGACACAGGCATGTTACAGATGAAATCTGTCGTCGAAGAGGCCGCACGACTTAGAAAAAGTGTCTTTCAGGATTGTTCGATCGGTATCGTGCACAGCAAGCTGTTGCCCAAGGAAAAAGACAAAGTCATGGCAGATTTCTCTGCTGGACTCCTCCAGATTCTTGTCGCTACCTCTGTCGTCGAGGTAGGGGTGAATGTGCCAAACGCCACCATGATCATCATCGAGGGCGCAGAACGTTTTGGGTTGGCCCAGCTCCATCAGCTCCGAGGACGGGTGCTCAGAAGTAGCCACCAAGCCTACTGCTATGTTTTTACCGAATCGAAAACAGCAAAAACAGTGGCTCGCTTGAGAGCCCTTACCACTGCGGCAAATGGCTTTGAGCTCGCGGAGCGCGATCTCGAACTCCGCGGCGCAGGTGAGCTCGGTGGCAGGAAGCAGTGGGGCATCTCCGACATTGGTATGGAAGCAATCAAAAATATCAAAATGGTTGAGGCTGCCCGAGAGGCCGCACGAACACTGCTTAGTAATGATCCCGAACTCAAACAGTATCCACACCTTACCACCTGTGTCGCCAGCAAAAACGCCCTCACCCACTTTGAGTAAGAGGCGTGGTATCATCACTTTATTAGTGTTTGCATTAATTGAGTCCGAGGTCATAGGTCCATTTCTCCTTTTGGACGTCCGACCTCTAAGGGGTGCTGTGGAGATTTGATTTCAAAAATGCTAGAGTATACGCTATCAAATATAATTACTAAATTAAAACAGACGTTATGAATACACAAGGAACAATAGTGGCAGTAGTGGTGGTAGTCGTGCTCGTTGGATTGGGACTGTGGTACAGCAACCAGAGCCCTTCTGCAGAAATGCCAACACCAGTAGGAACACCTCCTACCGCTGAAATCACTCCAGTAACAATGCCAGATGCATCAAATCCGGCAATGCCCACTACTGACGCCGGGGCAGGGCAGCCTGCAACAACTCCCGAACCAGCCCGAGCGCAGCCAGCAGCAGCACCCGCTCCGGCGGCAGTAAAGACCCCGGCAACTCCGGCAGCCGCACCGGCAGAACTCAAAGTAACCACAGAACCAGCAAAGATCGTAACGGTCAGTTACACAGGCAGCACATTTACTCCAGCCTCCTTCTCGCTCAAAGTGGGCGACACGGTTGCCTTCGTGAACAACGGCTCCTCTGGCATCCGCGTGTCCTCAAACCCACACCCCGCCCACACCGAGCACTCCGAGTTTGATTCGCGCACCCTAGAGCCCAAGGCGACCTGGCCATTCACCTTTACGAAAGCAGGCACCTACAGCTACCACAACCACCTAAATCCAGGCGCAGCGGGATCGATTACGGTAAAGTAATCCTCTCATAGCCCTCGACAAAAAACCGCCTTCTCGGGGGTTTTTGTTTTCTCCAAGCATAAAGTTAATCTAACTTCCGTGACGATCGTTCGCAAGAATTAGAGTAACTACGTTTTATCGCATCCGAGGTCGGACCTCTTTTCGCCGATTGACGTCCGGCCTCTACAGTATCTGCATTATTTGCCCAGTAATTTTTTCCGTTGTGATTTTCGATGAAAGCCTATCGCAAATCGATGCGCTTCGCTGTTGGCAAGCAAAATTTCTTTTCCGTACTTGAGGGCGACTCCCTTTTCAGCAATCACCTCTTTCGGTTTGTGTTTTTCATCCTTAATCACCGCGGCCACATCGATAGCAAATCCTTTCTCGTGCAGAAGCGCTTCCGCCGCATGCTTCTGCGGTAATCCCCCATCAACAACAATGAGTTGCGGCAGTGGCCATTCAAGATGCACCAGCCTCCGCCGCAGTACCTGTTTTAAGTGTGCTATGTCATGCACAGGAATCGTCTCTGCATCCCAACGCTGAGCACCATGTGGTCGAGTCCCGCGAGCGACAGGCAGTCGAGCCAGCTCCTTTGTATGGATGTCAAGACTTGTAATTTTGAATCTCCGATACCACTTCTTGGCAAGTTGCCCATCCTCAATCACCGTCATGACGCCCACCGTCGAAGCCCCGGCATGGTGCGCAATGTCGTACGCCTCAATCCGAAAACCACCTGTCTTTCGCAGCTCACTATCTTCATCTTTAATGAGCGAGATATCGTGTACATGCTGCAGTGCCCTTATCTGCTGTTTCGCCCTTTTTGCTTTTTCAAAATCAAGTGCCTTGCTTGCAGCAAGCATCTCTTTTTTAAGATCAGTGAGTACTCGCCCTTTGTTCCCCTCAAAAATAAGCTTTACCTTGCCAACTGTCTTCTTGTATTCCTTGGGATCAAGCACCCCCACGCACGCCCCCGGGCACAACCCGATCTGATACTCAAAACATCCCCGTTTGAACCCTCGAGGGCGCCTTGCTTCCGGATCCTGTTTTGGAAGCAAGGCGTCCAAATGATTCTGCACCCCACGAGTAGACTCACCTTCATTTCTCTCACTTGGATACCTGGTATCCAAGTACCCCCTCACTTGGTCACCTGGTGACCAAGTGAGGGTTTTTTCAGGCGCATGCGTGTTGAATGGGAAGATGCGGCGAATGATGCGGAGGGCTTCGCGAATACTTGCGGGTGAAGTGAAGGGACCATAGATACCGTGACCCCGCTCGGTAAGCACTTGGGGAAAGGGGTCATTTGTAATCGTTACATACAAAAAAGTCTTGTCGTCCTTCTGTATCGCGTTCCCTGCCGGCTGGAACTTTTTTATCAGTTTTGCTTCGAGAATAAGTGCTTCCAAAACAGAATCAGCCACCGTCCACTCAAGAGCATCAGCTTCCGCTATCATCTTCTCAATCATCGGACCCCGGGTGAGCACAAGCCGTGGATCAAAATAGCTCCGCGTGCGCGTCTTGAGCGACGTCGCCTTTCCCACGTACAAAATAGTCTTTCTCTTTTTGAAAAGGTAAACACCAGGCTCGGCAGGAATCTTTAGTTTTTTGTAGGCTTGAACATCCATAAATTTCAGTGTCATCCCGGCGAAGGCCGGGATCCAGGCTAAGCATGAATCTGGTCTCCCGAAGGGTTCAACCTTTCTAGAAAGGTTGAACCCTTCGGGACTTTGACACCTTGACTTTGACTTGCAAATAAGTGCTCATTAGCCTAGCATGTCCCTGGCGTAGAGACCACAACGGTCAAAACAGACTCGCCTGAGGAGGTGAGAACATGAGCAATGCACATTTCAAAATGCAGCTCGATGCAGCTGTTAGCGGCTTCATCAACCCTCAGGCAGCAGGGTTGGCGCACTTCATCAAAGAGAACTATATTCCCAACAGGGAAGTCGTGCGCAAACATAGCCCGGACCTATTCCAAGGTGCCCTCTTCGAGCTTGTCGACGCGGCAAAGGTACTCCTCAAGATTCGTGAACCGCTCGGAGTGCTTCACCAGGGCACGATAGTTGGCCTGGGGGACATTCCCGCAATCAAGCTCATACGTGACTGTCTGCAGACGATCCAGGAAGCACCCCGTGGTGACGTCTGGAGCAAGGACAGCAGCAGGCGCCTACTCGGAGAAGTGGCTGCGATCTGGATCAAGGAGGCAGCAGTCATCGAAGCATGACCCAACCCGACCCGGCACCCGCCGGGCGGTCGCATTTCTGGAGAATATTTTCCGTGCACTGCTCCAACAAATCCATACGGTATACATACGTACGTAAGTATACCGTATGGAGGTTGGTTAGCCTGTGCATACGTCGTTGCTTTGTGGTCAGAAATATTTTATGATACCAACATGAAAACAACATCAAAAGGAGCCACTATTTTGACACTTAAGGACCTGGAGAATTACAAAGCGCCCATACCAAAGTCATGGGTCGCTGCTTTTGGCATATGGAAGGACAAAGGGATTGATCCACTTAAATACCAAAAGAAAATCCGCGCTGAGTGGCAAGGACGGTGGAAAAAACAAGTACGCCTTGGACTGCAGAAAAAGAAACAAAAGTAAGAATGATCCTTGATACGAACATATTGATTGCCTTACTTGCTGGAGAAGAGAAGGCTCGCACGGCGGTCACCTATTGGGCTACCACCAGGAGAAGCATCCTCATTTCTACGGTAACAATTACAGAGATTCTTGCCTTTCCAGCACAAACACCAAGAGAGACTGAGGAAGTGATACAGTTTCTGCGCGACTTTGGTCTTATTAACTTTGATAGAACTATCGCTGAATGCGCAGGGGCGCTTCGGCGTCGTTACGCGATTACCTTTGCTGATGCATGCATTGCAGCGACTGCTATCTCGAGACAACTCCCGCTCGTCACCAGAGACAAAGGCTTCCGAAAAATAACGGAGTTGACCGTCATTGAAATTTGAATAGTACAATACGGTATAAATACGTACGCATTTATACCGTATGGATTATCATCGCGGACTATTTCTTTCGTACCCTTGGTTTCTTGCCTTTTTTACTCGCCACTACATCCGCCGAGACTTTCACGTCCGCTGTTTTCTTGGTGGCGGGCGCGTGGCTTTTCTTTTTGAGAACTTTCTTTAAATACGGCGCGGTGGCTGATTCAGGATTATTAGCAATGTCAGTGGGCGTGCCTTTGGCGATGATCCGGCCCCCCCTGTCTCCCCCCTCGGGACCAAGATCAATGACCCAGTCGGCAGTTTTGATAACGTCTAAGTTGTGTTCGATTACAACCACCGTATTGCCACGATTCACTAGGCGCTGCAACACATCAAGCAGTTTTTGAATATCAGCAAAGTGGAGGCCGGTTGTCGGCTCATCCAAGATGTAGAGGGTACTATGGGTGTCGCGCTTGCCGAGCTCGGCCGAGAGCTTCACGCGCTGCGCCTCTCCACCCGAGAGTGTAGTGGCCGACTGCCCAAGCTGCAAGTAGCCAAGCCCCACCTCTTCCAAAATATGCAGTCGATCGTAGAGCCAAGGCACCTCTTCAAAGAAGGGTACAGCCTCTTCGATCGTCATCTTCAAAATGTCGTAAATATTTTTCTCTTTGTATTCTACCTCCAGAGTCTCCCGATCAAAACGTTTTCCCTTGCATACTTCACACTGAATGTAGACCGTCGGCAAAAAATGCATCTCAATGGCAATCTGGCCGTGACCTTGACAATTTTCGCACCTGCCACCGGGCACATTGAAACTAAAACGGCTTGCCTTGTAGCCACGCACGCGAGCATCTTCGGTGGCGGCAAACAGATCGCGAACAAAGGTCCAGGCGCCCACATAGGTGGCGGGATTTGACCGTGGCGTACGGCCAATGGCGCCCTGATCGATATTGATGACGCGATTCACATATTCAAAACCAGAAATTGAGTTGTGCGCGCCGATCTTATACGTTGACCCGTTGTATTTGTTTGCAGCCGCCTTGAAGAGCACATCGTACACAAGACTACTCTTGCCAGAGCCAGACACCCCCGTTACTGCCGTCATCCGCCGGAGCGGAATATCAACATTTACATTTTGCAGATTGTTCGCCGTGGCGCCCTTGATGCGGAGAAAGGCATGGTCGCGGCCCACATCGCGCCAGCGGTCAGGCACGGCGATCTCTTCCTCACCACGTAAGAACGCGAGTGTCCGAGAGATTTGTTTTTTGTCCTCCAGAAGCTGCGGCATCGGGCCTTGTGCTACAATTTCACCACCGTGTATTCCTGCTCCCGGTCCAAAGTCCACCAGGTGATCCGCGGCCCAAATCGTTTCCTCATCGTGCTCAACCACAATAATCGTGTTTCCCAGATCGCGGAGATCGAGCAACGTCTTAATGAGTTTCGCGTTGTCACGTTGATGCAAGCCGATCGTGGGTTCATCTAAAATGTAGAGCGTACCCACCAGCCTCGAGCCAATCTGTGAGGCCAGGCGAATACGTTGGCCTTCCCCTCCTGAAAGCGTCCCCGCCTTGCGACCAAGGGTCAAATAGTCGAGACCGACGTCGATCATAAACTTCAGACGGTTTTTAATCTCGCGCATTGGCACTTCGGCAATCTGGGCGCCTGTCGCCGAGAGACCTGTCAGACGCTCGGAAAGAAAGGTTGAACTCTTCGAGGGTACCGAAGGGTTCAACCTTTCTACTTGCAACTTTGTGAAAAAATCAAACGCCTTCGCCACTGACATGTGCGAGACATTATCAATGTTTTTGCCATCGATGAGCACACTCAAAGCCGCCGGCTTCAAACGCTTACCCGCACACTGCTCGCAGATCTCATCCGACCAGGTCTCCTTCACCCCAAGGCCGTGGCAGAGCTCGCACGCGCCGTACGGACTGTTGAAAGAAAAGAGTCTTGGCTCAATTTCCGGAAACGAAAAATTATCGACCGGACAGGTTAGTTTGGAAGACAACGTGAGTTCGTGTTGGACACTTGGTGTCTTCGCGCCCGACACCGAGTGTCCAGGATCTACTTTGACCTTCACCCCCTTTTTGGACGCGGGGTGCCCGCCCGTTCCGAACGTCCACGTTCGGGCGGGTCCAAAATCCGTAACTGCCGTCACTAGGTCGTTACCATACTTGAGCGCGTGCTCCACCGCCTCCGAGAGTCGGAGGCGATTATTTTTATCACTCCAATCGAACTGTGCCGGCATGCGATCCACCACGAGCTCAATCGTATGTGTCTTGTATCGTGAAAGGACAATGCGCTCACGCAGCGAACGAATCTTGCCATCTACACGCACTTCGCGAAAACCGGCATTCAAAAAATCGTACAACATTTGGTAGTATTCCCCTTTGCGGCCCATAACCGCCGGCGCCAAAATCATCAGGTCCTCCGCAGGTGCACTTATAGAAGCCTTGCTTCTCGTAAGCAAGGCTTCTAGGGAATTCGAAGAGACACTGTCCTCGGCCTGAGTCGCTGATTTCGAAGCTTTGCTTCCTGATGCATTGGGAAGCAAGGCTTCCTGCAGAGATTCAGAATGTGTGGTCTGGTGAATGATGGTGTCCACAATCTCCTCGTTCGTCATCTTCTTGATCGGCGAGCCGCAGGTGGGGCAGAACGGTTCTCCAGCCCGAGCAAAGAGCACGCGTAGATAGTCGTAGATCTCGGTGATAGTGGCAACCGTTGAGCGAGGGTTCCCCGAGTGGCTTTTCTGGTCGATGGAGATGGAGGGTGAGAGTCCCTCAATCTCATCCACATCCGGCTTATCGAGACGGCCCAAAAACTGCCGTGCGTATGCAGAGAGTGATTCGATATAGCGTCGCTGGCCTTCGGCAAAGATAGTGTCGAACGCCAAAGAAGACTTCCCTGATCCGGAAAGCCCGGTGAAGACGGTCAGCTTCCCACGCGGCAACTCAAGCGAAATGTTCTTGAGATTATGCTCCCTAGCTCCTTTGATGATAATTTTGTCCTGCATATGTCGCTCAGACATATTCTCCCCAAGAGTACGCCATACTTTTCTGCTGAAAAGTTGTCTCTGACTTAGCGCCGTCGCGCTGCGTAGCCTCTTGTCGAGAATATATCCTCGCTTAGTTAAACATTCGAAAGTTTCTTCTCTCCAATGTTGTATTTATAAAACACAAATCGCCCCGTTGATCGTGATCAGTAGGGGGGTAGAGACCTACTTTACTCTCACCCAAGAAAAATTCAAGCAAAGGGTAAGGCACCACGCAGGTGCCTATAAAATGAAGAGTCCGAACGAAGAGAACGGCCGGTTGTCTGCCCAGTGAGGAGGCACCAAGCCGTTTCGCCGCACTGCACGAAACGTATTTTCCCCGAAGCAAGGGGTGAGGTACCTCTGACTGCACACGTATACCCGACCTTGAAAGGTGGCAAAAAGACAGATAGTGCGTATGTAATCACACAAACTGGCGGGGCGAAGAAGATTCCCGGCTGCGCCACCCCTGCAGACAAAAGCATTTTACTGACTCGAACGGACTCAGGTGGAGCTACAAAATACTGCAGACCCACCTGAATCCGTTTATACAAAGGAGCTGAATCTAATCAGTATACCACTTTGCGAGAAAACAAGAATGAAGTTGCCCCCGGGTCGTGAAGACCCCGGGGGCGGTTAGGAACTGTCGAATCTCATGGGAACCTCCTTGGTTCGGTTGGCCCGGCCCGCAGTGCGCGGGGCGGGCCAGCTGCCGGTACTACTTGACCTCGGACGTGACCGGGACGAACTCGACCAGCTGGTCGACGATGGCGAGGGCGCGCTTCTCCTCCTTCTCCTTGCGGATCAGGTTGCGAAGCTCGGCCTCCTCGTCGGCCCGGCGCTTGATCTCGGCCTCGACCGTCTCCTTCGAGTAGAAGGTGACGCCCGTGGCCTGGACGACCTGTCGATGCTCGAAGCAGCACCCGCGGGCGGCCAGCTTCTTGCCGAGCTTGAGGAGGATCCAGGACGGCTTCTTGTCCTGGACGATCCCCTCGCAGCGGGAGTCGAAGTAGCAGGCGTTCGCCGGGCGGACCTTCTTCGTCCGCTTCGGCGTGGCCGACTCCTTCTGCTCCGTTGCCACCGGCTCCTGGTTCTCGCTGGCCGAGTCGATGATCGTCGCCAGGGTCGCGGCGACCGACTTCGAGATGACGGCGTTCTCGAGGTGCGGGCCGAAGATCGGGAAGATGTTGGTCCTCCCCTTCGGCTTGTCGCTGTCCTCGATGGTGCCGGCGCGCTCGTAGGCCGCGACCAGGTAGTCGACCTCGTCGATGATGAGCTTCTGCCTCTGGGACTTGGCTTCGCGGATGAGCGTGAGCCAGAGGTCGCGCGGGCAGAGGTCGCGGATCGTCTTCGAGGTCGCGCCGAGCTTGTTCAGGAGCCACCGGTAGGCGTCTCCGGTGAGCGGGTACTGCTCGAGCTCGGGGCGTTCGAAGGTTTGCCGGTTCGAGTCCGAGGTGGTGGTCCGGGTGGCCGTGTTGTTCGTGTTGTTCACCGATCTTCTCCTTGTGCGTTGTGCATAGGAGATAGATCGTGAACGATCACGAATTAGGGATTATCTCCTACGCAAAAAGATTTACTCATACAAGTATGCGTACACTACTTGGATGAGGCTTCGTGTGGAACACCGTGGTTATCCTCCTCTCGGGCGTCGCGCCCATAGTCCAGTTAGCGGTTCACTTAATCTTCCTTTGTGGGTCCAAGTTTGCTGAAAAGATAATAGCATGCCTGAAGATAAACGTCAAATCCCACTGGTAGACCTCTGTCCTTCACCCACTACCTCGTAGGAGAATTCTGGCTCAAAATGGTCTTCTTTGTCGAGACTCAAGAGTTCGTCTTGCTTGGGATTCGGGCGGAAATACTTGCGAACGCCCTTCGCTGTCTGGAAGGCCAACTCCTGCACTGCCATACCGCGCAATGACTCTTTCTGGAATATCGGCTCGTAAATATAGCCGTACTCAATCAAAAGTGACACCCCGTCACGCGACGCATTGGAGCCAATGGCAATCAACTCCTGGTCTTCTACCAATCCATTTCCTTCCTTAGGATAATTACTTTCGGGAATAAAATTCACAAGCGTCTTGTGGATCGACTGGGCTAAGCCTCTGCTCACCCGCGCGTTCGGCAGCTGCACCTCAGGGGCATAAATAGCAAAGCCCTTGTACTTCCCCACTTTCTTCTCGGATCGCCCCGCGTAGTCGTTTACGTGGAGATGCAGCACAACGTCAATGTCATTGTCGTTCGCATATTTATTAATCGCATAGAGCATCAACGCCGCGCGCGAGGGGGCGGTGTTGTGCACAACTGGCTCTTTCTTCACAAAGCTGCCGTTGGCCAGCGCATCGGCCATAAGGCGCACCATGCGCTCGCGGAAAGAGAGTACCTCTTTTTCATTCTTCTCCAAATAGCTCGTAAACCAAGGGCTCAGCTCCCCATCCTCCTCTCTCGCCACATGCACCTGCACGCGGGGATCCTCTGCCAGATACTCCGCTACGTAGTGACCAATGGCAGCATTGATGTCCCGTTCGAAGACTCCCTTAAACTGCGTGCCGCCTGTACCAGCGTCGTGTCCCGGTACTACCAGGACTCGCAAGCGGCCTTGCTCATAATGTGCCTTGAGCATCTCTGGGGTAAGACGTTCCGGAAAGACGAGTGCGAGCATGGACCCGAACTGGGCGGTGAGCAATGGACTCTGTGATTGCACTGCGATACCCGAGAGGACAACTACGCTCAGGAGAACCACTGCTAACGCGAATTTTTTCATACCGTAAGTATAGCAAACTAACTCAGCTATGGATTACTTTACTGGTGCATCATCCTTCATCCCCTCTACTTTGTGGGTGAGCACTTTGATCTCATCACGGAGAATAGTGGCGAGCTCAAAGTCGAGCTCCTTCGCCGCCCGCTTCATCTGTTTCTCTTTTTCTTTCACAAGTTTTTCAAGCGCTAGCTTGGTGTCAGGGATTGGCCTGAGCTCGAGGGCAAGGACTGCTTCGGGCAGGATGTCGCGAATCTCTTTTACGATCGTGGTCGGCGTAATGCCATGCTCTTTGTTGTACGCCAGCTGAATAGCGCGGCGGCGATTGGTTTCTCGCACTGCCGCCTCGATTGATTTGGTCATCACGTCTGCATACATCACTACCCGTCCGGAAACGTTACGCGCGGCGCGACCAATCGTCTGGATGAGCGAAGTCTCGTTACGCAAGAAGCCTTCCTTGTCGGCATCGAGGATAGCCACGAGCGACACTTCGGGAAGATCCAATCCTTCACGAAGTAAATTCACGCCGACCAACACATCAAACTTCCCTCGCCGGAACTCTGTAAGAATCTTGATGCGGTCAAAAGTCTTCACATCACTGTGGAGGTACTGCGCCTTAATCTTCAAGTCTTCTAAATACTTCGAGAGATCCTCCGCCATCTTCTTCGTGAGCGTTGTCACCATCACGCGCTCCTTCTTCGCAACAATGGTCGGAATGAGCGCAAGCAGATGATCCACCTGTCCGCGCGCCGGATGGATGGCAACCTCCGGATCCACCAGTCCCGTCGGGCGGATAATCTGCTCCACAACTTGACCACCCAAAAAATCCTTAGATTTCGGCAAGGTTTCACCTTGCCGAAATCCCGCAAGGTGAAACCTTGCCGGGAACCTTGCCGGGAATTGGCCACTTTTTGGCACACTGTGTTCAAGTTCGTAGACGCCGGGGGTGGCGGAGGTGTAGATACGCTGGCCGACGCGGGCTTCGAATTCAGGGAAGGTAAGGGGGCGGTTATCGGCGGCTGACGGCAGGCGGAAACCGTAGTCAATGAGCGTCTTCTTGCGCGATTGATCGCCATGATACATACCCCGAATTTGCGGGATGGTTATGTGGGATTCGTCAATGATGGTAAGGAAGTCAGGAAAGTCGATTTTAGAAGTTTTAGAAGCAAGGCTTCCAAATGCGTCAGGAAGCCTTGCTTCTAAATCCAGCTTGGGAAAATATGCGAGCAACGTATCTGGCGGATCACCGGCGGCGCGGCCTGACAAGTGGCGTGAATAGTTCTCGATCCCATGGCAGTAACCCATCTCCCGCATCATGGCGAGATCAAACTTAGTGCGGCGCTCGAGGCGTTCTGCTTCGAGCAACTTCCCCTCTTTCTCAAATTTCTTCAGTTGGTCCTTGAGCTCTGTCTGGATGAGCTTGATAGCATCCGTGCGATCCTCGGCGCTCGTCACGAAGTGTTTGGCCGGGGCGACAATGACTTCCGGCACCATCGGTGTCTTTCCCGGCTGAAATCCTTTGACGGGATCAATCTCATAGATTCGCGTGATGGCCCCGTTTTCTACCTGCAAATCGTAAATCACTTCCCTATCAGGCGGCATGATCTCCCAGCCGTCGCCACGCAGGCGAAAGGTGGCGCGTCTCAGGTCTGCCGTCGTCCGTGTGTATTGCAATTGGATAAGTTTGCGTACGAGCAGAGCGCGATCAATTACGTCCCCAAGCTTGAAGTGAAAGATATTTTCTGCATACGCTTCCGGTGCACCCAAACCATAGATGCATGATACCGATGCCACCACGATGACATCGCGACGCGTGAGAAGTGCCGTCGTGGCGGCATGGCGTAACTTATCGATCTCCTCGTTCACCATCGCCTCCTTCTCGATATAGGTGTCCGTAATCGGCATGTACGCCTCCGGCTGATAGTAGTCGTAGTAGGAGACGAAATAATTGACCGACGCCGAGGGAAACAGCTCGCGAAACTCATTGCACAGTTGGGCGGCGAGCGTTTTGTTGTGGGCAATAACCAATGTTGGTTTCCCAATCGCCTCAATCACATTTGCTACCGTAAACGTCTTGCCTGAGCCCGTGACTCCGAGAAGCGTCTGATGTTTGAGTCCCTGCTCCACACCACGAACAAGGGCAGCAATTGCCTTCGGTTGGTCGCCCCCTGGCCTGTTTTTTGAGACAAGTGTAAACATTGTTCAGATACCAAAAGAGTATGCCAGAAAATATTCTCTTGGCATACTCTCCGATGCTTGAGAAACGAAGAAGCCCTTACTGAGCAGGAGCTGGCGGCTGCATAATGCCGCTTTGTATTGGGCTATCTGCTGGCACTTCGGCACCAGTACCATAGTCACGAGGGATAACGTTTCTCGGCGTTACATCTATCGGATACTGCTGCAGGAGTTCATTAAACATATTCGCACCGGGAATGGTCACACCTTGACTTTTGGCGTAGAAAATCAGACTACCAATGAAGAACGGAATAATCGCGAGACCGATAAGGGCGGGTATTATAAACTTTGCTTTATGCGCTCCCGTGCGATTGATCTCGATTGCACCTTTACTTCCTTTGAGTGCCTGATAGAGATCAAAAACATAGACATACGAAAGTGGTGTAAACACAAGCGAGAGGAGCCCAGCCACCACAGCAATCGAGATGAGGAGCATGGCAGGTGTGAGGCCCGCCATCGCAAAGAGGCCGCCGAGGATACCGCTTATCACGAGCGTCAGTATGCCGATAAAGAGACCAACAAAAATCAAGCGCCACAGCACTCCCCACCAGTGACCTGCGACGTATGCCTTACTCTTTAAAAGCGCATTCATGCCGCGCTCGTCTTCAACAATAAAGACAAACATACCCATTGCAAACCAGACAGAGAACAAAATGCCGGGAATGACAAACAGCATAGTAAGGCCCAGAAGTGTGATCACAGAGATAATCATGAGCCACAAGTACGGAAAGAAACGCTTCATGCCCGCGCTGTAGGAGCTTGCAAACGTGGCTTGGGAAGGGTCACTGACCGCCGTAAAAAGTGCGATCTGTCCAAGAAGTGAAACAATGGCACTCACAATACTTAAAATGAAAACAGCACTGCCAGGCACAACCGCTCCCCATCCTTCTTGTACAAGACTGACCAGAAGACTGACTACCAGTGGAATGAAGATGATCGATGTGAATAAAGCGGCATGAACTTTATATTGCCGCCATGCCTGACCCAGCATTGAGGCGGCTCCGGGCAGTGCCATAGCTGCAGGAGCTACAGGTTGCGGCGCTTGGGGTGACGCCTGCGGCTGCATTTGAGGTTGCTGAAGCGGTTGAGCCTCATGTGGTGTCTGTCCGCTTGATTGCTGTTCGTCCATATTAGCTAAAATTAATACGAGTAAAAGTACCCATTAAAGATACCACATAGGGTAGAAAAAGCATCCACAGTGTGATTAAATAGAATCTTCCGCCCTTAGCTCAGTTGGTTAGAGCATCGAGCTTATACCTCGACGGTCCTTGGTTCGAGTCCAAGAGGGCGGACACGTTTGAACTTGATCGGAAATCACGTCGGCGCGCTTGCGCGCGAGGGGGAGGAGTGGATGGGTAAACGGCGTATCCGGGCCTCTAGCTCGCAGGAATTCGGTGGGCGGGCAAAATGAGACGGAGACGGATTTGTCGCGCAAGCTTGGGTTCGTTCCGACTTTGCGTACGAAATCACGGATTTCGTGGTATTTGTCGGACGAAGCCAATTGCGCGGCTTGTTTCGTGTCCAAAATCCATGCCCGCAAGGGTTCGACCCATTCTTTTCTCTCGTGTCGAGCGGCTGACAATTGATGCGTAAGTGTCACTTGCGAAGTCAATAATTCTTCCTTTTTCGTTAAATAGTTCTCCTTCGGAATATCACCATCGAGGTACAAAGTGACCAACTTCGCAAGTTGCGCTTGCGCTTCCCGCTCTGAAGTCTTCAGCCGCTCAACATGACTTCCCGACGAGACCTTCTCCTCGCGGTCCCACTGCTCGACTTGTTCGAGCATGGCAGATGTCGCCTCGTCGGGAAGGCTGATCGCTTTGAGCTGTGCCTTGAGTTGTGCCGCGAGCAACTCTTCCTGCAGATACGACTGTGAACACACCCCAGACTTCTTCGAGCAACGATAGTAGCGATAGAGGCCGCCATTGCCACGGGCAAACTGGGCAGTGATCATACTGCCACACTCCCCACAGCGGAAGAGGCCAGTAAAAGGAAAATCATGGCGGACTTTAGAGCGGCGCGGTCTCGCCTTGCTCGCGAGCACTTTTTGCACAGCTTCAAAGAGAGCAGGAGAAAGAATGGGAGCAAATGAGCCGGGGAAGAACTCACGCTTGTGGTGGACAAGTCCCAAGTACGCCTTGTTGGTCAGGAGATGGTACATGGCGAATTTGCCAAGTGGCGTTCCGTTCTTGGTCACCAACCCCCGCTCCGCCAGAAACTGAGACAAAGAGTGGTAGGTGTGGCGTCCCGTGGCGTACTCACGATATGCCAATTCAATCACTCGCGCTACCACAGGATCAGGCTCAATGTTCCGAGTCTTCGGATTGTTCACATAGCCACGGGGACCTTTGGTCAGCCACTCGCCCCGGCGCAGTTTCTGGCGGATACCACGTTCAACGTTTTGTTTCAGGTTGTCAGAATAATACTTCGACTGCCCGAACGCCACTTGTAACATAAAGAGCCCTTGCGGGGTAGGTTCCGCCCAAAAGGTTGGAAAGCGCAGAGACACGACCTTCTGCGTATCCACCGCATAGATGATGCGCCCGCCATCAATACTGTTGCGCGCAAGTCTATCCGGGTGCCACGAAATGATCCCCATCGGCTCACGGGAACTCTCAATGCGGGCCATCATCAGATTAAACTGGATACGTCCCGGTGTCTTTGCGCTTTTCGACTCTGTGTATTCAGTGAGAATACACAGATTTTCTTTACGCGCGAACTCTCGCAGTTCAAACAACTGCGCTTCAATACTCATGACCTGACGATCATCAGCCTCGGTGCTTTTACGCGCGTAGAGAAAATATTTTGGTGCGGACATAGATTGCGTTTGGACTACGAAACAAGAAGAATCCGTGTTCCGGCTCATTTCTGCACCCTGCCCGCCCACCGAATTCCTGCGAGCCCAGGCCACGGATACGCCGTTTACCCATCCACTCCTCACCCTCGCGCGCAAGCGCGCCGACGTGATTTCCGATCAAGTTCAAACGTGTCCCCTCATACTAACATTTGCGCGAACCTTTTTCGAAGAGATTATCCCGACGCTGCGGTCGGGACAGGCTGACGCACGCCCAACTGGTAGTGGTAACTCGTAACTGTATTCTCCGCTCTCCGTACCCAAGCGGTGCGCCACCACCCAACGAGCCGCGTGCTCGCGTCTCGTTCGTCCGCCAGTCCACTCTGGCCTGCACGTTTTCGTTTTTGCGCGGGGGAGGAAAATTCCTTTCGAAAATATCCGCAAAAGTGGGTGGGGCTCCAAAGAAGAAGACCATTTCCCCTAATAATAGCCTTCTTCTTTGGAGCTGGGTGGAGACAAAAGTTATTTTCGAAAATCCTTCTTGAGTTAGTATATTATATTGTAACAATGGTGCATACGGTTACAAGGGGATATACTGTGCACAATGCGGAAGGAATCACTGCAACTCGGTAAAAACCTCAAGCGGTTTCGCGCAGAAAAAGGCTTATCGCAGGGAGACGTTGCTAAGCCACTACATGTTGGCAGAGGTTACATTAGCAACGTCGAGCACGGAAAAACGAATCCTACCCTTGCCACGATTGCGAAGTTGGCGAAGGCGGTGGGGGTACCCTTGATCGAATTATTGGGATAAACAAAGAACATGTCTGAAAAGCCACATATCATTATTACATCGAGCAGGTTCCTCAACCCCGTCTTTAGTGAATACCGTAAAAGTCATGATACTGAGGGTATGTGGCAATCGATGACCGACGAAGAAGTGGAGCAAAAGGCAGTACTTTTCTCTGGCCTATGGGAAAGAGAAAAGGGTCTTATCCTTGGAGGTATCACAGAGGCACTGGGTCTTCATTTCCTGGAAAATATTATCTGTGCTTACGTTGTCTCAGGCCAACAGGGAGGTTTCAGCGATCCCATCGTTATTTCTTCGCATCTGTCTGACGAAAAATTTGTGGACGTGCTCCTGCACGAGCTTACTCATCGCCTGCTTCAGTATCACGTCGAGGAGATTAACACACATGCTATTACCAAGAAACTTTTTGCCAACGTAGAAAACCCAAGCACGAAGGCACACATTATGATCAATGCGGTAGAGCAGTACCTTTTTCTGGAAGTGTTTAGAGATGCAGCTCGTTTACAACGAAACATTAATTACATGCTGCCCTATCCCGCCCTAAACCTGCATGGGATATCGTAACCGAAAAGGGGTACAAGGAATTATTGCAGCAGTACAAGGCACATTATCGATGATCTTATGAATTCTAAAAGTAACTATCTAGAATACTCTGATGACTTTACTTCGACAGAACTAAATTCAGATTTTTGGAGCACTAAACGAATTCTTGATGGTCGCTGGCAGATCACTGAGGACATTGCTCCGCCCAGAGGACGCGCGTTGCAAGTAAGTGTGCATCCAGGAGATCTCGCTGAAACGAGAGCGCAAAAGCCGTCCACTGAACGGGCTGAGCTTTCGGAAAGGTCAGACAAGCTTGTACCTAGTGGGGTGGATGTGTGGTATGCCTTCTCACTCTTTATTCCAGAGGATTTCAGGATTACCGATAACCGTTTAGTATTTGCGCAGTGGAAACAAGAAGGGAGTAAACGAAGTCCTGCTCTGGCTTTGCGGTGTCAAAATGGCAAGATAATCTTTTCCATAGAATCCAATGAGAAACGATTACTCTACCCAACGGAGACGGCGCAAAAGACAGTATGGCATCGCCTTATGGTACATCACCACATCAACGAAAATCACCAAGGCACCTGTGAAGCTTTCCTGGATGGAGTATCGTTTGCATCGTTCACGGGGAGTATCGGACACCCAGACGATCCCGTTACGGCTTATTTCAAGATGGGACTATATCGTGACCACGTCGAATATATTGATACGCTCTACTTTGCAAATTTCAGGAGAGGATTATCAAGAGAGTTTTGTGAGTCATGAATTTCAGTAAATCATAATGAAGCAAGGAAATCAGCTATCGACAGAACAAGCCTAGGAATAATTACATGGGTAACCCCCAGCACTACATTTTCATCGACGAGTCGGGTGATCCAGGGAAACCGTTCATGGTCGGCGCTGACGGGAACAAAGTGCCGACGGGCTCCAGCCTCTTTTATATTCTCACGGCAATTTGTCTCGACTCGAAAAAGTTGTTTGCCTTGGAACATGAGCTGCTCCTCATCCGCCAAAAGTATGGCTTCAGGAGTGAAATCAAGTCGACGATCATTCCTCTCACCATGTACAAAGATTTGCTGGGTGTCATCAATATACTTGGTATCCCAATCTACTATCGCCTCATCGACAAGCGCATATACAAAGGCCAGTTCGCAACCGCAGGGCATGCAAAGCTCCATAATATCTTTGACGACTACAACTTGTCCAAGCTCGTGTTGTTTGCCACGAGAAAAGAAAAGCTGGCTCGGGCAGAGGTCGTGATTGATCGCGCCGATCGGCGCATGTATAGGCACGACTACTTTAGTGGGTTTGATAAGTATCTGTATGACCGAGTGAACACGAAGACTATTATCCGCATCGAGCACATAACCCACGTGAACTCTGAATACGTGAATGCAATGCAACTGTCTGATCTGGTCAGTGGCGCGCTGCGCGATTACTTCACTGGTAAAAACAAGGAGTTGCGGCAAGTGATCGACAAAAAGTACCTCTACAAAATATGGTAGCAACCAAAAGAGCGGGCCCTAGACCTAGGACACGCTCTTTTGGTACAAGTGGGCTATATGGGAAGCCACTTGCAGATTTGCTAGTATAATAGCAAGGGTGAGATAAATAGCAAGACAAATGTTGCTAGCCAGACTCACCATGTGGAGACGAGAATCCCTTGCTAGAATTACAACCATAAAATCATGTCGGACGAATCACAACAAAGTACTGTTACAGAACCCGTGCAAGCCACAGAGCCGCAGGCGACTCCGATCGTTGATCCTGCCACCATGCCTGCTGCCGTTACAGAAAGCACCGAGGTAGCGCAAGTTACCGAGGAAAGCTCGGACACTATGCAAGCGTCTGCTGTAGAGCCACCGAAAATTGTGGAGGACGTTCCTGTTGCTGCGCCACAGACAAAGACCGAAGAAGGTGCGCCGTCCCTAGAAGAATCTCGAACCGAAGCACTATCAGCAACGCAGCCTCCTGTTATTGAGACCCCTACTCATGCCCCATCACCCGCACAAAATACTGCTACTCCACCACAAGCAATGAGCAGTGCGCCAGCCATCACAACCCTTCGCCCACAAGCACAAGCAGCTCGTACAGGACGAATACAAAAGAAACTCGAGAAGATTATGGAATTCGTTCGCGAAAAGAAAGTAATTAGAAATGATGACATTGAAAAACTTCTGCATGTTTCCGACTCCACCGCGCAGCGATATCTAGGCACATTAGTAAAACAAGGAAAACTTCGACGAGTGGGCAATCGCGGATCAGCGCATTACGAACTAGCCTAAAACAAAAAAGACACCAACTTTCATTGATGTACTTTTTGTGCGACTGGACGAGAAAGATATTTGATATACCTCCTCTTTCGGGTTCCAGTCACACCCGCCGACTCGTTTGGTCGGACTTTTGGAATTACTACATCTGCAATAATCCACGCTCCGTTTCTGCTCGCTCGAGCTCCTCCATCGACTGCACCTCGGTGATGATGAAGTACGTGTTCGGACCGTAACGACCTTCGGACGGCGGGTCGGCCAGACGCTTTCCCTCGTAGTAGCGATTGACGAGTGGGAACGTACGGACAGCACTCTGCATGGCGGCGAAGCGGCCCAATGCTTGTGCCAGAGCGAGCTCGCTCTCGAACTCTTGGATGACTTCGCTGTCCGACTCCATGTAGCCGTCGAAGATCTTTATCTTGAACTTGAGCTTGAACGGCCACTGTTCAGTCAGCTTCGCCAGGCAGTAGGCCATCTCGACGATCGAGCCCAGAATGCTGGCGATGATGAACACCCAGGTGATGGGATACTTCTCTGGCACGGCTAGGTGAGAACCGATGTAGCCGAGCGCAAAGGCAAGGGCCAGTGAACCGAGGCCCAGGAAAAAACCATACTCCGATTTAGATATCCTTGATCGCATGTCTGCCTCCAGACGTATTTCGATGACCGGTTGAAGTTTAGTTACTTGGCCGCACTTGCAGCCGGAGTGGAGTCCACCGCAACCTGCGGCTTGGAAACCGGGACCGTCATGCAGAAAACACAGACCAGTCCCGCCACGAGCCCAACCACCCGAACAGGGGGAAAGGCATCATCGAACCAGTAGGCACCACCGACCGTCATTACGACCGGAGCGAGAACTAGGGCAATGACGCAGCCCTCCTGCGCTCCGGCGGCGATGAGCATGGTGTAGGTCACCATTGCTATGGCATCGAGAATGCCAGCATAGCCGAAGAGCAGCAGAAGCTGCGAGCCCGTGATTCCGCTCGGCCCCTTGATCGCGGCGACGATGATGGAGACCACGAGCACCGTCGTTGCGACAGCTACGTTCGTCCACCAGGGATCTGCACCCGCACTTCGGGCGAACAGAACCCATCCGCCGAAGCCGAGAGCCGAGATTAGACCTAGCACCAGAGTTTGCATGGGTGACATCAATTCCTCCCTTTCGTCACCAAACCAACTGAATACAGTAGTTACTACGTAGCGATCAATCAGCTTTCAAGAAGCTAACTAGTCGCTACGCAGTACCAGATTTCAAGTAGCAAATACTGTAGATATTATACCCCCAAACCCTAGACAAGTCAAGCTTTCCGTGGCTTAAACACTGGCTTGCTTGGGTCAATCTGGGTACAGATTGACCCAAGGGTTCAGGTAGGTTTGCGCTGGCACTGACCCACCCATTGGGTCACCTAGCCCCAAATGACCCAAGGCACAGCTCACCCCTCTCCCACACCCCATCAGAACTGGGGAGTCCTCTCTCCTCCAGGCGGGCGCAAGCCCGTCTGGAGGAGAATCCTGCTCTGCGCGCACGGAGGGCGGGGTGAAGAAGCGAGCGAGCGCAGCTTCCGCAAGACTCATTGAGCACTTTTGTGAGCGAAGCGAAACAAAAGAGCCAATGAGTGGACAGTTCCTGTAAGGAAAGCACAGGATAAAGAAAGAGCCGAAGGTACCACTGTATTTCACCCAGCCTGCAAGAAGAAGGGGTAGCGAAGCGTAGGGGAAAATGAATTGCAGGCTGGGTGCATCTCGCTCTGTCTTCGGGTGTGAGTCCGCTGCAGTCTGCGACTGTAGGGAGCAGGGACGGAAGCGGGCTCACGCCCGAGACAGGCGAGGGATGCGCGTCGCCACCCGCATATGGATACGCCCTGCCTAGAAAGCACTACCGACTTCCAAGTAAACACAAAACGTACTATGATACTCAGTGCTCTATGTTGAGAGGGGCGTATCCGTATGCCGCACTGCCAGATCCACTGGCCTATCCTCAGAGGAAATCTCCCATCCCCCGCGCAAAAACGAAAACGTGCAGGCCAGAGTGGACTGGCGGACGAACGAGACGCGAGCACGCGGCTCGTTGGGGGGGGGGGCCCCGCTTGGGGACGGGGGGGGGGGGATACAGTTTCGAGGTAACAC